>ERZ887942.70-NODE-70-length-79326-cov-7.936585_pt1 | contig 79326 bp, 68 predicted proteins | sample MGYA00521099_ERZ887942 | MGnify/ENA primary metagenome ERZ887942 (study PRJEB32303, sample SAMEA104408605) | aquatic metagenome | biome: Brackish water; feature: Pelagic; material: water | place: Baltic Sea | collected 2014-06-07T06:48:00 | depth 16,251 m ... | reverse complement strand
GAAAAATTGCCGATCGAGGAACTGAAGGTGGCCAGTGATTTGATTACTGAAACCGAAGCGACACTTGGCAGCGCGGGACGGACGCTGGTTCGTTATTCAGGAACCGAGCCGCTGTTGCGGTTGCTGATTGAGGGGAAAGATTCGGATTACATTGAAAAACAGGCTGATTTGATTGCTGCGGCGATCAAGGCCCAGATTGGGGAGTGATTTGCCACATTCTCATTCCGGAACTCCATCCGTTTATGATTATCAAATTTCCTTCGTGATATTTCGTTTCCTATAGGAAAGCTGGCTTGTGGATGTCGATGGCTAATCCAATGGGGCTGTTTGGCTTCATAGCCAGAGATTGGCTGTGGTATATTAAGGTTCCGGAATTTTTCGTTGCGAGTTTTACAAACTGCATTCGAAGGAGCAGGAACCCGCCTGCGTAGATTGCAACCACAATCAGCGCGATGATTAGCAGATTGCTGAACACATGCCATTTGGGCCTCTTCATCTCTCAATCCTAGGCTATTCCCCTCCGCAGTTTGTCAGAACACTGTAAAAATCTTTCAACAAAGTTTACGCAGATGAGACGTGATTTTTAAAAATTCTCTCTTAAAATCCGCGTCCACGAAACACTGACAGAAAATCATGAAACGCAAAGGAATCATCCTCGCCGGAGGCGCGGGAACCCGCCTATATCCACTCACCGACGTCGCCTGCAAGCAGTTGCTGCCGGTTTATGACAAGCCGATGATTTATTATCCGCTTTCGACCCTAATGCTGGGTGGAATCGAGGACGTGCTGATTATTTCGACCCCGAAAGATACACCGATGATCGAGCAGCTGCTAGGCGACGGCTCTCGTCTCGGGATGAACATCGAATATGCGGTTCAACCCGAGCCCAAGGGCATTGCGCAGGCGTTTTTGATTGGAGAAAAATTCATTGGTGACGATGGCTGCACGCTGATTCTCGGAGACAACATTTTTCACGGCAAACTCGATTTCTTCCGCAAAGCGCTGAGTCGTCCGGAAGGAGCCTGCATTTTTGGATATCCCGTTCGTGACCCCGAACGTTTTGGCGTGATTCAATTTGATGGCGATTACAAAGTGGTCAGCCTTGAGGAAAAACCGAAAGAACCGAAGAGCAATTTTGCGGTTCCGGGGCTGTACGTCTACGACAACAATATCGTGGAATATACCAAACAAGTTCAGCCATCACCTCGCGGCGAGCTTGAAATCACGGACGTAAATTTGGAGTATTTCAAGAAAGGCGAACTGCGTTGTGAGCCTTTGGGGCGGGGAATCGCCTGGCTGGACAGCGGAACGCCGCGCAGCCTGCTCGAAGCGAGTAATTACATTGCGACTGTCGAGCACCAGCAAAGCTACAAAGTAGCCTGCATTGAGGAAGTTGCCTTCAACATGGATTTCATTGACCAGGCGGGCTTTGAAAAGGTGATCTCAGATACACGTAGCCCCGATTATCGCGACTATTTGGAGATGGTTTTGAAAGAACGCATCGAGGGGTGAAGCAGCTGCTTTTGGGGAAAAATGAACTAGGTCCTTTGTGCGATTAGAAATCGTAACAAATGGGACGACTCCGACCGCTCTACTCCGGGGACGGCCGATTTTTACTGATAGGATTTATGAAATACACACTGCTCATTTTTTCCACGCTGGGAGCGGGCATCGCCTTCTCTCAGGATCGTGATTTGACGAAAGACAACAAACAGCTGCCGACCGTTGCAGAAGCGAACTTACCTGAGTTGTCAAACAAGGTTGAGCCGTTCAAAGGCATTATCGGTCACAAGGAATTGCAGGGGCATACCTTTGTGAAGTTCCCGTTCGTTGAAAACGGAGCGAGTCTTGATATCGACCCTCAGGGGCGAATTTATGTGGGCGAGACCAATCGTTTTTGGCTCGGGGTTCCTGATTTGCGGGGTGCGAATCGGATGATTCGGGAAGATTTTCAGGCAAAGACGGTTCAGGACCGGCTCGACATGTATGAGCGCCACAAAGACTTCTTTCCGAAAGGCTGGCTCACTAATGCCGCTGATCGAATTGTTCGCCTGGAAGATCGTGATGGCAACGGTGCAGCTGATCACCGGACCCTCTTTTCGGACCACTTTCGTCAGGCTGAATCCGGGATTGGCTTTTCAATCCTAGCGGAGCGTGATGCGGTCTATTTTACCTGCATTCCTGCGGTGTGGAAGATGACGGATGCAAATGATGATGGAGTGGCTGACACCCACGACAAAGTGGTCGATGGCTTCGGCGTTCGAGTTTCTTTTATTGGTCATGATTTGCACGGGATTATTCGTGGGCCGGATGGACGTCTTTATTTTTCAATCGGCGATCGCGGTTTCAACGTCACGACGAAAGAAGGCAAAACGGAATCCGCCTCGGGACGAGGAGCGATCTTTCGGTGCGACGACGACGGTTCAAATTTTGAAGTCTTTGCTCACGGCTTGCGAAACCCCCAAGAGCTGACATTCGATGATCATGGAAATCTGTTCACGTTCGACAACACCGGAGATATTGGTGACAAAGCTCGTTTTGTTTATGTCGTGGAAAATTCGGATTCCGGTTGGGACATGTCTCATCAGTCAGCACACCATTACGCTGAAGTTTTGGATTGGGGAAAGTTTCGTCCGAAACTCTCAATGTGGGTCGCAGAGCGGATGTTCGATACTTGGAATGAAGAGCAGCCGCAGTGGGTTTACCCGCCGGCATCTCACGTTGGCAATGGTCCTTCGGGCGTTGAGTGGATGACAGGTGACGCGATTCCCGGAAATCTGCGTGGCGAGTTTTTGATGGTTAATTATCGGGGTGCCGCCAATAACTGTGCTGTTTTGGCGGTTGGAATGAAGCCATGGGGAGCCGGCTACACCTCAACAACAGTTCGCAGTATTGTTAGCGGAGTTGGGGTTGCTGACGTTGAACTCGGGTACGATGGCAAGCTCTACATGGCTGATTTTGGTGCTGGTTGGAGTATCAATAACAATGCGTCAGTGCAGGTCGCTGAAGCAAAAGATGAAGCGCTTCGCGAGCGCGGAGCCGCTGTCGCAAAACTTGTAAAAACAGGGCTTTCTAAAACGGAAGCGAACGAGGTCGCAGCGCTTTTGGGACATGCCGATCAGCGGGTTCGCCAGATGGCTCAGTTCGAACTGGTGAAGCGATCCGATAGCGCAACCTTGGAGAAAATTGCCACGGATGCGACCGCTAATGAACTTGCCCGCCTGCATGCAGTTTGGGGATTGGGACAGCTGATTCGTCAGGAAAAAGCGAAGCCGGAAGCCCTACTCTCATTGCTTGCGGATGAGACAACAGAAGTTCGTGCCAATGTCATCCGGGCCCTCGGCGATTGTCGGGCGAGTTCTGCCAAAGATGCTCTGGTTGCACAGTTGGGGGATGAATCTCTTCGAATTCGGGGACTGGCAGCGGTTTCTCTCGGGCGGGTTGCCTCGCAATCAGATACGGCTGTGATCGACGCTCTTTATTCAACAAACATTGAGCCTACCGATGTGGTGCTTCGTCATTCCATTCTGTCAGCCTTGGATCGAATCGGAACTGATGAAGCAGCCGTGGCCCGGGTAAAATCTGACAAACGTGAAGAGCGTCTGCTTGCGGTTTTATTTCTCCGTCGTCACGAAAGCGAAAAAGTGGCGAAGTTTTTGGCCGATTCAGATGCCCAAATTCGTCGGGAAGTAATCCGCGCGATCTACGACACCGCCATTCTGGATTCGGATGCCGGAAATCAACTTGCAGCACTTGATCCGGCCGAATATCCCGAAACCATTCAGCGCCGAATCGTTGCAGCAAATTATCGGATAGGGCAGTCAGAGAATGCAAAAACCCTCGTTTCTTTGGCGGGAAATAAGGAGGTGGCCAAGCCCGTTCGGTTGGCGGCGTTGGAAGGCCTTCACAAATGGGAAGCCACTATCGATACCGATCCCGTTCTGGGGCATTACCGTCCGCAGGTAAACAAAGAGCGCCCGATGAAATCTCTCGGGGAGATGGTTCAAAAAGAACTGCTCAGCTTCATTAGCGCTAAACAGGATTCGGATTTGAAAGCACTTGCCGTTGGATTGGCCAGTATCGCTGAAGTGCCGATGGATGAGAAAACCTTGCGAGAGCAGGTTGGTGATTTGTCTCTCGCGTCAGCGGTGCGCGTGGCTCTGCTCGACAATCTCGCTGGTTTGAATCACGAAGAGGACAACACTTTGGTCACTGCCTTTCTCAAGGACAAGTCAGCAGCCGTTCGGGCCTCTGCGATTCGTCATGCATTTACGCGGAAACTTGAGGGGATTGATAAAGTTGCGAAGCGCGAAATTAGCGAAGGCTCACTGTTGCCGGCACGTGCATCTATTGCGGGCAGCGATCCTGCCATTCTCGAATCATTGTGGAACTCCAAAGACAAAGCGTTGAGAAAAGCGCTCTGGCTGGATGTTTATCAGGGCTTGGTCGTGGCTGGAAATGCTGACGTGGCCACTTGGGCGACTGCAAAGATTGGAAACCCACAGCGACTTGCTGAGCAGGGTGGAGACCCTGTCAGGGGTGAGCAAGTGTATCGAAATCAAGGCGCGTGCATGCAGTGCCACAAAATTGGCAGCGAGGGTGGAATTCAAGGGCCGGAGTTGACTCAAGTTCATAAGCGCATCAAAGCTGATCAAATTCTGGAGTCATTGATTGATCCTAACGCCGTCATTTCCGAAGGATATGGAATGTCTTCGGTGAAGCTCAAAGATGGCACAAGCACGATGGGCCGTGTCGCCAAAAAAAACGATGCTGAGATGGTGTTGATCGCGGTCGATGGCACCGAGACACGGGTCAAAACAAGTGATGTCGATGAGGTTACCCCTCCGGTTTCAGCGATGCCGCCGATGGGAATGGCATTGCCTCTGGAAGACCTGCGCGATTTGGTCGCTTATGTAGCGTCGTCAACGAAGGGCAAAAAGAAAAAGAATGGCGAAAGTCATGGCGAGTCCGAAGAGGAGCGCACGGCGAAGTGAGATCGACTTTTTTGAAAAACTCGATGTGAAAGCGGCGTATGCTTTGGGTGTGAAGACATCACTCCCATTTTTCTTTCTCGCCGCAATTTTCCTTTCAGTTTCGACTGGGTTTGGCCAAAACAAGGTCAAACCCGCTCAGGAAGTAGACTTCTTCAAAAAACTGGCGGAAGCCGCCGAAGCTCGAACCAAAGAATCCGTTCGCTACGATCCTGCCTACTTTGTGCTCAAATACCCGGGCGGCGATGTCCCTGCGGATACCGGCGTCTGCACCGATGTTGTAATCCGAACCTACCGAGCGCTCGGGATTGATTTGCAGGAATTGGTTCACGAAGACATGAAAGCGAACTTCTCGAAATACCCGAAAAACTGGGAATTGAAGCGCGCCGACAAAAACATTGATCATCGTCGTGTTCCAAATTTGCAGCGCTACTTCGAACGCACCGGAGCAAAGCTTCCGATTTCTCAGAAAGCCGCAGACTATCAAGTCGGCGATCTTGTCGCGTGGGATCTAAACAACAAAGGGCTCTGGCATATCGGAGTCGTTGTCGGGGACGACAAATTTGTCCATAACATCGGCAGCGGTCCGATTTACGACACAGGCATCGCCGGTTGGAAAATCGTCGGTCACTATCGTTTCAAGCCGAAAGGCTGGGAGCCGGTGGCTGAGAAAAAGGTTGAATAATTAGTCCCTCAAGCGAGATCGAATTTTTCGTCGATCACTTGCTGATAATCTCGCAACTCACCCGACACAATTTCGTCGACGGAAACAGTTCGCTTGGCCTTCGCGGATTCCACAACGGCGTAAGCACAGGCCAAATCGAGTAGTCCCTCTCGTCCATCGCATTCGGGTTGCCTACCACCTTCAATCGCTCGCAACCAGTCCAACTGCGACAGCGCAAAGTCATTCTCCAGTCCGTAAGGAAAGTGCTGCTCTTTAATTTCCGCAGAAGCTTCCGCCGCGTATTTTTCGTCGAGATTCATCGCTTCTGCTTCGCCGTCGAGGCGAATCTCATTGCCGGAAACCCGGCCGTTTTCTCCATAAAAAACGGGACCGTTTCCTATTTTTGTGTCGGTTCCATGTCCTGCCCAACTTCCAAAAAGTGAGCCTCCGGTACCGGACTCTGTTTTGAAGTTTGCGTAGAACGTATCATCTGCATCGCATTCGAACGGTTCTACTTTTTCGCCGTCACGAATCAAATAGCGAACGGGCTCAACGACCTGAGTTGTTGCAGAAATCGAAGTGATTTCGGAGCCACCGATGTAGCGGATCATGTCAAAAAAGTGCGGTCCCAAATCGAGGCTGATCCCGCCAGCGTTTGCCAAGACGTGACGCCATGGCGTTTCGGCCACGATCAAATCCGGCGCCCACCAGGTTCCAATGTTGCCCATCACGGCCATCTGCAATTTCCCGAGCGGGCCATCGTCACCGAATGCCCAGGCGGTTTGCCGAACCCATTTTGCAAAACGGAGATTTTCAAAAACTCCGAAGGTCACTCCGGCTTTTTCTGCGCCTTCACACATTCGGCGGGCTCCTTCCATCGTCACCGCGAGCGGCTTTTGCGAAAGGACATGCTTTCCGTTTTTGAACGCAATTTCCGCGATTTGATGATGCAGCGAATGAATCGTGAAGTCATTCACGGCATCGATCGGTCCGTTCTCGATCATCTCGCGATAATCGGTAAAGATTGCGACTTCTGTCTCCGGTTGGAAATCGCTGAGATATTGTTTTTCAACGGCCAACGGATCGCCCGCGATATCAGAAACAGGCTCACGTTGCTCGGGTTCTTCGCCACGCTTCACGTAGCTTTGCGCGTCCTCCGTTTTTCGCGAACAGAGCGCCGTGATTCGAAAATCATCGAACCCCGCTTCGCGCAGCAGTCGATACCCTTCGAGATGCGCTGCCAAAATTCGTCCGCAGCCAACAATGCCAATTCGAGTCATGCCTCGAAAATAGGGACAGAACCCGCCGTTCGAAAGCAGAAAAGAAAGATTAGGTTTTTACGAACCAACCCTATTGATTTGTCGAACGTACCCTGTTGGTTCGTGAAGGCGTTTCGAATCAACAGGGTTGGTTCGTCATACAGACCCTATTGATTCGTGGAATTTCGCGGCGTAGGCTCATCGTGTCGTGAATCTTGTTTTTACCCTCGCTTACTCAGGAATTATCAAATCGTCGGGAAACCGTTCGAAACGTCTCAATAAGCATGTCATTCGAGAAGCGCTGCATCCGCAGTTGAAGGATTTGTGGTCGAAGGAGCCTTACCATTCCTTTTTGGAAAAGCACCGCCCTGAAAATAATTATCAACTCAATGGTTTTGAGTTTGTTCCGTTAGTCACTGAGAAAGACCTGATGTTTGCGGAATTGGATATTGTGTTGCTCAGCGCGGCGCGAAAAGGTGTGATTGGAGACATCGACGGCCGTCTCAAAACGATTTTGGACGCCCTGCGTAAACCGCATACGATTGAGGAGTTGCCTGATAACACGGTGGGTCCGTCCAGGAATGACAAACCGTTTTTCTGTCTTTTGGAAGACGATGCCTTGGTGACGTCGCTGAATGTGCGGACAGACGCTCTATTGGGGAAAAAAGAGGCCGACGAGAGCGTATTAATGATCAAAGTGACTGTCGGCGCGCGACGCTTTCCCGTATAAAATAAACTTAAGAAACCTTGACTGTGTTTTGAATCTTCTGCTAGGACTTGGCGTCATCTGGTTCTTCCTGAATGTGCAGAAAAAACTGGGCATGTACTGCGTGTTTGCATACATCGGAATTGTTGTCGGAATGGTATTGGCTGGCATGGGTGCTGTCGCTGCCGGAACTGTTGGCTGATTTTTTGCCCCAGTCTGAAACTTTAAAAACACCTCGCGCGGATTTTTTCGCCCGGGGTGTTTTGTTTTCCGGTTTCGGCTGATACTGTTGTCTTCACCATGGCCCGATTCAGTGCGAAGGCGAAAAGCCGCTTTTATTCCAATTTAGAGAAGTATGCCCGTTCGGGGTTCGGCATTGAGAATGCGTGCGAATCCATGTTGGCCCAGCCGGGGCTGAAGGTTGCGGAACGTGAAATTTTGGGTGGAATTGTCGACGGAATCAACGCGGGGGATTCGATCGGCCAGGCGCTGAACCGAAGCAGGGTAAAACTGACTTCCGTGGAAGTGGAGATCGTGACGGCTTCCGAGAAAGGTGGGCTTCTGGAAAAAGGGCTGGCTCACTTGGCTGATTATTTTCGGCGAGTGCACCAAACGCGGATAAAAATCCTACGGGGGCTGGCTTACCCGTTTGTTTTGGCCCACATCGCAATCCCGCTGGCGGTTGTTGCGATCACGATGATTAGCAGCGTCTTGCAAGAAGGGGGCGTGAATTGGGATATGGCAATCAACGCCGGTTCGTGGGTCGCTCGTGGCTATATCGCGGCGATCGCACTTGGCATTTTTCTCGTGTGGGTTTTTCGGGCGGCAAAAACGTCAGCGCCGATTGATTCTTTTCTGAATCGGTTGCCCTTGATTGGGAGAGCCCGGAAATCGCTCGCGCTGTCGAGATTCTGCGAGGTGTTTCACATTCATATGCTTTCCGGCCTGCGGATGAGCGAAACACTGGAAGGTGCGGGGAGAGCAGCGCAAAGCGGTGCAATCACGAAAGCCGCACTGAAAGGAACTGAGATTGTGAAAGAGGGGCGGCCGCTTTCAGATGCGATATTCGGATTTGCTGAAGCTTATCCTAATGATTTTGCCCGTGGAATTGCTGCCGCGGAGCAATCGGGGGAATTGGATCGCGAAATTGATCAGTGGGCTCGTTTTTACAACGAAGACGCGGGCGAGGCGATGGACCGGTTGGCAGAATGGACGCCGAAGGTGTTCTATTTCGCGGTGGTTATTTTTGTCGCAGGGTTGGTGATTCGAATCGCGATGGCCTATCGCGACGTGATCAACGGCCTTTTGGACATGGACATTTGAGCCTTGTTAAGTCACTGGAATCCAGATTCCGCCGAAACCCCTCGCAGTTTCTATTCGACACTGGTACGGCTTTCGCTAGTTTAACTGCCCCCTCAAAGGGAGGGTAATTGTTTGACGCCATGAAAATTTTTGCGCCAAAAGAAACGGATTCAGCTGAAACTCGTGCGGCACTCGATCCTGCGGCGGTGAAAAAACTCATCGCTCTTGGGGCCGAAGTCGTTGTGGAATCCGGACTTGGAGATCGCTCGGATAATCCCGATGCCGCTTTCGAAACCGCCGGTGCAACGGTGACGACAGATCGAGCAGGCCTTCTCGGCAGTGCCGATATCGTATGTCGCGTTCGCAAACCGATCGACTCTGAGATTTCTTCACTGAAAGACGGTGCGATTCACATCAGCTTTTTGGATCCTTTCAACGAGCCCGAGCTCATCGAAAAATTTGCGGGTCAAAAGACCACCGCGATTTCTCTCGAGATGATTCCGCGGACGACGCTGGCTCAGAAAATGGACGCGATTAGTTCGCAGGCCAATTTGGCTGGATATGTTTCAGTGATGGTGGCGGCCAATCGGATGAACGCGATTTTCCCGATGATGATGACGCCAGCGGGAACCATTTCTCCGGCAAAGGTTTTTGTTATTGGTGTGGGAGTGGCTGGTTTGCAGGCAATTGCGACAGCAAAGCGTCTCGGTGCTCGCGTGACTGCATTTGATACTCGCGAAGAAGCGCTTGAGCAGGCTGAATCTCTCGGTGCCAAGGCATTGCGAATCGATCTGGGCCAGACCGGCTCAACGGATCAAGGGTATGCGAAGGAAATGACCCCGGAGCAGCTTGAAATTCAGCGGACTGAGCAGGGTAAAATTTGTGCTCAGAGCGATGCGGTTATCACGACTGCAAAACTCTTTGGTCGCCCGGCGCCTATATTGATTAAAGCCGATGTCATCGCTCAGATGAAACATGGCTCTGTCATTGTTGATTTGGCGGCTGACACCGGCGGAAACGTCGAAGGAACCGTTTTGGGTGAAGAAAAGGTGACCGATAACGGTGTCACGATTATCGGAACCGGAAATTTCGAAGGCGCGGTTTCCAAGCATGCTTCGCAGGTTCTCGGATCGAATTTTGCCAACATGATCGACCATTTCTGGGATGAAGAGTCCAAGGGAATCACGATCGATCTCGAAGATGAGATTCAGAGCGGTTGCATTATTACGCACGGCGGAGAGATCGTGCACGAACGTTTCAAAAAAGACTAATTTTTCGATCGAACCCTGTTGGTTCGATCACTCAACCCTGTTGACTCGTAGAACATGGAAATTCTTATCTTACTCCTTTTCGTTTTTGTGATGGCCGCCTTTCTCGGCTTTGAACTCATCCAAAAGGTCCCCAGCCAGTTGCACACGCCATTGATGTCCGGATCGAATGCGATCTCTGGAATTACGGTGGTCGGAGCAATCCTCGCCGTGACTAAACTCCAGGACGGCAGCGAACTCGGCAAGTGGCTCGGTTTAGCCGCGCTGATCCTCGCGACGATCAATGTGGTCGGCGGCTATATGGTCACCAATCGGATGCTGAGCATGTTCAAAAAGAAATAAGGGACCGGAACTGGAACGCGAATTTTAGAAAATTACTGACAGATGGATACAATCATCAATATCGCTTACATCGTTGCCTCGGTGCTGTTCATCGTTGGGATGAAACAGCTCGGTTCGGCTGAGACGGCCGTGCGGGGAAACCTGATTTCCTCACTCGGCATGCTGCTGGCCGTTGTGGTCACTCTTTTTGCTGCTGATTTGGACCTCGGCTTTATTTTCGGCGGTCTTTTGATCGGTGGCGTTATCGGTTTCATTTGGGCGAAGAAGGTTCAAATGACAGGGATGCCCGAGTTAGTCGCGTTTTTTAATGGTTTTGGTGGTCTTTCGTCGCTCCTCGTTGGGTGGGCTGAATTTGCCAAGAATCCGACTTTCACCCTGACCGAAGGCGTTGAAGGAAGCCCTACTTTTACCGCGTTTGCCGTTGTTTTTGCGATCCTGATTGGTGGAATCACCTTTACCGGTTCGATGATTGCTTACCTGAAGCTTTCAGGAAAAATGAGCGGATCGGCTATCGTTTTTCCACGCCAGAAAATCGTCAACGGGCTGGTTTTCATTGGTCTGATTATCGTCGGCGCGCTTTTCATCGCGACTCCATCAGCGCCGCTGCTTGGTGTGATCATTGTTCTGTCGCTTTTAATTGGTGTTCTAGGAGTTATTCCAATTGGCGGTGGTGACATGCCGGTGGTGATTTCATTCCTAAACAGCTTTTCAGGAATCGCGGCTTCGGCGGCAGGTTTCGTTATTCTGAACAACGTTCTCATCGTGGCCGGTTGTTTGGTGGGTGCGTCTGGATTGATCCTTACCATCATCATGTGTAAGGCGATGAACCGAACGCTTGGCAATGTGCTTTTCGGCGGATTTGGAGCTGCAAGCGGTGGTAAAGAAGTCGAAGGCGAGATGAAAGCGCTCACTCCGGAAGACGCCTACTACGTTCTCGAAGCTGCTCAAAGTGTAGTCTTCGTTCCCGGTTATGGAATGGCGGTTGCTCAAGCGCAGCATGTAGTGAAGGAGTTTGGTGAAATTTTGGAGGAGAATGGCTGTGAAGTTCGCCACGCGATTCACCCGGTTGCCGGCCGGATGCCGGGCCACATGAACGTTCTGCTCGCTGAAGCGGATGTTCCTTATGAGCAGCTTTGCGAGATGGATGATGTGAACGACATGATTGAAATGGTTGATGTTGCGATCGTTATCGGTGCGAATGACGTTGTGAATCCCGCGGCGCTTGAAGACGAGGACAGCCCAATTTACGGCATGCCGATCATCAACGTTCACAAAGCTCGATCGGTATTCGTGCTCAAGCGCGGTGCTGGTAAAGGTTTTTCCGGTTTGCTGAATACTCTCTTCTTCCGCGAGAATTGCCGGATGATTTACGGCGATGCGAAAGAGACGATCACAAAGATCGTGGCTCAGTTCAAAGGCTGATTCGGAGCCGCGAGTTGCGGTTTCAAATTTAGTTAATTTTTCCGAAAAATCCGTTCATTGGCGAGCGTATGAGGGTATTCTATGGAAATTCTCAAACCCGATCCCCGAACTGCTTTGAACGAAATACCACCGTCGCCAGAAAACGAAATCATCGCTGCGTGGGACGTTTACCGAACGTTTTCAATTGGATCAAAGCCGATTGAAGTCCTCAAAGGCGTAAATCTTTCGATTCTTCGTGGCGAAAAGCTGTTTCTCTGCGGCGCTTCCGGCGCTGGCAAAACTTCGCTGCTTTACACGCTTGCAGGCCTGGAAAAGCCAAATCAGGGAAATGTCCTGGTTGAAGGGATTGATCTGTATTCCAAAAATCGGAAAGAGCAGGCCAAATTGCGGAACGAAAAAATGGGCTACGTTTTCCAGAATTTCTTTCTGCTTCCCGAGCTGACCGCGATCGAGAATGTGCTGATTCCCGCGATGATCGGCCGCAAAAAGGGAAGGGATCGCGCCGAAGAGCTTTTAGATCGCGTTGGTCTCGGGGATCGGATGAATCACCTACCAACCGAGCTTTCCGGCGGAGAACAGCAGCGTGTCGCGATCGCCCGTTCGCTCGTGAACGACCCCGAAATCCTTTTCGCAGATGAACCTACTGGGAATCTGGATTCGAAAAGCGGCCACTCCGTGATGAAGTTGCTGATGAGCTTGGTCGAAGAACAGGCTCGCACGCTGGTTGTCGTGACCCACGATTCAGAATTGGCCAAAACCGGCGATCGAAAGATCGAACTGGCTGATGGCCGAGTGGTCGGTCAGTAGAATGATTAATCTTCCATCTGCTTCTCAATCACCGCATACGCATTGTGATTGTGAATCGACTCAAAGTTCTCTGCCTCAACGCGATACCACGTGATGGCATCGTGCGCGTTCGAGGCTGCAGCGACGTTCCGAACCAGGTCTTCTACGAAAACAGGATTGTCATAAGCCTGTTCGGTCACATGCTTTTCGTCGGGGCGTTTCAGCAACGAGTAGAGTTCACAACTGGCACCTTTCTCGACCAATCGGATCAGATCTTCAATCCAAACCGGTTCATCGCGAAAACGAACGGAATAGGTGACGATGCCCCGCTGATTGTGAGCTCCGCGAGCGCTGATTGCTTTTGAACACGGGCACAATGTGGTGACGGGAACATAAACAGTCACGATGAAATCTGTTTCTTCACGAGTCGCGTCGACTTCGAAAGAAACTTCGTAATCGAGCATTCCCTCTTTTCCAGTCACCGGAGCGGGTTTGTTGAGGAAAAAGGGAAATTTGAAGTCGATATGGGCGCGTTGCGCATCAAGCCGTTCCAACAATTCCGCCGGAATTGCAGAAATTGAATGCACGTCAAGCACGGGGCCGTGCGCATTCAATGCCTCCACGAAACGGCTCATGTGGGTGCCTTTGTATTCCTTTGGCAAATCCACAGCCAGGGAAGCTGTCGCAACCGTACCCTGTTCAGAATTCGCTTTGTCGCGAATCTGAAACGGGTAGCGCAGTGCTTTTACCCCGACGCGATCAATCGCGATGTTCCGAGTGTCGGCTTCGTTTTGAGTATCAGTGAGTTCCTGCATTTAATTAAATTACCACGCTGGATTCAATCCCCAACGTTCAGCAACTGGGACTAATTCGTCCCGCATGGGCCACGTGTCAGGCTGAGGCTCGCCTTCATTACGCGTGCTGGCGCCTTTCAGCTTCATGCAGCCTTCGTTCTGTCCAATTTCGGCGATCGTTGCGATTTCTTCTTTCGTCAACGTGACGTCGGGCACTTTCGCCATTTCCGTCACTTTTTCCTGAACGGGACGAGCGCCTTCGCCAGCTTCCTGAAGAAACGTCGGAGCAACCGATTTCACCGGCTCCTGGCTCAGATTCCAAACGCAAGCCAGCTGAAGCATCGTCAGATCGTATTTCTCAGCGATTCCACGCATCTGTTCGATCCGCTCGCTACCGCGCTCAATCCAGCCTGCCATGCGATAAGTCCGATGATCACCGTCTTTGAAGTGATGGCCTGGTTTCACATCGTCGTGAAACATCCCGCCGTAATCCACCACCCGAGTCATCAGGTCGATGTCGTATTTCTTCGCAATAGGCAGCAAATTATTCGTCGGCCACGGCTCCAGCGGATTCAGGATCACCATCGACCAGTCGATCGCCTCGTGATATTGCTCAAAGCAATGAGCCATATCGATCGTGAAACCATTGGCCGGTCCCGGAGCGATGCCGGTCAAATCAGCAAGGCCTTCGGTTTTGAGATTTTTCATTCCATCCCACACCTTCACATTGGAATAACCAACCGTGTCCGGATTGTGAAGCATCACGAGATCAAACCGATCTGCTTGGCAACGCTCGAGTGATTTCTCCGTCGCGGTGACCAAATATTCTGCGTATTCGTCCTCCGAACGAAGATCAGCATGCGTGAAGCGAGCATAGCCTTTTGAGCCGGCGCGCTGACCATCATAAATGTCGTGACCGACCATACCGACCAGCGAATAACTGTTTCGGTCGATCCCTTTCAGAGCGCGACCGAGCATTTCGTCCGCTTTTCCCGTTCCATAAACATCCGCCGTGAGGAAAGTGCGAATACCATCTTCATAAGCCTGTTGTGCAAGCGCTTCGAGGTCAGCTTCAGAAAGCATTTCCCCGAAATGCATGTATCGGCCACCGCTCCAGGTTCCGAACACCGTCCGTGTAGGTTGCATTGTCATTGTACGACTAATTTGCGATGAAATAGCCGCTCGTCAAACGGCGTTCTGTGTCGCGGCAGCTTCCCAATCCAAAAGCATCCGTTTCCGTGCTGGCCCCCATCGAAATCCCGAGATCTTTCCGCTCGATTGAATCACCCGATGGCACGGAACCAACACGGCAATCGTATTCGACGCGACCGCAGAAGCGACCGCACGAGCATGATTTTTTGGCCGATTCAATTGCTCGGCGACCTCTGAATACGAACGAGTTTCGCCTTTGGGAATTTCCCGAAGAGCGTTCCAAACTTCGTGCTGAAATTCGGTTCCTTTCATGAACAACTTCAAACCCGTGCAACCATCTTCAAAAATCCAGTTGCCTGGCGGTTTGTCGAAAAATTCATCCACTCCGTTTTCATTCAACGTTTCAGGCTGCCAGTGGATTTCCAGTTCTTCCAGATTGTCCTTCTTTGCCTTCGCCGATTTGTCCAAAACAAGGCTCAACCAGACAATTCGCTTCGTTTCAGGGTCGACGGCGATCAACGTGTTTCCGAAACGCGAATCAAAGAACGCCGTGCGGAGTTCCGCCGGTCGGTAACCCTTTTTGGTTGGGCGAATTTCCATTCCAATCACAGAAAGATATTAGCCTTCCCACGTGATCTCCGTTTTTACAGAATTCGCCAGAAAACATTCGTGATGAGCTTTGTCGTGGAGTTTTTCCAGTTGATCCGCGTCAGGCTGGTTGTCGCCAGAGAAAGTGATCTTCGGGTGCATCACAACGCGTGCGAGCCATGGTTTTCCGCTGTCTCCCTTTTCGAGAAAGCCAACGGCTTCGTCTTCGTAAGAATCGACCACGAACCCACCGAGCGAAGCCATTGCGAGAAAAGTCAGCATGTGACAACTCGCCAACGAAGCTGTAAAAGCCTCCTCCGGATCAACGCAATCAGCGCTACCGAGAAACTCCGTCGCTGCCGAAGCGCGCAACGACTGATTTCCGCTCGCCGCGAAATTCCAATCGTGATCCCGTGGGTATTCCTCATATCCGAAGCTGGCATCGCCACGCTCCCATTTCAAAGCTGCTTTGTGTTCGCTCATGTGTTGTTGTGTTGCTTCCTGCGAATCAACAGGGTTTGTTCGCTGAGTCAATAGTATCTGTTCGAAATGCTTTCAAGAATCAATAGGGTTGGTTCGTAGAAGCGATTTTCCGATAATACGCCTTCGCTCGTTCGTAGCTGGCGGCGGCGGCGTCTTTTTCATCCGGCCTGATCTTCATGTGGCGGTTTTCCCACAGCTTTTCGATCATTTCGACGCACCAGCGTGCGCTTTTCGGATTGGCTCGAATTGGTTTTTCTCCGACGATCACGTTGACTGGATTCGTGTGGAGCTGCGGGAAATGTCGAAGTGCAACCCAGCAGCTTTTTTCGATGGGGATTTGAAAATCGAGATCGTGTTCTTTTCCGTCGGCGGGCACTTTTTTGGTCGCGACGACTTCGCCGTTCACGATGATTTCGACGAGCCGATCGCCGCCTTTGATGGTGCCATCTTCCAGACCAATATGCCGTTCCACCGTGTCGCCAATTTTTGCGCGCCCGAGCGGAGAATTCGCCGTGCCGTAGGGAACGCCGATTGGTGTTTCGGGGGAAAAGGCGACCTTCGTTGTGATTTTTACTTTGCCAGGCTTTTCGAGTTTCACTTCTCCGAAACCGGGCTGAATTCCGCCGACGGAAAATTCCAGCGCGTGAGCGTAGCCATCTGAAACGTAGGATTTTCCATCGGCCATTCCCCGACACCACTCGCCGTAATCCAGGTTCTTGATTCCCGCGCCGAGCTTCACATAAACCCGGCCCTGTCCGACTCGGGTTCCAGACATGCACGGAAAATCGGTCTCGCCGCTGACTTTCACATCGAGGCCACAATTCAAAATGTGATACCACGTGTTCCATTCCTGAATCCGTGCCGTGTCCATCGCGCTGATAAAATCGCAAACACCCTCGACACTTGAAACCGCGATCTCAAGTGCGCCCGCACCGTTCATACCGGGGATTGCGTAGTTCGGGAGCTGTTCGGCGACGCGTGCGAGGCTGGCCTCCATTTCGGCGGAGGCAATTTCGTTGTCACCGTTTGCATCGATCGTTTCGAAATTTTCTGGCAAAAGCTGATCGCCCGCTTCCGTTTCCGAAATCGCGCCGTTTCCGTTTTCATCGAGTTTTTTCAAAAGCCGCGCTGTTTCGCGATCCGGTTCGATGTGAAGTCCGCTCGCGCTGTGAGCATACCCAGCAATGCCACCCTGCTCTTTCGTCCAGCGCATCACGGGAATCGTCCAACTCGGCCAACCCTTTAATTTCGTGCCTTCGGAGCCGGGATATGTCTGATTTTTCAGGTTCAGCAAACAAACATGACCAAGCGGCGCGGATCCGAAACCGCTGATTTCGAGGTCGTATTTGATCAGCGTCGTTGGTTCAGAAATCGGATCGGAATCTGGTTTGAAAAACTGCCGTTGATGCTCAAAGCCCGGCCCCCATGTGAGAATGCAGCCGACATTCAGCCCTTCGCCTTTCACATGCGGAAGCACGTGCGCCGGATCGATTCCGACGGTTGGAAATTGATAGTGGGCGCAGCCCGATGCGTGAATGTGATGATCGCCCGAATAAAAACCGAAGGCCTGCGAATCGACCCAACGCTCCAATTCGAATTCCAATTCCGCTGGCTGATCGGCGATTTCGATCGTCCGCGTCTGAACTTGATACTCCGGCCCGCGACTTGATTGAACGGTGAATTTTCCGGGCGGTAGATGAACGTTTCCGCCGTCGGGGCGATAGATTTGCTTTTGAAAAAACAGATCCGGCGCGAGCCGCTTGCCCTGAGGTGGGTAGATTCGGCCGCGCTCATCCTGAAAAACCAAACGCGCGGTCGTCGGCTTTCCATCGTGATCTGAAATCTTGAGCGTCACCGGAATCGCAGGCTTTACATCAAAAAGAACCGGCGTTTCACCACGAAAACCGATGTCCTTTTGGGAATCTCCAACATCAAATGAGATTGTCGCTTCGCGTTTTCCCGGCTCGTTAGAATAGATAAGTGCGATCGCATATTCAACTTCGAGACCGGACAAATTTGGAGTCATCGGCTGATCGCCGAACATTTCGACATCGAGAAATCGGTCTGTCGCGCCTTCGGTATTTTCGTTCTGGCGCAGGTCAGGGCGCTGCTGCCGTTTCATGCTCAATTCAGCAACGCCCGCATACACTTTCCCTGCCTGTGGACTGAAAATTCGAAGCGGAGCAGTGACTGCCGACTGGTTCTCAATTCGAATCAGAAATGGCAAATAACCGCCTTGTTGCAGATTCGGTTTTTCCAAACCACCACGCGCGACTTTCACACGCGACTCGGGATTCAGCTGCACCTCTAACAACACGTGGGAATGCAGGATTTTCTGAATCGTCGCCGCATCGCGTTTTGAAATCGCGTCGTCGATTGCTAACTTTTCTTCTGAGGAAAAGGGATTCGCCCCGAGAAAGTCGAGTGCTTGCACAAGCCGTTCGACATTCGCGCCGAGCGGCTGTGCTTCGACTTTGATCGCAGAAAAGTCAGCGGCGGTTGCCGGAAAAATTGCAACGAGGGCCAGCACGGCCGGGAAAATTCTCATTCCGGATTCATAACAAATTCGATCACTTCGCGCCAGCCTTCATCTCTACTGTGTCTGGGAAGCCCTTCGCAGAAACAGCACCAGTGCGGCGATGCCAAATGGAATCAGCCCAACGAGGGTATAGATCGGTCCGAAGATGAGAATGAGTCCTCCCTGCGGATCCGGGTTGATGTGGAAGCTATTCACAAAAGCGTATGCCATGAAGGCGAATGCAGATATCAGACCCGCCAGACAAACCAGAAGGGCTGGCTTGGACCGACGAAAGAACCAACCGGCAATCACTGGCAAAGCGAGTGGAACAAGAGGCAGAATTAGCAACATGAGCAAAAAGAGAGACTTGTCGGGATTACCTCCGAATTCTACACGGCTGCCGACAGCAACAAGAGCGATGACTGAGAAAAGAATCCCGAGGCTCAGAAGTAAATAGTGCAGTTTCATACACCAAAGATCTCAGCAATTCGGCTGCACCGTAAATTGAAAACGACAGGCCAAACATCGACTTGCTCGATGTTTTTATCCATTTCTCCGATTTAGCTCAATATTCGCGGCAGCTTACCAGGCAGCACCTAGCTGAGGCTGCGGATTCACGCGATAGGGCATCCAGAGAACTCCGACGGCTTTGTCATCGCAGTTTTTCTTGAGGGGATTTAACCGAAGTTCCTCGAGTTTTTCATTCATTGGATCCATCTCGGCTTTCAACTCTTCAATCGCCTCTTCGCACTCGCGATCCATTGCTTCGAGGTTATCCTGAAGCTCGTCGACTTGTTCCTCGGCCCGCGAGACATCGCGGCTTTCTTTCCATGCGCGGCTGGCTCCGGACATCGCCGAGCGACTGCTGCTTCCAACGCGTCGGCCCATGATGGCTCCAAGAATTGAACTGCCGATACGCATCGCCGTATCCATTTTCGCACTGCTGGCTTGTGCTTTTTGATCGTCGACTTTGTCCATCGCTTTGTCAATTCGCCCTTCAATAGTTTTGATCTTTTTCTCGAATCCTTCGCGAAGCTCCTCGACTTTTTCGTCACGAATTTCGTGAGCGGCATGGACTAGGCGTGCCCGGAAATCGCCCTCTTTCTCTCCAATTTTGGAATACTGATCAGTCAGAGGGCTTTTAAAAATGGTTAGTGAATGCGTTCCGTAAAGGGTGTCGATGAGTTCTTTTTTCAACTCAGTCCACACTTTGGTTTCCAGCAAGGATTGAGGGAACGGAGAAAATGCAGCTCCCTGAATCGGGTCACGTCCGAGCTGGGTGAACGTCATTCCATTCGGCAATTCGAGATCCTGATCAAAATCGACCTCTCCCGATTCGGGATCGATCTTGTTCACCATCGAAACAGTCTCAGTGCCGTTGATGCCTTTTTTCGAATCAGAATACCGGACTTCGCCGACGCGAATCACCGCAGGAACGTAGTTAATTTCTTCACCGGGAACGCCGGCTCCGGCAGGCATGAAATATTCATCAGCACCTTTCGGAAGGCGAGGGCGCATCGGCTGGGGAGCCTTTGGTTTAGGTGCTTCCGCCGATGGCGCTGGAGCTGCTGCGGCGATGGCTTCGCGTTTTTTACGAATCGGATCCATCAACTTTTTGATTTGGCGACGTGCCAACGGTCCGCGCAGATAACTCATCACCCAACGAACGTGAAAAACGATCGGGCCACTTTCGTGAACGTTGTTTTGCAGGAACACTCGGCTGCCGAGTCCGGCGAGGAGCTGTTCCATTTTGTTGCGATCAAAGCCAACCGCGTTGTCTGAGGCGGCGCCTTCGAGGCCGTCGAGAACTCGCGCTTTATCGCGTTCTGTTTGGAGACGACCGAGCCACCACGTTCCGATATTCGAAAGCGCTTTGTAGTCGAGATCGACCGGGTTTTGTGTTGCTAAAAGAATGCCGAGACCAAAGGCACGTGCCTGTTTCAGCATCGTCATCATTGGTTTTTTGGACGGAGGATTCGCCGTTGGTGGCAGGTAACCGTATATTTCGTCCATGTAGAGCAGCGCCCGCAAACTCGTGGTTCCTGACTGCGAACGCATCCAGCCCATCATCTGATTCAACAGGAGTGAAACGAAAAACATCCGTTCGGAATCGCTGAGATGAGCGATCGAGAAAATCGAGATGCGCGGCTTGCCTTCAGGCGTGTGCAACATCCGCTTGATATCGAGGGGCTCTCCTTTCAACCAGCTCGAAAAGCCGGGGGAGGCGAGCAAGTTATTCATTTTCATCGCGAGACCACGGCGATCCTTCTCAGGACAAACCGTGTCGAGAGCCATCACGCCGATTTTATCAAACGGCGGCACCTGAATAGAATTGATGAGCGATTCCAGCGTCACGCCTTGTCCGGCATGCCATGAGTGGGCGAAGATATTCGAAAGTAAAATGTGCTCGGGATCTTGAATCGGATCGGCATCCACTCCGACGAGCGAGAGGAGGCTGGAAACGGTGGACTCGATGCGTTCACCCAACATTTCAGCATCGTCCAAAATTTCAAACTCCGGCACGTCGAGCGAACTTAAAATTGAAACCGGCAGACCGGCACTTGATCCCGGCGTGTAGACCGCCATGTCGACTTTATCGCGAAACGAACGGATTCGATCCGGGGTCTGCCCCCATTCGCCGAGGCCTTTTTTCCAAAGGGCAGCTTGTTTTGCGGCATGTTCGTCGGGAGTAATCCCCTTTTTGGTGGCATCGCCTTCGTTGATCCAGGGGCGAAAATCTTCCGGGGCGAGATCTGGAAACGTCAGTAACAAGTTCGCGATGTCACCCTTCGGATCGATGATGATCGCGGGAATATTATCCATCGCCGCTTCTTCGAGAATGCCGATGCAGAGACCCGTTTTACCCGAGCCGGTCATGCCGAGGCAAACGCCGTGAGTCACCAGATCTTTTGAATCATAAAGGACTAAATCGTCCTTCAGTTCTTTTTCACCCGGGTCGTATTCACGTCCCAGATAAAATTGGCCCAGGGTTTCGTAATCTTCGGGGCGGATATCCATGAATCTGAAATTTGACTAAAAGGAGAGCTCTTTTTTAAACGAACTTGTCTTATATGACAGCAACGAACTGGTAAAACGTCACGCTTTTTTCGCTAATTTTCGATCGAGGAAAAATGGAGCAAACGGAATCAGGGCACAAAGAAAGACTATGACGCACCATTTGAACGACAGTTTTTTCTCGATGAGGGCGAGCAAGAGAAACAAACAAAGCGCGAGAAAGAAGACGCCGTGGAGCATCCCGACGATCCGAACGGCCATCGGCATACCTGCGAGGTATTTCAGTGGCATCGCAATGCCGAGCAGAATGATATAGGAAATTCCATCGAGGATCGATGAAAGGCGGAGCCGATTGAAATTGGTGCTGAGGTCCATTTTTAGGAAAATTCTATTAATAACGTCGCATCGTAAAGTGCGGGGAAAAGTGGCACGTTCAAAAAAATACAGCACATTACTCATTTATGCCCTCCATCCCATTGCCACCGCCACGTTGTTGGGCGGAAATCGATTGCGCTGCGCTTCGCCAAAACGCGAACGTTTTGCGGGCCCTTGCGGGCGAGAAGTGCGATGTCATGGCAATTGTAAAAGCGGACGGCTACGGGCACGGGTTGGAAAAAGTGGGTCGCGTCTTGGCGGAAGTGGGAATCTCGTGGTTTGGCGTCGCCAATGTCGAGGAAGCGCTTCGATTGGGAGATACGATTGGCGAGTTTGATGGGATTCTGGTTTTGAGCGCTGCCGCCTGCGACGCCGAGCGCACTGCCATTGTTGCCCATGGATTTTCCGGAACCGTATCCTCTTTTGAAGAAGTAGAAGCCTATGCTCGGGTGGCAAAAGAGTTGTCCCAATCGGCGCGATTGCATGCCGTTGTCGATACCGGCATGGGTCGAATGGGAATTGGGGAGCGTGAAATCGGCGCTTTAATCGATGCGATCGGGCAGCATTCTGAGCTGCAATTGGAAGGAATCGCGACGCATTTTCCTTCTGCTGATGAAGATGCTGAGTTTACGAATCGACAAATTGATTCATTTAATCAAATCGTGGCTTCGCTTGAAATTCCTGATGGATGTCATTTCCATCTCGCCAACTCTGCTGGCGTTATTGGGTTTCAGAAAAAAATGCCTCAGGCTGCGTTGATTCGTCCCGGACTTGCGATTTATGGGATTTCACCGCTCCCCGAGATCCCAACCGGTTTGAAGCGCGCACTCACGTTGAAGGCTCGCGTTACGCTCGTCCGCGAATTAAATTCGGGTGCTTCAGTGAGTTACGGCAGGACTTTTATTGCGGATAAAAAGATGCGCGTGGCTACACTGGCAGCTGGTTATGGCGATGGCTACCCGCGATCACTGTCCGGTTCAGGCATCGAAGTTCTCATCGGAGGAAAACGATGTCCGTTGATCGGTCGGGTGACGATGGATCAAATTGTCGTCGATGTTTCTGCGCTCGATAGTGACGAGGTTCAATCCGGGGACGAAGCCGTTTTAATTGGAAATCAAGGAGCGGAGTCAATTTCCACGGCGGAATTTGCAGAAAAAGCAGGCACGATTCCTTGGGAAATTCTCACCAGTCTGACGAGACGTGTGAAGCGGGTTTATTGCTGAGAGAAACTCCGCGATCCCCTGGGCGTGTTGGGCTAAAGACTTGTTTCTGATCCCGTTTCCGATTAAAAAAAGAGGCTACTTAGATTCATTTTAATTTCTAATCTTGTGAAAAATCTCCTTAAAACCATTCTCCCTGTTTCAATTCTCGCGGCCGTTTTTGGGCTGGCGATTGCGCAGGACTCAGACAAAAAAGCTGAGACTTTGAAAGTGCTCGTCGTCGCCGGCGGTTGCTGTCACGACTACGAAACCCAGTCGAAATTGTTGAAAGCCGGCATTGAGCAGCGACTCAATGCAGAGGTGACGATCGAGTTTAATCCCAGTAAAAAAACCGATGCCACCTTTCCTATTTATGAATCCAAAGATTGGGCAAAAGGCTACGACCTCGTCATTCACGATGAGTGTTCTGCAAGCGTGATGGATAAAGATTATGTGAATCGGATTCTCGATGCTCACAAAGGCGGCGTTCCTGCGATCAATCTCCACTGCGCCATGCACAGCTATCGCTGGGGTAACTTCAAAGAGCCTGTAAATCTCGGCGACGACAACGCAGGTTGGTATGAAATGATTGGGATTCAGTCCACCAGCCACGGTCCCAAGACACCGATCGATGTGACATTTTCAGATCCTAAGAATCCAATCACGAAAGGCATGAAGCCATGGACGACCATCAATGAAGAGCTGTATAACAATGTTCAGATTTTCGAAGGCACAACAACGGTGGCATTAGGCAAGCAGATGCAGGCACCAAGGAAAAAGGAACTCAAGGCAAATCCTGATGCGAAGCCAAAAGAGGCAAATGCCGTTGTTGTATGGACCAACGAATACGGTCCTAAGAAGACCAAGATTTTCAGCACCAGTCTGGGTCACGAAAACGATACCGTTGCGGATGACCGCTACATGGATCTTGTGACACGCGGCTTGCTTTGGGCAACCGGCAATCTCAGCGAAGACGGCGTTCGAAACGCTGCTTACGTGAAGTAATGCAGCGGATCGGCTTCGTGTTTATAGCCGCAAAAAAGCGCAAAATACGCAAAAAGGAGGTAGATATTTTTTGCCTCTACTTTTTTGCGGCCAGCGGCCATAACCATTGGCATGGACAAGCCATATACTTCCGTCTTTGAGCTATGCGACATCATTCGTGAGACGAGCTTCGCACTCCAGTCGTATCTCCGTCATGGCCATTTGGAGAAAGTATATGAGAACGGATTGAAACACCGGCTGACAAAATTGGGGCTGAAAGTCGAGCGACAGCATCCACTCCCGATTTTTGATGAAGACGGAACACTGCTTGGTGATTTCTATGCAGACTTGTTCATCGAAGATTGCCTTCTCGTTGAGCTGAAGGCAGTTAAAATCACTACAAAGGAACACACCGCTCAATTACCCGGCTATCTCCGTTCATCAGGCATCGAGCACGAGCTTCTAATCAACTTCGGAGCACCTGGTCTTTACATAAAAAAATACGCCCTTTCCCACGATCTTTGATCGTAATTTTTTGTGCATTTTGCGCTTTTTTGCGGCTATCTCATTCCCATCAGGGTCATTTTTTTCATTCTAAAAAAGGTGAACAAATCCCGTAAGCCGAATTTTGTTCGCCACCCACCGAAGTGGGCAACGGACGATCATTTATCTAACTGATCCGAAGACCAATTCCCCGCAAGCGGGGTGCGACTATTACCCGAACTCATACCGCCGAAGCGGAACCGGGCAGGCAACCCGTTTGTTCTGTTATGTCTTGCACCGTGAGAGGTTTTTCTTTGCCCCCGTCGTTACCTCCGGGGCGGTGAGCTCTTACCTCGCCATTTCACCCTTACCGTCACCGACGAATCGGTGGGGCGGTTTAATTTCTGCGACACTATCTGTCGACACCGGCTTTCGCCAAATGCCGCCCCAACTTTCATCGGGCACACTGCCTTGCGGTGTTCGGACTTTCCTCTCACTCCCGAAGGAACAAGCGATCATCTCCGATTTGTTCATAGTGAGAATACGTTGGTGTGCTGGATTCTCAACTCCGTTCTAAAACAAAGCCGCCCACAGCTGCCCACCCTTAGTCCACACCAAATAGATGCCTACGATCCAGAACGCGATGGTCGAGAGGATCAAAAACGCATCCCAGAGCCGACTCGGTTTCAATTCGGGATCACGAACCTGAAAGCGGAAATACAACGCAGCGATGCTCAACAGCGGTAACAGCAGTGCCTGCATCAGGCCGGAGAAAAGCACGAGCTTCAGGGGACTCGGATAGATCAAATAAATCCCCAAACATAAAATGGGGAACAACCAGCCGAAAAACCGAATCGATTTCGTGCGTTCGTTGCCATCGGCCAGTTTGCGGATTTTAAAGACATGCAACGCATCGGTCATCAAACGCGATTTCGTTGCGTTCGAGACAAAAAACGTCGAAAACAACACCGCAAAGGCACCGACCAACAGCACGAGCCTGCCGGTGTCGCCGAAGACCGGCTCATACATCGCCGCGAGTTTGCTGATCATTTCCTCTCTTTCGGGTAGAATGCCGGCTCGATTCAAAACCGCTGCGCCGAGCAGGTAAAAAGCCACCGTGCTTAGCGTGTAGACAACCATGGAACCCCACGCGTCGATTTTCAAAATTCCGATCCAACCACGCGCCCGTTTCAGCCATTCAGGTGAACCATCCCGAGGCCCGATCCAGCGTCCGTAGCCTTTTTCGAGGCACCAATACGGATACGCCACCAACTCCGCTGCGCCGACTCCGATAATGCCGAACGTTGCCAACGCCGTCAGCAACGCTCCATCCACTCCGGGCAGGCTAAAGGTCAGGCCGCTGGCCAGTTCCTCGCCTGAAATGGCCCATTCCGGCTTCGTTTGCAGGGCGAAGAGATTGCCAACGGTAATGATTGTGAACGCACCCACCAGCACTGTGCAGAAGATTTCGATGAATGTAAAACCGCCACGTGCCAGCATCACGACTGTCACGGCAGTTACAATCGCCGCCCACCACTTCGCGCTGTGTTCGCCGAAAATCGGTGCCGTGATTTCGAGCGCTTGTCCGACGCCCCCGACAATTCCGCCGAGCTGCCCTAGCCCGCTTAAAAACGTGATGAACCAAAACCAGGCGACAAATTTTCCGAATTTCGGAATCCGCAGTAGCGCCGAAATCGTTGTTTCACGATTGACGATGCAGTGACGCGAAATCTCGATCTGACAAAACACCTTCAGAACACAGCCGACAATGATCAGCCACAGCAGGGTGAAACCCGCCTCAGCTCCCGTGCGCGTTGTCGCAACCAACTCGCCGGACCCGACGATTGAACCGGCCAGAATCAATCCCGGCCCGAGCCGTTTTAAGATTCCGGTAAAATTCGATGGGGGATTTTCAACACCTTCAGTCACATTACTATTTTAGTCGTTTTCAGAAGAATTGGAATCCTCTCCTTTAGGTCTCTTCGTGTGAGAAAAAGCCGCGTGTTGGAGCAAACGCGATTCCTCGCCACGAACTTTTCGCACCCAGCGCCGGCCAAATTGCTTGATCGAAATTCCCAGACAAAGGAAGCCGTATTTCAGCGCTTTTTGAAAACTGATCGAGCTGCTGTCTTCTTCGTAGACTGTCGGGCAAGTCACCTCGCACGTCCCGTAGCCCCTATCCACTGTGGCAACGAGCAGGTTGTTGTCGAAAATGAAATCATCACTCAGCGCGTGGAAATTCACCTCTTCCAGTAGTTTGCGCGTGTAGCCGCGATAGCCCGTGTGATACTCCGTGTGGCGTCGTCCGAGACACAGATCCATAAAGTTCGTGATCCCCCAGTTTGCCAGATATTTCCAAACCGGCATCCCGCCCGAAAGCGCGCCGCGGCCTGAAATGCGCGATCCCAACACCAAATCGTAGGTACCTTCCAGCAAGAGCATTCCCGCCATCGCCGGGATCAATTTCGGGGTGTACTGATAATCCGGGTGCAGCTGAATAATGATGTCCGCCCCTGAATCCAGCCCGTATTGCAGGCACTGCTTCACATTGCCGCCGTAACCGAGATTCGGATTATTGACGTGAACCTCGATTCCGAGCTCCTTCGCGACTTCGACCGTGCGGTCCTTCGAACAGTCATCGCTCAGGATAATAAAATCCGCGATGTCTTTTGGAATGTCATTCACCGTCTTCTCCAAGGTTTTCTCAGCGAAATAACCAGGCATGACGATTGCGATTTTTTTACCCTCCAGCATGGCGGGAGGCATCTTGCGCACTTGCAGCCAATTTGCAAGAAAACGCTTTTCCACGATCCGATAGCCGTTGCCTCATAAAAAGAGCCACCGAAGCGAAAATCACTGATCCGGATGTTGAGGCCCATTGCCTCATAAAAAGCAACTATTCAGGTCCTTCGGACCATATTGAGTCTCATCGCGTGAGACAAGGGCGGAAGAGTCGCTTCAGTTCTTTGCCCCGTCGACGAGCGAGTCGCCCAATTGGCCGGGGGTGCGAAGCATTTCACCGAGCGTGTCAAGCAGGTTGCACGATTGCTTGCGCACCGTGGAGATGACGCTGCGGATGTCAGCAAATAGCGTTGCGTGATCCTCGCTGCGGAGGGTGCTGCTGATTTTCTCGCGGGTTTTCATCATGCGCAAGTCTCGCTCGGCCTGGTTGTTGTCAAAGGGCACGTCTTCGTACTCGAAGAACCCCATGATCTCCTCGTAGCGATCTTCGAGGCGGATGAGTAGGTTGAGCGCTTTGCCGCGCTTGACTCATCCACGTCGCGCTGCTCAAAGCGCCGCGGGGGCCGAATCGTTGCGATGGCTCCAAACCGAAAAAACGAGGGCGAAAAAAAATCTATAGCGACGAAGCTGCCGAGGTTCTTTTTACGATTTGGAAAGCCGCCGAACAACCGTGCGGGAAACGCCTTCGCCCAATGCTCAAGGACTGGATTGCGTCGTATGAACGAAAGCTTGGTCGAGATCTTTCGCCGGAGTTAAAAGCGGAAGTGATGATGATTAGCGCGGCGCAGATCGATCGGGTGCTGGCACCGAAAAAAAGTAGGCAGTCTCACTGCGGGCACGTCGGACGCCGAAAGCGAATGCGGCGATGAAAAAGCTCATCCCGATCCGGGCGGAATGCTGGGATGCGAAACACCCCGGCCGGCTCGAAGCGGACACCGTCGCGCACTGCGGCGGAAACATGGGTGAAAGTTTTATCTGGAGCCTGACGGCGACGGATACCTTCAGCGGTTGGACTGAAGTTCGACCGAGCTGGAATCGAGGTCAGCACAACGTCTCGAGGCGTTCAAGGGAATCGAGGCTGACCTTCCCTTCACCATTTTGGGAGTGGACATCGACAAAGGCGGGGAGTTTTTGAACCGCCATTTGTATGGTTATTTTACGGATCGAAAAAGCCCGGTGGAGCTGAGTCGTTCACGTCCCTATCACAAGAATGATCAAGCTCACGTGGAGCAGAAAAACTCGACTCACGTGCGGCAACTACTCGGTCATGATCGACTACGTCACGAGCAACTGAGGGAAGCGATTTTTGATTTGATGGAAGCGTGGTGCGTGTGGCGCAATTCTTTACCACGAGCTTCAAACAGTTGGAAAATCGACGAGAAGGCAGCAAGACGATTCGACGCCACGAGAAGGTTCCGCAGACGCCATGCGACCGTCTCATTACTATTTGGAAGTGGGCGATGAGCGCAGTGCGAAGGCTCTGGATGCCTGGCGCAGCGTTCACGATCTCTTTGAACTGAAAGGCTGGATTGAGCGGAAGCTGCATCAAATCTGGAAACTAGACAGCGCCTCAAAATCGGAAACACGACTCGACTTTTTACACCAAAACAAACACCGTCAACCAACCCGACCAAATAGCGTCAGGGTTAGTTCGTTGTATTTCAACAAAAACGTCGTCGCGAATTGGTGGGGTTCTGACAGGCGGTATCGCCGGTCTTATATTGCTGTTGGATCGAAAAGTCTCACTCCGCCTTCCAACAAACTTGCGTTTCCGTCTGGAAATCGAAGTGCTGGAGCAAAGCCTGTTTTCGTGCTTCGAGGAGATGATCCTTCCCCTCGCGACTGCGAACGAAATGAAGTTTGTGGCGACCAAAGCCGCTTCGCCGCAACTGTCTCGAAAAGATTTTGGCGAACGACTTTTTCGCGCCGAGTGCTTTCGGAACGGCAATCCCGCAGGATTTTGTCGTTCTCCTTCGTGCCGGTCAAAACGACGCGCCCTTTCTCAATCGCGCCGAGATCCCGCATTCGCTTCTCGAGTTCAACGAGCCCCGGTTTCACGTGTTCCGCGATGCCTTCGGTTTTTTCGATGCGTTCACGAAAATCAAAAATCAGTCCCTGTAGCAATCCCTCGGTCCATTGGGTGTCGAGTTGATCTGGCAATTCGTCGCCAACGATATTGAAAATCTCCCGAACTTTCGCCGGAATGTAGCCGGCCGTTTTTTGCAGAAAAATCGCCAGCCCAAGATAAAACGCCTGATTTTTTCGCAGAGAATCCCGATCGTTTTGCTCCGAAATCCACTCGCCCGGCGAGTTGAACCCAAATGCTTCAGCGAGCTCGATATCGAGTTGCAGATCAAGAATCAACGTCGCAACGCCTTCGCGAAATCGTTTCAGTTCATCGACGTATTTTCCCGTCGGCGTGCTCAGCAACACATAATCCTGATGCGGGCAGAGATTGCCCTCGGCGACGAGCTCGGGAACGCCTACTTCTTCGTCAACCTCGCCACAAAACATCGCATACCGATTCCATTCCGATTGGGGAACATCGATCGGCGGCGTGGCTGTCAGAGAAACCACGACTGGGTTCTCGATGGCGTCTTTCACCGTGGAAAGGCATTTCCACCAAACGGCCCGGAGGTGATGGGCTTCATCGACAACGAGCACTGAAATTCCGACTTCGCGAAGTCGTTTGATCAAATCGTCGCCGCCGCCTTCGTTGCGAAATTCCGAGCTGAGCGATTGGTAGGTGGTGATGGTGACGGTCGCTGGTTTTTTCAAATCGCGTGAAAGCCAATCGGTCGATTCGCCTTCCTTTAAAAAATCGGCCGTCAGCCGATAGATCCATTGTTCCCGGATCGCCAGCGTTGGCGCCAAAACCAGCGTGGGCTGGCCTAATTGACGGATGATTTCCAGCCCGAGCACCGTTTTTCCTGAACCCGGTGCGGCCACGAGGTGGAAATGGCCGTCTTTCAAAAAACGAGGGAGTTTTTCCAATACCCGCGCCTGATACCGTCGCCATGGTTTGATGAAAGCCAGTGCGTTCGCAAAATGTGCGGAGTTAGGAAATTCAGTTGGCATCGTCTTGACCAGCGTTAGTTTTCCGCCTTAGCGAAACCATTCAAGCATGGATTGCATACAGCGAACAATTTCGGACAATCTCGTAAAGTCCTATCAGGAAACCGGCGGCATCAACCGAATGGAATGCAGCAATCTGCCTTCGAAACGAACGATCGTGGCGACGTGTGACCGCTTGCTCCAATTGCTTTTCCCCGGGTATCACGATGCAGAGCCGATCCCGGCTGACGAATTGGAAATGATCACCGGCGAGCGTATTGGTGACTTGGTGCAAACGCTTGAAATTGAAGTGGCGAAGACCCTGCGGCTTCGGGATGACACTTCGGGAAATGGTATCCATGCCGCAGAAGCGTATAAGCTGATCTGTAAATTTTTGAGCGGTCTCCCTGAAATTCGGGAATTGCTCCGCACCGATGTGGAGGCGGCTTACGAAGGCGATCCAGCGGCGAAGAACTTCGACGAGATCATTTTAGCCTATCCGTGCATCGAGGCGATTGCGATTCAGCGTTGCGCGAAACAGCTTTACGATCAGGATGTTCCGTTGATTCCACGTATCATGACGGAGTATGCCCATTCGTTGACAGGGATTGATATTCACCCCGGCGCTGCGATCGGAAGCCACTTTTTTATCGATCACGGCACCGGCGTCGTCATTGGCGAAACCTGCGTGATTGGAAACCACGTGAAGCTCTATCACGGCGTAACGCTCGGGGCGCGGAATTTTCCAAAAGACGAAAACGGTCGCGTTGTCAAAGGCAACAAACGGCATCCGAATGTGGAAGACGGCGTCGTCGTTTATCCGAATGCTACGGTGCTCGGCGGCGAAACCACGCTCGGTGCCAAATCAACCATTGGAGCGGGCGTATTTCTCATGAAGAGCATTCCCGAGAACTCATTCGTGACTGCCGTAGGCGATGAATTGCGGATTCTTGATAAGAAGACCGGCGAGCCCTTCGCCGTGGAAAACAGTTTCGATATTTGAGTCGAGTTTATCGATCCGATAGGGTGCGTTCGATGAACGAATAGGGTTGGTTTGTGGTGACGGAGAGGGGGGGGGAAATTGGAGATTGGAGGGGCTTGCGGTCCGATTTCATTCCCGAAAATTCCTCCTCAATTCTTTCAAGTTCTCGTTCTGTTGATCAACCTGTTTCGGAATCGAAATAATGGGGGAGCATGATTAAGATTACATCGGCCATTTGTTAACCCTTGTTGAATGTATTTATTCAATAAAAAACATAGGCACGATCAAAGTTAAACGATTTGAGCCTCAACTTGAGGCAGCTTTGCGTCGCCACGGATGGACGCATGAGGAGACGCTGGATCTTCGAGACCATTGGTGGGCGGCGCGGGCTTGGCGGATTCGATCCACGAAGGCGAATTTCGGTTATGAACAGCTGCTGACGTTTGTTGGACATTACCAAGATGGTAATGAGGTGGACTTTGATGATCTAGTCGGCCAGATCATTGTAACGGAGCGGATTCCGGCGGATCACCTTTCGATTGGCGTTTTTCCCAAACTCGCTGTCGATACACATGACTACTCAAAGAGAGTTGAGTCCTTTCTTGTTGAACTGGACGACCGGCGAAGCGGACGCAAAAAACCAACACAAGCCCAACAAGACGCTGCTGACCAACCTGCTACCGCCAAGAACTCGAAAGCGAAATGACAATTTCAAACATCATTCCTGAATCGGAGGTGTGCTGCCCATAGCGGGTGGCAGGCCTTTGACGTTAATCAGAAAAAATAAGTAATTTTAGGTGCCTTTAAGCCTGGCGGCGTTCCTGATGATACTTAGTGCCTCTTCCAATTGGTGGTTTTCGCTCAGTAGAAATGAGGCGGAACTCCCCATATCTGGTTTCAATTCAATTTGAGAGGTTCTTTCGTGTTCAGCCGGAGTCCCGAACACCACAATCCGAAGAGATCAAGCCCGTGGCTGCACTCTAACAACCCAGAAATTGTCGGGTGATTCTACAAATTTTTTAGATTTTGGATGATAGCGTAGCACACTCGGAAATTCTTTGCGGATTCTAGTAAGCAGCTCATTTCCGCTTCCCGTTCCGCCAATTTTTCTTAGGGGGATTTCAACGAAGGGTTTGGAATGAGCGGGAATTTTGAATTGTGGTGCCAAACCACTTAGTATTTCTGTGGGGCTTTGGAACTCTGCATTTCCCAGATTCACGCGTAAGTCCCATAAGTTCCTAATCGAGAATTTTTGCCACAACACGATTTATCAGTTGAAAGAGGGCGTTCTTCTCATTAAACCTTTCCATGGGAGACCTTCCACTCGGATTAAGTTTTGACGACGTTCTACTGGTTCCACAAAAAAGCGCCATATTGCCGGCGGATACGGAACTTGCAACGCAACTCACTAGCGGGATTTCGCTGAAAATTCCGATTGTTTCTTCGGCGATGGATACCGTCACCGAATCGGAATTGGCCATCGCGTTGGCTCGCGAGGGCGGTCTCGGGGTGATTCACCGCAATATGCCGATCGAGGATCAGGCCAACATGGTCGCGAAAGTGAAGCGATCGGAAAACATGGTCATCACGGATCCATTTACGGTGACTGCGGGCACGACGCTATTTGATCTCCAGCGGATTATGAATAAGCGGGGCGTGAATGGATTCCCTGTGGTTGATGGAGAGGGACGTCTCGTCGGGATGGTCACGAGCCGTGATATTTGGATTATTCAGGAGTCGGCCAAAACAGTCGGCGATGTGATGACGCCGCGCGAAAAACTGGTGTCTGCGCCGATGGACACGAATCAGAAAGATGCCCAGCGGTTGTTGTATGAGCACCGTATTGAAAAACTTCCCCTGGTCGATGCTGAAGGAAAGTTGACCGGAATGATTACCGCGCAGGATATCGAGAAGCGCGAGCAATACCTCAACGCCGCTAAAGATAACAATGGCCAGCTGATGGTGGGAGCGGCAATCGGGGTTGGCCCTGACTACTTTGAGCGTGCTGAAGCAATGATCGCGGCAGGTGCCGATGCGGTATTTATCGATGCCGCGACAGGGCACACGACTCGGGTTTTCGAAGTGATTGAAAAACTGCGCTCGATCGGTGGAGCGGATGTGGTGGCCGGAAATGTGGTCACTGCCGAGGGGGCTGCTGATTTGATTTCTGCGGGAGCAAATGCAGTGAAAGTCGGGGTTGGTCCCGGTTCTATTTGCACAACGCGCGTGATTGCCGGTGTGGGAACGCCACAGTTTTCTGCGATTCAGAATGTCGGCGACGTTTGCCATGAAGCGGGTGTTTCGGTCATCGCGGATGGTGGCATTCGTTACTCGGGTGATGTCGTGAAAGCACTCGCAGCAGGCGCTGATTTGGTGATGCTGGGTTCACTCCTCGCTGGTTGTAAAGAAAGCCCTGGTTCGATGGTGAATTACCAAGGGCGGACCTGGAAAGAGTATCGCGGCATGGGATCGGTCAAAGCGATGCGCAAAGGATCGGGCGATCGTTACGGTCAGAATTCATCCGGTAAACTGGTTGCAGAGGGGGTCGAAGCGCGGGTTCCCTATCGCGGACCGTTGAACGACACTGTTTTCCAATTGCTCGGCGGATTGCGAAGCGGCATGGGTTACGTCGGTGCCTCGAATTTAAAAGAGCTTCGCGAACGCGCTCAGTTTGTTCGGATTACGGCGGGTGGCTTAAAAGAAAGCCATCCGCACGACATCACTATTACTGAAGAGCCGGTGAACTATCAGAGCGGAACCTGAGTCGGTGCGGGGAACCCCACCACCATTAAGTTTCTGAAAAGAGTCGTCTCACGACGGGATTTACGGTAAAAGTCTGCCATGAGATTATTTCGTGGCCTCGTGCTTTGTAGTTTGTTCTTATCCACCTTTGCGTTTTCGCAAGATGATCGACTTGTCCTTGTTGGGGCGTCGTATGGCAAAAATGTTCTCGCCATTTGTGATTCAAAAGGAGAAATCCTCTGGAAACACGACACGGCTGGTCCTGAAAAAGGCCACACAGGGCATCACGATGTGCATCTCATGGACAATGGGAATATCTTGTTTCACGACACGTGGACACGAACTCAGGAAATCACGCTGGGGAAAGAAGTGGTGTGGGATTACGAATCAAAAACCGCCAATGGAAATGACGGTAAAGGCGTCGATGTCCATGCGTTTGCTCGATTGGAGAATGGCCAGACTATGATCGCTGAAAGTGGCGTCGGGCGCTTCGCCCACGTGGATAAAGACGGGAAACTCGTGAAAGAAATTCCGATGGGTGAAGGCGGCCGCAAGAAAACTCGGCTCGTTCGGATGTTGGATAATGGTAATTATCTCGCCTGCGCGGAGCAGCCAGGAGTGGTCACCGAATACGATACCGAGGGCAAGGTTGTCTGGGAATATCTTACCGACACGCGGGTTTATGGAGCGATTCGTTTGAAGAACGGCAACACGCTGATCGCGACCGGAAGTGGGAACAGCGTCATTGAAGTTTCGCCGGAGAAAGAAGTCGTCTGGGACATCACGAAAAAAGTCCCCGGCACGGAGATCGAACTGGCCTGGACCACTTGTTTGCAGGAACTCCCAAACGGGAACCTCATCATCGGCAACTGCCATGCGGGTGACAAGAACCCGCAGATTTTTGAAATCACTCGCGATAAGAAAGTCGTCTGGGAATTTGATGAGTGGGAACTGGTTGGCAACGGACTGGCCTGCTGGCAGATCCTCGATGCAGAGCAATCGGCTCTCGTTCGCAAAAAACTCGCAGCTCTTAAAAAGTAATTTTCATGCGTCTTTCTCTCAATTCTTCAACGATCAAGCCAGTCCCGCTGCTAGATAAAATCCGGGTGACGGGTGAGGCTGGCTACAAAGGCATCGAGCTGTGGGCTGTCGAGCTTTACGAACATGTCGGGCGAGGAGGCGAAATTTCGGATGTCGAAAAAGCGCTCTCCGATTATGGCCTTGAGGTTCCATGTTTCATTGCGGTTCGCAACTGGGGTGAAAGCGTTGATTGGGAATACAAACTCTCGATGGATGAAGCGCGGCGGCGGTTTGAATTGGCGGCTCGGCTCAAGGCTCCGTTGATGGTTTGCACGCCGCCGTTGATTCAGCCGGGAATCGATCACCTCCATGAAGGCTACAATGATTTGCTTCAAATCGGCCGCGAAACGGGCGTTCAGGCGGTGTTGGAATACATCAGTTTTTTCGCAAGCCTCAACAATGTTGAAGACACCGTCACGGTAATGGATAACACTGGAGCAGATGACTGCGTGACCATTCTTGATGCCTTCCACAACTGGAATAATAAGACGACCTTGGCTGATCTTGAGGCGCTTCCGCTCGAACGGATTGCCCATTATCACATCAATGATGCCAATCCGAATATTCCATCCGGTCAGCAGACAGACCCCGACCGCGTCATGATTGGCGATGGGGTGATCGATCTCAAAACCGAGCTCGAATTGCTAAAAGGCAAAGGCTACGACAAATGGCTCAGCCTCGAACTTTTTTCTCAGGAATGGTGGGACAAAGATCCGCTGGAAACTGCGAAGGTCGGCTTGGAGCGGATGCGCGAGGTTGCCGAAAGCGCGGGAATTGAGATTGAACTATAATTAAACGAGGATGATTGAACCAAACCCGATCGCATCAGGCGATCAACGCGATCGTCATGATTATTTGGCCACTCTTACACGTCGTAATTGCCATAGCGGGGATTCTGCTTTTTCAGGCTGAAAAGCGTCACTACAACTTCTTAATCCCGATTGGTGCATCAATCCCATTTCTCACAGGCATTGCCCATATCCTTTATTTTTTCCCGGTTGTGGGAATGATCAACAATGGCGACGTAGGTCCAGAAACGCTTGGGAATTTCTTTCTCTGTACAGCGGTGCTTTAAATTCGGTCGCATATGCTCTGATTGCTTATGGAATTCTGATGCATGCTTGGGTGTTTTTCAAAACCCGCGAAAACGCAAACCTTGCTGAAGATCACCACAGCTAACCAAGCGGTCAGTCAATCTTTCGAAGTTTTCGGATCCAACGCATCGCGCAAGCCATCGCCCAAAAAGTTCAGAGCGAAGAGTGTCGCTGCGAACACAATGCTTGGATAAATCAGCAACGCCTGATCGCTCACCATCCGATCGGCACCTTCTTTGATGAGACTACCCCAACTCGCATGAGGAGGCTGGACTCCAAGACCGAGAAAACTCAGAATCGCTTCCAAGCGCATCACGGCAGGAACGGTCAGTGTTGTGTAAACGATGACCGGCCCAACCGTGTTAGGAATAAGATGGCGGATAATGATTCGCCAATTCGAAAGGCCAAGACTGCGGGCCGCTTCAACAAATTCCTGATTCTTCAGCGACAGAACCTGTCCGCGGACAATTCGCGACATGGTGAGCCATTCCACCGCGCCGATACAAACAAACAGCAGCCACAAACTATTTTGGAAAATGGTTACGAGAATGATCACCAAAATCATGAACGGCAGCGCATATAAAACGTCGACAATCCGCATCATGATCGTGTCGAGCCGACCTCCGATAAAGCCAGCAACCGCCCCGTAAAGGACACCAATTGTCAGTGAAACAAATGTCGCCAGAAATCCAACTCCGAGAGAAACGCGGCCACCGCTGAGGATTCTTGAAAAAATATCCCGCCCAAGGTAATCGCTGCCCAACAGGTAAAAGACTTTCTCGCCGTCTTTGGAAACTGCAGACTGAAAGGCGTCCATCGATTTCAGATCCGGGTATGTCTTGTTTGGATTCGGAATTCCTGGAATGAGCGGGACAACAAAACAAATCAATGTGATCGCGATGAAGAACCAAAAGCTGAACATCGCCAGCTTGTTTTTTTGCAGACGATACCACGCATCTTTGCCGAGCGAAGATCCTTTTTCGATCTCGACGACGGGAACCCCTGAATCACTGGCGCTGGACGAAATCATGAAGTAGTGAGTTTGCGGCGGGGATCAAGCCAGGCCTGCACCAAGTCGACAATGAAATTCATTGCGATGATCAGGATGGCAAAAACGGTCACGGTTCCGTTGATGAGCAGCAAATCACGATTGACCGCTGCTTTAATGAAATGCTGCCCCAGTCCGGGAAGCCCGAAAATTTGTTCAACTACAAATGATCCTCCGATGAGCCCAGCCAGGGCAGGTCCCAGATAGGCAACCACGGGTGTGATTCCACCTCGGAAAGCATGTTTGAAAAGAATTTTTAGTGGCCCAACGCCTTTTGCTCGAGCAGTCCGAATGTAGTCCTGACTGAGCACGTCCAGCATCGAACCGCGCGTGAGCCTGGCGATGTAGGCCGCGTAGTAGAGCCCGAGCGTCAGTGAAGCCAGCAACCAAGCCGTGCTATTTTCCCAACCCGCGACATCAAACCAATCAAGTTTCAATCCAAAGAGGAGACCCAGCAGGGGCCCAATAACAAACGTCGGAAGACAAATACCAAGCATAGCCACACCCATCAGGAAATAATCAGTGTTGGTGTTTCGTTTTGATGCTGCAAAAACGCCGACCGGAATGCCGATCACCAACGCAATGCCCAATCCCAGAAATCCGATGATCGCAGACACAGGCCAACTCTGAGCAATGACTTCCTTCACTGTGAATCCTTTGTTCGCAAAAGAAGGTCCCAAATCACCACGACTCAACAAACCAAGGTATCGAACGTATTGAACGGGAATCGATTTATCCAATCCGTATTTTTCGTTCATCTGCGCCAGAAGATGAGGTGGTATAGCCTTTTCATCACTCAAAGGGCTGCCCGGCGCGAGCCGCACGAGAAAAAACGTAATCGTAATGATACAGAACAGTGCAAAGAACGACTGGAGGATTCTTGAGCCAATGTATTTCAGACCTTCCATTACGGTTTCACTGGAGGTGTATCGGCAGCTTCAAGATCGATGAATTTATAATTGTGATTATCCAACAAAAGCGGCTGCCAATTTTTTACGTCAGGGTGTAGCAAATAGACTCGGGTGTACCAATAGACCGGAAGAATGGGCAATTGATCGAGTAAAAGGGATTCCGCCGTCAATAGCTTTTTATAGCGAATTGCTGGATCGCTCACTCCTGCGGCTTCCTTCAAAAGCCGATCGTATTCCGGATTCGACCAACCGGTCTCATTATTCGAATCCGTTGTATTCCATAACGACAAGAAAGTATTTGGATCAACGTAATCCGCAATCCATCCTGACCGAGCCACATCGTAATCGATGTCTTTCAAGGTTTGCTGAAACACTTTCCATTCCTGGTTAGAGATCTTTACCTTCTCAATTCCAAGATGAGTTTTCCACATATCTTGAACCGCTTCGGCAATTGCCTTATGGGCCTCCGACGTATTGATTAAAATCGTGAACTCGGGCACGTCTTTGCCGCTTTCGTAACCTGCCGCTTTGAGAAATTCTTTCGCCTTCGCCGGATCAAATTTGATTTTATTCGGTGGTTTGTAGCCAGCGTCAGACGGCGGCACGAATCCATATGCTGGCATTTGCCCGCCCATCGTGACATATTTAACAATCGTCTCCTGATCAATCGAGTAGGCCAGCGCCCGTCTGAAGTTCACATCCTTGGTGGGTCCTTTGAGCGTGTTACAACGGAAAAAATAAACGCCCGCGTAAGTTTCAACCCTCAAAACTTCCCGCTGATTCTTCCGATAGGATTCGATCATATTTCCGGGAACAATGTAAGTGTAATGCACCAACCCATCTCGAAAGGCCCGCTCTTCGGTAAACTGATTATCCAAAGGTAAAAAATCGATCCCGTTGAGTTTGACCGTTTTCTGATCCCAATAATAAGGGTTTTTCCGCACTCGGACATAAGCGTTGATCCGCCAGTCCGTGAGCTGAAAGGCTCCATTCCCCACATGGTTTCCCGGCTTCTGCCATTCCGTGAACGGATCGGTCATGTCGCCATATTTTTCGATTGTTGCCTGATGAACTGGTAGCCACGTCGTGTGTTTTACCACATCTGGAAAGAACGGAGCGGGATCCTCCAAGTTACAAACAAGCGTGTAGTCATCCTTCGCAACCACACCTGCCGGCCTTTCCTTTTGCACTGTTCGACCCGCCTCGTAAAATGCGACATACGCATCGAGAATGTATTGCTTTGCTTCATCCGAAAGCACCTCTGGCCATTCGTATGTTGAAAGATCAGCCTGGACTTGCTTCAGTGTTTCAAGATCGAGCCCATTCAGTCCCTTTTTGTTCAAATTGTTCTCCGACTGATCATTGGCTCCAAATTCGACCTCCTTGATTGATTCCCAAGGGTATTCGGGATTTGGAGCCGCTTTGATCGCAATCTCTTCCACTAAATTCTTATTATAAATCTCTCCATTCACCAAAAAGTAGAGCATTGACGCATAGGGGGATGGCATTTTTGGGTCCAAAATCCGATGATAGGCATACACAAAATCCCTCGCCGTTACGGGATCGCCGTTCGACCATTTGGCATCTTTCCGCAGGTGAAAAGTCCATTCCTTGTAGTCCGATCCCGTTGTTGGTTCCCATCGTTCAGCTACCCCTGGAAGGTGTGCCGAATCATCGCTTGGATGGTTGATGACCAATCCCTCAAATAGCGCCCGCATGATATTGCTGTCGCCAACAGAAGAAACAAGATGGGGATCAAGAGCTTTTGGTTCAGCGCCGTTCCCTGCGAGGAAAATCTTGTTTTTCGTCGCTTCCTCAACCCGATCCGGTCGTTCACACGAGACCAAACCCGCGGCAAGAGCCAAAACCAAGACTCCACGAACCAACCCTGTTGGATTGGCGAACATACCGTGATGATTCATTTTAAAGCTGTCTTCCGATTCCGCTTCGCGAGAATCCTCAGACCGCTGGCAAGCCAGCTTGTCGCTTTGTTGGATCGTAGAACGGAATTTCATGCGGAAGAAAGGAAGCGTATTTTCGCTATCCCTCGCGGAATGGCAAGAATTACCCGCGGCATTCTGGAATCTATTCAAATGAAGTTGATTAGATGAACAGGCTCTGTTGATTCATCACATGCGATTGGGAACTCTAATCAACGAATTTGGAGACGAGCAGTTGTGTTATTTTCATGAAAACCATTTCCTCTCGGTGGAACAAATCGGGGCGGTTTTTGGAACCTTTTTTCCGGGGACACTGAACGAACTTCTCGAATCCGGCGAGGAGTTCGAGGAAATGCAGGAATGGTGGGATCACGAGGCGGATGAACGGCTTCCGCGTGCGCCGGAGGCTTCGATTCATTTTGAGAACGCGACGTTGGGATCGGCGATTCCGCGGCCTGGAAAAATTATCGATCAGGATGGTTCCAGACCGCAAAGCTCGGTGATTAGCGGAAATGGAGAAATTCGTTTGCCCGACGTGCCAAACATCATGGCGAGCGCTGGCGTCGGATTGGTCATTCGGAAATCATGCCGCAATTTCGATCCCGCAGAATCGAATTGGAGAGATTTTGTCGCCGGATTCACCCAAATGACGTGTCTGACGACCCGCGAAGAATCGGGTTTTCGAGCGGCGTATGATTCGTTTTTGAGCTTGGGCCCGATTTTGATATCGATGGATGAATTTGCCGATCAGGAGACGCTGGATGTGGGGTTTGTCGTTTCGGATGAGGTCTTTGAAGAAACGATCGCGCTCGATTTCGGACAGCGTCTTGCTGATTTATCTCAAATCATGACGCTGCACCCTGGCGACGTGATTTTGGTCCCCGGCAGCACTTCGATGGAAGTTCAGGGCGGCGAAACGTTGGAATGTCGTTTCGAAGATCTTCTTCCGTTGGTTAATCCCGTGGTTGCCGCGGAACCTCTCGTTTCAGAGACTTCACTGGACACGGAATAAACCTTCGCTCACAATCGGCCGAAATGTCTTTCCCTGAAATTGTCCAGATCGGTTGGCCCGTTGTCGCTGCTTATGTAATTGGCGCGACACCGTTCGGTTATTTGGCCGGCCGGCTGAGGGGACTTGATATTCGTGAACACGGCAGTGGCAATATCGGCGCGACGAATGTGTTCCGCGTCCTCGGAAAACCGCTTGGAATCACCGTTTTGATCCTCGATGTCCTGAAAGGGCTCATTCCGGTTTTGATCGCCAAGGCAGCGACTGACAACAGCTTGATTCATATTTTCTCTGCGATCGGAGCTATTTTGGGTCATAACTACACATTTTGGCTGAAATTTCGGGGCGGAAAAGGAATTGCCACCTCGGCTGGCGCACTGGCTCCAATTTTGCCGATTCCGCTGGTGGTGGGCATGCTGGCTTGGTTTATTTTGCACCAAACCCTTCGTTGGGTTTCCGTCGCTTCGATTGGCGCAGCTCTTGCTCTGCCAATCACGGTGGCGATTCAGTCGCTCTTCTTTAAGAAACCATGGGATTGGCCCGTTCTAGGATTTGCCGCGTTTTTGGCGATCATGGCAATCTGGCGTCATCGTTCAAATATCGGGCGACTGATGCGAGGTGAAGAGCCGAAAACGCCTCGAAAAAGCAAAAAAGTTTAATTTTCAGTGAAATTTGTATGATTGAAAAAGCAGCAGTTTTAGGAGCGGGTAGCTGGGGGACAGCCCTCTCGCTCGCCATGGCCGATCGCGGTCTCGAAGTCACGACCTATGGTAATGAACCGAAGGTGGCCGAGGATTTGAATACGAATCACCGGAACTCCAAATACCTTCCGGATGTCGATTTGCCAACGAACGTCAAGGGCTCGGTTGATATCGGTGATGTCATCGATAAGCCGCTGATATTGATGGTGGTGCCGTCTCAAGTTGCCCGAATCGTTTTGAAAGATGTGGCTGCTGCGGGAATTCCCGAAAGCACACTGTTACTGACGTGCACGAAGGGAATCGATCCTTCGACTGGAAAGTTGATGCACCAATTGATCGAAGAAATTTTCCCTAATAATCCGATCGCAGTGCTTTCAGGCCCGAGTCACGCTGAGGAAGTCGCAAACCGAATGGCAACAGCTGCGGTTATCGGATGCGCCGATGTCGCCGTTGCAGAGCGGGTTCAGGAAGTCTTCACGCTGCCGTGGTTTCGCACCTACACGAGCGAGGACGTGGTGGGAATCGAGCTGGGCAGCACGGTGAAAAACGTGTTTGCCATTGCCGCAGGAATTATTGACGGCCTTGGCCTCGGTGATAATACAAAGGCCGCCATGGTCACTCGCGGACTTGCTGAGATGACTCGTCTGGGAACCGCTCTTGGCGGAAAGCCGGAGACTTTTCGTGGTCTGAGCGGCATTGGAGATTTGATCGTGACCTGCTACAGCGTCCACAGCCGCAACAACCGGTTTGGTCGTTTGCTGGGTGAAGGAAAAACGCTCGATGAAGCCATCGCTACGGTGACCCAGGTTGCCGAAGGCGTTCCCAATGCGAAAAATGCGTTTGAGATGGCACGAAAACTCAATGTTCGGACCCCGCTGATTGACGAAGTCTACGCAGTGCTTTTCGAAAACAAATCAACTACCGAAGCTCTCGAATCTCTTCTGAATCGTGATCTCCGCGCTGAAGATGAAGACTGATTTTCGCTGTATTTTTGTGCTGGTGATCGTCGTAGTTTGTTTCCTGTCATGTAGTTCTGCACAGGCTGAAACCGAATGGAAAACACGCAGCGGACAGATCGTGACCGGCGAATTGGTGGCGTTCGATTTCGATCAAAAGATCGTCACGATCAAAAGTGAAGCAGCGGGCGAGGCACAGGTCCCGACGTCCGATCTTGATTACGCGGCGCGGAAAAAGATTTTATTTTCTAACGTCTTTCACCAGAGTTTTCCTGAAAAATCCTCGAAAGAACAATCGAGCATGTTGCTGCTGTGCCTGTCCGTTCCTTCGATTTTATTTCTCGTCGGATTCTGGCTCGCAGGTTTGGTTTTTACGAAAAGGTGGAGTCCATTCAAAGCAATTCTAGGATTCTTCGGCGGCTGGATCGTCGCTGTCATTCTGATTTTCTGCTATTTTAAGTTCGCAGCGCAATCTCCTGGAAATGTAAAAGCACTGCTCACGGCCGGTGGTTTGGTTTCAGTTCTCGCTGTTTCTGTTTTTGTATCAGCAATTTACCGCTGCAAAATTCTGGTGGGATTTTACATTTTTATATCGCACTTCTTTTTCGCCACCCTTGTCGCCGTGGGCCTGAATTATTGGATGCACAAAAAAGCGGAGCCGGAATGGATCGACACCAATTCTGAGGATTATGTTTTTCGACCGGTCGGAATTGTCGTTGAGAAAATCAGTCCGCCGGAAGCCGAGTGATTTGAGTGCCAACTTGCATAAAAAATTAGCTCCGCTTATTCTGGGCTGAAATTTATGCACGTTGAATCCTTTAAAGTGTTCTGTGATTTGGTTGAAGCCTCCAGCTTTTCTGCGGCAGCAGAGCGAAATGGAGTGACCCAAAGCGCGGTCAGTCAGCAGATCAAAACGCTTGAGAATTACTACGACGTACTGCTCGTCGAGCGCGGTCGGCGGAATTTTTCAGTGACGCCGGAAGGTGAAGTATTTCTCAAAGCTGCGCGGGTGATCCTCGACGCATGGAATGAAATCGGAACGCAGCTGGAAGAAATGCGCGACGTCGTCGCTGGAACGCTGAACGTGGCCACGGTTTACAGCATCGGCTTTCACGAGCTGCCTCCGTTTCTCGATAAGTTTCGCAAACTATTTCCCGAAGTTGATCTTCACATCAACTATCGGCGGGCCAATCAGGTTTATGCCGATGTTCTCGAAGCAAAGGCCGACTTGGGGCTGGTGGCGTATCCGCAGCAGCGCAAAGGAATCGAAGTGGAGCCGGTCTGGAAAGATCGACTCGTGTTGATTTGCCCTCCAGGTCATCCCTTTGCGAAAAAGAAGAAGGCGCCGCTCAGCGCAATTGATGGCGAGCGATTCATTTCATTTGAGCCCGATTTACCGACTCGAAAAGCGATTGATGAAATGTTCGCGAAAGCGTCGATTTCTGTGAAAGAAGTGGTCGAATTCGACAATATCGAAACGGTGAAACGCGGAGTCGAAATCGAGAACGCTATTTCGATCGTGCCTTCGGAATCGGTCAAAAACGAAGTCGCCGCCGGCAAGTTGTGTCAGGTGATTTTGGAAGGCCGTGACATGTGGCGGCCGCTCGGCGTGATTCGAAGGCGCGCCAAAGCAATCACTCCAGCAATGCGCGAATTGATCGAGCTTCTGAAGGCGGGGCGCGACACAACTGTGTGATTTCACGTCGAAAGCAACGTGCTACGATCCAACCGTATACGTTCGTTGAACTAACCCTGTCTGTTCGTGAAAATGAAAAAACTCTTCTTACTTCTCGTCGCTTCATTCTCGCTGTCCGCTTCGGCCGATCAGCCGAATATCGTTTTGATCATGGCCGACGACATGGGCTGGGGGCAAACGGGATATTATGATCATCCGGTTCTAAAAACGCCGAACCTCGATGCAATGGCGGCGATTGGGCTCCGGTTTGATCGGTTCTATGCAGGCGCTTCGAATTGCTCGCCGACACGGGCAACGGTGCTGACGGGACGATCCAATGATCGGACCGGAGTTTTTAATCACGGCTATCCTTTGCGGCTTCAGGAAAAAACGGTCGCCCAGGCTTTGAAAGGAGCGGGTTATGCGACGGGACATTTTGGGAAGTGGCACCTCAACGGATTGCGCGGGCCCGGAGTTCCTGTGTTGGGGGATGATACTCACAGCCCGGGCGCGTTTGGTTTTGAGACATGGCTGACGGTCACGAATTTCTTCGATCTGGATCCCATTATGTCGCGGAATGGTGAGTTTGAAGAATTCAAAGGCGATTCTTCGGAAGTGGTCGTGGCGGAGGCATTGAAGTTTATCGGCCAGCAAGCGAAGGCGAAAAAGCCATCGTTGTCGGTGATTTGGTATGGTACGCCGCACAGTCCGTTCCGGGCACTGGAAGAAGACGCGGCGCATTTTCCCGACTTAAACAAAGATTCAAAAAATCAATACGGCGAACTGGTCGCGATGGATCGTAGTATTGGCACGATGCGAAAAGGCCTGCGAGATTTGGGAATCGAAAAAGACACACTGGTCTGGTTTTGCAGCGATAACGGCGGGCTTCCCAAGATCACTCCCGAAACGGTGGGCGGTCTTCGGGGATTCAAAAACTCGGTTTATGAAGGCGGAATTCGCGTGCCGGCCATTATCGAATGGCCCGGACAAGTGAAGCCGCAGATCACGAAATTCCCCGGATCAACGCTCGATATTTTTCCAACCTTGGCAGACGTGGTGGGGCTGGATTCAAAGAAAGTGATGCCACACGTGATCGATGGTATCAGTTTGAAGCCGAATTTTACGGAGGAAATTGCGAAGCGAGATAAGCCAATCCCGATTCGCCACGACAATCGCGGAGCACTAATCGACAACCATTTGAAAGTGGTCACTCAGGACATCGAAAAGGGGGAATTCGAAATGTTTGATCTCGAAGCGGAGCATAGTGAGAAAACAGATGTTTCTGAAAAATTTCCGGAAGATAAAAAGCGGTTGATGGCTGCCTATCAGAAGTGGACCGAATCGGCAGAGGAAAGCATTGCTGGAAAAGATTACGAAAGTGGCGAGGTGGATTCGAATCAGCCGCCGCGCATTTTCTGGACGGAGATCGAAGGCTACAAGCCATACTTTGATGAATTCGAAAACCGTCCCGAGTATCAGAGTTCGATCAAAAAAGCCAAAGCTCCTCCAGTAACGCGGAAGAAGAAATGATCTTCGAATCGAATCATAGTTTTGATTGCGGCTCGTTCTCGAATACGAGAATAATTCGCTGAATAGGATTAAATTTCGATAAAAATAGAAATTTTAACTATCGTAATTATAATAATTTTGTGATATGAGAATTTATCTCGATTTTTCTATATGGAAGACACTTTGATACAAGACATCGCATTTTGGGGAATCGTTGCTATCGCGTCGGTTCTTGTCGCATTGCTCTTGATTGCAGTGATGACAATTTTGAAGCGAAAAATTCCGGTTCAGAATCCTGAGCAGCAAAGTACGGACATCAAAATCGGAAAAGCGATTATCAAACGGATTGATAGATCTTGATGATCTAATTGCCTCGCGTTTGGAAAAAGGCGAGGACGAGGCGTTGCTTCGGCAGCTGAAGCATTTTCGGAATGATCTGATCCGGTTGCTACAAAATAACTCGATTGAAGCGTATGCGTTGGAAAAGGGAACGGTGTTGGATTCCCTAGCGCGCAAGTTGATCGACATTGTCGATTCAGATGGATCAACCATTCAAAGGAGTGCGCGAATTGTGGAGGTTGTCCGGCTCGGGTATCGATATCAGAAAGACCTGAGCACGCCGTCAACGATCGTGCGAAAGCCAGCGGTGCGGGTTCGCTGATTTCACTGCAGATCTTCTTTATTGCGAGAGCATTTCCTTCATCCTTGCGAAATAATCGAGCGCGGAATCTTCATCCACAGGTGCGTCGGCGAGTTCCTTGTAATCGACTTTTTCGAGCTCTTCAGGATCGAGTTCTTTGAAAAACGAGCTCGGCATGCAAGGAAGGGGATCGCCATATTTTCGGCGACTGTGACACCAGGTAATTGTCAGGCATTCTTGCGCGCGGGTGATCCCCACATACAGCAGGCGGCGCTCTTCATCGCGAGTTCCTTCTTCGACAGATCGAGAGTGTGGCAGGGTTCCTTCCTCGGCTCCGACAATGAAGCAGCAGGGAAACTCGAGACCTTTGGAAGCGTGCATCGTGATCAATGAAACGCCGTGGCCCTGCTCTTTTTCGTCGCCGCGTTCTTCACGATCCTGCATTAGGGCAACGCCATCGAGGAAGCCGCGAAGGCCTCGCTTCTTCTTTTTTTTCATGCTGAAATGCATGCCTTCGAGAAACTCATGGACGTTTTTTCGTCGCATGTCGGCTTCGTCAGGCGTTTTACAATTCTTCTTAACGTACTCGTCGTAGTTGATTTCCTTCAGCATCGTGGTGGTCATCTCTGCGTAGTCCGCATTCGGATTGGAGGCGAATTCGGAATATCGCTGAATCAATTCGTGAAAGCGGCCGATCGCATTTTGGGCTCGTTTTGGCAGCGATGCTTGAAATTCGATATCCTGCAGGGCATCGTAAACCGAGCTTTGCCGCTCAATCGAAAACGTTGTGGCCGCTTCGATCGTTCCGCCACCGATACCGCGGGGAGGGGATGCGATGATTCGCAAGAGGCTGACATCATCATCGTTGTTGGTGATGACGTTGAGATAAGCGAGGACGTCTTTCACCTCGCGGCGCTCATAAAAACTTTGCCCACCGATGAGTTTGTAGGGGATTTCCAATTCTCGAAACTGCTCTTCAAAAATCCGCGATTGAGCGTTCATCCGAAACAGAATCGCAAAATCGTTGTAGCTCCGATCATGCATCCGATGTTCGTCGTGAATCTCGTTTACGATCCATTCTGCCTCGGTTTCGGCATCGGGCATGGAAATGAGTTTGGTTGGCTCGCCATCTTCTTTGCTCGACCACAGAGTTTTCTCGCGTCGATCGATGTTGTGGCGAATGAGGCTGTTGGCGAGTCGTAGGATCGTATTGGTGGACCGGTAGTTTTCCTCCAATTTCACGATTTTGGGGCCTTTAAAAAAGCGTTCGAAATCGAGAATGTTGGTGATGTCCGCCCCGCGCCATCCGTAAATCGACTGGTCGTCATCGCCCACAACGCAGATGTTTCTTTCCTTCCCGACAATGAGCCGGAGTAGCGTCATCTGAAGATGATTGGTGTCCTGAAATTCATCCACCATGATATAGCGGAAATGCCGCTGCCAAGATTTGCGGAGGTCGGGATTTTCCTCAAGCCCGCGCACCGCAAGAAGCATCAGGTCATCAAAGTCGACCGCGTTCATCTGCTTCAGATCGCGTTGGTAATTTTCGTAGACAATCCGAATCAGGGAATCATCAAAATCACCGGGCACTTCGCCGCGATTTTTTGCCCCACTGATCTCCATGTTCGCCATCTTCGGATCGAGCTTTTCGTCTTTGCCCGCCGTTCTGACGATGATTTTTTTCAGCAAGCCGAGCTGATCAGATTGGGTGTAAATCGAAAAATTCTTCTTGTAGCCAAGGCGCTCAATGCAGGTCCGCAGAATCCGCACACAAAGGCTGTGGAACGTACAGATCGTGACTTCGCCGGCGGCTTCTTGCGAAATCATCGTGGCGACTCGTTCGCGCATCTCGGTCGCCGCCTTGTTCGTGAAAGTCACCGCGAGAATTTCGCGGGCAGGGATGTCATTGTAAATCATCCCCGCAATCCGCGTTGTCACGACACGAGTCTTCCCGGTTCCCGCGCCAGCGAGAATCAAGACGGGGCCGCTGATGGTTTCAGCGGCCTCACGTTGCGGGGGATTCAGGCCGATGAGGCCCTTGTGTTGAATCATGCCCGAAAATCCGCGACTCAGGTCAGGAAATCAACCGGAGATTGAAAGGGTAACGATAAGCGATGCCTTTATTCGCTTCGAGACAGCCGAGGATGCAAAAGACGAGATTCAAAATCACCACGACTGGGTAGAGAATCGCCAAACATGGCAGGACAAAACTCACGACCGTCACAGCAACATAACTAATGGCGATCAGAATTTGGAAATTCAGCGCTTCTTTGCCCTGACTATTTAAGAACGGACTTTCCTCTTTTTTAATCAGCCAGATAATCAAAGGCCCCACGAAAAAGGTGAAAGCACCCAGCAGGTGGGCCAGCATTCCCATCGTTTTTTCGTCTGTCTCGCTGAGTTTTCCTGCACCCAAAACGGCTCCTTCAGTCGAAGGTGGTGGCGCATTTATTGCGTCTTTGATTTGATCGACAGCATCAGACGCAGCGTCTGATGCGTTTTCAACGATGTTCTTGTCATTGTTTCCGTCATCATCATCCATCGGTGGCGGGACGCTAGGTGGTTCTTCAGGCATGATTTAGTATAAGTGAAAATCTGCCTTCAAATCAAGCAACTTCCCTGCCAGAAAAAGGCTATTCCAAAATCTGGATCTCATCGTCGCCGCCGAGCCCGTTTGCAGGAACCAACCCACGCGTCGTTCGGCTGTTCCGATCGACCATTCCCATCGCAATCACACGATCCCCGCGTTTTGGATTTCCCTGAACGATATCAGCAACAACAAACGCTCCTTTTTTCTCCGGGCTAAGGCTCAGCTTCGCCGTTGGGCGACCGTTTAAACCGTAGGTCATCATCTCGGTGCCAGCCTCAAGCGTAAGCCCTTTCGAAGAGCGAATGAGCACGAATTTTTCATCGACCATGACGGTTTGAACCGAACCAATAGGAAATTCAGTCGCTGTCGCTCGTGGGGCTGGCTTTTCTTTCTCTTTTGCCGCCTCGGCTTCTGCCAGTGATTGGTCCTCATCTTCGTTGTTGCCGAACATGCTGCCAAGAATCCCGCCGCCTTTTTTTGGAGAAGGTGAGTTGCCGTCGCTGATGCAACCGACTCCGCCGATCAAAATCGCTGCAGCCAGCCCGCTCGAAAAACAAATCTGTTTCTTTCTTCCCATCATTCCTGCTTCGTGTGTTGCGGAAATGTCGCGACAAAAGCGCCTTCGCGAAAGCAGAAAACCCGTTTTTAGGCCGAAAAAAGCGTGGCATCGGTCGATTTGGAGCGTTTCTTGCCTCATATGAGCAAACTCGACCTTCCAAGTCGCCCCCGTCGAAATCGGAAATCCGCCTCCATTCGAGGATTGGTTCGCGAGACCATCGTCACTCCGGCCGATCTGATTCTGCCACTTTTCATTCACGAATCGAAAGTTGATGACGCAATTGACTCCATGCCTGGTTGTCATCGCTGGAGTCTCGAGGGCATGGTCAAAGAGGTCGGTGAAGCTTCTGCTCTCGGGATCAGAGCGGTCGTCTTTTTTCCGAAAATCGAAGACGACCTCAAGACTTCTCACGGCGATGAATGCGTCAACCCCGATGGATTGGTTCAGCGGGCTATCCGCGCGGTCAAGTCGACGTATCCAGAGGTCACCGTAATCACCGACATCGCGCTCGATCCCTACAATTCCGATGGTCACGATGGCATTGTTCAGAAGGACGAATCCACCGGCGACCTAAAAATCATCAACGACGAAACGGTCGCTGCGTTGTGTGATCAGGCTAGAAGCCATGCTGAAGCTGGAGCCGATATTGTTGCCCCGAGCGACATGATGGATGGACGTGTCGGTGCAATCCGCGATGCCCTCGATGACGCCGATTTCGAGGATGTTTCGATCATGAGTTACACCGCGAAATATGCCTCCGCCTACTACGGGCCGTTTCGCGGAGCGCTCGATTCCGCACCAAAAGACGGTGACAAAAAGACTTATCAGATGGATCCAGCCAACTGGCGCGAAGCCCTTCGCGAAGCCGAAGCCGATGTTTCCGAAGGGGCCGATGTTCTCATGGTCAAACCCGCTGGACCTTATCTGGACATCATCCGCGCCATTCGCGAAGAGGTCGATTTGCCCATCGCCGCCTATCAAGTCAGCGGCGAATATCTCATGATTAAATCCGCTGCCAAAGATGGTTGGATCGACGAAGACAAAATCATGGTTGAATCCCTGACCGGAATCAAACGTGCCGGAGCCGATATGATTCTGACGTATTTTGCGAAGAAGTTCGCTCAGCAATCCTAGTCAAAAGCCATTTTGCCTCCGCATCTCTGGGTGAGGACTCTTTCTATGAAACCATTCGCCATTCTCTTCGACTGGGACGGAGTTGTTATCGATTCCCGGGAACAACACGCAGCAAGCTGGGACCGCCTTGCTGAACGAAAAAATCTGCCGCTACCCGACGGTCATTTTGAAAAGGGATTCGGAATGCGAAACGAGTCTATCATTCCCGATGTTCTTGGCTGGGCAACTGATCCTGCCGAAGTCGCCGCGCTTGCCTTCGAAAAAGAAGAAACCTATCGAGAGCTCGTTCGCGAAGTCGGGATCGAGCCACTCCCCGGAGTGCGTGAGTTTTTGAAAATACTCAAAGCTTCTGGAATTCCCACGGCTGTGGGATCATCGACCCCACGATCCAACATCGATTGCTCGCTCGAAATCACCGGCATCGCCGACTACTTCGGTGGAATCGTTGCCGCTGAAGACGTTTCCAACGGCAAACCCGATCCCGAAGTATTTCTCAACGGAGCCAAGCTCCTCGGTTTTGATCCAAAAAACTGCATTGTCCTCGAAGACGCCCAGGTCGGGATTGATGCCGCCCGCGCCGGGGGAATGCACGTCATTGGAGTGGCGACAACCCATCCCGCCGAATCATTGAAGAACGTTGATGCCGTGGTTCATCGGTTGGATGAGTTGTCGATCGAAAAGCTCGCTTCGATCTTTGAGAATCGTTAACCTTCAGGAATGAAAAAGTGGATCGTACTTCTCGCCTCCGGTTTTCTTTTCTTCAATCAAGCAACTCCTGCGTATGCCTGTTGCGCAGTTTCGCGGGCGATTCATAAGATCGTAAACGCGGATCAAACCGTGATCATCTTGTGGGATGCTGAATTGCAAACTCAGCATTTCATTCGTAAAGCGAGTTTCAAAGGCGATGGAGCTGCCGAAGATTTCGGGTTCATCGTTCCCTCGCCCAGTCAGCCGGAACTGGATGAATCAGGAGACGAAGTTTTTTCCGTTCTGAAATATATAACGGCCCCGATAGTCAGAACGCATTCTCCGGGATTTGGTTGTTCCGCACCAGCTGCATCAGAAATGGCCAAAGACGCATCGGTCATCGTCCTCGAAGAAAAACGTGTCGCAGGTTTCGATGCCGTTGTTCTCAAAGCGGATACTGCCGAAGCGCTCGTCACGTGGCTGTCTGAAAACGACTATGCCTACTCTGACGCGGTGGCGGATTGGGCACAGCTGTATGTTGAAAATGATTGGGTTTTCACTGCGTTGAAAATTGCCAAGCCTGATGCCGAAACTTCAGATCCTGTTACCGAAGCCGACACACTGCGGATCAGCTTCAAAACGGACACGCCACTTTTTCCTTATCGTGAACCTGACTCGGGCGATGCCGCGAAGTCCGTTGATGCAGAGGATCGTCTGCTCCGAATCTACTTCATCGCAGACAAAGCCTTCGCCGGAAGTTTTAAAAACGGCGAAACCTGGAGCGGTAAAAAAGTATGGTCCGGCGACATTACCCAACACCGTCAGGGGCTTCTTAATAACCTCGATTTGCCAAAAGAAACCGGCCCTTCAAAGACCTGGTGGCTGACCGAATTCGAAGATCAATGGGCTTATCAAAAAGCACCGGGCGATCTCTACTTTTCGCCCGACTCCGATACCAAATCGTTGCAACGCACTGCGATGAGCCCGTCAGCTCCTCACGACCCTTTGGCCTATGTGGCCCTGTTCATTTTTGTAGGAGTGACTTTTCGCAGAGGCTTTTACTTCGTGAAAAACACTCACAATTCCTGAACGACAAAGTGCGCAGCGGCGCGACGGCCGTTCGCGTCTTTCGCAAAAACCTTGTGTTCGCCGGGCTCTAAAACCAGCCAGTCTGTTCCGTTACGCTGTTCGATTTTCAACGACTCGCTCTCCCACTTGATGCCGGATAATTCGCTCCCTGTCCGGAGAGGAAAGAAACGTCCGCCATCCGGCAAGTCGGGATCGAGAAATGCAACGGTTCCGGTCATCGGGCTCACGATTTTCAAGGGAGCGGTTTTCTCAACCAGCGGAGATTCGGTGTGCGCTGTTGCCACTGATTCTAGCTGACGACCTTCTGACGCAAGCCACATTGCGAATTCATTGGGCAACTGCGTCAGGCCCGCAGAATCGTATTCGTCCGCACGTGCGCGCGGTGGCAGAAAATCGGGACGGAAAAATTCAGTGCGCGTTTTTTTGGGACGAAAAGCCAGTGACTCGTTGACGCGTTTTCCATTTAGCTCATCGACTTCCGCTTCGAGAATTCGCTCTGGTTTCTCATACCAGCGGGGTTCGGTTTTTTCATGAAGGTGCAGCATGATGTCATGAAAAATGGGCCCGGCTCCCGAAACACCTGAAACGTTTTGAAGAGGCTCGTTATCGAATCGACCGACCCAAACACCGACGGTGAAATCAGGCGTAAAACCAAGCGTCCAGTTGTCGCGAAAGTCCGTGCTCGTTCCAGTTTTTGCAGCGACGCGAAAGGGAAGTCGGAGCGACGAATCAAATCCAAATGCATCGGCGCGAGCCGAATTGTCACTCAGAATATCCGCAATGATCCAGGCAGTTTCACGATCGAATAGAGTTGGTTCATCGAACAGGCCCTGTTGGTTCGTAGAAACGAAATTCACCTCGCGGTACTTCCCGAGTCGGGCAAGCGTTGCGTAGGCATTGGTCAGCTCTAACAAACGCACTTCAGCATTACCGATCGTGAGGCCGAGGCCGTAGTGATCCGGGTTGTCGTTGAGACCCGTCAGACCAAGTTTTTTACTAAGCAGATGATGCAGGGCTTGCGCACCGCCGATTTCATCGAGCATCCGAACCGCAGGAATGTTGAGCGAATTCGCCAGGGCATGTCTCATTGAGACGGGGCCGCAGTGGCGGCGATCAAAATTCACCGGACTGTAAATTCCAGTGCTGGTCGGATATTCAACCGGCAGATCGGTGATTACGCTCGCGGCAGTGTGGCCGCTTTCGAGGGCGAGCAGATAGGTGAAGGGTTTTAGCGTCGAACCGGCCGAACGCGGGATCCACGCACCGTTGATTTGACCGCCTTTGGAATGGAAAAAATTCCGCGAACCGGTTAGTGCAAGAGCGTCGCCGGTTTCATTTTTAATCACAACGACGGCACCCTGAAAGGCATCGGACGAACCGTCTTCGTCATCTCCAAGGCGGGCCAGTTGTCCATCAACGGTGGTTTCGATAAATTTCTGAAGCCCTAAATCAAGTGTGGTTTTGATGGCATGTTTTTCGAAATCAACCTGCGCCGTTTGAGGTGTCTTTCGTTCCAAAATAAGATCAAGAAAATGCGGGGCGTGAAAAGCGTGACTGCCGCGTGGCTGGATGACGAGTTTTTCATCAATTGCGGCTTCGAATTCGTCTTCGGTAATCCACCCTTCAATTCGAAGACGATTCAAAATCCAAATCTGCCGAGCTCTCGCCCCGCGGAAATTCTTGTACGGGTTTAATCGAGTGGGTTTGTTAGGAAGTCCCGCCAGAAAGGCGGACTCAGCGATCGAAAAGTCAGCTAACGGCTTTCCGAAATAACCCCGTGCCGCTGCCCGACAGCCGTGGAGCTGATTTCCATAGGGAATGCGATTGAGGTATTCCGTGAGGATTTCATCCTTGTTCATCGACATCTCGATCCGGCGTGCCGTGAAGGCCTCGATGACTTTCGTCTTCAATTCCCGGGGGCGGTGAGGTGAAGTTATCTTCGCGAGTTGCTGGGTAACGGTCGATGCGCCCGAGACAAATTCCCGAAGTTTCAACGCATCGCGGATCGCCCGCAGGGTTCCGATGTAGTCGATTCCGTGATGGGAAAAGTAACGGGAGTCTTCCGCCGCGAGGGTGGCTTTGATGAGATTTTTCGGAAGTTCTTCAAACGTTGCCGGGCGATCAACGCGGGATTCGTCCGCGAGCAATCGACGAAGTGGTTTCCCGTCGCGGTCGGTGAATTCCAAGCCGGATTCCTGCGGATTTTGCAATCCCTCCGGCATGGGAAAGAACCACGGAACCACGTAGAGCCCGATGATTCCGAGAAGCAGAGCAGATACTCCTGAAAAGAGGATGAAATTCCGAAACCTGGGTTTTTGCGGCTTCGGCGGGGTGTTCTCGGGAGTTGGCGTGTTTTTTTTTGCCATCTGAAAAAGGGTTATTGGGCCGCCAATTTGTCGGGGTCGAGATTGAGTGGCTTCGCGCTGATTCGTTTCGTTGCGGACAATCCATAACGCGAAGGTTCATACATTGCCTCAATTTTTGCAGGCGGAGCAGTGACTTCCCCTGAAGCAACAACCCGCGCCAGATACTGCAGCGAATAATCGCCTTCGGAGTAAACATAGTCGGCGAAAAACAGGGCGCGGTCGGTCCGAAGCTCTTTGTGATGCGTGTGGAGTCGACGCCATTCGCCGTTTCCGTAAGGTGCCTTCTGAGCTGAGGCGGTTTTGAAGTCCGGATTTACCGCTTCAAAAATCGAAGGCAGTGGATCATCAATCGCCAGGTAGTTTTCAGTTTTCTCCGGCAAATTCATGTTCAACGTGACGAGAACGAGATCGCCGACCATGAGATCGGTTGCTTCGCTGAGGGAGCCGTCAGTTTGTATTTCCTGATAGGTCCGGTTGATCGTAAACCCGTGGTTTTCCGCATTGAACGCCATGATTTTTGGCTGCGACGTGATGTCGACATGCGCAAAGAGTTTCGCTTTGTCTTTCATCGTTATCGTCAAAGCGGTGTCGCGCTGATCGCCATCGAAATCGAAGACAAACTCCTTACTGGCAGGGTCTTTTGAAAAGGTGACTTCCCGCTTTTGATCGCCAAAGGTGATGATGCACTTTGCATTAGCGAGAGCAGTGCCGTTGGCTTCGGTATGAGTCGCAAGCGCCAGAAGCGGCCAGGCATTGGCGTAGGTGCTTCCCCATCCGCGAGGCCCTTCTCGGCGGAGTGCCAGAAGCTTCTGAATCGTCGTTTCCGTGTTGGCATTTTCGACATCGAATTTGGACCACGCCATCAACTGAGTCGCAACCCCATAAGATTTCCGATACCAACGGACGCCACTATCGGGAGCATCCGGTATTTCGGTGAGCAGAGTCGGAACTCGATTGGCGAGAACTTTGGATTCGGCTTTTTCCGGATCTCCACTGGCGCTTTCCTGCATCGCCAACGCAAGCAGCGAGCGGGCTTCGACGGGAAGTTTCTCCTGTTTCTCGAAAAGTAGATTCAGGTAACTGTCCTCCGAAGCGCCAGCAATTGCGAGAGTGTAAGATGCTAAACAACGTTGAGACAGATCGTAAGCGTTGTCGATTTTTGCGGTGTTGCGCAACTCACTGGAAAGATATTTCCACAGTTTGTTGAGTCGATCTTCGGGGAGTTTCGCCCCGCTTTTTTGGGCCAGAGCGAGGACCATTCCGCCGTAAGCGCTGCCCCACAGAATCGGTTTGTTCGCTCCAGGCCAGTAGCCGAGACCACCGTTGCTGGTTTGCATGGTGAGAAGGCGGTCTGCTCCGGCTTGAATCGCTTCTTCAATTTCTGCATCGGTTTTTTTCAGCGCCGGGATTGCACCCCGCATGTTTTTCGTGCTGAGCCATGGCAGGGTGCTGGAGCTGGTTTGCTCGACGCAGCCATACGGATATTTCAGGAGGTAGTCGAGCGCGTCGGTTGCTTCGAGAAATCTCGAATTCGAAATGCTGACGGTAATTTTACCATCGCCATTGAGCAGCCGTGGATTGATATCGGCGAGCGCATTGGTTTTCGGGAATTTCTCGCTCAGTGAGAGATGGGTCGTTTCGCGAAGGATTGGAATCGGGTAACCGATCTTCAATTTCGACTCCGTCACGTCGGTAAGCTGATCATCATCAGCAGCCGTGGCTTTCCACATCCATTTTGCTTCACCTGTTTTTGTGAAAACGGTTGGGAAACTGAGCCGTTCAGATTTTCCGGCTCCGATGGTGAACGTGCGTTTGATCTGCCGTGAATCCAAATCACGCCCTGCAAGCTTGGTCGGCATCAATCCCGGGGCGTCGGCCAAAAACATGGCGTGCTCATCAAGGGTGACTTCGAGATTTAAATCGAGATCGCGCGTGGTGTTATTGTGCAAAACGGCCGTGAGATCGATTTGATCGCTCACGTTTGAAAACGCCGGAAGCGCCGGTTCAATGATGAGTGGCTTATTGATCGTGGCGTCCGATTCAGCCGATCCAAGCTGATTTCCTTTTGCTGCAACCGCCATGATTCGAAAGGTCGTGAGGTTATCAGGGGCGACGAAATTGGCTTTTACTTTTCCGTCTTTGCCTGTCGTCAACGCGCCTTCCCAAAATGCGAGCGCTTTGAAATCCTTGCGGACTTGTTTCGGATTAGCCCCGGCGACTTCCCCGCCGCCACCGATGACGTAGCCTTTGTTATGAAAGCCGAGTTCGTTTTCATTTTCGGAGAGGAGCTCGGATAAACTTTGGCCGGTCCGAACGGTGAGTGGGAATGGTTGATTGAACGTCGACGCTGGGTTTGGCGTTTCGTATCCAGTCAAACTGAGAACTCCTTCATCAACGGCATACAGTGTGACTTCAGTATTTGGAACTACTTGGCCGTCATTGTTCGTTATCAGCGCAGCGACTTCAATGGGCTCGCCAGGCAGGTAGTATTGTTCTTTTCCGTCTTTTTTGTGCTGAATCGCGATGTCCAAAATCGTTGTCGGATCATCGACAGCCAGCTGGCAGTAGCCGACGCGATACGATGCTTCGGGATGTTTGTGAGGGCTGTCTTCAGATCCGCGAACGAGAAAAACTGACGCAAAAATATTCGGGGCATCACCGTCTTTAACTGGAAGCTCAATAACGGTTTCGGGGCTGGTAATCTCCTGAGTAAATGTCCGACGAACCCCGGCGCGTTCCGTGGTAATCAGCGCGTGTCCTTTTACCGGTGACCGCAAAAGCAGGCGGGCGGTCTCACCCACTTTGTAGCTCGACTTGTCAGGGAGAAGGTCAACTCGCTGCATTTGACGCCACGCCCAATTGGGCTCGTTGGCTCCAATGATGCGGATCTCGTCCGACGTGACCACATCGCGCCCCTCGGCGTCTTTGGCAGAAACCGTCACGATGAAATCACCGGGCTCATCAAGGGTGACTTCGCGAATAGTTGAAGTCGCAATATCCGAATCATCAATCGCAGGTTTGGTTTCGACGGTGAAAATTTCTTCCTGAGTGGCGATCAGTTGTTCTTCATTTTTCACAGAAATTCTGCCGCCGGCGCCTTTTACTTTTACCGTATTCCAAGTTCGTTTTTCGATTTTCAAGGTTGCTTCGACAAGGTCCGTGTGCAGTCCGCCTTCTGCTTTAACTGCAACAAATGACATCGGAATTTTTTGGCCGACCCGAAACATTTGTTTGGGCTTCTGAACTCCAAGATAGAAATCGGAGCTGTGGGCGATGAACTGTTTCGCATCAGAAATGGTCTGCTGATTGATGTCCGTGATCTCGGTGCTGAGGCTGACTTTCACGGGCATCGGTGACGTCTGCTCTTTCGGCAGTTCAATTCGGATCTGGGCATCTCCTTTTTCAGATAAATGAATCTCTTCGCTTTGATTGAACGAAGGCGGGTAATTCCTGCGGTTAAAGAATTCAAAATTCTCGAAACCTTTCGGGGTTTTCCACAGGCGGCTGGCGCTGACGTGCCAGGAAAGCTTCGCTTTTGAAAGCGGTTTACCCATGTAATAGCGGGCTTCCACCGGAACGCTGATGGCTTCGCCAAGGGCGTAGGTTTTCTCCGTTTTTAAATCGACTTCAAACGTGTTGGGTCGGTAGTCAGCTACGCGAACCGACTGGCCGAAAATATTTCGCCAGTTTCTTTTCTTCGTTTGATTGAAGTCGAGTTGAATCGAGCTGTAACCCAATCCTGTTTTTGGAAGCGTGAAGCTGCCGTCATAGGTTCCGTTTACAGAAAGTGAAATGGTTTCATCGAGAATGACGCGACTGCGAACATCGAGAATTTTGAGCTTCGCTTGGATCGGATCTGGTGGCAGGACTACATCTCCGTCGATGCCGCGTGAGATGACTTTGAAATAAACCGTTTCCCCGGGTTTATAGACCGGACGATCTGCGAAAATCAACGTGCGTCGTTCGGGCTGCCCTCCGTAGTGATGGTAAGGAATCGAGAAGCCGTAAAGGCCCATGGTAGACATCCTTTTGCGAAATTTCATGACGTGGCGATCCGAACCCCGTCGTGCATCGAGCCATTTCACTTGGGCTTCATCGAGGGTGCCGGTCTCGATCCGCACGATTCCTGCAGCATCCGTTTTTCCACTTTGCTGAGACTTCGCATCGTTGGTAACCAGATCAATTTCGACTCCATCGATGGGGCTGCCGGTTTTTAGTGAGAATGCGTAAAACAGCGTTTCGTCACCGTCCTGCTTCCATGCCAAGCCGATGTCGGTCAGTTGAACTAGCGATTGTCCACCGACGGTAAAGCCGCTTCGTGTCGCGGAATTTCCCTCAGCGCACAGATAGAATGCACCGTGTTCAGCCTCGTTGGTGACTTGATCCCAATTGAATTTAATTTTCTCACTCGAATCTAGCTCGGCTTTTCGTTTATAAGACTCTTCGTGAATTGTTTGGCCGGGAACCATTTCATACGGGATGGCGCGCTTTCGTTCGCCGTCGCTGCGATAGGCAGCGTCGTAGCCGCGCAGCGCATAAATCAATTCCTTCGCGTCCAACTGTTTTACCCGCAGACGAATGCCATTCAGGTTTCCGGTCATGATTTGAAACTCGCGATTGCCGGCTGCGTTTTGGGTGCTTCGCTCCGTCGGCAGGCTGATAAAACCGGGATTTGGCACGAAGACGATCTTCTGCTCCATCGCTTCCTCAAGGATGGTGCGATCGTATGCAATGAGCCCCGATTTTACTTTCACGGTGTATTCCGTTTTGTAATCGAAGTCACCGTTCAGCTGAATCTGGTAAGAGTTTAAATCGATCGAGAAATTTTTTGGCTGCGGTGAAACCGAGACGTAATCACCGACCAGTTCAGGCGTGAATGATTTTAAGAGACTGCGTTTGGCGGTTCGAATCGCAATGAATCGAGCTTCGTCGTACGGCGTTTTCGTTGCGATTTCCCGAATCGTGAATGGCGTGAGCGAGCCGAGATATTCAGAACGAGTTTTGTTAACGGCATTCTTCCGATCGCTGGAATCCAGTCCCTTGCGAACTTCCAATCGCCATTCGGCTCCAACGGGAAGCGGGGTAACAGGAGCGACGGTGAGAAACCGTTCGATCGGCAGGACTGGTTTTTCATTGGCGAACTGCTGAAGCTTTTTCGATTCTTCAATCGTGGATCGTTTCACTTCAGCCGGAATGCGGCGGTCGGATTTCTTGTCGTAAAACGTAATAAAAGGCGCCGCCGTGTCGACATCGATAGGTGCATTGAATCGCAGTAAAAGCACAACTTGTGGCGTCAGCGGCTCGTAAGATCCAAACCAGCTGGGCGAACGCTGAAATGTAAGCGCGGGAAGCGGCGTCACTTTTTTCGGTGCTACTTTGGTTTCGGTTTGACCAAAAACTGACGACGTCAATAAAGCGAGAATTACGAACAAAAAGGGCGATAAGCTGGCCCGCCAGCGGTCTGAGGACAGCCGAGAATCGGCTCCGCAAGACAGCCCTGACTTAAAAGGTCGGTTCGATGAACCAATAGGGTTGGTTCGTGAAAGGGAGAATTTTTCGGAACGGCTCATAAAAATAAGGCTAACACAGGTTACAGGAAGACAAATTGTCTCCACGGTTATTCAATGATGTTTACGCACAGGTTTCGAGTTTCTTTCGTCGAAAATTTCGAAACGTGTTAAATTTTGCATTGCATGGCTAAAGACGATCAAAAGACTCCCGATTTAAAAGAAGCATACGCCCGAACACGCCGGAGTTTGATCGAACGACTTTCGGACTGGGAAGATCAGCGGACGTGGGATGAGTTTTATCAAACCTATTGGCGATTGATTTATAGCGTCTCGACCCGCTCCGGTTTGGGACACGACGAAGCTTTCGATGTGGTTCAGGAAACTATTCTCTCGGTCGCGAAGCAGTGGAAGAAGGGGCAGATTTATGATCCCAACAAAGGTTCGTTCAAAACGTGGCTCATGAACATCACCCGCTGGCGGATTTCGGATCAGTTTCGAAAAAAACAACGCAATCCGGCGGCACAAAATCAGGCAGGCGGAACGCCTGGCGGTGACGGTGAATTCAGGCAAACGGCAACCATCGACCGGCTGGAAGATGTCGGCGAAAGTGAAGTGCTTGAGCGCATTTGGGATTTGGAATGGCGCACCAATATTTCAACCGTGGCGATGGAGAAAGTCAAAAAGTTGGTGTCGCCCAAGCAGTTTCAAATTTTTGATGCCTATGTGGTTAAAGACTGGGAGGCCTCACGGGTGAGGGAAGAGTTGGGGGTGAGTATGGCTCAGGTTTATCTGGCGAAGCATCGCGTCGGCGGTCTGGTGAAGAAGGAAATCGAAAAGCTGCAGGCCGATTTTCAGTAAAACTAGCCGCAAAGAGGTGGTCGATTTTTCGAGACATTTTTCTAAGATTCTGGCAGATTGTAAGTCTAAACAATTTCCAATCGTGAACGGCTCTGTGAAGAAAAAACTAACCTTGCGGGAACGAATCCGCGGGACTGATCGACGTGCTGGACTCATTCCTTCAAAGGGATGGGTCGGACGGAATTATCAGTATTTTTCTTCAAGCCTACTCCCCGCGCTGATGAGGAAACGGGAGCGTTCGCCATTCACAGATTCAGATTCAGATTTCAGGCCTTTGTCGCAGGGCGAAACCGAAATCATTTGGATCGGTCACGCCAGCTTTCTCGTGCGAACGGCGAATTTCAATGCCCTGATTGATCCGGTTTGGGCGAACTGGATGGGGCCGATCAAGCGAAGTCGTGCTCCCGGTATCCCGATCGAAAAATTACCGGATATCGATCTGGTGATGATCACCCACGCCCACTTTGACCACCTGTGTCGCAAAACACTCAAGCGCATTGCGAATGCGAGCCACAATCATTTGCAGACGATCCTGGTTCCGCATGGTGTGTCCTCCGTTCTGAAAAAGATCCCATTTTCTGAAGTGAAAGAAATGGAGGACTGGGATGAGTTTGAATTCCGGGGGACAAAAATCACCTTCACTCCAGCTCAACATTGGGGAGCTCGATTTTTTCACGACATGCACCGTGGCTTTGGCGGTTACATGCTGGAAACCGGCGACCACAATTTATTTCACAGTGGTGACTCAGCGTATTTCGATGGCTTTGTGGATATTGGAAAGCGTTTCAATATTGATACCGCCATTCTCCCGATTGGAGCCTATCACTGCCCAAGTGGCCGCGAGGTTCACATGAATCCTGAAGAAGCGGTGCTTGCGTTCAAAGATTTGAAAGCGAACCGGATGATTCCAATGCATCACGCGACGTTCGCGATCAGCATTGAAAAAATGTGCGAACCCATTCGCCGACTCAATGCTGAGGCTGAGCTGAAATCGATCAGCGATCAGGTGATCACGCCGCACGAAGGCGAGCCGATTCGGCTCAATGGCTCGGAGGATTGACTCCGGTGGCTGATTTTGCTGCCAGAGCGGCGAGTCTTTTTAGGACCGGTTCGTTTTTCGGAATTCCGTGAACGCTTTTTGTTTGGTTCGGATCGTTCTTCAAATCGTATAGCTCGACTCGGTCCAGTTTATCAGTCTCAACATCGCGCCACTCGGTGTATCGCCATTGCTGATCACGCACGCTCGTTCCGAGAAATACCAGTTTGCGTTTGGATTCTTTCTTTTGGTATTGGCTGAAGGCGACCGATTTCCAATCACGATCAGGATTTTCCAACAGGGGAACCATGCTATCTCCTTCGCAGTGTTTGGGGATTTCCAGTCCGCACAGCTCAGATAGCGTGGGATAGATATCGACAAATTCGGAAAGCGCTTTCGTTCTCATTCCGCCATCGGTTTTCCCGGGAACCCGCAAAATCATCGGCACATGGGCAGCAATTTCGTCGTTGGAATGCTTGCACCAGTCTCCGTATTCTCCGAGATACCAGCCGTGATCACCCCACAAAATGACGATGGTATTTTCCTTTAAATTGAGGCGTTCCAGAGCCTTCAACACATGGCCGACATTTCGGTCGGTGTAGGAAGTGGCGGCGTAGTAGCCGTGAATCAGTTCGCGGGTTTTGGCGTCATCCAGCTCAGTAACCTTGGCGCCAATGTCCGTGTAATTTTTGAGCTCACCCCATGTCGACCGAGCATAGAGCGGGCTGTTCAGCGGTTGATCACGACTCGGAATTTCAATTTTTGAACGATCGTAAAGATCCCAATACTTGCCGGGGGCATTGAATGGGAGGTGCGGTTTGGTAAATCCCACAGCGAGAAAAAACGACTCGTCAGATTTTGCGAAACGTTCCAGTTTTTTCACGGCCATTTCGGCGACCCCGCCGTCATTGTAAGCGTTGTCGGGGACGTCGCCTCCGTTCTCGATCGCAGGACCCATGAACCGGCCTTTTTGAGTCTTGTGAGGGACTCTCTCGTATGGCTGGACGTAGCCGCTCTTTTTTGATTTGCCGGGCCGCTCGCTCCATCCCTGAGGAAAATCATCATCTTTCGCGTGATAGATTTTTCCAAGCGAGATCGTGGTGTAACCACTTTCTTTGAAGTGTTGGGGTAAACTCCGAATGTCGGGGAGTTTTGATCGCATCGGGGTTTTGTAATCCCAAATGGTGGTGGTTTCCGGTCGCGTTCCCGAAAGCAAACTTGCCCGTGAAGCCCCGCAAACCGCGACCTGACAGTAGGCCCGTTCGAAAAGTAGACTCTCTTTCGCGAACGCATCGATGTTCGGCGAAACGATGTGCGACTTGCCGTAGCAATTTAATTCGGGGCGCAGATCGTCGATCGCGATCATGAGCACGTTCGGTTTGTCACCGGCGAACACGCCCTGCGAGAATAGGACTGCAATAACGCAGAGAAGTTTTTTCATGATTTACGACCGAACCCTATTGAATCATCGAACCAACTCTACCAAATCGCGTCAGGGTTAAGTCGTTCATAATCAGTAACAATGTTGTCGCGATCTGGTGGGGTTTTCACAGGCGGTATCGCCGATCATTTATTGCTGTTGGATCGTGAATTTCAGTTTCCGAGTGGGATTTTTCCCATCAGAATTTTGTCGGACGACTGGGTGAATTCGCGAACGCTAAAAACCCAGACGACGACTTTTTTAGTGCCCCAGTATCCAGGATTTGCTTTTGCCTGACGGAAAAGATTTTTTCGCGCCTGCATCAGCCCTGAGCCGCGAACGCCGACGAGATCGAGTGGAAGGCCCAGCTCAAATGAGAGTTGATCAAAAATGCCAGCGCCTTTGCAGTGCATCCCATTGGATCCACCTTCCTGAAAAACCAGCGTGTGGCTGTCGCCCATCAGTAAAACCGGACTGGCTGGATCTGGCTCGACGCCTTCTACCTCTTCGATGATGACGGTTTCTTGAGGAGTTTTACCTTCCCAATCGGTGCCTTTCACCTGATCGCCGTTGATTTTTAAATCAGCGGCTGTTTTGCGAGTGAACTTTTGGTTGCCTTTGACCGTGTCACCAATTTCTTTAGCGACGAGCTCCGCAATCATTTTTGCCGCAAGCGGTGTGAAGTGGGCGTCCTGCTCACACCACAATTTATCTTGTGGATTTGCGGCGCGGTGGTCGCTGGCAATTTTTTCGAAGTCGATCGTTTTAACGCCCGCTTTGTTCAGCTTATCGATGATCGGCGAAAGAGCGATCGGATCAGTCGGTTTTGCGGTGGAATCGAGTTTATCGGGATAAATCGAGGCTTTTGCAGGGACTGGGACGAAAATGAGATCAACTCCGTTTGCCTTGAGAAGATCGTTGAACTCGATAATCGATGGAAGCGGATCGGTTCCGTTTGCGGCAGCGGCAGCCCAGTCACCGTCCCAAAAAGCGCCGAGTGCCATTTGTTTGAGTTCGCGGTTCAAGAAGAACCAGGCCTCGTCGTCCCCTTGAACGCTGAAGCTGTCACCGACTTTCGCGGATGCTTTTTTTGCAAAATCAGAATCCTGAACGCAGCCGATTCCGCCGCTCGCAAGCAACGAGGAAGCCGCGACGATTTGAAGTGAAATGGAGAGTTTGTTCATTAAAAAAATCAGGGTTGCGGCGTAGCCACGTCGAAATAAATGACGTTAATATCGGGAGCAAAAATATCATTCCATTCCCGCTCGGATGTCAATTCAGGGTGGAGGGCCTTTGGTTCGAGAATCAGTTCGTAACTTTGGCCAGGACGACGAGGGAAGCCGGTTAGTGGAGTGCGGTCCATTGTAGTGAAGTGGATCACGATGACTTCCTTTGCATCGAGCGCCCCTTCGATAACTTCCTCAACTTCGTAATAATAACCAAGCAATCCACGCTGATAGGTGTCGAGATCTTCCAGTGAGCGTGCTGGAGTCGCCTCGATCAATTTGGCGCGGATTTTGATCCGGGGTATCGCTTTTCGCTTTGCGATATTTCGTTCAAAGTAGTCAAGATTCCCTTCAACCTCTTCTTTTTTGAGATTGTCAGCATAGATCGCAATCCCTTCGATCGATCCTGACCAACCGCTACCAAATGTCATTCCACTTCGCGAGGCCTTCATATCGGGAGCCGGACCGTCGCCGTCTGTTTGAATTTCTTTTCCATCTTCGAAGGCTTTCCATCCTTGAGCTTTTTCGAATGAAGCAGCCAAATGCGTTGGCTTGCCGACTTCAACTTTCCCGAGCGAAATTCCGATCAACTTTGGCTCGGCTGAAACAAAAACCCATTCGTCGCCGCGCTGCTGAATCTGAAACTGGTCGTGGGAGAAAACGGTTCCGCGTTGATCTGCATCATTTGCGGTCGCGATCAGCTCGATCGTCGTGCGGGCTTTTTTTACACCATGACGCGAGAGGATTTCGCCGGATTCTTTATCCGCTTCGAAATAGCCGCCATCAGCCAGCATTTCGAAATTCGGGCCAAACCGAGCCTGGTCACGAGCATCAACGGAGCAGCGGCGTTCGTTGGCGGCTTTGTTTTCTTTCTTGCCGTTTTCCCAGAGGAAAAGGAGGCGCTCATTTCCACCCCGTGGCCAGAGTTTGAGATCGTCTTCATCATCGGCAGCATCGACGAGCGAAGGATCTGAAACGGAAGCTCCATCACCACTGGCGACCCACAAATCAGGATAATAATCATCCTGACCGTCATCCGTTATTTGCAGCCAGTGATCGACGTTATCGAGACACTTGCTGAAATTCCCAAGGTAAATATTCACATGACCCACGCCGGAACCAATCGTTTTGCCGATGTAAGGACCAGACATGGCGAAAAACCGAACGTGGTTTGACCAGCGAGGGTGGTAGACCTCATTGCCTTTGATGTTGGGGCCGCCATTGACGGGAACAATCCACGTCTTTTTTGTCCGATCGGTGAAGAAGTGCAGATTTTTGTGAGCACCATCAAAAACCCAGGCAACGTAGCTGTCGTCCGGCGCGAGAGAGGGCCAGCAACCGTGCTGGTTTTTCCACTGTTCGTTTTTGTCGATATCGAGCACCCCGGCATGAGGCCAGGGAAACAGAGCGCTGGCACGTTTTCCATCGCGGGAAAGCTGAATGTTATCAGGGCCGATCTCGGTCTTATCCCAAACCACTTCGATGTCGTCTTGATCGTAAAGCTTGAAGCGGTCCAATTTTGCGCCGCGCATCGCAGAGCGATCAGTTGGCAAAATATCAGTGCGATACACCCAGTAAACGCCGGTATTGGGATCAGCCCAGACGTCTGAAGCGTATCCCGGTCCGAGTTTTTCAATCTTGGTACCCTCCCAATCGACTCGGTAAATATACGGCTCGAAATGTTTCACTTCCTTGCCGCCTTCTTTCACGCGAGTCATGTTTTTCGAGCTGAAAATAATCGCTTTTCCGTCCGGTGAAATCAGGGGGCGTGAATAGTTGCCCTTTGCTTCGATGATTTTGTGAGCGCCCTTGTCGTCCCGCGTGTCGATGCCCCAGAGTTCGAGCTGGTTCCCATTGGCAAAAACGTCTCCCTTGGAACCCACATATTTTGCCCAGACGATTTTGGTGTGATTGCCGGTAAATTCCTCAATTTTAAGGGATAATGGCTCGGTGGCCTGAATATCACGGGCCTCCTCCTTACTTGCGTTCTTCAGTTCGACACCCGGGCCGCTATCACCACAGCCAGTGAAAATTACAGTGAGACAGAGAATGGAAAAATGGCAGAAAAATCGGAGCATAACAGGCTTCATTTCAGGAAAGAGATAATACGCGGGAATATGTCAAAAACTTAGATTTATTGGCGCTATTTGACGTCAGTGAAAAGGGAAATCGAACAAAAATTCAAAGGTTCGTCGTTTGGGCGATTTTACGAACCAATAGGGTTGATTCGATGAACATACCCTGTTGAGTCGTGAAATGTCCTCCAACATCCAAGCCGTAATATTTGATCTCGATGGAACCTTGCTCGATACGCTGACTGATTTGGCAAATTCGGGGAACGCGGTGCTCGAAAAACGGGAAGCCCCGACTCATCCTACGGAACGATACAAAACCTTCATCGGCGAAGGGATGGAAAATTTGGTTCGCGCGATTTTTCCGGAGTCCATGAGACCAGCCGAAGGTGAAGAAACCGAGGCGGTTCTAGCGGATTACAAATCGGAATACGAATCGCGCTGGAACGAGACGGCGGTGGCGTATTCAGGAATTTCGGAATTGCTCGACGAATGCGTTGTTCGCGGACTAAAAATCGGAGTGCTTTCGAATAAAGCCGATGCTTTCTGTGTGAAGTGCGTGGACGAATTTTTCCCTCAATGGAAATGGGATGTGATTTTTGGTCAGCGAGACGGAATTCCCCGAAAACCGGATCCTGCTGGAGCGGTGGAAGCTGCTCAGGTGGTGGGAGTTGCTCCTGAAAACTGCCTTTTCATCGGTGATTCCGGAGTTGATATGAAAACAGCCAAAAGCGCCGGAATGATCGCAGTCGGCGTGAAATGGGGCTTTCGCGAGGTGTCAGAATTGCAGAAAAACGGAGCGGATCATTTGGTGGGATCGCCGGCGGAAATCCTGGATCTCATCACGGCCAGATCAGGTATTTGATCCCCATTAAAAGCACAAAAATAAAAACGATTTTGCGAAGCAAGCTTTGGGGTAGGCGGTCGAGCGTCCGTTTCCCCAGCCAGATGGCGATTGCCGCTGGAATGATCGCCGCTGCGACGATCACAAAAAGCCCTTTTGAATAGTCGCCCTGTCCAGCCATTAATAAATTTCGGGTGATACCTCCAGCGAGAAAGCACGATTGCAACACAGCGACAGCTTGGGCTTTCGACCAATTCTGATAATAGACATAGGCCACGATCGGAGGGCCGCCGATGTTAAACGCTCCCCCAAGAATTCCCCCGCCGAGGCCAATGGGAAAAGCCGCCCAGCGCGGGAGTTGAAGCGCCTTTTCAGGACCGCGTTCGGAAAGCCGGAGATCAGTCAGCGAAATTGTGACGAGCAGGCCGCCCAGAATTCGAATGATGAGCGTTGCATCAATCGATTTGAATCCAAAATAGCCGAGGGGGATCCCAATGACCATGGCAAGGGCGAGCGGCCAGGCTTTCGGCCAGGAAAATCCGGATCGATTCAACCACATCACATTTGCGGTCACGAGAAGGTTGAACACCGCTACCAGCGCGACGGCTTCCGGAACCTGCATGATAAGCGGCAAGCCCGCCATGCAAACCAGTGCCATGCCGAAGCCAGTGGCGGACTGTACGAAGGCAGCGATCGCCAAAATCAGAGCGGCGATGCAAATCAGGGTTGGGTCCGGCATGAGGCTCGGTAATGACCGCTTCTACTATTCCGGAAGGTCTTTGCCGCGGGTCTCGGGGAGGAAAAGAATAATGATCACTCCCAAAAGGAAAAATCCAGACAGCCATGTCATGGCTACCGGAAGATCCATGTTCTTCTTCATTGCTCCTGAAAGAAAAAGAATGGTTACGGCTAACATTCTGCCGCCATTGAAGCCCCAACTGGTGCCGGTTGCTCGCAATCGATTCGGAAAGAGTTCCGGGAAATAGACGGCGTAGCCCGCATGCATTCCTAGAGTGAAAAATCCGAAAATCGGCAGTATGCACAGCAGCATCGTGTAGTTTGATGGAGCAAAGCAGGTGATAGGAGTAATGATCAGTGCCGCAATGTGAAAGAAGATAAACGTCTTTTTCCGTCCAATTCTCTGGCTGATCGGGCCAAACAGGAGCAATCCGATACCGCCGCCAATCGTCTGGATAATGCCGTAGGCGAATTTTGATTTTTGCGAAGCAACGGCAGGATCAACACCCTCTGCGATAAGGGTTTCCCGAGCCAAGTCTTGTCCTGCCACGGTAACTGCCCAAAAAGTTCCCAATCCGACTGCGGCGAGTCCCATGGCGCCCCAAGCGCGACCGGCCCATTGTTTAGAGAAGAGCAACTCTATGAAGCTGCCTTGTTTTTGAGTGCCGTCTGCGGCTGCTTTTCGAGCATCCTCCCATTTTTTGGGTTCCTTAATAGCAACGCGGACCCAAATGATTAGCACTGCGGGAATAACTCCGATCAGATAGGCGTATTTCCAGTTGGTCCCCACAGCGATCGCTGCGATCGCTGCGAGCCAGGTTCCGACGACTGAAGAGGAGTGAAAAATACTCGCGGCATTGGCTCGGGCTTTTTTAGGAAATACCTCGGAAACAAGTGCCGCTGCAACGGCCCATTCGCCTCCGATTCCCATCGCTGTTAAAAAACGAAGCACGGTGACGTGCCAAAGCTCCGTTGCAAAAAATGTCATGCCGGAAAACACCGAATACATCAGAATGGTGACGATCATGATCGGGCGTCGCCCGTATTTGTCCGCAAGCGCTCCAAAAAGAAGGCCGCCAAAAGTTCCTCCAATCAGAAAGACAGCGAGAAACCATTCGCCGTATTGCTTCACGTCGGGACTTCCCGGATCTTGCCCGAGAATGTCTCCGAGCATGTTGTTCCGAGTCAGGTTGAAAATTTGCCCTTCGTAAACGTCGAAAATCCAGCCAGCCGAAGCAATGATGAGAACAAGCCATTCGTAGCGTGTAATGCCGGAATACCAGCGTTCTTTGGAAGTGTTTAGGTTGCTCATAAAAATTTTAGAAAGGCAGCAATAGCAGATTACGCAAATTTTGACCACTTTTTCCACCTCGCGCATTTCCGCTTGTCAGATCCGCCCGTCGAAACGATCTATTGCGGCAACAAAAAACGATATGGCAGCTCTCGCAAAAATTACCTCAGTTTCTGGAAAAGGCGTTCACGTTCCCGGTTCCGATATCGATACCGATCGAATCATCCCGGCTCGGTTCATGAAATGTGTGACGTTTGACGACCTAGGTCAGTATCTTTTCTACGATGTTCGCTTTGATGGAAACGACGAAAAACGCGATCATCCCCTGAACGATCCGAAATTTTCCGAAGCGAGCATTCTCATTTCGGGTGTGAATTTTGGCTGTGGAAGCTCCCGTGAGCACGCGCCTCAAGCGATCTACCGCTATGGTTTTCGAGGGCTCATCGCACAAAGCTACGCGGAGATTTTCTTCGGCAATTGCGCAACTCTGGGAATTCCCTGTGCGGTGGCAACTGCGGAAGGCATAGAAACACTGAGCGCAGCAGTAGCGGCTGATCCAACAACGGAAATCACGATTGATGTTGAAGCCTGCGAAGTTCGTTTTGGTGATCAGAAAATTCCCGTAACGATTGTCGACACCGCTCGCGATGCGTTCCTTTCGGCGCAGTGGGATCCAATTGGTGAATTGATCGACGGCACGCCAGAGATCGACGCAACTGCGTCCAAGCTCTCCTACATGGCGGGTTGAGTCGGCTGTGCTTCTGAAGATTTTACATCTTCCGCTACGTGAGGATGATAAGTGGTGGTGTAGCCGAACTTGCCTGCCTGCGTGAAATGATTGATCATTCGCCCCATGATCAAATTCGCCATCATCAAAATCCTGATCTCTGCGGTGCTCATTTACATCGTAAACGAGATCGTCATCCGCCATTCGAAACCCCTTTTCGGGTCGATGGTCGCTTCACTCCCACTGGTGTCATTGATTACCTTTGTGTGGGTCTGGGCGGGGCTTCGCGATAACCCTGAAAAGCAGACGGAAGCGCTCGCGGCCCATTCAACCGGCGTGTTTTGGTTTGTGTTGCCGAGTCTACCGATGTTTCTCATTTTCCCATGGCTTCTGAAAAAAGGCCTCTCTTTTTGGCCTAATCTCGCCATCTGCGTTGTTATTACCGCCCTGCTTTATTTGGGGATGACGGTAATTTTGAAACGTTTTGGCTTGGAAATGTAGAAGCTTGCCCGTTAGTCATCCGGAAATGAGATTGCGGTCCAGAGTTGCAGGAATTGGGGTTTTGGTTATTGGGTTGTCCCTTGGAGGGGCTGTTCATGCCCAAAAAAAGCTCAAGGCGTCGTTGGACCCGTTTCTGGATCTTCCTTCTGCCTGGGAGTTCACGCCGGAGAAGTTGGAGAAGAAGTTTTCTGTCGAAGAAAGGAAAAAGAGTCCTTATTTCAAATGGCTCACGAAAGACAAGTCGCGTGCACTCTTTCAGCGACGGCCCTATTCCAATCTTGAAATCGAATTATCGATTTTCGGGGGCACCGTGCAGATTGAAGAGGCGATTATCGACTTCAAAGACGGTAAATATTTGGGGGCAACGATATCGATTTTTAACCGGGGCGATGGGGGCACGATTTCGAATTCCGACTTTAACGAACGTTTTAAACTGTGCGGAAAGGAAATTGGAACGCGGCTGGATATTCGACCTGTTCGGCGGGTGGCAAAGCCTAAAAAGGGGATGCTGACTTCCGGCTGGATCTGGATTTCGGGTGCAGGAATGGCAGTGCTGGAACACAATCCGGAGGCTCCCGCGAATGTCGAGTTTCTCCGAATGAGAATGGCACGTCGGGATGCCGAAGGAACCTATGCCGCAGCCATGAACGCCCGCGCGGGCGCGACGGTTCGGCTCTCAGATCTGCCGCGAAATGTGAAGCGGGACAACGAGGGCAACGTTTTTGTAAAAGGCGTTCCGATGGTGGATCAGGGGCAAAAAGGATATTGTGTCGTCGCCTCAGCTCAGCGGCTTTTTGAATATTATGGAATTCCCTGTGATCAGCATCAATTGGCTCAGATCGCCAACGCAGATCCCGACCGCGGAACCAGTACGTTGACGATTAACGAAGAACTCGGGCAAATTGATCACCTTTTTAAGACTCGGTTCGAAGCGCTTGCCGTGGGTCACCGGAATGGTCTGGTTGAGTTGGTCGACAATAAATTTGTCGGCGATGAGGTGGAAGAGCGTGATTACCACAAGATGATTCACAAATACATCGACGAAGGCATTCCGCTTTTATGGTCACTTGGATTGGGAGAATATGCCGAGGAGCCTGCGATTTCGCCGCAAGCAGATGGCGGGCACATGCGGATGATCATTGGTTACAACGACAAAACGCAGCGAATCATCTTTTCCGACTCCTGGGGAGCCGGGCATGAATTTAAAACGATGGATGCTCACGATTCCTACAAGGCAACCCACGGTTTATTTCTCCTGAAACCGACCACCCGTTAGACGGATCCACAATATCCTACTGACACACTTCGGCCACGTCGCCGGAGGGGTTTACACTTGTCGGAAGGCTCGAATTCGAGTTGAGTCGTTGGGTATGACATTCCACTTCTCCCGGGCAATCAAATTCTTCGCTGCGGCGCTGCTTTTGCTCGTTGGTTCGGATCAGGCATTTGCTCAGGCTGATTACAAAAAGTTCTTCGATCAGGATCAACTGCCGCCGGTTCGGGAATTGTTCGAGTCGGGCCGTTACGACATTGTTGAGCAGGCCTGCCGGTTTGCGCTGGAGCGCGGCCAGCCCTCGCCGGAATGGCGGACGCTTTGGATGTGGTCGCTTTTTCGTCAGGGAAAATATGACGAAGCGTTGGAAAAAGCGGCCGAGATTCCGGTGTCTTACAAAGACTCCATGCCGGAGCTGATGGAAGTTCACGATCTCTACACCCAATTGGGAAAAACCGAGGACGCCTCAAAAATTCTCGAATTGGTCAATGCTGCCGCTCTCAAGCAGAAACCGAAAGATCGCAAACCAATCGACCTCGTAACGCTTGGAAAAGCTGCTCTGGCGTTGGATGCAGATCCATCAGTTGTTTTGGAACAATATTTTGAACCGGCGAAAAAAGACCGTTCCAAAGAAAAACGAAAGCCGAACGAAGCTCATCCCGGATTGGTCGAAGCCCACGTTGCAATCGGAAAGTTATCGTTGGAGAAATCAGATTTCAAACGTGCAGCGGAAGAATTTCGCGCAGCGGTGAAATTTCAGCCAAACAATCCCGACCTGCGATTTGGTTTGGCAAAAGCGTTTTTCGCCGGAGACCGCAAACAGGCTGTCACGATTTTGCAAAAGGCGCTCGAGATCAATCCCATGCATGCCGAATCGAATCTGCTCATGGCGGAATACTTGATCGATGCGGAGCAGTATGACGCGGCTGAAGAATTGCTCAGTCGAGTCTTAACTACGAACCCAAGAGAGCCGTTGGCGTGGGCATACGATTCCGCATTAGAAAATCTGGCGCGCAACGATTTGAAAACAGCGGAAGAAGCTCGCAAGCGCGGATTGGAAGTATGGGACAAGAATCCTGAAATCGATCATACCATCGGGCGGGTTCTTTCTCGCAACTATCGTTTTTCAGAGAGTGCGGAGTCGCAGAAAAAGGCGCTCGCATTGGATCCCAACTTTCTTCCAGCCAAGCTTCAACTCGCTAACGATTCAATGCGTCTCGGTGATGAAACAGGCGCGTTCGCCCTCGCCGAAGAAGTTTCCGAAGCGGACCCCTACAACGTTCTCGCGTATAACCTGACCGTTTTAAAAGAACAGATCGCGGCGATGGAAACAATCGAAACCGAGAATTTCACGATTCGGATGCCGGCGAATGAAGTCAAAATTTACGGTGATCGAGCTGTCGAATTACTCGAAGAATCTTATGCCGTTTTGTGCAAGAAATACGGGCTGGAATTGAAAGATCGAGTGCTCGTTGAGTTCTTCCCTCAACAGCAAGACTTTGCGATCCGGACGTTCGGAAATCTCGGCGGCGCCGGAATTTTGGGCGCATGTTTCGGAACAGTCGTGACGATGAACAGCCCCGGCGGGCTTGCTCACGGTAAAAATAATTGGGAAGCAACGTTATGGCATGAGTTTGCCCACGTCGTGACCCTTTCGGTTACCAAGAACAAAATGCCACGGTGGTTGAGCGAAGGGATTTCCGTTTATGAAGAAATGGAGCGGAATGAAACCTGGGGCCAGCGGATGACGCCGACGTATCGTAAAATGATTCTCGAAGATGGCGATCTCACGCCAATCAGCGCGTTGAGCGGTGCATTTTTGAATCCCAAAAGCGGAACGCACATCATGTTTGCCTACTACGAGTCTTATCTCGTGGTTGATTACTTGATCGAGAGCTACGGCATCGGGAACTTCAAAAAAATCCTCAATGATCTCGGCGATGGTGTGTTGATCAACGATGCCATTGCGAAGCACACCACCGACATGCCGAAGTTGGAGCAAAAATTTGCGGATCACGTCTTCGATTTGGCAAAAAATCTCGCTCCCGGCGTGGATTGGATTACTCCAGGGCCAGATGAAGTGAATCCTCGCAGCAAGATTTCCATTGCGGCTTACGTGAAGAAAAACCCCAAGAATTTCTGGGCGCGCAAGGTGCATACTCAAAGGTTGCTCGCGGATAAGCAATGGGACGAAGTCGTGAAATCAGCCGATGAGTTTATTAAACTTTATCCCGATTACGTTGATGGCGACAGCGGCTACATGCTGAAAGCCCGGGCCTATCGCGCTCTCGAACAGCCCGAGAAAGAAGCGGCTGTGCTCCGTGAATTGGCGGCGAAATCTTCCGAAGCTCATGTTGTTTATGCGCGGTTGATGGATCTCGATTTGGAAAATGAAAACTGGGATAAACTGGCCGTGAACGCTGATCGAGCGAGTGCCTTGAATCCGTTTTCGAAGCAAATCCATTACTGCAAAGGTTGCGCTCTCGAAGCAAATGGCAAAGCCGATGGCGCCGTGACTTCTTTCGAAAAATTGCTGCTACTGCGCCCGACCAATCCTTCTGAAGTCCGCTTCCGGCTCGCCAAATTATTGCAGCCAAAAGACGAAGCCAAATCCCGTCGTTATTTGCTTGATTCGTTGGCTGAGTCGCCTCGATTTCGTGAAGCTCACAACTTGCTTCAAGATTTCGAACCGAGTGTTGTGGAGCCGAACGCTCCAGAAGGCGGAGCACCCGCTCCCGCAAAATGATTTTTACGAACCAACCCTATTGATTCATCGAACGTACCCTATTGGATCGTAAAAAACTTTTTCATGAAACGCCGCCTCTTAATCAACCTGACCATCATCGGTTTTGCTACATTGTTGCTGGCGCAAGATTCCGATCGCGGCGGCGCAGGATTGAGCGAGACAAATTATAAGCCGACCAATTTCGGAATTCAGGACGGTGATGTTCCCGAAGACCCGAGAGATTTTCGTGGTGGAAATTCTTACGGATTTCCAACGTGGAAAGTGAATCAAGAGGTTCCCAACGACATTTTCACGTTTGCTCGACTGCGTTATAATTCGGGTAACTTCATGGGCCGTCGCTCCAAATGGCTTACCGATTACCCGGATGCGGATCTAAATTTTTCCTATCGTCTTCAGCAGCTCACTTCGCTGGAAACCAATCCGAACGGGGCCATTGTCGATATCGATTCTGAACAACTTCGACACTATCCGTTCGTTTACATGATTGAGCCGGGCGACATTTGGCTCACGGATGAAGAAGCCAAAGTGCTTCGCGATTATTTGCTAAACGGCGGGTTTATGATGGTTGATGACTTCTGGGGAATCGGCGAGTGGAATGGATTTAACCGTGCTTTGAAACAGATTTTTCCGGAACGCGAACCCATTGATTTAGAATTAGATCATCCGATTTTTCACATCGTTTTTGATTTGCCGATCAAGCCCCAAATCCCCGCTGTGGGGATGGCTCAAATGGGGCGCGAGCGCGGTATTACCTACGAATGGAACAAGCCTGGTTCCGAGACTCCCCACTACCGTGCCGTTTATGACGATAAAGGTCGCATGTGCATGATGATTTGCTGGAACACCGATCTCGGTGACGGCTGGGAAGAAGAAGGAACCGATCCCTGGTTCTTCCGCGAGTTTTCCGAAAAATATGCCTACCCACTCGGCATTAATATTGTTTTTTACGCACTGACCCACTGATGAGCGACGAAGCCACTACACCTCCACCCATTCCTCCAAAAGACGCCAATCCCGATTTCGAACTCGAAAGGGAAATGACGGAAAAGCTGAAGACGGCGCATGCTGAAATCGGTCGCGAGCTTTCGAAGGTCATCGTTGGCCAAAAAGAAGTCGTCGAGCAGCTATTGATTGCGTTGCTTTCCGGTGGCCACTGTTTGCTAACGGGTGCGCCCGGTTTGGCAAAAACGTTGTTAGTTTCGACATTGTCAAAAGTGTTCGACCTGTCGTTTCACCGAATTCAGTTCACGCCGGATTTGATGCCGTCAGACATTACGGGAACAGAGCTACTCGAGGAAAATGCGGACGGCACCCGCGAATTGGTTTTCTCGAAAGGTCCGATTTTTGCCAATATGATTCTGGCAGATGAGATCAACCGTACTCCGCCGAAGACGCAAGCAGCCTTGCTGGAAGCGATGCAGGAGAAGCAAGTTTCTGTTGCCGGAACCACGTTGGAATTGGAAAAGCCGTTCTTTGTTTTGGCAACGCAAAACCCGATTGAGATGGAAGGAACCTACCCACTTCCCGAGGCGCAGTTGGACCGTTTCATGTTCAATATCGTGATCGATTATCTTAGCGAAGACGATGAGGTTTCCGTTGTGCAACAAACCACAGGAGCCGGAGCTGAGCCGGTGAACAAAATTTTCTCGGGAGAAGATTTGAAGAAGTGCCACGAAGTGGTGAAGCGTGTTCCGATCGCTGAAGATGTGGTTCGCTACGCTGTGCGAATTGCGGCATCCACTCGTCCCAATCGCGAAGGAACGTCTGATTACATCAATGAGTGGGTGAATTGGGGGGCGGGAACACGGGCCGGTCAATTCCTCGTTCTCGGGGCAAAAACCCGCGCACTATTGCAGGGGCGGGCCCACGTGACGTTTGAAGACATTCGCGAGATGGTCGGTCCCGTGCTGCGCCACCGCGTGTTAGTGAATTATCGCGCTGAAGCAGAAGGAATCACGGTTGATAAAGTGATCGAGTATTTGGTGGAGAGTACCCCCGAAAAGGCCTGATCAGAAATTTTTGAGTGATGTCTGATTCCAAAACCAACTACATCGATCCTGCTGCGCTCATGCGAATCAAATCGCTTGAGCTGCGTGCTCGTGTTGTGATGGAGGGTTTTTGGAAAGGGATTCACAAATCGCCGTATCATGGTTTTTCGGTGGAGTTCAGCGAATACCGTCAATACACGAAGGGTGACGATCCTCGATTTATCGACTGGAAAGTGGTGGCGCGGAGTGACCGTGTTTATATCAAAAAATTCGAGGACGAAACGAATTTGCGGTGCTGTTTGATGGTCGATCAGAGCAAGTCGATGAGCTACGGATCGGGTGAGTTTTCCAAAGCGGAATACGCGTCGACGCTCGCAGCAACGCTGGCGCATTTCATGATGGGGCAGGGCGATGCAGTTGGCCTGACGACGTTTGATGACAAAGTCGATCAGCATATACCACCTCGAAATCGGCCCGGGCATCTTCGCCGGATGATGCTTCAGCTTTCGAATGCCGAAAAGGGAACGGGGACGGATTTGGCTGCGCCTTTGAAACGAATTTTTGAGATCATTCGGAAACGAAGCCTGCTCGTTCTGATTTCCGATTTGCTTGCACCAACAGAGATGCTTGAAAAACATCTCGGTTACCTGGCCGCTGCTGGTCACGACCTGGTTGTTTTTCAAACGCTCGATCCAGCGGAGATCGATTTTACATTTTCAAAGGCTACCCACTTTAGGGATTCGGAATCTGGCAAAGATCTCTACATCGATCCGGATGCCGCGCGTGCTGGGTATCAGAAAAATCTGAACGCGCACCTCGATTCAATTCACCAAGTCTGCGAGCGGAATCGGGCCGAGCATTATGTGGTCCGAACGGATCAGCCCATGGAACTGGCGCTGTTTGATTTTGTTCAGGGCCGTCGAAAATCGACGGCTCCTATTCGAGCGATCAATCGAGGCTGAACGATCGAATAGGGTTGATTGGCGGACTCGGGTTTCTCGGTGGCGGCGCAATTTTAAAAACGAAAGGAACCGTCCGGGGAATGGTGACTGCTGCGAGTGTTTGGAGTGCCGGAGCCATTGGAATGGCGGCAGCGCATAGTCAATGGGAGGTGGCGACTGTGCTCAGCGCCCTTAATTTTTTCACGCTTCGATACGGTGGAAAAGTGAAGCGGGCGGTGGGGCACGATGGTGGAGAGGATGACGATCGTCCGCACTGCGACTGACCAGCGATTTTGGTGCGAGTTGTCTCGGCTATTGATTCGATTGAACAATGTCTTCGTCGGAAGTGAGCGATGTTTTGAGATATTCCAAAGCCCTTTTATATGAAGCGCCTGCCATGGTTGTGTTCCCAAGCATGCGGTGGATATCGCCCATAAAGGTCCAGCCTTCGAAATCAGGCTCGGTCGTTTCCATCAAATAATTTGCCTGCAATTGCGCTGCCTTCTAAGGGAAAATACCGCCCGCCCAGCTTTTGAATACGCAGTTGTTCCATTATAGCAATCGTTTCGGCGTATTGCTTTCGAGTCGTGAGAACATCGATTTGAGTTTCTTCCACTTCGTAGGGATTCGGGGAGGCGTTATCAATACCCAGCGCTTCATTCCGCATGGATCGAGTCATTTCGGCTGTGATTGACCCGGGGGCGCGACGATTCAATTCAGCCATAATCGAATCGGACATCTGATCATTCTTCAACCGGGCATAAACGCTGAGCAAATTTTGAAGTTGAGCCGTTGGAAGCTTCGGAAGTCGCTCAAGAATTTCAGCGTCGCTTAACGAATTGGCTTCGGTCGTGGTGGCTGCAGGTACAGGCGGAGTGGTTGATTCAACCGGAGTTGTTGTCACGACAGCGGGAGATGGTGCTGTAACCGTTTCCTGAGCGGAAATAGAGGCGTTGAAAGAGAGCCCGAACGTTATTGCGATAAGACTCCGGCCAAATTGAGCTGGTCTTATCGCAACGATTGGTTCCCAGTTGAGGGCAGCTTTCAGATACATTTTAGAAAAAATGTTACTGAGTAAAATTTGAGTTCTGCTGCAAAAATTATCTAATTCTCAAGAATGGCGCATGCAGCAGGGGCAAGCGTGGTCATCAATTGCCGTGCTGATTCACTCCGGATAATTGGAGGCCTGAATCTTTTTCGAATTCGGAGCGCTTACGCCAAAACCCTATTTTTTTGAAAGCTGAACCTTCTAAGCGGCTTGAAATCTCAATAACTCACTAAGAGTTAAATTTTCCGAATCGAAACACTATTCAAGT
>ERZ887942.67-NODE-67-length-79622-cov-51.502595_pt1 | contig 79622 bp, 58 predicted proteins | sample MGYA00521099_ERZ887942 | MGnify/ENA primary metagenome ERZ887942 (study PRJEB32303, sample SAMEA104408605) | aquatic metagenome | biome: Brackish water; feature: Pelagic; material: water | place: Baltic Sea | collected 2014-06-07T06:48:00 | depth 16,251 m ... | reverse complement strand
GGGCGTGCAGGGACAGGGCGTGCAGAGACAACCATCGATGCTGATACCGCAGCCCGATCCGAATATACCCCCGCCTTCGCAGATGCAGGGTGGCACGTTCAAAACGATCAATCCTCAGCCAATGCCACCTGCTTCCGAATCACCATCTTATGGCACGACACTTCAGCAGGGGGGCGATATCTATTTGCCGCAGCAATCGCTTCCGTCATTGCCGAACGGTTACCAGGTGCCAGGCAGCTATCAGGGGGCGAATGTAACGCCTTCAAGAAAGTCCGACGATCAACGGGCTGCTTCAAGATTTCGTTCGCCGTTTCATCGCAGCAGCACTCGCGTGCAACCAGCAGGATACTCAGTCCCTGAGAGGCGATAGCGCATTGCAGAAATGTTTACACGGACGATCCTGAATCAAGTTCAAATATTGTGTGTCGTAAGCTGAGTTCAGCGAATCGGAAAATGTTATGAAGTTGCTTTCCCTTAAAACTTCGAACCTGTTTCTCATTGCTGCCGTAAGCGGTGTGTGTATGGGGTGCGTTTCTTCATCTTCCGGATTGCCTTTTCCTGCATTCGGATTTGGGCACTCTCGAAGTATGGCGGTTCCCGACGTGATACCGCTGGGGGCGATCAGCCGAGCTCACTGGCACACGATGGAGACCAACGGCGAGGCCAGCGACTTTGTGATCTATCGAAACGAATTCGTGGATAATTCGACTGAATTCGCGCCTTACGGACGTGATCATATTATGGAGATTGCTGCCAGAATGCCGTCAACTCCGTTTCCTGTGATCGTGCAACGCAGCGACAACAATTCCGATCCGGAACTGGATGCTGCCCGCCGCGATCTTGTCGTACGCGTTTTAACAGACATGGGTTGCCAGAATGCACAGCAACGCACCGTTGTGTCTCAGCCATACAACGACGGGATTAATTCTCTGGAAGCAGAACAGGATTATGGCCGCTTCCGCCTGTCTCGAAATCGCGGCGGACTTGGTGGTTCCGGGGGCGGCTTTTAGCGATTTTGGAGCCTTGTGTTTTGAACGCGTCGACTGGCTCGTAATCTGCCGCTGCCGATTACGCTCAAGCTGGAAGTGGCCAGTAACAGCAACTGGACATTCATTTTTGCCAGCAGCCTTCATTTCGCATCGCGGCAATAACTGCCGGTTGAAGTAGAAATTTCGCAATTTTTCCTCTGAATACTCAGCGTGCATTCAGAATTGGCACCATCAATCGGCAGGATCTGCCTGATGAAAATTGAGGCTGGAAAAGTTGTCTCGACACGATTGGCGAGCGTTCCTATAACCCTTCGTCTCTCTCCTCACTCAGCAGCAAATTTCCTCTCTTTGACGCTGTTGAATCTCAACCAGTCTCCCATTCCGAAACGGATGCCTTGTCATGACAAGCCGCGCCCATTGGAACATCTTATTCTGCCTGTCTTTTGCGGCAGGTTGTCAGTCACTTGGTACCACTTTTCCGTGGCAGGCCAGTCGTGAGCCGAACTACACGATGGACGAATTGGCTGCGTTGGAAGGTGATTTTGTTAAAGACACAGGAAGCAAATCCACTGGGGTAACTCAGGCTGCATCTGTGAAGGATGCGCGTGATTCAGGAATCATGCAGGCTTCGTATTCAGCGAATTCGACTCCCGTTTCTGCTCAAAGAGTTGAGCAACTGGTTCAGGCTGGTCAAGCGGCGATTCGCGCTGCTGGAAATGGAAATCCGCAGGGACTTAACGACGCTCGCCAGAACTTTGAACAGGTGCTGTTGTTGGATGGCACTAATTCGTCAGCAAATCACGGAATGGCGATCATCGCTGATCTTCAGAAAGACTGGCCTGCAGCAGAGTTTCATTACAAGCAGTCACTTGCGGCCAATCCGCAGGATTCCAATCTGCTGAATGATCTGGGGTACAGCTATCTGTTGCAGGATCGCTTCTTCGAGGCTGAGAAGTACCTGAATCAGGCACTAAGCAATACTCCACAGCATGAACGAGCACATGTGAATCTTGCTTTGCTGTCTTTGAAACGCGGTGATCGTCTTGCCGCAGAGCAGCGACTTGCCACTATCTATTCGGCGTCTGACGTAACGGCCACAATAAGCCGACTACAGCGGGATCTACAGAAGAATCAAGCTCCGGTCGAAAATGTGGCCACTGCCAGTCTGCCAACTCCAGCGTCATCCGGCCAGGGGGTTCCTCAAGGGCAACAGCAGCAACCCGCTTACACGGATGCTGTAAACCAAAACGGAATGGCTCACAACGGTCAGCAACGCACGATTCAGACAGCGCAGAACGACGTGCCGATTTCGGTTTATCCGCCAGGCATGTTTGATGACAGCCCAGGCGTTGGAAGTCCGGCCAATCAGAATCACGGTTCGCAAAATGGCATGGTGCTCCAGCAGCAAATGCCACAGCATCAGCAACCAATGAATACTCAGGCTGGAATGCAACCATATTCTGGCAATCAGAGTCAGCAGCAATATCCGGCAAATCAAAACGGGATGAACAACATTCCGAATGGCTCAGTTGCTCAATCGCAAGTCGCTCAAACGGCGCAGGGTGGGTATCCAAGTCAATGGCATCAACAAGCTCCAGCTTTTGATGGGGTTCCGCGGGCGAATGACACAGGCGTATATGGTCAGCCCGCACGCGTAAGTCCCGGTATGCAGAGTTATGGTCAACAACAGAATTCCGCCAACGGTCTGATTCAGCAATTTCAACCAGCACCCGGTCAATACGGACAGCAGCAAAATCCTGTGCAGAACTCGTTTGCTCCTGGTCGGTCAGTTCAACAGCCGGGAGTTCCGAATGCACCTTTGGCAGGTTTGAATGCCGGCCCGGGAAGTCTGTTTCCAATCAGCGCTCCGGTGTCACAATCTGGCGGTCAGAATTTGAATCCACAGCCCGTCTATCCAAATCAGACGAGCTATCCGAATCAAAATGTCCAGCCGTTTGCGAATGCTGGATATCCTCAGCAGCAGAATCCAGGTGTTTCCGGCAATGTGCCGGTACAGAATCCTTTGATGCATGGCAATCCTGTTGCTAACGGGGCGAATTTTCCGCATGTACGCCAGTCTTTGCCTGCAGAACAAGTGATGCAGGAGCCTTCTCAGCCGAATAATGTTCAGGCCGTTTCGCAGCCACAGTATTATTACAATAATCAAGGTGGCCAGCCGCAGATGAACGGTGGCGTGTCCGTGCCGGGTCAATATGCTTCCGGTCAGTTTGTAAATGGACAAAATCCGAATGGTCAGATCTTGAATGGCCAGGGGCAGCAGTTTCAGCAGCCAGGATCTGGCAATTCCGGAATGAATGGCAACAGCCGTGCGTCTGGTCAGAATCAAACTTCGACATCCGGGCCATTGGAAGCATACGAGCGCCAGCTTCAGAGTCTTGACAGCCAATACAACAGAACGCTTCGAAGTATGGACGGTTCAGCGGGCGGAATGTCAATTCCGCAAGCCCAGTATTAGACTTCTTAAATCAGAAAACATGTTCACATTGAGTAAAGTTTTCTGAGCGACAACGGAGCGGCTCCGAGCGGTAGCTCGCATGGTCTGAGGCACTGCCTCGCTGGAGTCTTACTCAAAATGATGTGCGCGTGTTGGTCGTGGCGACAACGGAGCGGCTCGGCGATTCCAGCGCCCCACGTCTTTCTACGTGCCACGCCACCGGGGCAGGGGCGAAGCCCTTGTTAGGCAGACAGACTAAGCAGGCGTTCTTCAATTTCCTGAACGACGTCAGCAATTGTGCGACCGCGGCATGAACTTGGCAGATCCAGTGGTGTCTCTTCGTCAAGCCATTTCTGAACTCGCTTTTCCGCAGCAACGACGGTGCTGTGATCGCGACCGCCAAAGTACATACCGATTTCGCGGTAGGCTGACTTTGTCAGCTTTCGAGCAATAAACATCGCCATGGCTCGAGGGCAGGTGACTGCTTTTCGGCGCGACTTGGATCGCAGGTCTTTGGTGGTTAATCCGAATGCATCGCAAACTACTTTTTCCACATCGCTGATGCGGACCAGGCGGCTGCATTCTCGCTCCATGTCGCCCAGAATCTCACGGGCGCGGCTGACTGTGATTCTTTTCTTCTTCAGAGTTGCATGTCCATGCAGGCAGTTCAGTGCCCCCTGGATTTCTCGTACGTTTTTGCGGCAGCGTCGAGCGACATAATCCAGCGTTTCCTGTGTGAAGCTTTCTTTGAAGGGCAGTGCCAGTGAAGCTGCGATGCGTCGGCGAGTGTCTTCGGATGGCGTCTCAATTCTGCAGACCAACCCGCTTTGGAACCGTGTTGTGAGTTCCTCACGATGTTTCGTCAGCAGTCTGGGATGTCGGTCGCCCGTGACGACAAGCTGGCCACCGTGTTCGATGATCTGCACAATCGTGTGCAGGAACTCCTCCTGAGTCGCTCGCTTGTTGTCCAAAAATTCAACGTTATCGACAAGCAGCACGTCTACGTTTCTGAAGCGATGTCGAAACGACGGCACGGTCTTTGAATCCAATGCCTGAGTGAAGTAGTTTGTAAACGCTTCACTTGAAATGAACATCACATTCAGGTTCGGCTGCGTCTGTCGAATTTCGCTGTAGATTGATTCCAGAATATGTGTTTTGCCAACACCTGTTGGGCCATGCAGATATAACGGATTGAATCGTTCGCCTGGAAACGCGGCTACCTGGCCAGCCGCCATAATTGCAAGGTCGTTGCATTCGCCGGTAACAAGACTGGTGAACTTGCGAAAGCGACGGCGGTTGGAGGTGCGTACTGCAAGTGTCTGCACGCCATTGATCGCTGCTGCAACGTTGGCGGGTGATGGTCCGGAACCGTGCCGTGTCTTGCGCGACTGTTCTGGTTGTTGCTGGTCAGATCCACTTGGATCTGCAGTCGGGGTGTTTGATGCAGACTTATTGTTTTCGCCAGGGACGCTATCCGCAGCAGCCTGGCTAGTTTGTTTTTCCTGCAGATGTTCGTCAACGGACAGTTCAAACGAACCGGATGGGCCAAGCAGGCTGACTGCGGCTTTTGTGAACTGTGTACGAAATCGCTTCAGCAACCAATTCGAAATGAATGGGTTGGGAACGAAGATCTGAAGTACGCCATTGTGGACATCGAAACGGCTTCGCTCGGTGAACCAATGTTGAAAGTGCTGTTCGCCGACTGCCTGGCAAATGGCGTCAGCGATTCTTCCGGGATCGTATGCGTCGCAATCCACTGAAGTCTTTCCGTGATCAACGGGTTGCGTCATGCGACCCCTCCGTCGAAACTCCGCGCAGCAGCAAGCCGGGGGGGAAAGTGCAGTGGAAAAACGGCACTCCATCGCCTCAGCGTGATACGCAGGGAGCAGTTTGTCTATGGAACTTCGCGACTGGTTGCAGATTCCGATCGCGAACGTCTTACTCAACTCAACTACAGCGATCTTATCCTCGATAGACCAACTGTCAATTCACGGCAGCTCAATTCTCGACACTCCGTTTTCATGTGTTCCATGCTGTGACGTTTAGGGAGACTTTTAATTTATTCCAGGACATTTCGCTGTCAGAGTTGATGGAGGAGGATTTTTTTGTACGCCTTTTTTGCAGTTGTTTTTTTGCCTGCTTCCTGTCGTCGTGGGGAACAACAGAATATGGTTCGAAGATTCTGCTGGTTACCCAAAACTGACTTGTGCCTTAGCAAGGGCTTCACCCTTGACCCAGTGGCGTAGCTCGCAGAAAGACGTGCAAGGCTCGCATCGACGAGTCGCTCCGTTGTCGCTTCGACCAACATGCGCACCGTGCGCGCATCATTTTAAGTAAGACTCTTAATCATCATGTCGCGAATTCGAGTTGTGTTTTCTATTGGAGCTATGCACGGCGGGGGATCTGAGCGGCAATTGGTGTCTTTGTTGAGACATCTTGATCGAGATCGTTTCGAGCCGGTTTTGTATCTGGTTTATCGATCCGGTCCTTTGTTGAGCGAGATCCCCAGCGATGTTCCCGTTGTCTCGTTTGAAGAACGAGACGCGCGACGGAAGTTGTATCTGCCGGGGTCAATGCATCGTCGACGAGTGGCTGACATGGTTCGATACTTTTCGGAATGCAAAGCCGACGTGTCTTACGACCGAACATTTCTGATGACGTTAATTGCGGCCGCTGCGGCGCAGCAATTCGGCATCGCCAATGTTTCAACAATCGTCACAGATCCCTCACTCGGATTTGCTCCCGTTGCCGGAAGATTTCAATGGGCAAAAAAACGGATACTCAGAAGGTTGTATTCCAATTCCGCGGCCGTTCTTGCAAATTCCGATGGCGCTGCTCGATCAGCTGAGAGCTTCTATGGACTAAGCCGGAATTCGGTGGCGACTGTTTATAACGGAGTCGATATCAATCAAGTTCGGGAAGCCGCCAGCCTTGTGTTGAAGGACGATTGGTGGCAGTCTGAGTCTGGTGGAAAGCGGGTGTTTCGAATTGTCAGTGCTGGTCGGTTGAATCAGCAGAAAGGGTTTCACCTGCTTATCGATGCGATTGCGGTACTTCGCTTAAGTTATCCGGAAATTGAATTCAGGCTGGCAATTTTAGGAGAAGGGGCAGGGCGGGAAGTTCTTGAAACACAGATTAACCAGGCATCCCTGCAGGATACTGTGCGGCTGATGGGGTTCCGTTCTGATGCGCCGGCGTGGTATAACTCGGCGGACTTGTTTGTGCTGCCTTCGTATCTTGAAGGTATGCCGAACGTTATCCTGGAATCAATGGCGTCAGGAACTGCTGTGCTATCAACCGACTGCCCGTCAGGTCCGCGAGAAATACTGTCTGGCGGAGTTTGCGGGGCGCTGTGTGCGGTCGGAAGTGTTGATGCTTTGGTTTCGGGGGTTGAAGCGTTTTTGAACGATGAGAAATTAGGCGTTCGTTATGTTGCGGCCGCGACAGAACGCGTTGAGTCAGAATTTGCAATCGAACAGGCAACTCGAAAACTGGAACGCACGTTGGAAGAAGTTGTCAGGCGAAAGTAACGGATCATGTGAACTTAATGTTGGCGCCGTTGTTAACCGTGACGGTTTTTGCAATTACATCATTCGCAGTGCCGCTGTTGTTGTGTGAGGTTGAGGTCATGAAACCAGGACAATTATTCGTGTCGACGATGAGGGGCTTTCCCCGCCACATGTTTCTCGCCACATGTTTGGTTTGCCTACTGTTTAGCAGTTCGTTGACTCATGCCCAGGTTGATCGATTTGCTGCTTTGCGTCAACACATGGTGACGACGGTTGTGGAGGGCGATGGTATTCAGAATCCATTAGTTCTGGATGCGATGCGAACTGTTCCACGACATGAATTTGTTTCGGGAACTTTGCGAGGTCGAGCTTACGAAGACACGGCATTACCGATTGGTTCGAAGCAAACGATTTCTCCGCCGTACATTGTTGCCTATATGACCGAAACGATTGATCCGCAACCAACGGACAAGGTTTTGGAAATCGGCACTGGCAGCGGGTATCAGGCGGCCGTGTTGGCTCAGATTGTGAAAGAGGTCTATTCCATCGAAATCGTTTCCACACTTGCCAAGTCGGCGACGAAGCGATTGGAAGATCTTGGCTATGATAACGTGCATGTTCGCGATGGCGACGGATATCTTGGCTGGCCGGAACACGCTCCCTTTGACAAAGTTATTGTCACTTGTTCGCCGGAAGACGTGCCTCAGCCGCTGATCGATCAGCTGGCCGATGGAGGATTGATGATCATTCCCAAAGGCGAACGTTATCAGCAATCGTTTTATCTTCTGAAGAAAGAAGACGGAAAGCTGAAAGAACAGAAGCTTGTGCCAACTCTGTTTGTTCCCATGACGGGGGCTTCAGAACAGCAACGACGAATTCAGCCTGATGCGAATAATCCGAGTCTGGTGAACTCCGACTTTGAGTACGACGCCAATGAGGATGGAAAAGTTGATGGCTGGCATTATCAGCGGCAGGTGGAAATGCTGACGGATCAGCCAATGCGTGGAGCTTACTGTTTGCGATTCAAGAATCAGCAAATTGGAGAGCTTTCACAGGCTCTTCAAGGCTGTGCAGTAAATGGGCGCACAGTTGGAGCGTTAGATTTTTCCGTTTGGGCTCGCCTGGAATCGGTTGTATCCGGGCCGGGAGTCAGCGATCAGGCGGCGCTTGTTGTGCACTTTTATGATTCGGTAAGGCGCGAAGTCGGGACTCAGATTATCACGCGATGGCGAGGCACTTCCAACTGGCAGCAGTCACGACGTAGAATTCCTGTACCGCCCACGACGCGTGAGTTGATTATCAGGATTGGCTTGAATGGAGCGAGTGGTACTCTGGATATCGATGACCTGCAGTTAGTTCCTCAGGCGCGATAGTCCGGTTTGCCTGGTGCGTTCGGTTTATTGACGGCTTCAACAACTTTGTTGAAGCGTCTATCTCTAGTTAAAAAATGTGGCATTTCCGATGTTGTGTTTACAAAGTCTCCGCCAAATCGCAGCAGCGTTGATTGTTGGTTGTACTGTCATGTCTTGCATGAACGCCGCAACTGCAGGCGACGATGAATTGGGCAAGGCGGTTCAGTCTGCGATCGCTCAGGTTGGCGATTCAACAGTCCGCATTCGAATTATCGGCAGCGCTGGTGGAGATGATCTGGCTGTGTCGTCTCAGGTGACAACTGGCGTGGTTGTGTCGGACGCAGGAGAGATTCTGACAAGTCTGTTTGGGTTCAGTGGTCAGCCCGCTGCGATCTTTGTTGAAGATCTGGATGGGGAACGCGTTGCAGCTGAAGTTGTTGCGACTGACTATCTGAAGAAACTGGTGTTGCTGAAATGCGACGGCGGCCGATTTAAACCAGCCGCATTTGCGGATTCTTTATGGCCTGATGTTGGTGCGTATTCCGTGGCTGCTGGTCGTCTGTATCCGGGGCCGATTCCTTCTGCGTCATTAGGGATTGTTAGCGCTGTTGCTCGAGTTAACGGGATGGCAATCCAGACAGATGCGAAAATCAGCCCGGTCAACTATGGCGGACCGTTAGTTGATCTTCAAGGTCGTGTGTTGGGAGTGCTTGTTCCGCTGTCGCCTCGAGATACCGGTGATGACATTGGGGCTGGAGTAGAGTGGTATGATTCTGGAATTGGTTTTGCCATTCCTGCTGTCGACGCGCTTCAGGCTGTTGAAAAATTGCGGACGGGTAAGGATTTGCTGGCTGGTGTTGTTGGCGTTCGCCTGTCGACAAAGAATTCGCTGGCGGAGAAGTTTCACGTTGTGGAGGTTTCTGACAATTCGCCAGCTGCAGTTGCGGGATTGAAAGCGAATGATCTTGTTGTCGCAGCCAATGGCATACAGATCGATCGTTTCGGTGTACTGGAATCCATCATTAAAGGTTCCTATGCTGGCGATCGGTTGATGTTGCGTATTCGGCGAGGTGACGATGAATTTGAGGCTGAGCTGCGTCTGGCCGATAAAGTGGTTCGCCCGGTTGCGGGATATCTGGGGCTGATCATTTCGGATGTTGCCACGACTGGCGACAAAGTAATTGGTGTTAACGCTTTTGTGATGCCTGATTCGCCCGCTTCCCTGGCTGGGGCGCCCGAATCAATTGTGGTGACCGAACTGAACGGGCAGACGATTAGCTCCGTCGAACAGCTTTCGAAGCTGCTGCGTGAAACGGTTGTTGGTAAAGATTCGCAACTTGTCTACCAGCTGCCCGGTGCAGAGGACAATTCAACGAAGCTGACTGTGGTGTCCGCGGCAAGAGCCGTCAGTGTGTTGGATTTGCCCAGTGCGATTGTGGAGTCAATCTATCGGACAGAGGATAGCGCGAGGACAAATTGGCAACGCCAGCAAAAGGATTTGCCAGATGCCGCTGGAAAAATCTGGTACTTTGCCGATTCAAACAGTCAGGATTCGCCTTGTGGTCTGGCTGTCCTGTTATCTGAATCGCAGACGGCACCTGAAGTGTTGTTACGTAAGTGGGAGCCCGTTTGTCGATTGCACAATATGGCCATCGTTGTCGTGCAGAATAAGGAAGGGACTGCACTTAGTCGAGAAGATTCAGCATTGGTGCCACAGGCGGTGGCTGCCGTTGGCCAAAGTTATAAGCTGGATGCAGATCGGATCGTTTTGGTGTCGGAAAAGGCACAGGTGGAACTGGCGACGGAGCTGTTACTGAATCCACGGTTGCGGGTGTTTCGATCTGCAGCATTCAATGAAGCCAGTCCTCGATTTACCGGAGTTCCCGATGAAATACTCGCCGCCAAAACAAAATCAGTGCTGCTGCTGGCCGGGCAGGTGCAATCGCGACAAAGTCAGGCGTTGATGATACAGGCTGGAAGAGAGCTTGTTGATTCTGGTGCGTCAGTCGTGCAACATCGAATCGATGACGCTGCAACTGATGCGGGTGCAATTGCAAATTGGGCTGTCAGCTTGAAGGCTCGCTAAGTAAGTTTCTTGTGCGACGGCTGTCAGGGCTTGGCTGGATTGCTGGCTCATACGGTCTGGCTTTCGCCAGATGCCGTTACAGCAATAAAAGGTGGTTGGGGTAGTTTGTTCACGGATTGGTTCTTCAGGCATGGAATATATACACGCTGCGATTCTGGGTTTGGTGCAGGGCATTGCTGAGTTTCTGCCAATTAGTTCGTCCGGTCACCTTGTGATTGCTGATGCTTTGTTGCACCAGTTTTCCGGAGGCTCCGTTCCTCAGGAAAGCGCCACGATGGGAATTGCACTCCATTTTGGAACGCTGCTGTCGATTCTTGTTGTTCTTCGCAGCGATCTGATCAAGCTGCTAAGTGATCGTCGGACGATACTGATGATCGTGATCGCGACGATTCCTGTTGGCATTATTGGCGTACTGCTGAAAGACTATGTTGATGCGGCATTTAATAGTCCGCTGGTGGCAGGGATTGCGTTGCTGATTACGGCGGCATTTCTGATGACCGGGCGTTGGTTGCAAAACAACGCCTCGCAACTGACTTCCGTGAATACCGGAGCCGCGGTGGCGATTGGCTTGTTTCAGGCGGTTGCTATTGTGCCCGGGATTTCTCGTTCTGGTAGCACAATCGCTGCTGGCATGGCTTGTGGTCTTAAGCGAGAAGACGCAGCACGGTTTTCGTTCTTAATCGCGATTCCTGCGATCGGCGGGGCTGCTGTGGTGCAGTTGAAGGATATTCTGACCGGCGAAGAGCAGTTTACTGGTGCTCCAGCGGCGATTCTGTTTGGGACACTGATTGCGTTTCTTGTGGGCGTTGTCGCGTTGAAATGGCTGCTGAAACTTGTGGTCGCCGACAAGATTCACTGGTTTGCAATGTATTGCCTGGTGGTAGGGCTGCTTACGATTGTGTGGCAGATCTCATTTCGGACTGGGAGCTCGATACCGTAACATCGTCGTCTGGCCCCGGTTTTGATTTTGAGGTACTTCGCAGCGACGGTTCGGCCACAGATGCACTGAGTTTTGATTCCTGTTGTTGATCGCCTGTGGCCTTGATCGAGTCTTGTCGCCCAATCCAGGACGTTGCCATCAGCAGGAACGCGAATACAGCCACTGTTGTCGCAAAAACGGACGGCAATTGAGGTGCTCGGATTACGATTGTGGGTTCGGTCAGCGTCATTAATTCGGCCTGCTTGTAGGTCGTGTCGGAGTGCTGATTGATGAATGCGGCGATTGATTTTGCTGCCTGTGGAGATCGGAGATTCAGTTGTTGCCATGCAATTTCGGAGAGTGCCGTTGGTAATTCCGGAACCGTGTCGGTGTTGGTGGTTCTTGCTTCTGTGGGCGCAACTTCTTCCACCATTCTCAGCCCCGTCATGATCGACGTTGTTCTTGCGAAGTCGTAACTTACTTTGTTTTCTGTTGTTCCTTTGAGTTCCCACCAAAGTGGCGTCGCATCCGGTGGCAGAACACAGGTGCGGTTTTGAGTAACGACGGTAACGGGGGCTGGCAATGGAATTGATGATTTGAATTGAACAATTCGCTGTGGACTTTTGTTCAGCCAATCCATGACGACATGGCAGACTCGGTCTGGCAGTGAGAGTTTACAGAGGCCGCGTGACACAACAATTGGGACGTTTGTTCCGTCAATTCTTAGACGGGTGATTGTTGTGTCCTGCGGAATTCGAATTCGTAAGTCCGAATCAGGCTGGGACGCGAAAACAAGAAAACCTGACTCTCCCCAGTTTCCATGGAGATTGTTGTGTACCACGTGTTCGCATTCAACATGTAAAGCTTCACGTCGTGTTGAGGCTTTCACTGCATTTTCTGTACGGACAGCCGGGTGCACAACAACTCGTCGTGTCGTTGTATCGAAGTCGCAGGGCTGAATGCGGCCGGTCGGATTTCCGGCGATGAAGTTCAGGTCACGCAGTGAGTCGGCCGCCCATTTGGGGAATGTGGCAATGATGTCTCCGCCTGATATACCTGACGCGCGGATATCAAAGGCTGTACACGAACCGACTTCAAGTTCTGAGTCGAATTCGGGGAATTGAACCGTCAAGGCGTTGTTTCGATTGACGGGAATGAGGTCGCTGAGGATGACAATTGTCTTGTTGGTTTGTGTTCTTCCAGTCTGTGGTGGGATCGCAAAAATATCGCCATCGACGCTTAGCATGATCTGTTCATCGTTTCGCTTTGCAATCGGCGTTGGTGACGATGTATCAGCACTTCTCTTTCGAAAGCGTACTGCCGATGAATTGTCTGACGAATCGATCGCCAATGCGATGGCCATTCTGACTTGCCCGGAAACTTCGTAAAGCACCGCGACGACTTCAGCAGAAAGTCGGCGGTCAGGGCTGGCTTTCAATGTAAGCGGGCGAGCATCGTCGGTAACGGTCAGGTTTAGCGGAACTTTAGGAATAGCTGCCGAAGTATCCAGTGGTGTATTAGGACGCACTCCAGCAAGGTTTTTAATGAATGTTTGTGTCGCGCCGACGGCTGATAGTTCCAGTGTGGATTCCAAAACTTCAACGTCGTCAGCAAATCCAATCACCGGCAGCGAAGTATCTTCTGTTTTGTGACGGGCCAGAGTGCCTTCTACTGCGATGGATAGAATTCCTCGCGCTGCTTCTCGAAGCGAGATAACGACGGAATCGCGACTGCGTGTCCACGATTGAAGGCGTGTTGCCCCACCGTTGGTGACCACTATGTTGTTAATTCGTACGTCTTCGGAGATCGATAAAACCTGGCGAAACGCGGGCTTGCCACTGATGTCGATTTCCACCTGACATTTCCAGTCCAGGGTATCATCTTTCACGACCACGGTCTGTTCAAGCCTGGCCACACGTGTTGCCGTGCGTTCGACCAGCTCGATTTCGATGGAACGTGTCGATGGGGGAACAGCGGCGCTGCGTTCTGCGGTTCTGCTAAGTTCTGCTTCGCGTTCAGGCGATGCTGTTGTCAGTTGCTGAAAAGGCTTGCCGTCTCCCATAATGGACTTAATGATAAACTGATCGCTGGTTCTGATCTGCAGTAACGCATCGTCCGGCAGTTGTCCATTAATTTGAGCAATGTCCTGGAAGGCAATCGTCCGGTTCAGACTGACGGCAGTGTCGGCGACCTGGCGAAGCACGAACGACTGTTCGCCCGTATCATCCACGGCGACCTTGATTGCGACACTATGGTCACCGGCTGTCCAGGGTAAAGGCGTTCCGATAATTGAATCGACACCCAGAATTCGATAGGGCGGTGCCGTGCTGATTGTGACCGTGGCCAGTTCCGGATCTGCAGGGGTAACTCGAAACGTCGATGTTGTACGGATTGTGCCGTTGTCAAGATCGACCAGGCAGACCATGCGAGCCTTCTGGCTGGTTTTGGTCCGCACGTTGGTTGCCTGGTTGGGGCGGACAGATAGCTCCATTTCGCTGCTGTTGAAAATTGTCGGGAAGCGAAATCCCAATGGCACGTTGGTGCCTTCCAGTTTTTGTGCCTGAGACTGCAGTGTCGCGGACTTAACCGCTTTGGAAGGTGAATTCAGTACGACGTCTGATCGCGGCGATGGAGGGTAGGGCAATGTCAGGCGGTATTCGTTGTCGGCCGATCTTGCGGTCAGTCGAATGGTGTAGTCCACCTTTCGCAGGTGCCAGTCGCCATACTGACGCGGACCTCTCGCAGATTGCTGACTGGTCAGGTTTGATAAAGTTCTGCTTGGCAGTAAAGAAACTCGAGGGATCGCAATTGCAGTCTGCCCGGCCTGGTCCTGTGTCGGAAAGACGTTCACTCCATCAACACTGCAATCGACAAGCGTTACGCCATCCAGCGGAATGGGAAGTGTCTGATCAGCCATTTCGTGAGTCGCAACTGTAAGAGAAATTTTTGCAAACGCAGACCCCGGCGATTCAAACGTGACTGCAATTTGAGTTTCCACGATGGCTGCGACGGAGTCTTCGGGAGTCGCCAGCGTGCTGAGTGAGTCAAGAAGTGACTTGTCAACATACAGCAGCGGGAAGTCTGCGTCATCAACGTCTGGTGCGACAATCATCGGTTTCACCTGACTGTCCTGAGCCATAGAGGCTGATGAATAAAATGTAAACAGCAATAGTGTGGGCAGCAGAACTCGGGATGCTGATTTTGCTGTCAGACTGCCTCTTGTTGGTGTTTTCCTGAGTTTTCTAAGTTGCGGCCATCCCCAGCGACAAACCTCGGAAATGACGATTCCCAGGATGATTCCGTGGGTTATTGGCTGTGCTTCGACTGGAGTCAACGCCTGCAACAGCAGCAACAAAAACAACGCAATTCCGCTTGTCGCTGTGCTTAACGCGTTCGTTAACAGCAAGGTAACCGCGGTCCCCAGGGCCCACAGGACCAATTGGAAAAGGCGGCTGTCTGAGTTTGTGATTTGCAGAATCAGTGCACCAGTTGAGTCAGAAACTCCTGTTGCTGTTACGGTTTTTGATCTGGCGGACTCAATCATCCATCGAGATTCAAAGTCTTGAGCGACCGCTGCCAATTCGTCGTGTTTGGCGGGTCCACTGTTGTTGGTAAGAAATTCGCAAACCTCATTAACCGGTTGCAAAGTTATTGCGTTTGACGAGTCCTGCACTTCGGTTGGGGTTAAGTCGGCGTGCGTCAATATAAACGTCGCCATCTGCGAAGAATCGGCTTCCGGAAACAGGGCGATTGGGACCTGTATGCTGTCGGCCTTATCCGCAGGGTTTGCTGAGTTGGTGTAAACGTCGATCTGAACCTGGCCATCATCCAATGGCAATGGGATTTGAAGTACTTTCCCTTTGGCTTCTGCGTAAGCGGGGCGTCCGTTTACAAAGATTCGCACGTCGGCTTCAATTGCCTTGAGCTTTAGTGTTCTTCGGTCGGATGTTGACTGGATCAGGCAGCGAGACAACGATTCAATGGAAGTTCGCCCGCGATCGCTTCGCAGGATCACAAATTCCTGACCGGACACAATCTGTTGTGAAACGGCAATCTGAGTGCGTCTGATATTCAATTGAAAATTTGTTGACGGATATTGAACCGTCTCAGTCAATGCGGTTTCTTTTTCGTTGCTACGTAATGTCAGCTGAAAACCTGAACTCGAATCCGGTGGTTGGATTGTTCCGCCGTTGCGACGCACACCGTCAAACATCACGACCATCGCTGGCATGCCGTCGATGAAGTTGCGCTGGCCTTTTAACGAAAAGTCAATTTCTCTAATCAGTTGCGCGTCTGGGGGGATTTCTAAAATCCAGTCATCGACTCCTTCGTTGGAGCTGATTCTTTGTAACGTTGGAGCAGGCCGAGTGGCGGATTCTTCGTTGATGGCTACGTCGATCCCTGACGTGATCAACAAAGGGATTCTGGAAGGCATATCGCTCTGGCTGCGCAAGCGTATGCGAGCAATTTCAGCAATTGATCCGTCGTTTTCTGTCAGACTGTAGTCCACCGTTGCAAAGACTTCTTCTTCCGGACGTGGTACGGAAGAGTCGCTTGCAAGCTGCCGACGTTCGTAGGCGGTTGTGGTGGCGAATTCTGAACTGGGAAGCCATGGAAGCTTCTTGATCAGATCTGAACCCGAGACTCGACTGGTGTTCCATCCATCGGCAAATGGATTGGCGGTTTCCGGTGTTGTCACCAGAAAGTCCGCCTGTCGATCGTAGGTTGAGGTATACAGTGCTGCTGGGTCGCGTTGAGAAACAAACATGCCTTCAATGGATTGCATCTTCACGGTGAAGCTTTGGTTTGCCCCGGCGACTAACGGCGTTCTTAGCGTTGCTTCCAGCTGTGTTTGGCGAGCTGAAGATTCATCGGCAGATATCCGAAACAGCAATGGCTGGTTGTCTGCATTAAGTTCTCGAACTTCTGTGACCCGCCATGCCGCTGGAATTGTCCAGTGTACCGACCCTGCAGTGCCCGTCCTGGCGGAAACGTTAACATAGGCCGTTGCTTCGATCTCGGATTCCGATGCCATGACCTTTACGACAACGGCGTCTGTCAGAATCGCCTGGGACTTTGCCAATGCAACTACAGCTTCCGGAGCATCAGAATGCTGGACAATGTCAATGACCTGACTGCCGTCTGCAGGGTAAGCCACCGATCGTTCGTGAAGCCCATTCAGCTTCAGGTTCTGAACAACAATTTGTGGAGCGATGGTGATTCGCAGTGTGTTTGAATGAAGCTGCAGGCTGCCAGGCCGATCTTCATTTAAAAACGAAAACGATGTTGGCTTGATGAATGGCAGGTTCAGCTGAGTGTTATCTGTCGATTCAACCTGAGCCTCAACTGTGATGACGCTTAGTGATGTGATTTGCGGAATAAAGACTTCCAAAGCAGGTGCAGATGCATTTGGGTTCACGTTCCATTTCACACTTGTTCCATCGGATAACCGAACTTTGGTGACCTGAACAGGAACGCTGAAGTTAAAGTCTGCTCGGCACCCGCTTAATTGCTGAGGAATAGACATCGCCCAGGTTGCTGCTGTTTTGTTCTGAGCAATTCGAACATCCGTGGCAACGTCTACGAAGGCCGAGGTCATCAAAGTTCTGGATGCATTTTCGGAACAGCTAATCGTCAGCAAAGTGCGATTGTTCGGGTATATTTTCCATGTTGTTTCACTGGGGCCCGTTTGTTCGGCGAAGACAAGCGAGTTGGGGCTTGTGATCTGAATAGCTCTGTCTGTGGTCAGTGTAAATACCGATACCGCCGCGCTGGGGATTTCCAGGTCGAACAATACCGATCGGCCCGGTTGACTGCCTGTTGCGTCCCACGTCCCCGTCAGAGTTGTTGATTCGGGAGTGGTCAATGCGACCATGGCACCATCAGGTCTTAAGGCCAATGGGATCGGCTGCTCATTTGAATACAACTTAAGATTGCTTAAGTTGGTTTTCCCAAGATTCGGCAGACGCTTTGAAAGTTTGTCTCCGGCGACTTCCGACAGCTCAATAGACACTGTGCCATCGATCAGCGACGTGCCAGCCAGTCTGGAAGAAAATTCGATGCGGCTGATGGAATTGTCAGGCTGCTGATTCTTCTGGGTATCCAGCCGCAGCAGTGCTTCCAGGCGAGTCTTTGCGACAGGAACAAAATTCAACCAACGAGGATCGGTTGCGATTTCGGTCAGTGGGATCTTCGGAACACTATTCAATCGTTCATCGACGTTAGCCGATGTCTGCGCAGACTGCAGCAATCCGCCATTGGCGGTCATGATTGCAACCAGCAGGTATTGAATAAGTCGCCGTTTCATGGAGCGATGTTGCCACGGTTTGTGCTGACTGGTCTGCGATGAGTCCAGTTTGTTCTTGAAGAACTGGTTCCGGAAAAACGAAGTCCGTTCGTGTATGTATTTTTTATTGCTGTGGCAGCCATGGTTAACTGGCATCTTGTCAATTGCAGCAATTGACTTTGCTTTAAGCAACGCTGCTTTAAGCTTGCGAAATTGACAGCGTTGTGATTTCTGAAACAGGAGATGGTTGATCAACGGCAAACACAGTGCTTCCTTCAGAATCAATCGGACTTGGGATTAACGATGTTCTGCGTTTCAAATAGGTGCGACGGATGAAGGCCGCAGTTGCCGCTATACAGCTGGCCGGAATCAGTTGAACCAGTAACAGGTGAACCGTTGTGGGAGTGACTGAAACGATAACAGCCAGAAGCAGCGTGGCTGCAAAAACGGCAACGGTTAGCTGCCGTGCGGTGAATTTCAGCACTGTGATGTACAGCAGCAGGCTTAAGACTGCGGACGCCAAAAATACGACTCGACGCGAAACGACAACAATGCTGTGGTCTTCTGAATAGACGGACCCAGCACTGATTTCGAAACGCTCTGAAGAAGCTGTCGCTTTGCTGACTAAACCGGTAGCAATGTCCTGAACCGTTGCGTCGTACGGCGACAGCAAGCTGCTGATCGAAGATTCGACGCTGCTGAAGTCACCAGTAATTCTGTCCACGACGCCTCCTCCCAGTTGCGTCATGCCTTCGCCGAGATCAAATACTGATTGATCGGAAGTTTGCGACAGCACCCAGATTGCATTGCATTTTCGTGACTCAGCGCCAGCGAATCCCGGCAACTGTGGGCGGCAGATTGAGAACAGGTGATGCTGTTGGTCGAACGGCTGTTCCACCACCAACTTTATCTGAGTCACTTGCGGTTCTGGATTGTCATCTTTCGGGCGAACCTGAAACAGTGATTCGTCGCTTTCATCAACTGAAAGACGGTCGAAAAATGCGGGGCGGTCGTTAACGAAGGCATTCAGAATTTTGGTTTGAGCCGTGGCGGTGAATAAAGCGGCTCGCGTTCCTTCCGGAAAGATTCCTGTGACTGACGTGACCAGTTTTCGCCCCACAACAGTACTGTTCAGCACTATAAACTGCGGTACTTTGGTAGATGTGTTTTTAAGCGTATGTCGCAGGATGACTGGAATTGTGTTTGCCGGTTTATCCGACTGCCACGCGGCTGTGAAATCGTCTCGATGAATGCGTCGCCAGCTTTGCGATGCAGAAAGCAAAAGAGACTCTGGAACATTGGTCGCAACAACTGAGGATTCGAACTGTTTCTCCTGCAACGTCGGGCTGGCGACGGGCAGTTTGATTAAGTTACCGGCTGAATTCGGTTCCGTCGTTTCCGGAGCCCAATAGTAATCGACGGTGATGTCAAACTTGCCTCGACGCGGAGCCGGCAGGCTGAAGACAGCGCCTGCTGAAGTTGTTGACGTGCGGAACAGTAGTTCCTGAGTTTCTCTAAGCCGCACGGTTGGTGTGGCCAGAGGAAGTATCAACTGAATTTCGGAAAGGTCCTCGTGTCTTACGTCGTAGGAAATTGTCTGGTTTACTGCAATGCTGTCGTTGACGACAGAAAGAGCTGTCAGTACGGAAACACGCACTTCAGATTTTTGAGCCGTAATCTGAATCTGGATTGGTTCCTGAGGAGATCCGACCAGCCATGCCGACAGCGGTTTGTTGCTGTCTTTCAGTACCTTGGGCCATCGACTGTAGGGCAGGGCTGGAAATGTCGTTTCTTCGCCTTCGCGTCGCAGAACCATAGAATCCGCGTCGGATTCGATTAAAGACACCGTTGTTGTATGCGGCGCCGGAGAAATAATGTCGGGTAGGAACAGAATACCATTCGCCGCCTGTACGGAGTCCAGATCTCGGAAGGCCTGCAATTCAATTTCGAACTGTCCGGACTGTCGTTCGGGAAAGACAACGGTGTATTTGTCCGGGCTGTCAATTGGTGAATAGCCCGTGATTGGTATCGTTTTTGAATCGGTGATGAGTCGCGTATCGCCAAAAATCTGCCAGCCGTCACTGGTGAATCCCGGCCATGTCAGATCCATTTCATTCAACAGTCCGTCAACGATATTGACTTTGAATCGAGCTGTTAAGAACAGGTTGTTACCCTGGCGACTCTGATCTCGTTCGGTTTCGAAGGTGATGTGTGGGGCGACGAAGAATCTGGTTTCTCGTTCACTGACAGTCAGGTCCAGTCGCGAATCCGAAGACAACAGGCGATAGGCGACAACCGTGGTTCGTTCACCCTTTGATGATTCGACTCGAATCTGACGCGTGTTCTTTTCTTCAGGCTGATTAACTTTTACGTTCAACCCGATCGGAACGACCAGTTCAATGTCGCCTGTTTCGTTGGTCGCGTTTTCAATGTCGGGCAGGGCCACGGATATGTCCTGCGGATAGGATTTTTTTCCAAGTCCCAGATCGTAATTTAGTGTGACGGGGCCGGTGATTGGGTCGTCAAAGAAAACGGTCCACAGCGATTCCCCCGTCTTATCAAAACTGCGAACAACTGAGTTTCCTTCTGACCCCTGGCCGTCGATTAAAACTTCGGGGAAGTCTGTCGGCAGACGCACGTTCAGGCTATCAACAGAACCGCCGGAGATCATCAGCGGTTGACGCACGCTAAGCGAGCCCGGGTCGGTTGTCATGTCCAGCGTGAGCTTTGCTGACGAACTGATTCGCACTGTGATTGCCTGAGCTTCAGCGGTGGGTTTGGGAGTCCAGACCAGCTCTGTTTGTTTGCTCAATCCCCAGGTTTGAACTTCCGATACTTCTGCGTCTGTTGCTTTTCGCAGATCAACCGGATTGCCGTTTGTTAGTTGAGCTGACTCAATCAGTTCGTGAAACTTCAAAGTCAGGCTGCTTAACGGCGCGACAGGGGTGTCGATTCGAATTCTTTGTTGCCCGTTGGTGGTTGTGCGAACCTGCCCGATAAGATTGAACGTCAGTCGATGAAGTCCCTTGCCGAACAAAATCCAGCTTTTTGCTGGCAGCTTGCTGGTTTCGAGGCTGGCCCACGATTCTTTGTTGTCGCATACATGATCGATTCGATCACTTAATTTGAAGTCATTGAATCCGACCGGAATGCGAACTCGCTCTTTGTCAACATGAACTCGCACCTGTAGTTCGGCCGTGAGGTACGCAAAACCGTTGACTTCTTCGCGCCCGGAAATTTTCAGTTCAATAAAGTCAAACAGCCGAATGGGGGCCTGCAATCGAACTCGTTCTAAAACGTCGTCCAGCATTTCTTTTGAAAACGCGGGCAGTGGCGTGATCTTGTTCGAATCCGGATCTTTATAGATGAGATTCGCACCCGGCCTTAATGAGTTTAGAGGGTCGGATGGCGCTGGTGCTGTCGCTGGAGTTTCCTGTGCCTGCGCGAGCCTGCACACAGTGATGACGACCAGCAGAATTGCCGACCGAAACATACCGCGAACTGTTGTCGCCGGGTTAGTGAACCCGATGCACATGCAGGACCATTCAAAAGACGTGAGGCTATAAACAGAATTCAACCGGAATCGTTAATTCCGAACCAGCTGTAGTCTATCTCCCAATTCGCCCAAAGTGAAGGATTTACCGGATCGCTCGTCTATCACGCCAGAATGGTGACAAGGTCTGTGGCGATTTTTTCGCTGCTGGCGGCCAGTAGGCTTGGCACCATTATGTCGATTGGGCTGCCATCAATTGCGGTGACAACCCCACCAGCTTCCTGCACCAGCAGAACTCCGGCGGCCATATCCCATGGCTTCAGGCTGGTCGACCAAAAGGCGTCGATTCTTCCGCAAGCCAGGCAGGCCAGGTTCATCGCTGCCGATCCGCTGCGTTGGACAGTTTGCAGATGGCTCATCGATTTCAGAAAACGATTGACAGCCGGATCTGTGGCAGCTGCGCCGATGGGTAGGCTGGCCATGGCCATCGCCATTGAAGTTCTTGTTTCCCCACTGGTTTTAATCGGGCGACCGTTCAGCAGCGTACCCACACCTTTGGCTGCGGAGAATGTCTCCTCACGATTGGGGTCAAACACAATTGCAGCCACCAGTTCGTTGCTCTTTTGAATGCCGATAGACACGGCGTAATACGGAAAGCCGTGAACATAATTGGACGTTCCGTCCAGTGGGTCGATCACCCATCTGTAGTCTGAAGTTGCTGACACTTCGCAAAGTCCTTCTTCACCCAGAAAACCGTGGTCTGGAAACCTGGTTGAAACAATTTCGTGAATCAGTTTTTGCGAGGCGTGATCGGCTTCTGTAACAAGGTCTGCTCTACGTTTTTCAGTCACGGAAAAACGGCCGATCCAGTCCTGTAGCACTCCACCTCCAGCGTGAGCGGCCTTGATTGCAGTTTCCAATAGGTCCGATATTGCGACGTCTTGTCGAGTTTCCACGATTGTTGGCTTCCAGCATAAAGCTCAAGAAAAAAATTTCTGCTTAGATCTGCATACGCGTTCTGCAGACCGCATGTCCTCGACGTTTGTCTTTGGGAACGCTATTCCGTCGTTGGGGTTATAACGATTGTTTCGACTTCCGTTCAGATGGCAATGTCATGGCCGGGCGTTTGAGCGAAATAGGTCCAGAAGTTGCCGAATTACAGCTAACACTGCATAAACCAATGCACGCCCCGCCAGGTTGAGTTGTTTCCACGAAACGATTAACCGTTGCCTCAGGCCGAAAATTTACGTCAACATGTTTGATCTTTCGACTCAACAACTCGTGTTTCTTGCCGGGCTTTTGGTGTACACCTGCGTGACTGCGTGGACCGATTTTCGCTACCGAAAAATCTATAACAACACGACCGTTACAATGTGGGTTGCAGGCTGGGTGTACCAGGCCGTCTTTTTTCAATGGAGCGGAATACTTGACGGATTGACGGGCTTTGCGTTTGGATTTGGGCTGTTTTTTGTACTGTGGATGATCGGCAGTGCGGGCGGCGGCGATGCAAAACTGATGGGAGCTCTTAGCGTTTGGCTTGGCCGTTCGCTGACGTTGAAGGTGATTCTGGCGAGTTTGATTCTTGTGGTTGTCGGCACGCTTTGCTTGCTGGTTGTTGGTGTTTACCAGCAAGGATGGAAGAAGACTCGGGCCAGCTATGTTCCTGCCGAACCAGCCAAAGGGAACGTTTCTGCTGCTGAGCTATCCGAAAGCCGATCCGGGCGACGAGTGATGGCATTTGCGCTGCCGGTCGCGTTGGCCACATGGAGCGTTCTGGTGATGTTTCGAGACCAGTGGTAATCGCGGCAGCAAACTTTGACTGTTGCAGGTGGCAGAATCTGCCGATTATCACCGGGGCCGGACACAGGCAAATGGTTGTTCTGCGTCGGCATGTTTTGGTGGAGAATGAAGTCATGCAACAGAATTTGAGATCGCTGACTACGCGGTCCGGACGACGGCGCGGGGCGATTTTGACCACTGAGCTGTTGTTGGTTTTGCCCATTTTCCTGCTGCTTCTGGGGGCAATTGTTGAGCTTACTTTGCTGGTGACCGCACGCAATCAAATGGCCAACGTTGCCCACGCAGCGACACGTCAGTTGTGCCTGGGACGTCCATCTGATGACGCCGTTCGGCAGCAGGTGTCGCAGCTGCTTGGGGCAACTCTTTCAAAAAACGCGTCGATTGAGATTACTCGTGGACAGCGCGCGGGAGATCTTGCCAATGTACGGCTTGTTATTCCTATGCGCAATGCTTCTCCCGATTTGCTGTGGGTGACCGGGTTTTCCGTGGGAAATCGCGTTCTGGTGGCGGACGCTCCCATGGTGCGAGAGCATGATGACTTAACGATCACCGTTGCTGTTCAGCCCTGAATGACTGTGTCGATGGTGTCTGCCGCCGGATTGTAACGACTGTAAGGGGAGCCAGATTATCACTGTATTCCGGCAATAAAAACTGCCGTTGAACTGTGATAACGCGCACTTTGTGCCGAAACGTTGCTGCTTGTTGTGACAGGCAAACCTGCGTTGAGTCGGTTTTGTCGTTCGATCGTGCAAACCGCTCGGGGTTGCATCGCGGTGGGAATTGCATCTTGCTGCGATATGTGAATTTGGTTTGGCGTGGTGCCTGATCCATTGGAGCCGAAGTTGTTGTCGACTGAGGAAACAGAAACATGAAGCTCACTCCGTGGATGTTGGCCGTCGCTGCATTTTTAATCATCGCTGCGTTGGCTGTTGGGTTCATCTTCAAACGCATGTTCGCTCGCGAGTCTGTGCGCCCCGCTGTTGCCGCTCGCGAGAATATTCCGGTGGCTTTATCAGACATCGAACCGGGAACAGAAATCCAGTCGGGCTATCTGGCGGACGCTCCGATTCTGTTGTCAACGATTAACGAGCATCGTGATGTTGTGAAGTCGCGTAGTGCAATTGTGGGACGGATTGCGAATCAAAGAATCCCAATGGCCACTCCTTTGCGACTTTCGATGTTTTATCCGATTAACGAAGTGCCACCCATTCAGATGTCGGCGAATTATCGACTTGTCAGCGTAAGTGTCGGCGACAGCACGGGCATGGTGAGCGGCTTGATTCGCAAAGGCAGCTATGTTGATGTGATGATGACTGTTGATAACAACATTCAGGCTGGCAATCGTCGCCGCGATGCTATGGCGCTGCAGTTGTTTGATGGTGTTCGAGTTTACGACGTGACAAAAAATTCTTCAGCGGCTGGCAGTCGCCACGAAGCGATTTTGGAACTTACACCAGATCAGCAGAAAATTATGGTTCTTGCCAGGGATAAAGGTCGAATCAGCCTGACCTACAATCCTCAAGGCCCAGGCAATGGGGGAGTCAGCGTCGACGCTTCACGCAACGACAGAATCCTTCTGGGAGAAATTCTGGGATACGAAGAACCGGCCGAGGAGCAGGAAGAATCTCCTTTTGTAACGGAACAATACCGCAACGGTGGCCGCAGTGATGCGTTCTACGATAAAGATGGCAATCGAGTTGCACCGCAACGTCAAGGGAGTTCTGTGCCCAGCGGAGCTTTGGGAAATGGCGGAGTTCCATTGCAGGGAGCTGGCGGAGGCAATTGGTTTTCCACTTCGAACGACAAACCGGAAGATCGCGATGAAGCCCTGACTGCTCAGCAGGCAGCGAACAGTAATCTGCGGCCCGTCGAAAGCTATTGAGCGTTGGCTGATGAATGTATTTCTTCGGAACCGTTTCCGTGTTGCTGCAGAAACATTCATCCATGGAAATCTGAAGGGGCTTCGAAAGATTTATGCGAAGATCCAATCGACTATCCAGCCAGCGATATTTCGTGGGACGAAAAGCTGAATGCAGGCGTCACGGTGTGCTGACAGCCTGGTCGGTCATCGCAATGGTGGTCTGCCTGGCCTGTGTAACGTTGGCTGTGAATTCTGCTTATGTGGCAGGCCTGCGAGCTGAGGGCAATCGGTGTGCTCAAACTGCTGCGTTGTCTGCGGCTCGAGTTTTGTTGAGCGACGATATTTTGAAGCCGGACTTACAGCTCTTTGAGGTTGATGCTCGCTATTTGCGAGCTCGCCAGGCGGCCAAATCCGTACATCGCATCTATCGATCTCAAACGAACCTGCCAGACTTTCATGACCGCAGCGTTGCAATTGGCACGCTGGTGTCTACGCCAGATGGAGCCATGTTGCTGCAGCATTCGATGGTTCCCAATTTTGTTCAAGTCGTGCTGTCGAACGTGGCGGATGCCAATGGCGTTGGTGCGGATCGTTCAGGGACACTTTTATTGGCGGGGGCATCCACGGTTTCTCAAGCGAAATTGTTTTCCAGGGCTCGCGTATCGATTCAGAATCGCTTGATTGGTTTTCGTCCAACATCTGACTGCCCGATTCCGATGCTGGGGCTCGCGATTCCAGACGCGCCGAATTCCTCAATCGCTGGGCAGTGGTCTTCAGATATTGAAGCCAATACTGGCGGTGACAGGTTTGAATATTCAGGCTTAGAAAACACGGTAAGCTACGGAGTCGATCGGCTTCCGGAGATTGTGATCAGTATTGATGAAGGTTCGCAGTCAGGAGGCCCCGGAAAGGGGCGGTGGATAAGTTATTTTCAATCGGATTTTCAGGATGATCTGAACGTAGCTGATTGGACTTCCGGAATCAGTGGTTCAGAAGAAGATTCGGAATCTTTGCTGACGTTTCCGGCATCCGCTACCAGTTGTTTTTTGCGAAACAGCGATCTCGATTCCATGGCGGTTCAGTTTCGCAGCGTTATCGGTCAGCCTTTTATTTTCCCGTTGTATGAGTTACCTGTAGATGTTTCCGGCACGACAGTCGTCGCCCAGGCAGACAGCAGGTTTGGGGCGGCCAGCGAATTAACACTTACTCGCGTAATTGCGGCTCGCATTGTCAACGTAGCGTTGGCTGGTACCGGCGAGCTACAGGTGACGTTGCAGCCCTGCGTGATCAGTACGGCAACGGCGGTGACAACAAGCGATTCCGCAGTTCCGGCAAATCGATATGTCTGGCGCATCGGTGCTTCAGGCTGATCGGATGCTTTGGTCTGCGTCGACTTTGCCTGATTGTCGCATTCTGCGGACTATCGGCCTGACGTCGACTTACAGTGTGTAACCGGCAAATGTGGCCGATTGACGCCCATTGTTTCGATACTTCATATGGTATCGGCGCGCTCTGATTTTGCTGACAACTGTTAATTCAGTTCCAGAGGTTTTGATGGTAACCACTTCTTCCGCAACTCTGAATTCTCATCGTGAGTTTCAACAACTGAAGAGTCATCTGCATCGGCAGATGATTGATGCGATCGATTATTCTCGCGCCGAATCCATGTCTCCGGACGAACTTCGCGACCAACTAAAAGGATTGGCCGAATATCTGTGTGCTCGCCATGAGTCGCAACTGGATGGCACGCAGCAGGAATCTATGGTCAATGAGATCATGGACGAGATCTTCGGTTTCGGCCCGCTGGAATCGTTGATGGTCGATCCTGAAGTGACCGACATTCTGGTGAACGGCCCAAATCGCATTCTTGTCGAACGTTACGGAAAGCTGGAATCGACCAATTTATCGTTTGCTGACGATCAACATCTGATGAAGTTCATTCAGCGGATGGTTGGGCGAGCCGGGCGACGTATTGATGAATCGAATCCCATTGTGGATGCACGTCTGCCGGATGGTTCTCGCTTTAACGCGGTGATTCCTCCCCTGGCTTTGTGCGGTCCGACTGTGTCTATTCGCAGGTTCGGTAATACGCGACTTACGATTGAAGACGTGATTGAGCGAGGCTCACTGGCACCTGCAATGGCCGACTTTCTGATTCTGGCCGTCCGCGGTCGGATGAATATGATTGTGAGTGGCGGTACCGGCGCGGGCAAGACAACTCTGTTGAACTGTATCAGCCGCTTTATTCCGGATGGTCAGCGAGTTGTCACGATTGAAGAAACGGCGGAGTTAAAGCTTCAGCAGTCGGACGTGATTCCACTTGAAACTCGTCTTCCCAACATGGAGGGCAAAGGCGCGGTAACTCAACGCGATCTGTTGCGGAATGCATTGCGAATGCGGCCGGATCGAATTATTGTCGGCGAATCACGCGGTGGCGAAGTGCTGGACATGCTACAAGCCATGAACACCGGACACGATGGTTCGATGAGCACCGTGCATGCTAACAATACTCGTGAAACTTTAGATCGCCTGGAAATGATGATTGCACTTTCCGGAGCTGATCTGCCATCTCGTATTGCTCGCCAATACATCGCTAATGCAATCGATATTGTGATTCACGTGACTCGTCTGCACACTGGTGAACGCCGTATCAGTCGAATCTCAGAAGTGGTGGCGGTCAAAGATGGCGAGTATCACGTCGAAGATGTTTTTGTTTATCGTTCAACGGGCGAAACCAAAGATGGTAAGTCTTTGGGAGCATTTTACGCTACCGGCTACGAGCCCCAGGCGCTTAGGCGGCTTAGCCAGACGGGAGTCGCCGTTGATCGATATCGCCCGCTGTTTGTGCCGCGAGAACTTGAAATGAAGGTGCTGTAGTTGTTGCTAATGCTTTTCGTGGCGACAACGGAGCGGCTCGGCGATTCGAACGTCCTGTCTCTTTCTGCATCCCACGCCACTGGGTCAAGGGCGAAGCCCTTGTTCGGAGTTCACGATGACTTCAAATTCAAACAGCTTTGCGATTGAGCCGCAGCCTGCTTTTCGAGCGATACTGAAAGATGAAATTCGGTTTTCATCAGGACGCAACGAACCCGGCGACAAGCTTAATGGCAGCTTTGATCGGCTGATGTTGCAGTCTGGAATTCAGACTTCTCCTGCGATATGGCTAATGCTGTGTGCGTTGTGCGGACTGGCTGTTGGCGGTGTTGCGTTTGTTGTGACTGAGGGTTTTGTGATCACGGCTGTCGGCATTTTGGTTGGGCTGCTGATACCCATTGGGATTGCGGCAAATCGGCGAGGTCAACGACAAGAAACAATTATGGAGCAGCTTCCGGCAATGGCGGAAGAGTTGGCTCGGGCAGCCAGGACAGGGCGAAGTATTGAAAACGCGTTGCAGCTGGTGGCTGCGGATACACCGTCGCCTTTGGGCGACGAATTAAAACTGGCGGTGCGACGCTGTGACATGGGGCTTGATCCAGGTGCTGCCGTTCAGGACCTTTCCGAACGCACTGGGGTGTCGGCTTTAACGATGTTTACTTCGGCAATCAAGGTTCATCAGGATACGGGCGGAGATCTGATTCAGGTCATGGAACGATTCGCGACCGCTGTTCGCGATCGGCTGCATTTTTTGAACCGACTAAAAGCGGCGACGATTGCCAGCCGCATGGGGGCGGTGCTGATGCTGATTGTTCCGCCGTTGATTGTGGTGTTTTATACGTATCGCGACCCAGGCTATCTGCAGCAGTTGTTGTCGTCTTTCTGGGGGCGGTTGTCACTGGTTGGGGCAATCTTGTTGCAGGTTGTTGGGGCACTAACAGTGTTCCGCATTCTGAAGCGTAGTGCTCGATTTTAGGGCCAGCCAAAGTGTGGCAGAATTTGAACCTGGTTCGAATGTCGTTGCCAGTATATTGTTCTTATCAGAGCGTCGTTCAGCTCAACTGAACTTCCGGAGCTGTTTATGTTTGTTGAGCTAACCTTAACAATACTTGTTCTGGCTTCGTGCTATACGATCTATCACAGCGTCGTTGCATTTCGTGAGTTCCGTGAAACGCGTTGGCAGCGAAGCTCTGGTTCTCCGTCTGCTGATGAATCAGAATTTCCAGCAGAAGAATTGTCCGTTGAGAAGTTCGTGAGTTCTTCTGCGGTACGGTCATCCATCGAACCTGTCAGAAGTGACTACGCGAAACACCGATCGCTGTTTTCAGTGAACGCCGGAATGATCAATGGTGCTGAGCCAGAAGGAAATCTGCTGCCGCAGCCTCGCCCGGAAGAATTGCCAATACCAGATGATGACTTCGTGTTTGGTGCCGCGACATCTGCGATTGCTCAATTGTTACCCGAGTCTGATCGTCGTCGGGAAATCCAGCGTAAGAATCTTGTCGCTGCCGGATATTATTCTCGAGCTGCCTGGTTGAATCTGAATGCGATTCGATTTGTTCTGGCATTTCTGGCGATTTTAGTTGTCGGATTCTGGTTGTTGGCTGCTCCGCCTGAGCTTGAAACTTTGCTGTTGGGGTTGCTGGTTTTGGGGCCGTTGTTGATGTGGGCCGTACCTCCATTGGTGGTGAGTTCCAAAGCTGCTGAGCGTCGTGTTGACATCGAACGTGGCTTACCCGACGTGCTGGATATGCTGAACATGGGTGTCAGTCAGGGGTTAACCGTTCCTGCTTCTTTAAAGCGAATTGGGCCGGAGATTACGAATGTTCACCGGGCCCTGTCGCAGGAATTGAGAATCGTCAGTCAGCAGTCCAGTGTTAGTTCACTGAGTGATGCGTTGCGAAGTTTTTCGGCTCGCGTTGATTCGCCGGAAGTGACTTCGTTTACATCGCTGTTGCTGCAGTCTGAAACCACGGGAACCAGCATTTCTCAGGCCCTTGCAGACTACAGCGACAGCATGCGAAGTTCGCTGCGAGAGCGAGCCGATTCGCGGGCGAATGCAGCTTCGTTTAAGTTGTTGTTTCCGACCGCTTTATGCCTGATGCCGTCTGTGTTCCTGTTTTTGCTGGGGCCAGCGATTGTTGAGATGACGAACTTCTTTGATAACACGGCGGGATCAATTTTAAGTTCGCGTTCTGAAGCGATCGACAGTCTTGATCAACGCCCCGTTGCTGTTTCGCTGGATAATTAGTGGCGGTTTTTGAAGGTTTAGGAGTGTCGCTTGTCGCAAAACGGGCAGGCCGTTGACACTTGCAACTGACGATTACGATTCAGGTTCGAGCCGATTGCGGGCGAAGGGGGGCTTCGGGAAAATAGCGTTCAGTGGTTACACTTCGTTCGGTGAAAGTGTGTACCATGATTGGCTGACTTTTCGAAACACGAGGCCGCGCCATGCCGATCAAATTTCGGTGTAAATATTGCCAACAGCTTCTGGGGATTTCTGTTTCTCGCGCAGGAGCAGTTGTTGACTGCCCTCAGTGTGGACGATCTTTGCGCGTGCCTGAGCTTGATGGAAAAGTTCGAAAGTTGCCTACGGTTTCAGCCAAAGCCAAGAGCGACGCAGCATTAATCTCTGCATTGTCCGAACTGTCGACTTTAGGCGATGGCGATGTTGCCGTGACGCATGAAGCACCGGTTGAGCCACGGCGTACAGTAACGCCCGTCATTTCGCGGCAGAATCAGACTGCTCCGCTGGAACCGTTGCCCGCCGATTTTGTGGGGCCGATCGATCCTGTTGCAATAGTCAGCGATGGTGCGGATTCACCATCGAACTTTGATTTTCAGGACGACCCCGTTGCGATCAGTGATTCACTGGCAGAGTTGGCGGGATGGGACGAATCCGATTCACGTGGCGTTGTTTCGGACGAGTTACTTGCGGATATGCGAGCTGTCGATCGCCGCGAACAGTTTGCGTCCCTGAGCTGGCTGCTGCTGTGCCTGTTGATGCTGGCGATCGGTTTAGGATCTGGCTGGTGGCTTGCAAAGTCATCCGGCAAACTGTTTGGCGATTCTGAATCGCCCGATGTTCAGAACCAGCATCCGGTTGATGCAAAGGTGGGCGCTGAACTTGAGCTTGAAGGGCAGGGCAGTGTGCGAGGAATCGTTACCTATGTTGATGGTAGCGGCAAGGTGTTACCCGATGACGGCGCGACGATTATTGCATTGCCGGTTGTGCGAAATGGAACGTTGAAGTTTGACGGGCGAAGTCTACGGAAAGAACCTGCTGATCCCGATCGGAAAATCACTGAGGCGGCGTTAGCAGTGTTGGGAGGCTTTGTTGTGGACGCGGACGAACTGGGAAAGTTTCAGGTTCCCGTTAGATTGTCCACGCCTTACTTGGTTACAGCGATTTCCAGGCACCAGTCGCGCGACAGCGACGTGGCTGTCGATTCCGAGGTCGATGGAAGCTTGCGGTCTTACTTCGATTCATCCAATCATCTTTGCGGAAAATTGGCAGCAAAAGCGGCTGTGATTTCTGATATCAACGACAGCAATCCTGTGAACTTCGAATTCGGCCCCGCTGGCCTCTGATTGCCAATTCTTGTTATTCCCGAACGATCGTAAGCGAGTTGACTATGAAACCATGCAGCTTCGAAAACGCTTTAGTTGTGTGTTGTGTTTTGCTTTTGTCCATCATCGGGCCTCAGGCCGTCGCTCAGGAAATGCTCACGGAGCACACTATGAAAGTATCGACAGATGCCGTCGCTGCTGACGCCATGCTGTCTGAATTTGCCTGGCTACAAGGGGAATGGAGCGGCGAAGGTCTTGGCGCGAAGTGCGACGAAACCTGGAGCTCCCCTGCTGGCGGATGCATGGTTGGAATGTTTCGGATGGTCAAAGACGAAGAGCTTGTGTTTTCTGAATTTTTTATCTTGGTGCGTAAAGACAATAAGGTTGTGCTGCGGCTCAAGCATTTCGGCAAAGACTTTGTTGGGTGGGAAGAGAAAGACAAATCGGTCGACTTCCCATTGATCAAGGTTGAGGACAAAACGGCGTGGTTTGGTGGTTTGACTTATCAGCTGCAGCCCGACGGCTCGTTGAAGGCCTGGGTCGCCATGAAGAAAAATGATGGCACCTTTTCGGAGGCGTTGATCCATCTGAAGAAACGAAATAACTGATTCTTGCCTGTTGAGTTCAGGTCGTCCTGAATGACTTCTGACGTTTCATGCGATCTTCAGCCTTGGTGCACAATCTGAGAGTAATTTACGCCACCATCAAAAGATGGCGACGCTGTTTTTAGTCGAGGGAATCATGTGATGTCTGTTAGTTGCGACTTTATGAAACTTCCGCTGATCTGGTTGGTGTTATTTGCGACCTCAACCTTCACGTTGGCTCAGGAACCAGTTGTTGCTCAAACGGATTCGGAACCGACTGTTGCCAGTCAGAACCGTGGCACAATCAGTGGACGTTTGTTGACAATAGACGGAAAACTGAGTCGCACCTCGGCCGTATTTGTGTTTCTTTGTGAAGCCGAAACAGGCTGGCCGATTGTTGCTTCCAACAGAACGCCACTTGCCTTTCGCGGCAATTTTAGCGGCATGGAAGGCTGGCTGCACGGAGTCACTGACGACGAAGGGCGGTTCGAAATCAGCGATGTGCCGGCGGGGAAGTATCGATTGGTGGCTCAGAGCTGGCCAGGCAGAACGTCAATTCCTTCACAGAAAGATGACGACCATCCGCTAATGCTTCATGGAGTTGTCAGCGATGTTGAGGTCATGGCTGACGCCCAAGTTCAGGTGGAAATGCGTGCTTTTGGTAGCGGAACTCTAAAGATCGAAAATACTCCAGATGAAGGTAACGCCTACGTCTTTCTGGGTTTGAAGCCTACATTGGGTGAACCCGTGCTTGGTCCGTATTTCTGGGGTGATGACTTTATTCTGAACATCGCCGCTGCGACTCACATGAAACGCGGTACGCAGCAGTTCTTCGGTCTGCCGGAAGATACTGAGGTTCACATTATGCTGTGGAACTACGACAACAACGCGGGAGTTGGCGGGGTGACGGCGAAAACCGGCTCTGCTGCTGTCGCAGAACTGCCGATTTATGCCACCTGGAGCAACGGGTATTACAAAGCACCGGATCGTTTGCAGCCGCTGGTCGACTGGATAAGTCAGCACAAAGATGAAACTCTGGACCTGCTGACAGACGGTCACGGCGCTGAATTTCTAATGGGGCGAAAACAACGCAACTTTATGAAGCTGGCGGACTATGTGAAGGAGAACCACAAGCGGATCATTGATGTCGGCAATCTGGGTGGCTTCAGATTGATCGATGTTCTTGCTGCAGAAAGCTATCTGCGTTTTCAGGAATCACATGAGGCGCGGAGCACGCGGAATCTTCCCCGGGTGCCAGTCAATCGGCTTTTGGTTATTGGTATTGATGGCTGTCGCCCGGATGCGTTGGCGACTGCGAATACTCCCAACCTTGACGCTTTGATTGCCGAAGGGGCGTTTTCAGATACGACGCGAATTCTGGGACACCGGTATCAAAAGAACGACACGGTCAGTGGTCCCGGCTGGTCCAGTTTTCTAACAGGAGTCTGGGCGGACAAGCACGGCGTACACGACAATAAATTCGAAGGCCGAAATTACGAAGCTTTCCCTCACTTTTTTAAGCGAATCAAACAGCAGTTTCCGAATGCCAGAACCGGTTCGTTTGTTAACTGGGAACCGATTGATAAATACATTGTGGAATCGGCCGATGTGCGAGTTGCGTACCCGGCGGACGGTGCTGACGACTATGCGGAGAAAGATACCTTGCTTGCCAAAGAAGCTTCGCATTTTTTGCGTAGCGAGGAACCGCATGTCGCGATGGTTTACTTTGGAGCCGTTGATGAAACGGGCCATAAGCATGGTTTTCATCCCTCGGTACCAGAATATATTCACGCGATTGAAGCCATTGATGAACACGTTGGCACGGTTGTGAATGCAATGAAAAGTCGTTCCGGTTACGCCATGGAGAACTGGCTGGTTTTGGTGTCGACTGATCATGGTGGGAAAGACAAAGGCCACGGCGGAGGGCACGAGGTTCCGGAAATTCTTACAACCTTTCTGATCGTCAGCGGTCCAAACGCCGAAAAGGGCACGCTTAAGCAGCCGACGTACGTGGTGGATCTTCCTGTTACTGGACTCACTCATCTGGGCGTTGACATCAGCCCCAGCTGGCAATTGGATGGGAAAGCCGTCGGGCTGAAAACGGTGCTCGTGAAAGAGTAGCGGGCGCACATCAGTTGCTGTGAATGTATGACCGAGTGGCTTCGGTACCGTCGATTCTTACGACAGTGATTGAAACACCTGAGCGAAATTCCAGTGGCTGAAAACCCAGGCGATGTTGTCTTTTGGCAGAAAGGACGCGTGGACTGTGGGCAGCGTTCAAAGTTCGACTACACTTCAGGTGGTTCAGGCGAAACGGTTTATTTATTCACCGAGGTGAAACAACAATGTCCCGATTGAAATGTTTTTTTCTAACGTTCCTGATTCTTGCCTGTGTTTCGAAACCTGCAATGTCGTATCAGCAGGCTTTGCCTTCTTCAAATGGTTCTAATCTCGTGAATAAAAATTCTGACGCCACGTTGGCACTGCCTTCTGACAATCCGTTCGCTTCTGTCAGCAGCCTGGCCTTTCACACACCGGCATTTGATCAGATTCGAACAGAGCACTTTCAGCCAGCATTTACCGCGGGGATGAAACAGCAGCTTCAGGAAATAGCAGACATCGTTGGTCAGGCAGAGCCGCCTACATTTCAAAATACGGTGGAGGCATACGAAAAAACGGGAGCACTACTGAATCGAGTGCAACAGGTTTTCTTTAACCTCACATCTGCTCATACCAACGAAAATCTGCAGAATATTCAGACTGAGCTGGCTCCTTTGCTGGCCGCTCATTCAGACAACATTTTGCTGGATCGAGGATTGTTCGCTCGAGTTGCCGCGATTTACGAAGCACGCGATTCGGTGGCGTTGACGGAAGAGCAGTATGAGGTGCTGCGTCATCACTATGATGAATTTGTTCGCGCTGGTGCAAAACTGACAGACGAACAACAGGGCCGCATTCGATCGCTGAACGAGCAGCTATCAACGCTGGAAACAAAATTTGATGACAACCTGCTGGCCATTACCAAAGAACGTTCGGTGGTTGTCGATGACGTTGCTGAGCTTGATGGGTTATCTGCGGCAGACATTGCTGCTGCGGCTGAGACAGCAAAGGAACGCGGGCTTGAGGGCAAGTATGTCCTGGAAATCAGCAACACAACTCGCGTGCCGGTTCTGAGTTCCTTAAATAATCGCAGCCTAAGACAGCGTGTTTGGGAAGCATCGGCCTATCGTGGTCTTGGGAAGAATGGTGGCATTGACAATCGCCCGCTCGTTCTGGAAATTGCCACTTTGCGAGCGGAACGTGCGAAGCTACTGGGGTTCGAAAACCATGCTTCGTTCAAGCTTCAGGATCAGATGGCGAAGACTCCGGATGCCGCCCGGAAGATGCTGACGGATCTTGTTCCGGGAGTTGTGGCCCGCGTTCAGCAGGAATCTGCCGACCTGAAGGCGAAAATGGCGGAGCTTAACGCAGACCACGAACTGGCACCGTGGGATTGGGAATACTATTCAGAAAAGGTGCGTCAATCGCGATTTGACGTCGATGAAGCCGCCGTGAAGCCTTATTTCGAACTCGATAGCGTGTTGCAAAAAGGCGTCTTTCATACGATGAACAGACTGTTCGGGATCACGTTTCGCGAACGCAAAGATCTGCCAGTTTATCATCCCGAAGTGCGTGTCTTTGATGTTTTGAATCGCGACGGTTCTATGGTTGGCTTGTTCTATATCGACTTTTTCAAGCGAGACTCCAAGCGTGGTGGAGCGTGGATGAGCTCGTTTGTGGATCAGTCGAGGTTACTGAATGAGAAGCCCGTGATTGTAAATGTGCTAAACAATGCTCGGCCTGCGGAAGGCGAACCGGCGTTGATCAGTTTCGATAACGTAACGACCATGTTTCACGAAATGGGGCACGCGGTACACGGACTATTTTCTGATGTTACATACCCTTCGGTTTCCGGCACCGAAACGCCGCGCGACTTTGTTGAGTTTCCATCAACATTTGAAGAAGACTGGGCCATTCAACCAGGCATTCTTAGCAACTATGCGGTTCACTACAAAACCGGGGAGCCCATTCCGGAAGAGCTGCTGGGAAAAGTAATTCGTGCCAGTAAGTTCAATCAGGGTTTTGATACTCTGGAATATCTGGCCGCCGCAATTCTGGACCTTGAATGGCACACTTTGTCGGCAGATGAAATTCCAGACGACATCGAAGCGTTTGAAGCGGCGACTTTGAAGAAGTATGGCGTTGATATTGCGGCAGTTCCTCCGCGATATCGGACTGCTTACTTTGCTCATATTTGGGGTGGCGGTTATTCAGCCAGCTATTACGCCTATCTTTGGAGCGAAGTTTTGGCGGCTGATGCCTTTGCATACATGCAAAGCAACGGTGGAGCAACACCAGAAAACGGTGATAAGCTTCGCAGCGAAGTGCTGTCTCGCGGCAGCAGTCGAGATCCGATGGAGTCATACAAGGCATTCCGTGGGCAGGAGCCGACGGTTGATGCTTTGCTGATTCGTCGCGGTTTGAAGTAGGCGCAAAATCTGGCGAACGCGGTTTCGTCACAGTTGGAATTGGAACTTGATCGGCACATCGATTTGAAACGTCGTGCCGTAGTCGAGCGACGAATGCACGTTGACCGTTCCGCCAAACTGTTGCAGCAATGTTCGCACAATGAACAAACCTAAGCCTCGATTCTTTGCATTTGAATTCACCTGTGCTGAAAAGTACGGAGTGAATATCTTGTCCATAACTTCAGCGGCAATGACGGGGCCAAAGTTTGTAATAGATATTCTGGCAACTTTGCCAATCGAAGCGACCGAGACTTCAATTTCACGCAGCTCTGATCGATTGTTGTCTCGGCACACTGCTTCCGCTGCGTTGGTGACTACGTTCATCAGGCAACGAAAAAGGACTGGCGATGGCATATTTATCCACAGGTCATCGCTGATAATCGGGACACTGATGTGGATGTCGGGATTCGCGGCGCCAACCATTTGCGAGACTTCATACACGATCTGGGCAAGATGGGACGACGCTGGATCCACATCCTGAGAGTTTGAACGAATCCTTCCCGGAGTCAGCATGGAAGCTCCGCGACGGCACGCAGACAGCATCGTTGCGATTAGTCTTGTTTGTTGTGTTTGACCTACTTCGGGCATCAGTTCACAACATCCCTGAATAATCATCAGGATTTCGGCCAGGTCGTGGCTGAGGCAGTGGCTTGATGGGTCATCGAACTCGCTGGTAAATTGCTGGATTGTTGGATTGAGATTGTCTAGCATGATATTCTGGTTGAGTGAATGTGCGTGCCTGTTATTACATCTTCTGACTAGACCATTTCTAGCCGACATTTCACCCCCTGCCTATCACGCATTTCATTACTTCCTTCTTGTTGAAATCACGAAAATGATCGAATCAATTGCACTGCTGGATAGAGAAGGGCGGTTCGTCTGGGCTGACGAGCGAGCTCCATGGGGTTTTTGCCTTGATTTGATTCTGGGGACCCCTGCGTGGAAGTGGGTCACGAGTGACAATGTCGAGTCTGTTAAGACAGCTTATTCCCGTTGTTTGATCCTTGGTGAGCCGCAGCAGTTTCAGGCTGAAGTCAGTATCGATGGTCGCAGTGTTGACATGAACGTCTGGTTGAAGTCCACATCTCTTGCAGACGCAAAAATTGTGGCAACCAGCATTCGGCTTCCCAGCCGGATGAAGACCCTGACCGCGTCAGAGAAAGAGGTTCTTAAGCTGATCGGCGACGGGCTCGCACCGAAGCGAATTGCCGAAGCACTGGATGTCGCTCGGGCCACCATTGACACTCACCGACGCAATATCATGAAGAAACTCCGAATCGACGATTCGCACAAATTGCAGGAGTTTGCAATCCGCAAGAGCCAGCTTTGGTAAAACGACCTGTGCCATGAGGAACTCCAGATGTAGTCGATTTGATGGCAAGTGTTGCGCAGTTGTGACGGTGACGGCATGTCCTTACAGGAGCTCAATCGGCGAAATATCCTTGCGGCACTGGACTTAGGGAGAATCGGCATAAACGGCACGACCTTCGCTTCATTCGTCTTCCGGTTTTTGATTTCACGTTTCGCACGACGCAAACAAGGAGAATTCAAATGATGAAACGAATGATGTTGGCAGCGTTTGCTGTCGCAGTTGGCGGGGTCTTCATGAGTGACCAGGCATCTGCTCAATGTGGTTACGGTGGTGGCGGTTACTATGGTGGTGGAGTTGGGTACTACGGAGGCAACAGCTTTTACGGAGGCGGTTCAGGGCTGAGTATTGGTTACAACAGCTTCTCACCGCGAACCTCTGTATCGATTGGCTATAACAGTTTCCCGAGCTACGGGTATCCGACACGAACGGTCAGCAGCTTTAGAACTCGCGGTCATTACGACTATCATCCAACATCAGTTTATCGACACGGCAATCACCTGCACGTGCAGCCAGGTCACTACGATTACCATCGTGGTCGACATCACCGCTAGTCGATCAGAACGCGGACTCACTTCTGCAGCCGCGTTCACCATGGTGTGAGGTCTCACGCCACGGTGAACGCGGCTGTGTTCGTTGGCAATCGAGTCTGCAACAACTTCACGTTTGCGTCTCACCATCAATTATGCAGCTGCTTTGAGTCAGTTCCAGTCGGTTTAGTGTAGGCTTCCAGGTACGATTAATTGCGGCGAACGCTACAATGTGCTTCATCTATCAACCCAGATCGGAGACCGGCGATGACTCAGGAAGACTTGAACAGCACACTGGCGAACTTGCAGGAAACGCTAAGCACAACTACAGATGTCAACGACAAGACTCGCGAACTGTTGGTTGATCTGACAAGCCAGATTCGCGTTCTTCTGGACGAAGGTCGTGAATCAGCTGGGCAGGAAGCTTCACCGGATCAATCGTTGTCTCAGCGGCTGAAGGATATGATTGTGGAATTCGAAGTTCATCATCCTCAGATTGGCGGGCTTTTGGAACGGCTGAGTGACGGTCTGGCCAATATGGGAATCTGAGTTGCTCGAACGCTGCGTAGGCATTCTTAGCCAACCAGTTCTGCAATAGGCTTCACGCCTGATTCGACAAACGAACGTGGCACGCCGCGGAAGTCAAACACGCGTTCGGATTCCAGATTGATGCCAAGATTATGGTAGATCGTTGCGAACACTTCCTGAAAGCTGACAGGGCGGTCCGCGGCTTCGGCACCAAGGCGGTCTGTCGACCCGATCACCTGCCCCATCTTCATGCCTCCGCCAGCCAGCAATGCACCGCATACTCCGGGCCAGTGGTCGCGGCCAGCGTTGTTGTTGATCTTTGGTGTTCTGCCGAATTCTCCCCAAACAACCACCGTCACATCGTTTTGCAAGCCGCGTTCGTGCAGATCTTCCACCAGCGCGCTGATGCCTCTGTCGAAGATTGGCAGTTCTTCGCGAGCCGTCTTGAAGTTGTTGCCGTGCCAATCCCAAAAGCTGTGATTGACGGTGACGACGCGAGCTCCGGCTTCGACAAGCCGTCGTGCCACCAGAAAGTTTTGAGTACACATTGGTGCGGCATCACCGCGAGGCTTTGATTCGTCCTGAGCTCCGTAGCGGTCACGAGTTTCCTGACTTTCCTTCGACACGTCTAGCGCGTTGAACAGTTCCGGTGATGTCAGAATACCCATCGCCTGTTGGGTGAAGGTATCCATGCCGGTCATCTTTCCGCTGGCATCGCAGTCTCGCCGGAACTTATCAAAAGACGCCAGCAGTTGATGGCGATGTCCCAGTCGATCGGCCGTAATTCCCTGCAGCACCAGGTCGTCTTTACCAGGCCCCTTTGGTGAAAATGCAGAATGACCAAGTCCGAGGAACCCCGGCGTTGGTTCGTTGTAGGGGCGGTGTTTCGTCGTGTAACACATGCTGACGAAGGGCGGTGTGCCGGGAGAAACCGGGCCTTCAAAATGGCTGACCACAGAACCAAAATGGGGCCATCCACCGGCGGCTGCGTTTTGTTCGTGATATCCGGTCATGCACTGATACGAATAGTGAGCATCTTTTGCTCCCACCATTGATCGAATCGGCACAACCTTGTCCATGTTTCGTGCGATGCCCGGCAGCAGTTCGCAGATTTCGATTCCTGGCACACTGGTTTCGATTGCCTGGAACTCGCCGCGAATTTCTTTGGGAGCCGCCGTTTTGATGTCATACATGTCCTGATGTGGCGGGCCGCCGCACAGGTAAATCATGATGACGGATTTGTGTCGTTGCCGATTTGCAGAAGGCGCTGCGGATTCGGCTTTCAGAAGTTGAGGCAGGCTTAAACCAGCCGCGCCAAGTCCACCAATTCGCAGTGCGTCTCGTCGAGACACTCCGGTGCAGAGTTTTCTTCCAGGGGAATAGGGGCCGTTCACAGACAGCATGATGAGACTCGCAGAGCAGGTAGGATCGTCGTGGGGACATTTAGTCTACCGACTCGGAACAGCAGGGTCGATACAAAGCCTGATGAATTCCGGCCCGTTGCAGATCGGCTTCGCAGCTATCGGGCGCGGCGTTTCAGCTTTTTCGTTCGGCCTGCGGTTTTTCGAGCTGCTTTGGCGATGATTTTTTTCCGCTTTCGGCGAATCACTTCCACGTAGCTGGCCGGTAATTCTGCGAGTTCGCTGCGACGTACATCGAGCGTAGCTGGTTCTCCGGAGGTGTTTTCGACATAAACAAATGGCAGACACACGGCCAGAACTTTGAGTGGTTCTCCACTGTTGGCAGGAGTGTGGCGGTACGCGACAGGGCGCTCGCGATCCACAGCGGCGGTTTCGCCCAGCCACAGAAACGTTGGCAGTTCCAGAACCTGCTGAAGTATGGTCACGAAGTTGCCAACCTGAATATCTTCAGGAGCAAGTCGGCGAGAAACCGTCTGCAGTTGTGTATCCGTTTGAATTGATGTGGCGGACATGGGAAGGCCGTCTTAATCGACAGGCGAGTGAGTGTTGGGTGAGTGCGTCGTTGCGCTCATGTGACACATTGAACCAGCGGCAGGTTCGTTCCTGCTTGTGGTTGGCGTGGCTTTCCATGACTACTTTGGGTGTGTGCCCTGATAGCTTTCTCCGCTTGTCCTTCGTCTGGCGTGTTTCAACTTCACTCACAGGTCGCGATGGTCAGCGCAACGGCACGCTGACCATCGCGTCAAGTCTTTCGACCAGATTCTTCCCTGGGATTCCTTAGTGTTGCAGTGGCTGTTGCCATGCCGCTTTGAGGTCGTCAAGGCTTGCGTTTAGCGATGAACCGATCTGCAACTGATTGCTGTCGTTCGTCATTCCGATTTGTTGAATATTCGTGACGATTTGTTCGAACTGAGCTGCGATTTCCGGTGCGATTTCCACGACCAAACGCCCGTTGCTTTCGGCAAACAGATCGGCGGCGGTCAGGTCGCTGTTGAGTGTGACTCCCACGCCCCCGGCGAATGCCATTTCGGCGACGGCAACGGCGAGTCCGCCTTCGCTGAGGTCGTGGCAACTGCGAACAAGTCCGGCTTTGATGGCGGCGTGCAGAGCTTTGTAGTTGGCAAGGTTTGCGGTGGCGACCAGTTGTGGGACAGTGCCACCCTCGATGCCGTTGACGAGGTTGAAGTGACTGCCGCCAAGTTCCTCCGGATTGGTCTTGCCGATAAGATACAGCTTGTTGCCGGCAGCTTTCAGGTCCATCGTGACGGCTTGTTCAACGTGGTCAATCTGCCCCAACGCAGTGATTAGCAACGTTGATGGAATAGCGACCGTTTGACGGTTGCCGTCTGAATCTTCGTAGCTGAATTCGTTGTTAAGACTGTCTTTGCCGCTAACAAACGGAGTGCCGTACGCAATGGCGATGTCCTGACAGGCCAAGGCGGCTCGAACAAGCGTTCCCAGTGTTTCGGGGCGTTCGGTATTGCCCCAGCAGAAGTTGTCGAGGATCGCGATTTTTGACGGGTCAGCTCCCACAGCCACGCAGTTGCGAATGGCTTCGTCGATTGCGGCGGCCGCCATCCAGTACGGATCTTCGTCACCGAGATGTGGGTTCATGCCGCAGCTGACGACGAGTCCTCGGTTGGATTTCAGGTCAGGGCGCACAACGGCCGCATCGGATGGCCCGTCGTTGTTGATGCCGACAAGCGGCTTCACAACACTGCCCGCCTGAACTTCGTGGTCGTATTGACGAATGATCGACTCTTTACTGGCAACGTTCAGGCTGCCCAGAATCTTCTTCAGATCTTCGGTATAGTCGGTTTTGTTAAGTGCTGCATCGATACCGGCAGAGCCAGTGGCACATGCCGCGATATTGTAAGTTGCTTCACGAATGACTGGCGGTCGACCATCGTGAAGGAACTCCATGGTGACTCGGCCGACTTCAACGTCTTCGTACTTCAGCACGAGTTCTTTCGTGTCGGTGAACTTACCAATCACAGAAGCTTCGACTCCTTCAGAAGCACACAGATTCACGAATTCGTCGACGTTGCTTTCGGGAACAGCCAGCACCATGCGCTCCTGAGCTTCGCTGATCCAGATTTCAGTGTATGACAAGCCGGAATACTTCAGCGGTGCTTTATCCAGCCACACTTCAGCACCAGTTTTCTCGCCCATTTCGCCGACAGCACTACTGAATCCGCCAGCTCCGCAATCGGTGATGGCGGTGTATAGATTGCGATCTCGAGCGACAAGCAGTACATCGAGAACCATCTTTTCGGTGACAGGATTGCCGATCTGGACGGCTCCACCGCTGATGCTTTCGCTGTCTTCGGTGAGCTCTGCTGATGAGAACGTGGCTCCGTGAATTCCGTCGCGACCGGTGCGCCCACCGACGGCTACGATCAGGTCGCCGGGGGAAACTTTGCCTTCGCTTTTGTCGCGAGGAATCATCGCGATGTTACCGCAGTACACCAGCGGATTGCCCAGATAGCGGTCGTCAAAATAGACGGCTCCGTTAACGGTGGGAATTCCCATGCGGTTGCCGTAATCGCGGACTCCACTAACGACGCCTTCCATCACGGCGTTCGGGTGCAGAACACCGGGTGGAAGTTGATCGGCGGGGAAATCCGGGCGAGCAAAACAGAAGACGTCTGTGTTGCAAACCGGGCGAGCTCCCAAACCGGTGCCCATGGGATCGCGGATGACTCCGCCAAGTCCTGTGTTGGCTCCGCCGTATGGTTCGATGGCCGACGGGTGGTTATGAGTTTCCACCTTGATGCAGACGTCCTGGTTTTCGTCGAACGTGACGATGCCCGCGTTGTCTTTGAACACGCTGACGCACCAGTCTTTGTCGCCCAGGTTTTTGCGGATGGTCATCGTTGCCGCGAAGACGGTTTCTTTCAGCATGTTTTCGAACTGAATTTCGCGAACTGTTTCGCCGTCTTGAGTTTCAATGTAGTGAATGCGGCCAGCCAGAGTCTTGTGCGAACAATGTTCGCTCCATGTTTGAGCGACGGTTTCCAGTTCGATGTCGGTGGGGTCGCGATCGAGCGATTTAAAGTAGTCGCGGATTGTGCGCATCTCGGCAAGCTGCAGGTACAGCTGACCTTCTGCGGACAACTTCATCAGTTCGTCGTCGCTGTCCATGCTTCGAATGGCGACGGTGGTGATGTTGCATTGATAGTCGCCACCGACGTGCAGGTCCTTCAGTTGCAGCGGACCGGCGACGAGATATTCAATGGCGTCGTTGGCGAGGGCCTTTGAGCAGACTCGAGAATGTTCAGCGGTGGAAAGTTCGCCAGTCAACCAGTATTTGCGGCAGGTGGCGACCGCGGTGACGTTTAGATTTTGTTGCACCAGGGCTTTGGCTGCATTTTCAGCGACGCTGTCTGTGACTCCCGGATGCAGCAGCACATTCAGGCAGGCTGTGTCTGTGGAGGAAGTGTCCGGCAACGCGGTGATTCGAAATTGTTCAACAACGGCATCGCACAGCAGGACTTCTGCGGCTTTGGTGGCGTCAGTTTCGGAAAGCTCGCCTTCAATCAGAAATGATCGAGCAGAACGAACGTCGGTGAGTGAATTGATTCCCAGGCTTTTGGCATCAGCCAGGATTCGCAGGCCTTCGTGGTCACGAGAATCCTGAGACGGCAGAATTTCAACTTCCCAAAGCATTTCGATATTCCGTTGGTTTGGCTGTCCGCCCCCGGAATCGCCGGGAGAACAGATTTAGAGATGGCAGTTTCTTACCGCGTCTGGAAACAGTGCAGGGCGGAATTCAGGCACTTTTGCGGCAGTATTTCAGCCACCAATCGTGAGTACAAGCAGGGGCGAAGCCTGCGTTCAGAAGATTGCAAAACCGAGATCTTTAAGTCGCCTATTTCTCACAGTTCGCCGTTTGCAACCATGGCCCCAGAATGCCACGATACGATTCCTGACCGATTTTAACCAACCATCCGGAGATTAATTAAAATGGCATATCGCTCTCTCGTTGTGATTCTGGCAATTGTCTTCAACGTTTGCTCATTCGCTGAAGCTCAGGAATGGAAGAGCGGTGTGGACTGGCAGGAGCCTCCATTGGTGAGCCCCGGCACAACAAACGATCAGGCCCCTTCGGACGCAATTGTCCTGTTTAACGGGACGGATCTGTCTGCCTTCGAAAACGGCGATAAGTGGTTGGTTGAAGACGGTGCGGCCATTCCCAAGGGGGGCGAAATCAGGACCAAACAGCATTTTGGCAGCATGCAACTGCACGTGGAATGGTCGGCTCCCACTGAAGTGAAAGGTTCCGGGCAGGGACGCGGCAACAGCGGCATCTTTTTGATGGGGCTGTACGAAGTGCAGGTTTTGGATTCGTTTGAAAACGAAACTTACTTCGATGGGCAAGCGGGTTCGATTTATAAACAGACGGCTCCGCTGGCGAATGCCATGAGAAAGCCGGGAGAATGGAATACCTACGATATCGTCTTCAATGCACCTGTATTCAAGGTAAACGGTGATGTTGAAACGCCCGGCTATGTGACTCTGATTCACAACGGCGTGTTGTTGCTGAATCACTTCGAACTGCTGGGTCCAACCAGCTATGTCGATGCACCTCACTATGTTCCTCACGCAGAAACCGGCCCGATTGCTCTGCAGTTCCATGGCGACCCGGTGAAGTTTCGCAATATATGGTTGCGTGAGCTGAAGCCAGCAGTGGGGCACCGCACTTCAGCAGGGTTTCATATTGGCAAGAAGGCTGAGCCGAAGCCAAAGGCTGACAAACAGGTCAAGCAGGATGCGGAGAAAGCGAAGGAGAAGGCAAAGGCTGATGAAGATAGCCCCAAGGTTGAGGCTGAGAAGAAAAAGGCTGATGTTAAAGCTGTTGGTGAGTAGTGTTCGACAGGTTCTGCTGCTGGGTTGGAAAGCTGTGGGCAATGGCGACTGATTGTGAGCCGTTGCCTTTGCTGGCATGGAGGTGCCGACTTGCAGCTTGGTGTTGAAAAATGCGGGCTTCGAACATGGTGCCAGGTCTCGATGTCGCCGAAAAGGCTTGGATTTTTTCGGTTTGCTGTAATTTTTCGTAGCCCGTGAAATCATTGGGTTGTATGTGCTGATTTGCCTGCTAGACTAATTCTAGGGGCATTCATTGTGGTTGCCTGTGTGTGCCATGGATTGTCAGCCTTGGTGTTGTCTTTTGTGGCGACGATCGACGAAAAATTCGCGGGCCGCGGAGATTGGCGATGTTGCAGCTTGCGACTCGAGTTCTGGCCTATGTTATTTTCGCTACATGTGCGGTTTCTTCAGCTGATTCGGCGATCATTAGTTCGTTCGATTTTATCGACGACTTTGTCCGAACTGGAGGCTATTCGGGGCCTGGTGACTACGACGTCATTAATGGGCAGACCGGATTGTTTTTCGGAAATGCCGGATTTGTGGCGGACGGCCGCAGCGATTTTACGGTGTCGGTCAGTACGTTCGGGGGGGGCGTTTCAGGGGGCGTGTCTTATACCGCGGCGAATGCTGTCTCTGGTGTTGGTCTGCAGAGCGTTCTTGCTGCAAGCGGTAGCGTGGGAGTGAATAATCCGGGGCACAAATGGTCGCAGCAGATCGATGTGCTGTTTAACCCAAATTCGCTGACTGTTGAGGCTCAGGATGTCTCCGACTTTTCAATTTCCAGCGGTAACACGGCGGCGATCCTGTGGGAAACGGCGTTTGTTCAGTACTTGGATATCAACGGCAACCCATTCTCTGCAATTCCGTTGATTGGGCCTTACCTGAGCCATACTTCGATAAACGGCCAGAATGGAATCGGGACTGCTCAGGCTGATTCAACGGGTACCGTAGACAATGTTGGTATGGATAGCGTTGTTTCCGGAACATCTGGAAGCAGAGATTCATCCGCAGCCTTCAATGCTGCTTTCAATACTCCTGCCAAACTTGGAATCACCTCCGGAACAACGTTGATTGGTGGTGTTCGGTTTACGCATCTGCTGGAAGATGTGCGAGGCATCAATAACTCAGGCAGCACGTTGACTGCGACGATGAACGATCTGCAGCTTTCAAATTTTGAAGTTGCTGCGGTTCCGGAGCCATCCAGTTTTGCTTACCTGGGATGCGTGGTATTGATTGCGTTTAGGACTAAACGCAACCGAGTTGGGGATTCATCGGGATTGGACTAAGATTCCACTGTTGACTATACCGGTCAATTGCCTGGCGTTTCAATTAAAGCTGCGGGAGATTCAGCGTGGGTAATTTGGGGACGACGGTTTTGGGTGGACTCGTTTTGGTTTTCTTTATTTACCTTTGCCTTCCCCAGCGGCAACAAAACAGTGGCAGTTCGACAGGCGAAGGGCAGAGTTCGCGAAATGACCGTAAGGCGCGGGCTCGGCAAATCAGCGGCGCAACCGGGATTATGGGCGGATCTGTTGAGGACGCGTTCATATCTCAGCATGCATTTGACCGAACTCTGGGCGATGCGGCGAACGCCGACCTAAGAGGCGTGGCCGCAGCCGTTGCTATGCAGCAACAAATGCGACCACCGGAATAGAATCCACGTCGGGTAACGTCTTCAACTACTTTTTGAAGTCGTCTATGGGATTGGCGTCCAGAGTTAACGCCTGCTGTTCTTCTGAGCAGTCCGCAATAAAAGTTTCGAATGGATTGAATGCGGCCGGTGTTGAACGTGGTTCTGGCTGTGGATTTTCATTCGGGACGGCAGGGAAATTCACCGCTGATGCATCCACCTGGTGGACAGCTGCCGGTGTTATCTGTGATGCTGGTTCCTGTTGTGATTCAGGCTCATTGACAGATGTCGCGGCTTCTTCGGTGTCTGCCGATTTGTTCCAGATTGCATCGTTGTCGCTGTTTTCATCGTCTCGGGGCGGTCTTGGTCCCTGAAACTGATAGTACTGGCATTCCAGTCGTCCGTTGTAAAGTTTTCGTCGGCGGTCGGCTCGTCTTCCGTAAAGATGTTCGAAGCCGCGATACGACGTCAGCACGTAGATGCTCCACGAATCAAGCGATGCAAACGTTCGCCCCATGATTCGGTAGACGGCTTCCACTTCGTCGTTTTCGCCGAGCCGTTCGCCGTAGGGTGGATTGGTGATGATGCAGCCGAAGTCCAGTGGAGACTTCAGGTCGCTCACTTCCTGACAGCCGAACCGGATGCTTCCGCCAACGCCCGCGTCTGTGGCACCTCGTTGAGATAAGCGGATGGCTCCTGGGTCATGATCGTAGGCCATGATGGGAGCCGGCAGGTCACGAAGCCGCAGGTCGCGAGCTTCGATTCGTACTTCTTTCCAAATGCTGCGATCAAACCACGACCAGTTTTCTGCGGCGAAAGATCGCTGTAGTCCTGGAGCGATGTTGCGTCCGATCATGGCGGCTTCAATGGGAATCGTTCCGCTTCCGCAGAACGGGTCGATCAACGGACGTTCCGGATTCCAATAACTAAGCATGATCAGTCCGGCTGCCATTGTTTCTCGCAACGGGGCGACTCCCACGATGGCTCGATAGCCACGTTTGTGAAGGCCTTGCCCGGTTGTGTCGATGGTTAAGGTGGCGATGTCTTTCAGCAGAGACACTTCAATGGGGAATTCTGCGCCTGATTCATCAAAGCGAAACCGGTTGTGAGTTTTCTTCAGGCTTTCAACGATCGCCTTTTTCGTTGCTCCCTGAACTTTGGGAACAGCGTGCAGTCGAGAACGCACGCTGCGGCCTTTGACGGGAAAGCAGGCATCCACGGGCAATACTTCGGCCCAGGGCAGGTCTACGATCTGGTCGAAGAGTGCTCCAAAATCCGGAGCCGGGAATTCCCCCATTCGAATCAGTATTCGGTCTGCCGATCTCAGCCACAGGTTGCAGCGCGCAATGTCTCGAGCATCGCCGGAAAATACGACTCGACCATCGGAAACACGGCAATCCGTATATCCGAGCTGCTCAAGTTCTCTGGCGACAACGTTTTCGAGGCCAAAGGTGGAGGTGGCGATTAGGTCAAAGAGTGGCATTATGTCTTGCTTCAGGAACTGGTGCCTGGTGGTCAGGATTTGATGTTGAAACTGGCTTAGGCCACAAATCTTGGGATCTGCGGCAAGTCAGTTGTGACGAAAGCTTCTTCGGAAGATAGACTTCTTTGCACTGGGAAGGTGGCAAGGTGCTTTACTTTCCTGGAAAAGGGCAACTAGAATCGGCCCGCAGTTTGAGGAAAGCTTAATGTTCTCAGCTGTCGAAGATTGATTACGGCCGGAATTGAGCGATCATCTGGCTTGTTAATTGGACTCGAGAAATTCGAGTTTTACCTTATTTTGTCCGCTTTTGCGGCAGCGAATGTTCCAGAAGGTCACAACTATGCAGGTTGCCATCACTTGTCGGCACGGCAGCATCAGTCAGGATATGCGAGAATACATCACTCGGAAGTCCGAAAAAGTGGTGCGCTATCTTGGAGAAGTCAGTGAGATTGACGTGACCATTGAATTTGAAGGCAGTCGCGTCAGTGTGGAAATGTTGGTTGAAATTGAAGGTTACCATACAATCGTTGCTCACGTTGAAGGCGACGATGCCGGAGCCGCATTTGACAGAACTCTGTCCAAGATGGAGCAGCAGGTTCATCGTTACAAGGAAAAATCACGAGATCATCGACGTGATAAGCCAGTCAGCGAAGTTACTCGTCTGCCAGACACCGATCAGGACGAAGCTGATCTGGAAGAAACTGATCGAGACGAAGAGGAATAGGTGAAATCTGTGGAGACGCTGGGAGGGTTGCGGCATTTCACACCGAATTTTTTTCTTGCAAGGTTTTTCTTGTAGATGTCGGCATTCTGGCAGGCACGCAGTCAACGTTGATTTTGCGAAGTGGCAACGGTTAAAGCGGGGCGTGTGAAGTCTGTTTTTTGTTCGCGAATTGGACGATGCAGAACAACGGCCAGTGTGCTGCTTTTTCGGACAGTCTGTAGTGTTTTTGACTTATTGAGTGTCAAAAGTCAGGCAACGCGGCGACGGATGTTGTGTGTGGCGTTGTGATTCTGGTGTTTCAGGCGATCAAAATATTCCGCCGAGCATGAGCTCGGTCGGCCTTGAGGCGCAGCCTCGTTAGAATTTGGTTTGAATAAAGTTTTAAGGTTACATGAAAATGAAGTTGACTGATTTTGTCGTAAAGAGTGCCATCGTTCCGGATTTGAAAGCGACTTCCAAAGAAGACGTTATTCGTGAAATGGTGGCCAGCCTGAAGAACTCAGGAAACATCAAGGCTGAAGATGAAAATGCCGTTGTCGAAGCGATTTTGAAGCGAGAAGAGCTGGGATCAACTGGAATTGGTAACGGCGTTGCCGTGCCTCACACCAAGCACCCATCTGCTGATCAGTTGGTGGCTACGGTCGCGATCTCTCGAGGCGGAGTAGACTTCTCCAGTCTTGATGGCGAAAGCGTGTTCATTCTGTTCCTGTTGGTTTCGCCTCCAGATCGACCGGGCGACCACCTTCGTGGCTTGGAAAATATTTCTCGTCATCTCAGAAGTCAGGACTTCTGCAACTTCCTGAAGCAGTCGAAGACTACGGCTGATATCTGGGAATTGCTGACAGAAGCTGACAGCAGCGACGACGAAGAAGAAACATAAGAATTGCGAACGCAAATGAATGGCCGCGTAAATTTGCGCGGCCATTTGTGTTGATGGAGGCATCCCGTGGAAACGCATGAATCGGTTATACGTCAGGTAACGCTTGCTCATCGTAATGGCTTACATTTGACTCCGATTGGCGCAATTGTGAAGGCTGTCACTGGTTTTACGGCTGACGTGAAAATCAGTTTTGACGGTAAGATTGCCGACACCCGTTCTGCCATGGACATGATGTTACTGGGTGCCACAGCGGGAGCAGAGTTGACACTTGAGGCTGTTGGTTCGGACGCCGAAGAAGCTCTGCAGGCTGTTGCGCAAATTCTGGAAACCGAACCACCAAGGCATTAGTGCTGTGCCTGAATTGTGCCGTGGATATGTGCTGCCAGCTGCGTCTTGTTCGCCAGACGTAGGTGGCTTGGCAAGGGATTCAGGGCTTGAAAAGTCCTTAATTTTGCTGCCGCGGCCGCGACTTGCAATCGGTGGGGGTGAGCTGATGCTGGCCCACCGCCAGAGTTGATTCAGTCATCTGGATTGCCCGAAGCATTTCTCAACGCGGAGTGTTTTCCCTGAATTATTGAGCGAATTGGCGGCGAATTGACCGTTCTGGGGCAGCGGTTCGACATTTGGTTCTTCGAATCGGTAGACTTACACGTAGTTCAAGTGCCGATTGGTGATGAATTGCAGGCGGAAAGCTTTGCTGAATAAGCTGCAGTTTCTGTCCGCGATGCAAGGTTTGTGGGCGAGTTGAGCGAAGATCTTCGCGATCAATAGAGACAGTAATGTTAGCGGTTGGAGGCACTGTATCTCGAATTCGGGCTGTGGTGGACGCTCTTTTTTGATGTTTTGTTGTGGAATGTAGGCAGGAATGCAGGTTCGAAGCGGAATCCCGGTTTCTCCAGGAGTTGTTGTCGGACCAGCCCTTGTGCTGGGGTCCGAAGACTTCCGCATCCCTCGTCATTACCTAAGCCGCGATGCTGTTGATGTCGAACTTGTTCGATTTAAAACGGCGCTCGACAGCGTGTGTCGTGATATCGAAGAACACGAAATTCTGGTTGGCGACCAATTGGGAAGCCAATATGCCGCTATCTTTTCTGCTCACTTGCAGATGGCTCGCGATCCTCGGCTGATCAAAGAAGTGGAATCGCTGATTCGCGATGAATGTTGTTCTCCAGAATATGCCGTCAGCAAAACTCTGCGTCGGTTTGCAGAACAGATGCAAAACCTGGGTGATCAATATCTTGCGGAGCGTGCTCTGGATATTTTTGATCTGGAAAAGCGTCTGCTGCGGAAGCTGCTGGGCGAAAGTCGTGAAGAACTAAGCAACCTGACTCAGCCAGTGATTATTCTGGCACACGACCTGACACCCGGCGAAACGGCAACGCTGAATACCGAGTTTGTTATTGGTTTTGCGACCGAAGTTGGTGGTCATACCAGCCACACGGCGATTCTGGCAGGTGCTCTGGAGATTCCGGCAGTTGTTGGGCTGGGCCGTTATCTGGCGGGTGTTTCCGGCGGTGAAATGGTCATTCTGGATGGCGATCACGGGCAAGTGATTATCGATCCGGACGAAGCGACGCTGGCAAGGTTTCGTGATTCGCAAGCGCGAAGCATCCGTGTTCGCGAGCGACTGGAGTCGCTGGAAATACTGGATTCTGAAACTCAGGATGGTCAGCGGGTACAGATATTCGGGAACATTGAGTTTCCTGAAGAAGTTCACCAGTGTATGAAACGCGGTGCTGACGGAGTTGGGCTGTATCGAACTGAGTTCTTGTATCTTGGCGGCAATAAAGAGCCCACAGAACAGGATCACTATGATGCGTATTGTCAGGTGTTGAAGGCCTGCGGCGATCATCCGGTGGTGATTCGAACACTGGATATTGGTGCGGACAAAGTTCCTGCTCGGCTTCGCAATCGCTTTGCCGATAGCCAAAACCCAATGCTGGGACTGCGGAGCATTCGTCTTAGCCTGCAAAGTACTCCTTTATTCAAGGTGCAGCTTAGAGCCGTCTTGCGGGCGGCTGTTTTTGGCAACTGTCGCATCATGTTCCCGCTGGTTGCCTCGTTGCTGGAATTCCGACAAGCGCGGATGATCCTGATGGACGTCATGGAGGATTTGGAAGACGAGGGCGTAGATTTTTGCCGCGATTTGCCGATCGGCATGATGGTTGAGGTCCCTTCGGCTGTCATTTTGGCCGAAGAATTTGCCAGAGAAGTCGATTTCTTTTCGATAGGCACCAACGACCTCATCCAATACACACTTGCATGTGATCGATCTGATCCATCGGTTGCAAATTTGTACCGTTCAGGCGATCCTTCCATCTTAAGAATGATACAGTCCGTACTGAAAGCTGGGGAACGCCACGGTAAATCGGTTACGGTCTGCGGCCAAATGAGCTCCGACCCTCGTTTTATGCCGCTTTTACTTGGGTTGGGACTGCGGCAGGTGAGTGCCACTCCGCACGCCATCCCACGACTTAAAGAAGTTGTTAGAAACATATCCATACCCGAAGCTGAGCGAATAGCCGCACACGCGTGTTCGCTGGATTTGGCTCGGGACGTTGAACACTACCTTTTGGGAGAACTGGGACGAATTTGCCCGGATCTCGTTGTCTGAAATACTCTTGGCCACCTACAGGCCTTTTACGAAACACAAACGAACACACGCGTCGCAGAAACACAATCACACTGCCGTATGAAGGTTCCTTTAAATTGGTCCTTCAGACGAGTGGTTGAATACCTGTGCTACACCTCAACCTTTTCGAGGTTAATGTCGAACCAAAAAATGAAAGGAATGTATCAGATTGGCTGACTGACGAAGCTGACCTGTTGCCGCCGCAGACCTGGGATTCCACCAGTGTTGCGACTGACGGCAACAAGTTGCTTACGCTTGCACACCTTGCCGCATCAAACGATTCGCAAGGGGCCAGTTTGTTTTGTTCTGTAACATTAAGTGCCATCGACAACGCTCGGTGTTCGTTCCAACGAACGAAAGCTGAGTTATGAAAAAAGAAATGCTGATCAACGTTTTGCAGCCGGAAGAAAGCCGGATTGCGATCGTTGAGGACGGAGTTCTTGAAGAACTTTACGTTGAGCGAAGCAGCGCCGAAAATTATGTCGGCAACATCTACAAGGGCAAAGTGGTAAACATTGAGCCCAGTATTCAGGCTGCCTTTGTCGATTTTGGAGTCGGTCGCAACGGGTTCCTGCACGTTAGTGATGTTGAGTACCAATATTACAAACATCTGGTGAAGGATAATCCAAGCCGAGATGACAACGACAACGACGGCGACGAAGATGATGAAGCACCTTCGGGTGGTCGTGGCAGCGGTGGTCGTCCACCGAAGCACCTGAACGAACGCAACGCTCGCAACAAGCCGCCCATTCAGGAAATTTTCCAGCGTGGCAGCGAAGTGCTGGTTCAGGTCATCAAAGAAGGAATCGGCAACAAAGGGCCGACACTTTCTTCTTACATTTCCATTCCGGGACGTTACCTGGTTTTGATGCCTGGTCTTCAGCGAGTTGGCGTCAGTCGTAAGATTTCCGACGAACGTGCTCGACGGCAGCTTCGTCAGGCGATGCGAAACATTCAGCCGCCCGATGGTCTGGGCTTTATCGTTCGCACAGCGGGTGTCGATCGCGAAGAAGCAGATTTGAAGCGAGACCTGAAGTACCTGCTTCGTCTTTGGGAAACAATCGTAGAGAAACTAAAGAAGACGACTGGCCCAACGGAAATCTACGCCGAATCAGACATGATGATTCGGACGATGCGAGATATCTATACCGGCGAAATTGATGCCGTATGGATTGACGAAGATTCAGCTTACGAACGCGCTCACGAATTCATGAAAATCGTGATGCCTAAGCACGTCAGCCGTGTGAAGCGTTTTTCCGAACCCGAACCGTTGTTCAGCTATTACAACATCGAAGACGAAATCGCCAGAATTCAGGACCGTAACGTTCCGCTTTCTGGCGGCGGTTCCCTGGTCATTGATCAGACGGAAGCGTTGGTTGCGATTGACGTGAACAGCGGCAACTTCCGAGTTGACAACGACGCCGAAGAAACGGCTTATCGGATGAATTTGAAAGCTGCTGAAGCGATCGCTCGCCAGATTCGCCTGCGAGACCTTGGCGGAGTGATTGTTAACGACTTTATTGATATGCGTGAAGAACGCCATCGTCGAGGTGTGGAGCGAGCTCTTCGTAATGCTGTTCGCCGCGACCGAGCTCGTACGCGAGTACTTCGAATCAGCCCATTTGGTTTGATCGAAATGACGCGTCAACGGATTCGCCCGTCGCTGCGTCGAAGCGTTTACCAGGACTGTCCTTGCTGTAAGGGCGTCGGCCAGGTGAAGACTTCGGAAAGCCTGACGATTGAAGTCATGCGTTTGGTTATGTCTGCCGCCAGCAACGACGACGTGGCGACGATTGTTATTGAGACGCATGATCGAGTCGCCAACGACTTGAACAACCGAAAACGCAAAGAAATCATCCTTCTGGAAGATGAACGCGATGTGGTTGTGAATATCGTTTCTCGATCAGACGTTGCTCCGGAACATCTGTTGGTCACGTGTAAGGATGACAACGGCAAGCCGGTTGTGATTCGGGATTAGCAAAAATTGTTGCAGAAGTAACGGAGAGAGTGCCGTTCGCTGGTCGGAAAGCCCTTGCGTGGGCGGGCGAGCGGTACGCAATTCGTGCAAACTTCCATTTCCATAGTCGCGACAGAATTGCGGCGGTTTGACCGTTCTGGCAAGATTCTGGCGGCAATTTGCGAATTGGAGGCGTTCAGGCGGATTTTCTCTTCTGAAAACTGCCTGGGAACTTTGGGAGAGACTCGATTTCCGGCTCGATCTATCCGAATGTTGCGTTATACTCCGCGATCCGTCAGCTCCTATCGGCTGACACTGAACATTTGAACAGTGCTGGCCTTTGGCGCCCAGCGTATTGAAGACCAGCGTTTTTCAGGGTTATTGACCATGTTTGCAGTGATTGAAAATGGAAGTCGTCAGCATCGCGTTCAGGAAGGCGACTTGCTTTCCGTGGACTTTCTTGCAGACGCAGAAGTTGGTGCCAGTCTTAAGTTTGACCGCGTATTGCTGGCAAACGCTGGTGGTGCCAGTGTTATTGGTGCTCCTGTGATTGACGGAGCCGTTGTTGAAGGCGAAGTTATCCTGGCTGAAGACAAAGGTCCAAAGCTGGAAGTTCAGAAGTTTCGTCGCCGCAAGAACAGCCGTCGACACACAGGCCATCGTCAAAAATACACTCGAGTAAAGATCACATCGATCACTGTACCGAACCTGGAAGTTGTGACAGCTTCCGGTAAGTAACGACGCTGATTTCGAAAATCTGATTCGACTGCGACAGGCTTGTTTCAAGTCTGTCGCTTTCTTTTGCGCCGCCGTTAACCTGTCGAACGAGGCTGTGTGTCAGATCATTCCAGCTGACGCTCGGAAATGCGACTGCGTCGCTCTAAACTTCATTCGATGTGAACAAGTTCGCTGCAACAAGAAATCTATGTGAGCGTAGAAATGGCTGAAGCTGGTTGGGACGTTGATCTGGTTCGTTCGAAATTTCCGGCTCTTGCCAGGCAGCAAGATGGCCAGCCAGTCGCATTCTTTGATGGCCCGGCAGGAAGTCAGGTTCCTCAATCTGTCGCCGACGCGGTATCGCACTATCTGTTGAATACGAATGCCAATCGCGGCGCGGCTCATGCGACGGCTCGCGAATCTGACGCGTTGCTCGAAAATGCTCACCAGGTTGTTGCCGACTTTCTGGGAACACCGGATCCTGCCACCGTCTGCTTCGGTGGCAACATGACCACGATGACTCTGGCGGCAAGTCGAGCGATCGCTCAACAGTGGCGAGCGGGCGATGAGATCATCGTTAGTCAGCTTGACCATGATTCCAACGTGACGCCGTGGGTTTTGGCGGCCAGAGATGCCGGGGTTAACGTGCATCATATTTCGCTAAAGCCAGATGATTGGTCGCTCGACATAGACGACTTCCGTTCGAAGCTGTCGAGCAAAACGAAGTTGGTTGCTGTTGGCTATGCTTCGAACGCGACTGGTACCATCAATCCGGTTGGTGAGATCATTGCTGCTGCGAAAGCTGTTGGAGCGTTGACGTATATTGATGCTGTGCATTATGCACCTCACCGTCGCATCAATGTGAAAGAGCTTCAGTGTGATTTTCTGGCGTGTTCCGCTTACAAGTTCTTTGGGCCGCACGTGGGGATTTTGTACGGTCGCCGCGAATTGCTGGAAACGATTCGTCCGTACAAGCTGCGTCCATCAACTGACGCGTTGCCGGGCAAGTGGATGACAGGTACCCAGAATCACGAAGGGATTGTAGGAGTCGCGGCGGCGATAGAATATCTGACTTCGTTGGATGCTTCCGCCGATGAGGATCACAACACATGCGCCGACTCCACGGCTTCCGAACGTGTCGCAAAACTGGATCGAGTATTCAGTCGAATCAGAGATTATGAAACGGCGTTGTCTCTACGGTTTTTGGCGGGGGTATCGTCGGTTTCGGGTTTAAGGATTTATGGAATCACCAATGTTGACGAAGTCGATGACCGCGTTCCCACATTTTCCATGACGTCTGATCGACATACTCCGCAGCAGTTGGCCAAGCGACTGGCAGAGCAGGGGGTCTTCGCGTGGGCTGGAAATCACTACGCGTTGCCGTTCACTGAGGCGGCGGGGCTGGAACCGTCCGGCACGTTGCGAATTGGCGCACTACACTATAATTCAATGCAGGAAATTGACCGCGTGGTCGATTGCCTGCGTGCTTTACTTTAGAACCTTGAGTCTAAAAAACTCGCAGGCCGCGCCGTTTGAAGGTATCAGACGATTGTTCTAATAAAGTACGGGCCAACCAATTCACGAAATGCAATTTTATTGGCGGACAGGATCAGTCCGGCACAGCGAGAATCGATATGCCTGACACCTCTGAGCCCACCATTAGCAAGCCGAAGATCATTGCCGTTATGCCCGCGTATAACGCCGCAGCGACGCTGGAGAAAACCGTTCGCGATATTCCGGCAGGCGGCGTTGATGAAATTATTCTTGTCGATGACTGTAGTTCTGACAATACCGTTGAGACGGCTGAGGCGTTGGGATTGACGGTCATACGTCATGAGAAAAACACGGGCTACGGTGGCAATCAAAAAACCTGCTACACGCGTGCGTTGGAGCTTGGTGCCGATATTGTCGTGATGATTCACCCGGACTATCAGTACGATAGTCGAGTGATTCCTGTGGCTGCCGAATTGATTCGTCTTGGCAACTGCGACATCATTCTGGGCTCTCGCATTCGCAGTCGAGCGGAAGCACTTCAAGGTGGTATGCCGGTTTGGAAGTACATCGCCAACCGTTGTTTGACTATCATTGAAAACATTACTCTGGGTCAGAACCTCGGCGATTTTCACAGCGGCTTTCGAGCGTACAAGCGGGAAGTTCTGGAAACGATTGCGTGGCGAGACAATTCTGATGACTTCATTTTTGATACGCAGTTTCTGGCTCAATCCGTAGATGCCGGTTTTCGCCTGGCGGATATTCCAGTGCCTGTACGTTACTTTGCGGAAGCGTCCAGCATCAACTTCCGCCGCAGCACTCGCTATGGCCTGCTAACGCTATGGGTGATGTTTCAGTTCTTCCTGAATTACATCGGCATCTACAAAGCCAGCATTTTTCGAAACAAGAAGTCACCGAATAATAATTAAGAATATTCCTGTTCATTTGCCCGTGATTAGAACCGACGGGCGACTCGGGCCACGCACTGATGTTAAAGGTGTGGTTGCTTTTCGGGAACGCTTATTGAGATTGTCGATTTGAAGAGGACGGTCTGGGTTGAGGCCAGGTACGAGCGAACCCCGGGGTTTCCTTCCCAAGCTCAGTCCAATCCAGGCCGCCGCCAGATCTGAGAACCGAATTCCGTGGGCGAACCCTTACTCGTCGACTTGAGTTCCAGCAGTTGACTCATTCATTCGGTACAGCGGCAGCAGGCGATAATAGACTTCCAGGGTGAGCGTTGAGATGGCCGTTGAATACAGCCGACCGCCGTAACGTCCCCATGGGCCAACCGGGTCCCAGCTTCCGGCGTTTTCGCCGGTTCGACGTTGTCCGTTGATCAGTGTGTCGCGCACCACAGCGTTCCAGTCTTCCCATGGTTTGCCACCATATTGATACATCGCCAAAGTTCCGTAATACCAATAGTACATGTTTAATTGAGACAGCCGCGGCATGTTTCTTAGCAGATACTGCACGGCTTCTTTGCTAGCTACGGAATCGCGAGGGTACCCTAACATCTGCTGGCAAAACAAAGCTTCAGCGGTCATCACGGGAGTCACAGCTTCAGACTCGCGCCCGTTTTGAAGAACGGAACGACGATATCCAAACAGTCCGCCATTTTCGCCCTGGCGAACACTGTTCAGAAATCCGATCATCCGTTCACGCACAATCGGGTTGATGTTGACTCCCGCAATCGCGGCGCTTTTTAAAGACATCATCTGCCAGCCAAACATGCTGACATCGCCTTCCTGACCGAACTTATACCGCCAGCCACCGCTTTTGGGATCCTGCTGGCTGATTGTGTAGGTGACGGCTTTCAAGAGGGCAGATCGAAGTCTGATGTCATCGACTTTTCTAAGGCCGTAGGCTGTTGTGAGCGAGCGAGTTGCTGAGACGGAATTGTTAACCGCGATAGGCACAAAGGGGGCCACGCCATGTTGCAGCGCCAGCATGCTGGACGTGCACTGTGCCAGACTGTCACCTACTGCGAGCGTTGCGGGATCGATAATCGGAGCCGTCATGGCATCCTGCTGCATTCCCAGAGCTTCGGCCAGGGCATATGTTGCCATCGCATGGCAATACATACCGGCATAGTGTCCCGCTTCGCCTGCCAGGCTGCCTTCGGAATTCTGTTGTTCAATCAACCATGCTAAAGCGTTGTCGACTGCGAAGGCGTACTGGCCTTGTTCGTGAGTGTAGCCGGCACCCAGAAATGACAGTGTGACAAGAGCTGTAATCCCGGTGTCCGCATCGCGTCCCGCATAGTTACGTGGCACGCCATTTTCATCGACTTTGACAAGTCCGGCTCCGTGAGTCTCCGCGTCCCAATGTCCATCAGATGATTGCTGAGAACTTAACCATCTCAGACTTAACTCAACGGCAGCTTCTGATTGCTGCGTTCCACCAAAACGAGCTGCCGCCTCTTTTCGTTCATCCAGATTTCTAAGCTTGTACGTGGCTTTTTCGGTTTCGCGACGGCGAATGCTGTGGACGTCCGAATCGATCATCCCGGCGGCTGACCGCAAGGCGTCCGTTAGATTCAAGGCTGTGGAGCCAATCCTGACTTCGTCGTAGTCTGCAGAAAGCGGAATCGGAGTTTGTGGAGTCAGTGAGTTTGTTCGCACTGGTCGTTCACCCGGATCAGTACTTCTCATAGAACGCGTAGGTCGAGGTAAGCGTGATTCGAATGATCGAGCTGGCATGGTTCGCGAGTTGGGTTGGTCCAGATTCAGGCCGGCAACTTCGAGCGGATCTGTTGTTGTTAGCGGCGCAGCCTTTCGCTGCATGCTATCGCTGTCTGCCGCGTTCGAAATGTCGATGGCGGAAGGAAGATCGTTTGTGATTGCGGTGATGGATGCGTCTTCTGTGATCACATTTGTGTCAATCCTGTTGAATCCCCCTTGCGACATCTGACGCTCTTTAGGTTCGTCATTGGCCATGATGTCGCCACGCTCTGTTTGAGTACGTTCCGTGTTGGGGACGTAAACGTCAGCTTGACTTTGTTCAAGCATCGTGTCGATTTCAGCAGCTGGGTCACTTGCTGCTGCGACTTTAGGGGCTTCAATGCCTGCATCCACGGGAATTGCGGATTCAGGGGTAAGCGATTGTTCAAACTGACTGACATCAGCGGCCTGCATGTCCAGGCTGTCCAGGACTTCCTTCTCGCGTTCCGGGGCGTCAGGTGTGGTCAACAACCGAGCATCCTGCGGCAGGCGGTCCAATTCGACGTCTGGTGCCGTGGGTTTATCGGGAGCTGCCGTGTTGCCGGATTCCCGCATGGCGATCGTGTCGTCGCTCTCAATCAAGATGCGTGTTGAGACTTCGAGCGGTTTTAGTTCTGCTCGATCGATAACTTCAGCTTTGGCCCCCAACGGTTCGAACACTTCCAGGCTAAGCAGGCACACGGCGTGAACAAGGACGGAACCGAACAGAGACTTGATCGCGATATGACGGTCGCCCCAACGAGTGACCAGCATTGTAACCAGGTGCGCGCAGGATGCCGCCATGGCCAGCAGCAGCACGAACGCAACAACATCGTCGCCATTAAGTGGCTGGCCCTGCCAGATTTTCTGAAGTACCTGCCGCACTACATTCATGGTGTTGCTCCCGCAGTTTCAGGCTGAAAGGCCAGTGAGAAACTTCGGATTTGAGCTTTGTGGCAGACATCCATGACATCAACGATTGACTGATACACGCCTTCGCCGTCTCCGCGAATCAGCACGGACTGTTCAGAGTACGACTTTCTGGCGGCTTCCAGGCGAGGTTGCAGATCTGCCAGGGAAACACGTTCTCCACTAATCGTAACCAGCCCGGACCTGGCGACGTTTAGAATAATGGCATCGGGGCGACTTGTGATGGGTTCGACAGCGGCTGCGGTTGGCAGTTCGATATCGTATTGTTGTTCGATTTCACTGAACCGGGTCCCCACCATGAAGAAGATGATCAGCAGGAAGACGATATCGATCATCGGCGTCAGGTTTAGTTGTGGTTCTTCCAGTGAGTCAGTTCGTAAAGGCATTCTTCGGTTCGCTTTGTTGCCGGATGTGCTGCGATCGTCCATGGAGCCGTCAGATTATACTCACATCGCCACCTCGCACAGAGCCCGTTTTAACCTGGCATCGAAAACCCTGAAATTGCTGGTTTTTGCGGCAGAAAAACGTTCCTATTGCGATTCTCGGCTGCCGATTGTGCTGCGTCTCAGCAGAAAGCCTGACTTGCTGGTCGTGAGTTTCCAATTGCTGCGACGAAGTGGGAAGTCACTTCCAAGTTTAGCGTGCAGAGATTACTCGGACGCTGGCACGCCCTGCCAGGTCTAAAATGGGCAGAAACAAAGAAGCACCGCTTTCCATGGTGTCTGGCAGTTCCGAGTCAGCCAGTTTGATGCGAGTCATCGCAAATCCTTCCAGACCGGTTGTTGAATCGAAGGGTGTCCATTGACCATTCACCAAAGCTTCCACCCACATGTGGCCTGAAAATCCCAGCTGAGCGTTTGTGTACGCGATTCCCGTTGCGACTCGAGCGGGAATTCCGTTGATACGCATCAACGTCGCCAGAAATACGGCGTGCTCTGTGCAGTCTCCTCGAAGCGTTTTCGCAACCTGATTGGCCGCCAGAATTTGAGTCGAAAAGGCGGATCTTTTTAGCGTTGCGTGAGAGTAGGTTTCCAGTCGTTGGCAAACAGAAAGTGGATCTGTTTCTCCCGCAGCGCCAATTGCGGCAAGGCGCTGTAGAACGGGGTCACCCAATGGCATCCATCTGGTCGATTGCAGGGCAGGGCGGTTCCCTTGAGGTTCTGGCTGAGCCGATTGATTTCTGTTGTCCGGCCGTAGCAACGTCAGCCTCGCGGAATTTTCGTTCTGTACCTGAACTTTCTGGAAGTCTGATTGGGGTATCGCTCCCAGTAAGCCCTTGTCGACTGACAGTTCCAGAATAAGCTCTTTGCGAGTGGACGAGGCGGGGATTTGGCGGTCCACTGGAATGATCGCCTGAGCGTCCAGGTCGAGCGACTTTCCAGCTGCTGAGCTAAGTGCAATTTCTGCAGACGTCAGCAATATTTTTAACTGGCCGCCGAGCTGAATTTTTTCCTGACTGAAAACTCGCAAGTCGTCTGCGACCAGCAACGTGGTTGAGTTTGTTGGGTCAGCCTTGGGGTAGTAAAGAATTCGCGTTGTGTTAATTTGGCTACGATCTTCCAGTTGCAGCTGACGGATTTGTTTTGGTTCAAACATAACGTCGGAAGCCCCGGCGGTTTCTGGGAACAGTACGGGACGTGCAGAACGCCCGGTTGCTGCCATCGCCTGATTTGGAAGCCAGGTTGTGAAAATTGGTGAATAGAGTGCTCCGTCAGATTGCAGTTGGAAGTCACGTCGAGTGCCGGACTGGCGGTCCTGAATTCTGTAAGAGCCATCATTTGGGTTGAATTCGCCGGAACGTTCAAGAGACGTTCCGGTGCCGTCGGTCCTTTGCAGGTTGAAGCTCAACAACTGCCCATCGGTGGTTTGTTCAGTCCACAATGAGGCCTGCAGTGTCAGATCCTGGCCCAGTCGCTTCAGGTTAAGTTGGGTTTTTCGGAAGCATGAAATTGTTGGTGGCTGACGGCCGGCGATCGACTGGGTCCGCACGTATTCGTATCCGACGGGTTCGTCGTTGAAGGTAATGCGATAGAACGTTTCAGAGTGTGTATGGTAGGCGAACGTTCGACTGTCTGTTCCTACCAGGCTGATACAGACAATTGCCGCGACCCTAAGTCGCCAGGACAAGCAGTGAATGGCCGTTAATGGCGTTGCAGGTCTGTTCATTGATTTCCTCGACCTGCAGTCGAGGTTCAGCTGGGAACGATCATCGCTCTTTGCATGCTTACAAAATGAACGACCATGCACTGCGGCAGCGTGGCCGTTCGATCTGGAAGCAGGAACTTTGTGAGAACATCGTTTCATTGTTTGCCAGCCTGGCGCGATTTTTTGCTACGTAGCGGATTGAACGAATTCAACGCGTCTAAACGGTGACGATCGTTCGGGTTTTTACGAATGAGCAGTGTTGTTCAACTGCCCGCACAGTTTCGCAGGACGTTGTGTTCGTGTCAGCGCCATTATCGAAATGGCAGTTTTCGATCTTCGCGGCAATTGATTCTCATCTTCAGGCTTTTGCATGCTAGGTTTCTGCCGAACAAAGATTTTACGCGCCGTGACCAACACGCCGCACTCTGCAGCCTGATGTGACTGTTGTGAGGATTCGATGGGGTTTCTAAAAAAGTTCTTGAAGTCGAACTATCGAGACGGTGATACCTGTCGCGGTATCAGCTGTTTCCGAGACTTATCCGAACAGCAGTTGGAAGAGCACATGGGTGTTGCTCGCTATGGCGACTTCACTTTGACGGATGCCGTTCGCCCTTCCTACAATCTTGACGTGATGCCACGAACCGGGTTTCGTCATGAATGGTACGTCGATCAGGAATCCGGAGCTCGCATTCCCGTGTTGATGTCTTCCGTCACTCGCGAACGTCTTTTTGACACCTTTCTGTCGTTGCTCGACCCATTGGGGGAGACCGTTGACGTGGTGTTGGAAACAAGTCACGACAAGAGCAATGGCGAACACACTGACTTGTATCGCGAGCAGATCGATATGCCCGTGCTGCAAAGCATTCTGTACGACTTTGAAGATCTGCTGATGGATGATGGGTGTTGTGGCATTGCTGTGCTGAATCCCAGAAAACCAATGGAGGTTCAGCTTGACGAGCACAAACTGTTGTTCGTTTATGGGCACGACAACGCTGCTTATGAGTGGGCATTGACTGAAAATCGCGTGCAATGCGATGAGGGAATTCGGTTCATCACCGAAGCCGAACATGTGCATTCATCAAGCGATGAATTCCAGGAACGCTTTGAACAGTTGTGCTATCAGCTGGGCATTGACGACTAGTTTCGCGTCATCCACGACGTGCTATGAAATTGAGCGAGCAGGACGTTCGCATTCTGATTGTAAATTTTCAGCGAGCAGATGATGAAAGAGCTGGACGGCTCTCTGCTTCACAACATTGCGAATTCGACAGACGAAACGGAAGATTGACGTCGAATTCGTACCCGGAGTCCCTGCGATGTGGTTCCCCACTCACACTCGGCAGGGCAAGGCAAATTGCCTCGCTCTGACCTGCATTTTGATTCTGACTGGCAGCCTGTCTTTGACAGGCTGTTCGCAGTTGCCGAACCTGCATGCGCGTACGCCTGTTCAGCAACTTCATGCCAAACTAGATGACCAACTGGAGCCTCCTGTTTTTGATGTAGCTTCTGCTTCCGTTCGCATCGCAAGCATGGGCGACGGGCTGTCGATTGTTGAGGCACCGAAACCTTTTGCGTGGGACACGCTGGCTACCAGTGCGGGCGGTCGCGACATCAACGGAATCACGGTTGGAGTTGGTGGCTACCGGACTTTAGTGCTGGGAAGTCTGGCTGGTGACGACCCGCTGGCAATCGCCTTAACGGAAGAGTTCGCTCGCGAGGTGCACAGGAACAGCATCATTCTTGGCGGTATTGAGGCGACATTTATTCGTAGTCCGAATCCCGATGGAGAAGTTGCGTTTCGCATGGAAAATGCGAACGGAGCTTACCTTAATCGTCTGTTTCCTGCTGATTCGAACGAGGCGGCCGCACCTCACAAAGAGCCGGAAATAAAGTTTCTGATGGGTCTTCTGAATGAAGGTATGCCGCAGCGAGTCATTCACATTCGCAGCTATAAAGGCGATGCGGGTTTGATCGCTGCCAGTTCAGGCGCTGCCGCCACCGCTAAAGAAGTGGCTGAATGGCTGAGCTTTGATCTTATTCAGCTGCCCGGCAAGTCTTCACCCGGAACCCTGGAACGATTTCTTTCTGTGAAAGAATCGTGTGAGGTCGTGACGTTTGCGATTCCGGAATCGTCGGACAAGACTTCGCTATGGGCGACTTACGGTGATTCGCTGATGAATCTTCTGCTTGATGAAGATTTTGAAACCAGAAAACTGGCCAGACAAAACAAGGCTCAGACTTCTGCGGATCGTCGCAGCCGAAAGCTGAATGCCAAGCCAGATCATTCGGGCAGCAGTCTCGAGCCTCAAGAATAGAACGACTTTTGTTGAAGTTCTCAGGCGACGAACCGCAACAGATCCTGGAGTCGCAATTCCTCCGGAGCAAGCTGAGTTGGATTTACGCTTTTTGATGCCCGTTTTTGGGTTCGGGGTCGCTGTGACGTCTGGTTCTGGAGTTGCAGCTGATCGTGATCAGCCGCGAGCTTCAATTTGCTTCAGTGAAGCCTGAACCATTCGGCGCGATTCTGAAGTTCGTTCAATCGCATTTTTGAACGCTCCCGCATCTTTGACGCCAGCCAGTTTCATCAGAGTTTCCCCCGACGCCCCCACAAAGCGAATGTCTGCGGCTTTATAAAACACTTGGCCAGGGTTCTGCACCAGCTCAATGTGGTCGAAATCTCCGAGGCCGATTGTGGAAATCATCCGATCTCCTCGCGACGACCGAACGTGTACGTTGCGATTCGTAAGAATGTATCGGTGCCCGAAAAGCTTTTGAGCCGCATACAGCAGGACGCCGATTGGAGCCGTTAACAACGCGAAAATATGGGACAGGCTTGGCCCGAAGCCCAGAATTTTGATCGGCAGAGATTCGTACAGACTGCCCAGCGTCTGCCCGATACCGATGGCTGCGATTGAAGGATATTCGGTCCATACGACCGCTTCGTTTGAGGCACTAACACCTGCGATTGCCTGAACTGCCATGACGTCAGATTGCTGTTTTAGTGGTTAAAGGAAACCGAATTCCTGCGGAAACTATCAGGCTTTTCGAAGGTTTTCTACTCAGGGAATGCCTGCTGGCCGTCATTTCGCGTGAACAGGAAGCGAACTTCAGGGGGATCGGAATGCTGGGGCATCGCCGATTTCAGGCGGGGATTTGAGCAGATCCCGTTCGTGAAGCGGACGAAGCCTGCGGTTTATTTCGGAGTCGTTGGTTCCTGGGGCTTTGTTTCCGGCTTTGGAAACTTGTCTTCGTGGATCTTCTGCAATTCTTCGCCATTTGCAGCGATCGGCAGCTTGCCCTTCATCACAACGGAATCTGGAGGAAGGCATTGAGTCGAGTTGCAGCCCTGAAACGCAACATGAAATTCCAGTTCGGCGAAGTCTGTTTCGGCCACTTCTTCGGTTTCCAGAAGTCCATAGATAATCGTCTTGCCGTCGTAAACATGATACGGTTCATCCGATCCGTCGACCTTGAGTTCGTGGTGCTTCGGGTACTTGATTTTGGTCAGCTTCACCTTTTGGTCGGTCTTTAGTTTGACGCTTGTCGGTACCAGAAAGTCCGGGTTTGATGGATTGGCGTTGATGTGCCAGCCAAGCTTCACCTGCAATTCGATGGCGACAAGGCACTTGCCGTTTCGGGGCAGCTTGCTGTACATCGGATACACTTTGACTTTCAGCGGCTTTGGAGCTTCATCCTGAGCAAATCCATTTGCTGCTGGTGTCGAAGGCAGGATGGGGCGAAATGTTGATTGCTGAATGACGGTTGGAGATCCAGCCTCCGATTGCTCATCGCCCGAAGTTGCTTCACTGGCTACCTGTTGCGGCTGGGGGGCAAGTGAAGTCAGCAGGTATCGAGCTCCAGTTGTGCTCGGCTGATGCATGCTGCTTTGAGCTTCGACTGAAGAGCTCGGTTGGGATAGCCAGTCGTTAAGTGCACTGGCAAGTCCTGCACATGACTTTGGCGAATTCTGCATCGCCGACGCAAAACGACTCAGCGTATGTTCAGCGATTGTGCAAAACTGGTCAGACTTCGTAAAGCCATTCAGTTTCAGCAGATTGCGGACAGCAAGGCTGTTTGCGGATGGAAATACGGAGTCGTAACCTGAACTGGTTCGAGCAATTAACTTTTCGTGGTCGTTTGCCGTGTAGTAAAAGGCCTGCAATGTTTTGTCGTAGAAGAGTTCATTTTGCAGTTCGGCCAGTTTTGTCGCTTCGCTAATCCAATTGTCGTTGTTTGTTGCGGTGTGCAGTTCCAGAAACGCAGAAACCAGAAACGCATAGTCATCCAGATAGGCCGAGTACTTGCCTGAGCCGTTTCTCCAGGTTCTTAGAAGGTGGCTATCTTTATCTTGCAGGTTGCTCATCAGGAAGTCTGCCGCTTTAACAGCGGCTGCAATATCTTCTGGCCGATTCAGTACTCGCCCACTGATTGCGAGAGACCTGATCATCATTGCATTCCATGCGGTCAGCACTTTGTCATCCAATGTGGGTGACATGCGTTTGTTGCGAGCGGTCAACAGTTTTGCTCGCATTCCAGAAAGTTGCGATCGCAACGCGTCAGTCGTTGTATTGAGCTCTGTTGCCTGAACGGATAAAGGGCTGGACTGATGCAGCACAAAGCCGTGTTCGAACGAATTGGGTTTGTCCAGCCCATAGATTTTGCCGAACAGTTCCGCGTCTGACTTGCCAAGGATGTTCTCAATTTCTTCATGACTCCAGACGTAGTATTCGCCTTCAATTGCGTTTGTTTCGGCGTCGAAGGCTGAGCAAAATCCACCTGAGGCGTTGGTCATGTCGCGAAGCACGAAGTCCGCGATTTCGGCGGCGACAATGGCGTAGGTTTCGTCGTTTGTGATGGCGAATGCTCGAGAATACACGCCAAGCAGCATTGCCTGATCGTAAAGCATCTTTTCGAAATGCGGCACGTGCCACATACGATCTGTGCTGTAACGGTGAAAACCTCCCGCCAAGTGGTCTCGTATGCCGCCTTGAGCGATCTTTGTCAGCGAGTGTTTGACGATGTCCAGAAGTTCGCTGTCGCCGGTCGCTTCATAAATATCAAGAGCCAGTTCCAGTCGAGGGACATTGGGAAATCGCGGTGACTGAGGCTTGCTGCTGTTGAAATCAACTCCCCCCCAGACCGGATCGAACATTGATTTCACTTCAGCAACAACTTCGTTAACCAGACTTTCAGTCAGCACAACGGATTGCAGTTCCAGCTGCGGTCGGGTAATTCGCTGGACCTGTTCTGCGATCAGGGAGGCATTACTTTGCAGGTCTTCTTTGCGAGAACTCCAGAGTTCCGCGATGCGCTTTGCAATTGTTGGAAACCCATTGCCCATGGTGGGTGAATCTGCGGGAGCGAGATAGGTTGCCCCGGCAATGGGATTCCCTTCTGGTGTCAGAAACATCGATAGTGGCCAGCCACCGCCGCTTCCGGATCCGGTTAACTGTTGATAGACGATCAGGCTGGTCATGTAGATTTCATCAACATCCGGTCGTTCTTCTCGATCAACCTTAATGTTGACAAAGTGATCGTTCATGTAGCTGGCGATGTCTTTGTCGGAGAAAACCTTTCTCTCCATAACGTGGCACCAATAACAACTGCTGTAGCCCACGGATAAAAAGATGGGCTTGTTTTCGGCTTTTGCCTTCTCAAACGCTTCCGGCCCCCACGGAAACCAGTCAACGGGATTATTGGCATGGTGCAGCAGGTAAGGACTGGATTCTTTGCCAAGTCGGTTGGGGGATTGCTCACGGCCTTCATTGTCGCCGGCAGCGATACTGGTATTGGAAAGAATCAGAGCAGTGCTGATCAGCACCAGGTTGAGTGGCTTCATGGATGATTGTCCGGTTTTGTGCACTGGATTCGTTTTCGAATGTCTGATGTTCGAGTTCGGCGAAATTTGGAAGCAGGGCCGCCTGATCGGCAAAACATGAATTTCCAGAAGAATCGTATTCTAACGACCAGAACCGCAAGACCTAGTGAGACGTGTCCATGATGGTAACGGAATTCTACAGTTTTTGGCCATTTCCCAGTCATTGGGTTCTATTGTAAGTGCTTTTAATGAATAGGTTTAGGTGCAGAATCGTGGCTGCGTTTCTTTGTGTTTGACGCTTGTGTGTCTGGGTAGTTTTTATGCTTTGGGTTGCGGTTTGGTTCGCGACATTTGGGTTCGGGGGAATCTTGCTGGTCAAACGGGTTTCGGAAAATTTTCAACCCGTACCGATGATGCCGCCGATGAGAAGCAGTGATGGTTGTCACCATTGCGCGCGGATGTCTGGAACGAAATGAATTTGTCGGCGGATTTCGCCGGAAAATTTATTCGGCACCGCAGCGGGGAATTCACTTGTGACCGACTGGGTCCTGCTGGCAAAGCAGGGCAGGAGGCGCTGCGACTAATGAACCGATCATTATCTGTTAACTATTTTGATCAGCTGTCACACGGCTATCGCACTGACCGTCACTTTGGAGCAGTCTACGATCATGCTCCGTCTAGAGCTGACGATCTGACTGTCATTCGTGGCGTGGATACTCGGGAAGCGGTGATTCTAAATCGTCTTGGCGTGTATTTTCTTCCGCAAATTGCGTTGTGGACGCATACCGAAATCTGCGCCTTTTCCGACGAATTGGGAATGAGCGCATCGACGTTGGTTGACGAGCAATGGATTGAGCAGGCTCAGATGCAATGCCGCCCTCGCCCGACCGGGCCATCCACTGTTTCGGCCCACTTGCCAGCAACCGCTATTCGAACGGTATCGCTGCTTGCGTGTTCTTTGATCGTCGGATGCCTTTTGGTCTACTGGCTAAGTCTTCAGTCTTTGCAACCGTTGCGAGGAGTTGTTGCTGCAGATATCACGTCGTTGCGTGTTCCTGCCGAATCGCGATTAGTGGCAGTTCGAGTCAAGGCTGGTGACGAAGTCTTTTCCGGTGATCAGTTGTTGACTCTGGAAAAGACTGAGCATCTGACGTTGATTTCTCAACAGCAGCAGCGAGTTCGCGAACTGGGAAGACAACTTCAGCAGGCAGACGCTCAGGCTGAGCTGGAACTGGTCTGGAGAACTCGAGAAGTCGAACGCGAAATTTCTGAGGTGCAGACTCGTGCTCATTCTGTTCAGGAAGTCAAAAAGGCTCCAGCTGAAGCAGTTCGTTCTGCGTCTTTGCCCGGAAGTCAGCAGAGAAGCTCTTTCTATGCGACGACTGTTTCTCAATCTCGTCAGTTGCCCGCACCAATGACGGGGATTCCGAATTCCATGATCTTTATCAGCGGGCAATCCGGTGAGTCATCTGTTGGAACACAGCGCCCCGTCACAAGAATTGCAGCTCGGTCAAATCGATTGGTACTTGCGTCTGAACCTTCCACGGAAGACGCTGTTCCTGCTGAAGCTCGAAACATCGAACGGCGACTGCAGAAGCTGGAAGAAATTCGTTCCAGCCTGCCGCAGCAGGTTCGTCGTGCGGCAGGGGTTGAGAGTATTCGAGTGCAATATGACGAAGCAAGTCAAAGACTTGTAGACATGGAAGCTCTTAGTCGAGAAGTTGCCGTGTTGTCGCCATCGTACGGAAAGGTCGGACAGGTTCGGTACCGAGAGGGTGACACCATGTCACCGGGGGAAGTGATGTTGAAAATTCTGCACACAGATCGACGTTACGTCCTGTTGCACATTCCGACTCGACGAGTGAACGAAATCCATCCTGGAACTTGCGTTGAATTGGATTTTCCAGGCAATGGTCGGTATCGAGGCAAGGTCTCGAATGTTCCCATGTTGGCTGAATCGACGATTCCTGGTGGGCAAAGCCTGGCTGCAGTACGAGTTGAGCCGATCGGTAAGTTATGGCCTGAAATTCCTATCGGCAGCCAGATCGATGTGGCGATTGCCAGCGACAACGTGTTTTAAGTGTGGCTTTGGGTGGCCCTGATTGCTGTTCAGTGAGCCAGTCGTTGTTGTCTTTGGCAAGTCTTGAGCTGACTCAATGCAACACGCGTTTTCCATGCCAGCGCATTCGTTGTGCAAACTCCTGCCACTTGTCTACTTACCGTGGCAAAGACGCTGGTTTGACCTGGACAACAACACGAAGTTAGTTGCTGGACTACTTCAAAAACATGGCAACATCCAGCGAATGCAACGCTGGATTTCCCTTCGGCAGCATTAAGCGGGGGAATTGTTTGCTCTTTGTTCCTGAATGCTCAGAGAAGTTCCAGGTCCGCTTCGTCCACCATAATTGAGGCTCCCTGTTGCAGGAAGTTCACGACGATTGTCAGTCGGTGCTGGCTGTTCACCTTAGTGATTGTGCCAACCAGTTCTCGTTCCTTTAGTGGACCTCGCACAATTCGAGCTCGTTGCCCCACAACCGGGCGGACTTCTGCCTTCAGGTCCGCGCCGTGTTCCTCCAGCATCCGAATTTTTTGCAGGTCTCGGACAAGAATTTCGGGTTCGGTAACATTGATGCATTTTGAAATACATCCTGTCGCGACAGTGTTGTAGCGGTCTTCTTCCGTCCCGCAAACGAACACGTAACCGGAAAACAGAGGAACGTAACTTGTCCGGATTCGTCCCTGTGGAGATCGAGTTCTATGTGGAATCATCGGGCCATAGTGGGCAATTTTCTGTACCCGCAGGCGGCGCATTAATTCTTTCTCACGTCGGGAAAGTGTGTAGAACGCAAACCAATTGCCGTCCGGCACGATTATCTCGGGAGAGGTCAGCAATTCTTCGGGGTACAAGTCCGGCTCTTGGCCTAAAATTGGCATGGCATTTTTTAACGAAATTCAAAGTCGGCGACCTGAGGCAATTCAGCTGTGACTGGTGTTGCCGAAAACAAACGAAGGGAAACCGAAGTCTGGCGCTTCGAGCTGTTCTCAGCAAGTGCACCGCTGTTACTTTTTCACATCGGCTTGTTGTGGACGTTAGGTGTTCACAATCTTGCAGCTCGACAAAGGCGCTCGGTGAAATTGCGGGCTAATATTCTATTACCGCTTTTAAATTACGCACTTTTCCTATTTTGTTGTGGGTGGCCAGCGTATCCGAATGATGTCGATTCAGATCATGACGTGAAGTCAGTCAGCCTTTGAAGGTGCTTTGAGAAGATCAACTGCTTCGTCAAGCAGTTGAAAGTGTCGTGTTTCGAATCTGGAACTCCGGAAATTCGTGGTCGAACAGGAACGAAATTTAATGTTTGCGATAATCGGTGGCAGTGGGTACGTCGGAACAGCATTTCAGAAGTTGATGTCCCGTGATCAGCAACCCTTTTACGTCGTTTCTCGGGAAAATGTTGACTATTTTGACAAGAACGCCCTGGCTGCCAAATTGCGAGAGGTGGGTGCGACGTTTGTTATTAATGCTGCGGGATTTACCGGACGGCCAAATGTTGACGCCTGCGAATTGCGTAAGCCCGAATGCCTTGCTGGAAATGCTCTGCTTCCTGGCGTGATTCGCGAAGTTTGTGAAGACTTGAAGTTGCCTTGGGGGCATGTCTCTTCGGGATGCATTTACACGGGAACCACGTCGGATGGTGCCGGGTTCACGGAACTGGATGCTCCCAATTTTTCGTTTCGCCAGAATAACTGCAGCTATTACTCAGGCTGCAAAGCACTGGGGGAAGAAATGCTTGTTGGGGCCGAGCAGTGCTATGTCTGGCGGTTGAGGATTCCGTTCGATGAACACGATTCACCTCGAAACTACATTACCAAAATGATGCGTTACGATCGTTTGCTGCAGGCCACAAACAGCCTGTCTCAGCTTGATGAGTTTGTGGCGTCCTGTGTTGCTTGTTGGACCAAACGAGTTGACTTCGGAATTTACAATCTTACGAATCCGGGGCATGTCACGACGAGCGATGTTGTTGAAATGATCGGGAAGTTTGGTCTGTGCAAAAAACAATTTTCATTCTTTGAAACTGAGGCCGAATTCATGCAACTGGCAGCCAGTACGCCTCGATCAAATTGCGTGCTGGACAGCAGTAAAGCGATCGCTGCGGGTTTACCGCTAAGTCCGATTGGCGAAGCCCTGGAACGAGCCATGAAAAACTGGATTCCGGCTGCTTCTGTGTCTTAGGCGGTTTCAGTTTCTGAAGACATTTGGTTTTGATTTATCGCTCCATCGTCTTTTCGTGTTCGGTGTCAGATAAACGAATTACAATTCTGAACGAAAAAAGTTTTTCAGTCATGCAAACATTACTTGTCACTGGTGGGGCCGGATTTATTGGCGGTTGTTTTGTTCGACGTGCGGTTGCTCGTGGTGACGTGCGAATCGTAAATCTGGACAAGCTGACTTACGCTGGAAATCCGGATTCAATTCCGCCGGATTCCGATCTGCACCACCTGCAGGCAGGCGATATTGGTGATTCGGAACTTGTTCGATCGCTGCTTACGAAGTTTGAACCAGACGCGATCGTGAATTTTGCGGCTGAGTCGCATGTGGATCGCTCAATCGATGGGCCGATGGAGTTCGTTCAAACCAACGTTGTGGGCACCTGTCGACTGCTGGAAGAAGTGCGGCGATATTATTCGTCCTTAAGCGAATCTCGGCGCGAAGCGTTTCGCTTTCTGCATGTGTCAACTGACGAAGTTTACGGTTCATTGGGTGACACTGGACTGTTTACCGAAAGCACACCATATGCCCCGAATAGCCCTTATTCAGCGTCGAAAGCGGCGTCAGACCATTTTGTGCGAGCCTACCTGCATACATATGGGTTGCCAACTTTAATGACGAATTGCAGCAATAATTACGGTCCCTATCAGTTTCCTGAAAAATTGATTCCGCTGATCATTCTGAATGCGTTGGATGGAAAGCCGCTGCCTGTCTACGGGGACGGTCTGAATGTGCGTGACTGGCTGTACGTGGAAGACCACTGCGAAGCCATTGAAACAGTACTTGCTGGTGGGAAGATCGGTGAGTGTTATAACGTCGGAGGCAACAACGAGCAGGCGAATATCAATATTGTTAAGACAATCTGCTCGACAATCGATCGGTTGCGTCCGGGCCTGCCGCATGCTCCATGTGAGTCGTTGATTACGTATGTGAAAGACCGACCGGGGCACGACAGGCGCTATGCAATTGATGCTTCTAAGATTCGAGCGGAATTAGGTTGGGTGCCGCGTCAGGACTTCGTGAGCGGAATTGAGTCAACAGTTCAGTGGTACATGGATAATGATGAGTGGGTAGCACGAATTCAGAGCGGAGACTATCGCCGTGAACGGCTTGGCCTTGGGGGGTAAAAGTTTCACTTCTGCGTTAACAGTTTGTTTGGTGGCGTTGGATTGTTCGGGCTTAACTCCGCCGTTGATTTCTGGGCATAGACTTTCACAGGCTGAAAAGAAATAGAGACATGAACTGCTTTAAAAAAGGCATTATTCTGGCTGGTGGAACGGGTTCGCGTCTGTTTCCACTTACTCATGGCATCAGCAAGCAGATGGCTCCTGTCTATGATAAGCCAATGATTTATTACCCTCTTTCAACTTTGATGTTGGCCGGAATTCAGGAGGTGCTGATAATTTCGTCTCCTAGAGATCTTGGTGGCTTTCAGAAGCTGCTGGGGACCGGCGAACAATGGGGAATGAAATTTTCTTACCTTGAACAGGCTAAGCCAGAAGGGCTGGCACAGGCGTTTATTTTGGGGGCTGATTTTGTTGGTGACGACCACGTCGCACTTGTCCTCGGCGACAATATTTTCTACGGGCGAGGGTTTCAGGAGATCCTTGGAAACGCGACTCGTTTGGATGTTGGAGCGACCATCTTTGGTTATGAAGTACGTGATCCGGAACGCTACGGCGTCGTTGAATTTGATGATGCGGGCAAAGCCATTTCTCTGGAAGAGAAACCCGTCGTTCCGAAGTCGAATTTTGCGGTGCCGGGGCTGTACTTTTTCGATAATGATGTCGTCGAGATTTCCGCCAACTTAAAGCCGTCTCCTCGTGGCGAACTTGAGATCACAGACGTCAATCGCGAATACATGCGACGTGGTAAACTGAAAGTCGAGACGCTTTCGCGAGGGTTCGCGTGGCTGGATACTGGAACCCATGATTCATTGCTGGACGCAGGTAATTTTGTGGCGGCCATTGAAAAAAGAATGGGCCTTAAGATCTCCTGTCCGGAAGAAATCGCATTTCGGCTTGGGTTCATTGACCGAGCTGCACTGGAAAGTTTGGCCGAAAATTACAGCAACGAATACGGCGACTACCTTCGTCACGTTGCCGGCAGATCTGTCCGAGGAAACGCGTTATAGGCTTCATCGAATGGTGCACTACTTCGGCTATGGTTAGGCGTGTCTGGGCTTTCGCGGCAAAGCGGCAGTCCTGCTGTACTGCATTTCAAGCAACTTACCTTTTGTTGTCGGCGGCGTTGATCGCCATTCGATCCGCGAAAGTGAGTCTACGCGTTCTTTCATGCAGAGGTTGTTCGACTCTGTGGTGCGGGGACTCATCGCCACTTTTGTTTAGGCGCAGCAGTTCAGATTGCCCGGTTTTCGCATTTTGTGACGGTCCGTAAATCGAAAGCTTCGACGAGTCGAAACACTCCAACGAATGGATTCGCGGCCTCACATCGAATGGCGACCATGACTTGCGGTAAGCTGCTTTAATTGATCTGGATTGATACGGGAGCGTGATCGCTGACCGTTAAGCCACCTTCTCGGTGGATGGCTGCGTTCTGACAGCGGCTTTGTAGTTCCGGGTTCGCCAGCAAGTAATCGATTCGCCAGCCTCGATCAAGTTCTCGTGCCTTGCCTCGGTTCGACCACCAGGAATAGGGGCCCTGAACATCGCCAAAATGTTCTCGCACCAGATCGTGCCAGCCGGATTGTAGCAAGTCTGAGAACCATTCGCGTTCGTGAGGCAAAAAGCCCGAGGTCTTCTCGTTGGCTTTCGCGTAGAAAATATCACTTGGTGTGTGGGCGATATTCAGGTCGCCGCCAAACAGGCATGGGCCAGCAGTGATTCGTTCATCGGTCCAGGATCGGAACTTGGTCAGCCAAACGTCTTTGACTGCTTGACGCTCCGCACTTGATGAACCTGAAGGTAGATACACGCTGGAGATCGAAACGCCACCAGTTTGGACTGTCAGCAGGCGCCCTTCTGTGTCTGGATCATCTTCGGCAACACCGGTGGTGACCGCATCGAAGGGGGTTCTGGACCAAACTGCAGTTCCTGAATACCCCTTCTTCTCTGCAGTGTTCCAGTGGACATGCCACCCAGCTGGATTACGCCATTGGGGTTCGAGTTGGTCGGGAGTGGCACGCACCTCCTGCAGCAGCAGGACGTCTGGCGCAATTTCTTCGAGATGCTGTGCAAATCCCTTCCTTAGGGCGGCTCTTAGGCCGTTTACATTCCAAGTCGTAATCTTCACGGGTTGGATTTTTCAGTGTTGGTGGACTGGGTTGTTTGGGGGGATTTTCTGTGAATCAGCAAAATTAAAGGTTTAAGTTTGATTTACGCGTATTGGCTGCAGCATAATCATCAGAATCGGGCTGGATCATTGTGCAAAGTCATATTCTAGTGAAACATGACCGTACCGAGCTGCTTCGGGAAATTTCTAGTTTTTCCGAGCTAATTTACCGAAAAGGATCGTCGAAAATGAAATTTCGCAAGTCGTTAACTTCGTATATGGCTTTTGGGCTGGCTGTGTTTTTCACGGTTGGTTCGATGTACACGACGGTCGATGCGGCGTCCCAGGACGAGTCGCAGGTTCCACCGGCTCCACTGGAGTTTGGAGACGTTTCGCCCGCAACAGCCACGGGGCTCATCGCTCCTTTGGCCCCAGAGCCTATTGACCCAGGCAGTGTTCTGCACAGCCGTCAGCAACAGATTACTCTTGATGCCAATGGTGGTTTTAATGGACGTCTATCGTCACTTCAGAAGCCAACGGGAAATCTGGCTGCGGCTTCCGGCATGGCGGTAAAGCTTGTTCGGAATGGGGCAGTAATCGCTTCGACGGTCACGAATGAAGATGGTGGATTTTCCGTCACTGGCTTAAGTGAGGGTGTTGTAGCTCTTTTGGCTTATGGCGAAAGCGGACTGCTGATGTACTCGGTCCAACTTGTCAAAGAAGCTGAAGGTTTGGCTGCGGCGACTCCAGTGAAGGCCGAGACTGTTCAGTTGTCGTTGAGTTCTGCTATTGTTGCTTCATCTGACGTTGTTTTGGCTCGTCAATTGATTTTTGACGGTCTACCTGAGCGAGATCATCGCTTTGCTGCGGCAGCCAGCGAAGCTGAAGCTTCTGATTATCCATTTGGTACTGGAGAAAGTTCAACATCTCTGGTGCATCACCAGGTTCAGCTTCGCCCAGACGGTGCTTTGGTTGGCGAAGTGAATCTTCTGGATACAAGGACTGGACGACATCGTGAAATCGTCGACCTTACTTTGCACTTCCTGCGTGATGGTCAACACCTTGGAGCGACAGAAGTTGCAGCCGATGGTCGTTTTGTCATGAGTGGCTTGACTCCCGGCATCTACAGTATTGTCACAACCGGAGACGACGGAATTCTTGCGATGGGGATTGACGTACTTGGTTCTCAGGCACAAGTCGGAAAGAATGACAAGTATATGCTGACATCAGTTGCTCAGCAGTTGGATCTGGTTGTTTGCCCTGTTAATGCGGAAAACTTCAATCAGGGCAACGCTGCTGACCTGACTGATGGTGCTCTGGATCCAACAACTCCAGGTGGAGCCGGTGCTCCGATTGCTGGTGCTCCCCCTGTCGGTGGCCCGATGGCGGCTGGAACTCCAGGCGGCGGATTCGGTGGTAGTTCTGGCGGCGGCGGAGTTGGCGGTGGTGGTGGTCTGGGAGCGTTGCTTGCAGCGGGTGCTGCTGGCGCCATCGGATACGCAATCGGCGACGACAACAATCCTGCCAGCCCGGCTCGATAATCGAGTACGACTGCAGTTTAATCACACGGAAAGCTCTGGATTCGTCCAGAGCTTTTTTGGTGAGCTGGCATTAAAGAAGTTGCCACCCCGTGACCGAGCCAATGAACGAGAACTCAGTGGGATTCTCGTGTTTGGCGTGAAGGTCGTTGAGATTGGCGATGTTCGCAGGTTGCTTGCTTCATGAGGTGTGGCAACAGTGATCTGCGTCACCTCCAAGACTGCTTTGTTGTCCGGAGAGCGTGCAACAACCGTTCTGTGATGAACAGAGTCATCTATATGGCTTTCCCGGACAAAGGACCGTAAGCTGTCGCTTTTATGGATCAGCGATTGGCTGATACTGTCAGCATTGAGTTCTTCCTGAAGCGGTCCCGAAGCAGCGATACTCTTGCCTCTGAGCAGTAGCGATTTGAGTAAATTCGCTGCCTGGGCGTTTCTGGCTAAGTGTTACCCCATTGGTGGAAGAGTTCAGAGATGAGACACTGAAGCTTGGCACCACCATCGGCGGCGACCGCCAAAATCTTGTTGATGTCAGCTGGTTCGAGTGCGTCGGGCAGGCACATGTCTGTCACTACTGAAAATCCGAGGGTTTTCATGGATGCGTGTTTCGCGACGATAATCTCGGGCACCGTCGACATGCCAACGATGTCCGCTCCCATAGCGCGAAGCATTCGGTACTCGGCTCGAGTTTCAAGGTTTGGGCCAGCGACAGAAACCAGAACTCCCTTATGAGCTGAAATCGCCAGCTTCAATGCCGTTAATCTCGCTTGTTCAACCAGGTCTAAGCTATACGGCTCGCTCATATCAGGAAAGCGGGGACCGAGTTCGTCATCGTTGACGCCACGTAATGGGTTGTCTGGATGAAGATCGATGTGGTCTTCAATAATCACAATGTCCGCAAGCGAAAATTGAGGATTAAGGCCACCGACAGCGCTGGTAACCACAAGCGTGTCCGCACCCAGTGCCTTCATGACTCGAATCGGGAACGTGACTTCCTGAAGGCTGTAGCCTTCGTAGTAATGAAATCTGCCTTCCATGGCAACAACAGGCACTTTGTGAAGACGCCCGCAGACCAGCTGGCCAGCATGAGACGGTGCGGTCGACTTGGGGAAGTGAGGGATTTGTTCATAGGGGATTTTGCAATCGACGTCGATCGATTCCGTTAGTCCACCTAGTCCGGTGCCTAAAATCAGGCCGACTTTGGGCTGCTCTGCCCAATGTTGTCGAATGCTGGCAACAGCATCTGCTGCATTGGGGCGGATCTGTTTCATGGTTGGTTCGTCTCACAGAATTTCGCCACATCTTGAGGGCGGCCAACAAAAAAGACGTCCTTCCAAGTCAAAGGACGTCTATTGAAATTGCGGTAATCTCCACGGAATCAAGGCTTGCGATGGAGTCTAGAAGTCGTCGTCGTCGTCGAAGTCATCATCGTCGTCGTCATCATCGAAATCATCATCGTCGTCGTCTTCATCATCTTCGTCTTCGTCGAAATCGTCATCATCGAAATCGTCGTCGTCAAAGTCTTCATCATCCAGTTCGTCGTCGTCGTCATCCAGTTCGTCATCGTCAATGTCTTCATCTTCATCGTCGATGTCATCATCGTCATCCAGATCGTCGTCTGATTCGAATTCGTCAAAATCATCGTCATCAACGACGAGTGTCAGTGGCGCAGTGCTAAACATGAATTCAGTCACGGTAATCAATCGCTTATGTTGGTCAAAAACGAGACAATCAAGAAGTGTTGCCAGCAACATTATCCAGCCCCCAGTGGAGTCTTCTTCGGTTCGAAGTCGTTGAAAGTTTACAATTCAAACACGTTTAATAATGGCATTGTCAATCTGTTGTCAACCCCGTGCTGGCTTACAGTTTTTGGAAAACTGGTGAATGTTGGCGACTACGGCATTTCACGAATGTATACCAGTTCTGAAAATTCTATTCCTGTCAGGCTAATCAACGGATAGCATTCTGGCGGGCTGTGCTTAATTTTTGCTTCTTTGGACAAAATCTGGATTCCAATGCCCAATTATGATGCCGAGATTCTTCTAGACGAAACAGCCTTCTGGGTGGCTGCCAGAGGACGCTGTTTTGGTCCGTTCGATTATCAGTGGAGCCCCGATTTACGTGGTGTTGAGCTTACTTATCAGGGGCAAAAATTCGGTGAGATCTGCAGTCGTGACGACCTTTTCGCTGACCTGGCTGAGTTCAAGTTGCCCATGTCGATTTGCCGAGTTGCCATCATTACGGCGGGGACGCTGGCCGTTGGTATCGCAGAGGGAGTCTGCGTTGACGAGAGAGTGTCGTCATTAATCGATTCTTTGGAGCAATTTGGCTTTGGCAGGTTTAGAGTCAGAAATGCTGCCTAGCAGCGTGTCCGGATACCCGTTTCCCCCTGGATATCATTGATGAAATGG
>ERZ887942.66-NODE-66-length-79790-cov-11.886574_pt1 | contig 79790 bp, 72 predicted proteins | sample MGYA00521099_ERZ887942 | MGnify/ENA primary metagenome ERZ887942 (study PRJEB32303, sample SAMEA104408605) | aquatic metagenome | biome: Brackish water; feature: Pelagic; material: water | place: Baltic Sea | collected 2014-06-07T06:48:00 | depth 16,251 m ... | reverse complement strand
TTGGCTCCGGCGGTAGGGATCGAACCTACGACCAATTGATTAACAGTCAACTGCTCTACCGCTGAGCTACGCCGGAACACCGATGCGCCGTATAGCAACGCCCCTGACCCGCGTCCAGTGGGGTTTGCGATTTTATTGAACTGAATTTTGGACCGGGCTGAAACGACTGGTGGCAGACAGGGGCAGATCGGCCTTGATCCGGTTTCGACCAATCAGATCAATGAGATGGGCCAGGACGTTGCGGGCGGCGGCCTGCTGCAATCCTGGGGGGGCATCGTGGTAGATGGCCTTGGTCAGGTCGCTCACCGTCAAGGCACCCGGCGCGCTGCCCAGGACGTCAAGGATTTGGTCTTCTCGTCCGATCCGGTGGTTGATCAACCAGTCGAGCCTTCCGGCTGGATCTTCGACCGGTTCTCCGTGGCCCGGGTGGTAGATCCGGACCTGTTCCTTTTGCAGACGGGCGCAAGAGGCCATGAACTGCGTCAGATCCCCGTCGGGGGGCGAGACGAGGGAACTGGCCCAGCCCATCACATGATCGCCGGTGAACATCTGGTCCTCCCAGCGCAGGCAGATGTGGTTGCCCAGGTGGCCAGGCGTGTGGATGACATCAAGCTGCCAGTCGGCACCTGTAATCCGGTCGGCATCGGCCACGACGATGTCGGGGGCAAAGGCGTAGTCGATGCCTTCGCCGCCGCCGGTCAGACCGCCCTCGACCAGTTTTGCCATGATCGCGCTCCGCCCGGCGGTGGCATCGCCAAAGGCCAAGACCGGCGCGCCCGTTGCCGCCGCCAGCGGACGGGCAAGGGGCGAGTGGTCCTTGTGGCTGTGGGTCACAACGATGTGGCTGACCGGGGCAGGGCCGATGGCCGCCAGAAGGGCCGCCAGATGGGCAGGTTCGTCCGGTCCAGGGTCGATCACACACAGGCCGGCGTCTGATCCAAGGAGGTAGGAGTTCGTCCCCCAATAGGTCATGGGCGAAGGGTTCGGGGCCAGAACCCGGCGCAACAAGGGGTCAAGCCAGACGGCTTCGCCTGCAATCGGGGGCGCCGTCATGTCCATCGCTCTCTTTCCCTGCCGTGCGCGGCCCTGTAGCCTTGAAAGATGAAATTCGGCTGGCTCAAGCGTTATCTCCCTCGCGGCCTATATGGGCGGGCGCTTGCGATTCTTGTTTTGCCCGTCGTTACCCTGCAGCTTGTCATCTCGGTCAGCTTTATCCAGCGCCATTTCGATGGGGTGACGCGGCAGATGACCCGGTCTGTGGTGCTCGAGTTGCGCTACCTCATCGACACGGTGAACGCCGCCCCGGATCTGCCATCGGCTCAGGCCGCGGCCCTTGCCATCGCCGGTCCGCTGGACCTTGACGTGACCCTTCCGGCGGCGGACGTTCCTGCGTCGGATTATCGGCGCTTTTACGATCTGTCCGGGCAGGCCGTCGACGAATTGCTAAGGCGAGGTGTACCAGAGCTTGTCATTCTGCAACTGGTCGATGACCGGACCGTCGACCTGTGGCTCGACCTGCCCTATGGGCCGATGCGGATCACCTTTGATCGGATCAGGTTGTCGGCCTCCAATCCGCACCAACTGCTTGTCCTGATGGTTGTGCTTGGGGGGCTGATGACGGTGATCGCCTATGTTTTCCTGCGCAACCAACTGCGCCCGATCAAGCTGATGGCTGCGGCGGCGGCGGAGTACGGCAAGGGCAGGATCGTGCCCTATCACCCCTCTGGCGCGATCGAGGTGCGGGCGGCGGGAACGGCCTTCATGGAGATGCGCGCAAGGATCGAACGCCAGACCCAGGCGCGGACCATGATGCTGTCGGGCGTCAGTCACGATTTGCGGACCCCGTTGACCCGGATGCGACTGAGCCTTTCCCTGATGGACGATGCCGAGGCCGGGCCTCTGATCCGCGATGTCGAGGATATGGAGCGCCTCGTCGATGGTTTCCTCGATTTTGCCAAGGGCGATGCGGGTGACGAGCTGATCCCGACCGACCCCGTCGCCCTGATCACAGAAGTGGTCGAAAATGCCCGAAGAGCGGCGCAGGCGGCCAGCTTGGGCGGCGTCGTGGGCCTGGGCCTTCTGAACGGACCGGTGCCTTTGCGGCCCCTCGCCATTCGTCGGGCGCTGGACAACCTGATCGGCAATGCCTTGCGCTATGGCACCTGCGCTGAGGTGACCCTGGCCATTGGAGAAAAGTCGTTGCGATTTTCGGTCGAGGACAACGGTCCCGGTATCCCGGCGGACCAAAGAGAAGAGGCGATGCGCCCCTTTACCCGCCTTGATCCCGCCCGCAATCAGGACAGGGGGCTGGGCGTTGGCCTCGGGCTTGCCATCGTGGCCGATATCGCCAGGACCCACGGCGGGATGCTGCGGCTGGGGACCAGTTCATCGCTCGGCGGGCTGAAAGCCGATCTGGTGATCGCACGCTAGCGTTGGGGCGGCAGCGGCGGCTTTGCCGTTCAGAACCTGGTGCTGATGATGGTGTCGCGCTTGGCCTGACCAACCCCGCGCACGATCGCGCCGATCTGCATCAACTGTTCGGACAGGGGGTTGGTCTTGCGCCAGACCATCCCGATCGTTCGCGACGGACCGGGGGCGGGAAACCGCGCGACCGCGACATCCGCCGACCGGGTCTCAAGCGCGAGGGCCATTTCAGGGATCAACGTGACACCAAGCCCGGAGCTGACCATCTGGACGAGGGTGGACAGCGAACTGCCCTCCATCACCTGACGGGGTTGCTTGTCGGTTACCTTGCAGAACGACAGGGCCTGATCGCGAAAACAATGCCCTTCTTCCAGCAGCAAAAGGCGCATGGCCTGTAGCATGTCGGCGTTGGGGACCGGCTTGGCCGCGTCTTCAGGCGGGCGGACCAGCACAAAGTCCTCTGAGAACAATGCAAATTCCCGCAGCGCAGGTTCCGAGATCGGCAAGGCCACGATGGCCACGTCCAGACGCGAATCCAGTAGGTCATCTATGAGCGTGCGCGTCACGGATTCGCGCAGTTCCAGCTCAAGATCGGGGAACCGCTGCGAGACGGCCGTGATGATCTCGGGCAGCAGGTAGGGGGCGACTGTCGGAATGATGCCGAGCCGCAGGCGGCCGCTTAGCGGACCTTTTGAGGCGCGGGCCAGATCCTCAAGCTCTTCCACGGCAAGAAGTATGGGGCGGGTGCGGCGCAGGAACTCTTCACCCATGGCGGTTAACCGGATCTGCCGGGCGCTCCGCTCAACCAGCGGCGCCCCAAGCATACCTTCCAACTCCTTGATCTGAAGCGACAAGGCAGGCTGCGAGATGGCGCAGGCTTCAGCGGCCCGGCCAAAATGCTGCTGTCGCGCCAGCGCGTCGAAGTATCTGAGGTGTTTGAGTGTCAGTCCAATCATTTGCAGAACTTATCACAGAGGTAAGAATACTCAATTGGCCTCTATCGTCGGAGATGGTTAGAACGGCCTCGGATCGCTCGGCGTGTGGCGGTCTGTTCAGTGAATGGAGAATCTGATGGACGGAAACAATGTGAACCCCACCGGCGGCTGCCCCGTCATGCATGGTGGCAACACAGCGATGGACAAGCCTGTCACCAAATGGTGGCCCAATGCCCTGAACCTGGACATGTTGCATCAGGGCGGTGCCCGCACCAATCCGATGGACCCCGACTATGACCACCGTGACGCGGTCAAGGGACTGGACTTTGACGCCGTCAAGGCCGACGTAAAGGCCCTTATGACCGAAAGCCAGGACTGGTGGCCGGCTGACTGGGGTCATTACGGTGGCCTGATGATCCGCTTGGCATGGCACTCTGCCGGGTCCTACCGCATGGGCGATGGCCGTGGCGGCGCCGGATCGGGCAACATCCGCTTTGCCCCCCTGAACTCCTGGCCTGACAACGCCAGCCTGGACAAGGCCCGTCGCCTGTTGTGGCCGGTCAAGAAAAAGTATGGCAACGCCCTGTCCTGGGCCGACCTGATCATCCTCGCCGGCAACATGGCCTACGAGTCGATGGGTCTGAAGACCTTTGGCTTTGGCTTTGGCCGCGAAGACATCTGGGCTCCCGAGACGGACGTCTATTGGGGTGCCGAAAAAGAATGGCTCGCCCCGAGCGAGAACCGCTACGGCGATCTCGACGATGCATCGACGCTTGAGAACCCGCTGGCCGCCGTCCACATGGGTCTGATCTACGTCAACCCCGAAGGTGTGAACGGCCAGCCCCATCCGGCCCGGACCGCCGCCCATGTGCGCGAGACCTTCGCCCGGATGGCCATGAACGACGAAGAGACAGCGGCACTGACCTGCGGCGGACACACAGTCGGCAAGGCCCACGGTCGCGGCGCGGTCAACGATATCGGAGTAGAGCCCGAGGCCGCCGGGATCGAGGCACAGGGCTTTGGCTGGGCCAACCCCGGACATGATGGCAAGGCGACCAATACCTTTACGTCGGGCATCGAAGGCGCCTGGACCACCAACCCGACCCAGTGGGACATGGGGTATTTCAAGCTGCTCTTCGGCTACGAGTGGGAGTTGAAGAAGTCCCCCGCAGGTGCCTGGCAGTGGGAACCGGTGGACATCAAGGAAGAGGACAAGCCCGTCGACCCGACAGACCCCTCTGTCCGTCACAACCCGATCATGACCGATGCGGACATGGCAATGAAGGTCGACCCGACCTACAATGCCATCTGCCAAAAGTTCATGGCCGATCCGGACTACTTTGCCGATACCTTTGGTCGTGCATGGTTCAAGCTGACCCACCGCGACATGGGACCCAAGGCCAACTATGTCGGCCCCGACGTCCCGGCAGAAGACCTGATCTGGCAGGACCCGATCCCAGCGGGCACCACCGATTACGATGTGGCTGCCCTCAAGGCCAAGATCGCTGGCAGCGGTCTGTCTGCCGCCGAGATGATCACCACCGCTTGGGACAGTGCCCGCACCTTCCGCGGCTCTGACAAGCGGGGCGGTGCCAATGGTGCGCGCATCCGGCTTGCCCCCCAAAAGACATGGGAGGGCAATGAGCCCGAGCGTCTGGCGAAGGTCCTTGGCATTCTTGAGCCGATCGCGGCGGAGGCCGGTGCATCGGTCGCCGACGTGATCGTTCTGGCCGGTACGGTTGGCCTAGAGCAGGCAATCAAGGCGGCTGGCCACGACGTGGCCGTGCCCTTTACCCCCGGTCGCGGCGATGCAACGGCCGAGCAGACGGATGCGGAGTCGTTCAGCGTTCTCGAACCGCTCGCCGATGCCTTCCGTAACTGGGAAAAGAAGGACTACGCCGTCAGCCCCGAAGAGATGATGCTGGACCGGGCGCAGCTGCTGGGCCTGACCGCCAACGAGATGACGGTTCTTGTCGGTGGCATGCGGGTCCTTGGCGCCAACTATGGCGGATCGCAGCACGGTGTCTTCACCGACCGCGTGGGCCAGTTGACGACTGACTTCTTCGTCAACCTGACCGACATGGCCAACAGCTGGCATCCTGTGCCCGAAGACGGCACCTACGAGATCCGCGACCGCAAGTCGGGCGCGGTCAAGTGGACCGCCACCAGCGCCGATCTGGTCTTTGGCTCCAACTCGATCCTGCGGGCCTATGCCGAGGTCTATGCTCAGGACGACAACGCTGCAAAGTTCGTGCGCGACTTCGTGGCGGCATGGACCAAGGTGATGAACGCAGACCGCTTCGATCTGGCGGCCTGATATCTAAGGTCCGGGCGGTTTTTTCCGCCCGGACCAACCACTTGCCAGAGCTAGTTGATTTCCGGCTCTGGCACAGCAGCGCCGAATCCCGTGCGCAGGAAATCAAAGTCACAGCCCTTGTCGGCCTGTTCGATATGCTTGGCGAAGATCCAGCCATAGCCCCGTTCATAGCGCGGAGGCGGCGGGGTCCACCGGGCGCGGCGTGCGGCCAACTCATGCTCGGACAGGTTCACCCGCAATGACCGGTTGGGGATGTCCATCTCGATGATGTCGCCATCCTCGATCAAGGCCAGCGGCCCGCCGATATAGGCCTCGGGGGCGACGTGCAGGATGCAGGCGCCATAGCTTGTGCCAGACATCCGGGCGTCGGACAGGCGCATCATGTCGCGATATCCCCGCTTCAAGAGCGATTTCGGCATCGGCAGCATGCCCCATTCAGGCATCCCCGGTCCGCCCTGCGGCCCGGCGTTGCGCAGAACCAGAACATGGTCGGGCGTCATTGGATGGTCTTCGTCGTCGATGATCCGCTTCAGCTCGGCATAGCTGTCGGCCACGATGGCAGGGCCGGAATGGGTGTAGAATTTGGGATCGCAGGCGGCGGGCTTGATGACGGCTCCGTCGGGCGCAAGGTTGCCCTTGAGCACCGCCAATGAGCCTTCGTGATAGACCGGGTTGGTCAAAGGCCGGATGACATCGCTGTTATAGGTCCGGGCGGGGGCGATATCCTCGCCCAGCGTCTTGCCCGTTACGGTGGTGACAGACAGATCCAGCTTGTCGCCCAGTTCCTTCATCAGGGCAGGCAGGCCACCGGCGTAGAAGAAATCTTCCATCAGGTAGTCTTTGCCCGAGGGACGGATGTTGGCAATGACCGGGGTAGTCCGCCCGATGGCGTCCAGATCATCAAGGGTCAGGGGCACCCCGGCGCGGCGTGCCATGGCGATCAGGTGGATGATGGCGTTGGTGGAACAGCCTGTCGCCATGGCGACCGTCACGGCGTTTCTGGTGCTTTGCGGGGTGATGATCCGGTTCGGGGTCAGATCCTCCCAGACCATTTCGACGGCCCGGCGGCCGCAGGCGGCGGCCATGCGTTTGTGGCTGGCATCCGGGGCAGGGATAGAGCTGGCGCCGGGCAGGCAAAGGCCAAAGCCCTCGGCAATCGACATCATGGTCGATGCCGTGCCCATGGTCATGCAGGTGCCATAGCTGCGTGCAATGCCGCCCTGCACCCCGTCCCACTGGGCCTTGTCGATAGTGCCCGCCCGCCGCTCGTCCCAATACTTCCAGACGTCGGTGCCGGACCCAAGCGTTTCACCCGCGTAGTTGCCGCGCAGCATTGCGCCCGCGGGCATGAAGATAAAGGGCAGGCCCATCGACACCGCCCCCATGACAAGGGCCGGGGTGGACTTGTCGCAGCCCCCCATCAGAACCACGCCGTCGACGGGATGAGAGCGCAGGGTCTCTTCCACCTCCATCGCCCCCATGTTGCGGTAAAGCATCGAGGTCGGCTTGAGGAACTGTTCGGAAAAGTCCTGCACCGGAAGCTCGGCGGGCATCCCGCCTGCCTGAAGGATGCCGCGTTTCACCCATTCGGCCCGATCCTTGAGGTGATGGTGACAGGGCGACAGGTCGGACCATGTGTTGATGATCGCAATGACCGGCTTGCCGTCCCAGTCGGACGGATCAAGACCCATCTGCATGGCGCGGCTGCGATGGCCCATCGATCGCAGGTCATTGGGCGCAAACCAACGGGCGCTGCGAAGGTCCTTGTAGGTTTTGGTCATTGCGCTGCTCCCCCAATGCGTCGGTTGTCAGGGCAAGAGTGATGTGCTTTGCACCGGCTGGCTAGTCTGTTCTGACCGGAGCGGGACATGCCCGGGCCATTCTAAACAGTATCACCGTCAGTGGTGCGGCGCCGCACGCGACGTCTGCTGCAGGGCGACATCCGACGTTGACGGAGTGCTTCGATGCTGATGGAGGATTCGCACAGTCGGCACAGTCCCGCGTGGCCGGTGAAGTCGAGCAGTGGTAGGCCCGGAGGGACTTGAACCCCCAACCAAACCGTTATGAGCGGTTTGCTCTAACCAATTGAGCTACAGGCCCACTGGCAGACTGCCTCGCAAAACCGGAGGGCGGGGTCAAGCGGTAAGGCGCACCCAAGCTGTCCCACCCGTTGCACGGGGCGGCAGCTTGGGCTATCGCAGCGGCGATCGGGACACGAAAGGGCAAGGGCGCCATGACACAGAAAAACGGGCTGACCTACGCCGAAGCCGGGGTGGACATTGACGCGGGCAATACATTGGTCGAACGGATCAAGCCTGCTGCCAAACGGACTGCGCGTCCCGGCACTATGGCGGGCCTTGGTGGCTTTGGCGCGCTTTTTGACCTTAAGGCGGCGGGATATTCGGACCCGATTCTGGTCGCGGCGACCGACGGGGTCGGGACCAAGCTGCGGATCGGGATCGACACCGGCCATGTGGACGGTCTTGGCATCGACCTTGTGGCCATGTGCGTCAACGACCTGGTCTGCCAGGGGGCAGAGCCGCTGTTCTTTCTGGACTACTTTGCCACCGGCAAGCTGGACGTGGATCAGGCGACCCGCATCGTCGAGGGGATCGCCGAAGGCTGCCTGCGGTCCGGCTGCGCCCTTGTCGGGGGTGAGACGGCCGAAATGCCGGGCATGTACCATGGCGGCGACTTTGACCTTGCCGGCTTTGCCGTGGGCGCGATGGAGCGGGGGACGGACCTGCCCGCAGGCGTGACCGAGGGGGACGTGATCCTGGGACTTGCCTCGGACGGGGTCCATTCGAACGGATATTCTCTTGTGCGCCGGATCGTTGATCTGGCCGGGCTGGTCTGGACCGACACCGCCCCATTTGCCGCCACCAGCCTGGGTGAGGCGTTGCTGACGCCAACCCGGCTATATGTGAAACCTGCATTGGCGGCGATCCGGGCGGGCGGGGTGCACGGGCTGGCCCATATCACCGGCGGCGGACTGACCGAGAACCTGCCAAGGGTTCTGCCCGAGGGGCTGGGCGCGCAGATCGACCTGACCAGCTGGACCCTGCCACCTGTCTTTGCCTGGCTTTCGCAGGCGGGTGGGATCGTCGAGGCTGAGATGCTCAAGACCTTCAACGCCGGCATCGGTATGGTCCTTGTGGTCGAGGCGGGGCAGGCCGAGGCGCTGACGGCGCTGTTGTCCGAGATGGGCGAGACGGTGCACCAGCTTGGCCACATCACAAAGGGCGAGGGCGTGGCCTATAGCGGGCGGCTGGTATGACAGCGACGCCGCGTCGGGTCGCCATCCTGATATCAGGGGGCGGATCGAACATGGAGGCGCTGGTCCGGTCGATGGGACCGGACCATCCGGCGAAACCGGTGCTGGTGTTTTCAAATGACCCGGAGGCCGGTGGTCTTGCCAAGGCCCGCAAGATGGGCGTGCCGACCTTTGCCATTGATCACCGGCCCTTTGGCAAGGACAGGGCGGCCTTTGACCAGGCCGTGGACAAGGTGCTGCGGCAGGCGCGGGCCGACCTGATCTGCCTAGCCGGGTTCATGCGCATCCTGACGCCGGGTTTCATCGCGGGCTGGGAAGGCCGGATGCTGAACATCCACCCCTCGCTCCTGCCGCTCTACAAGGGGCTGCACACGCATGAGCGGGCTTTGCAGGCGGGTGACGCAGAACATGGCTGTACGGTCCACGAGGTGACGGCAGCGTTGGACGACGGGCCAATCCTTGGGCAGGCGCGGCTTGCCGTGCGGCCGGGCGACACGGCAGAAAGCCTTGCGGAACGGGTGCTGCCCCTCGAACATCAGCTCTATCCCGCAGTGCTGAAACGCTACGCTGCGGGCGACAAGACACCCGTATTGATTGGTTAAGGGCAGCCTCTTTCCATCCTGACCGGAAAGCCGTAAAACGACCTACCGCCGATGACGCGGTGCCCGAGGCTGCGGCCTCCTCACGCGAATGAGCAGGCTCTGATGCAGATCATCAAAACGACCGCTGCGCTGGCAGACTATTGCGCCGCCGCCGCCCGTCACCCCTACGTCACCGTCGATACCGAGTTTTTGCGCGAGCGGACCTATTACGCCAAGCTTTGCCTGGTCCAGCTTGCCAGCCCCGGCGATGACGACAGCAATGCCGTTCTGGTGGACCCGCTGGCCGATGGCATCGACCTCGCCCCGCTTTATGACCTGTTTCGCGACGAAAACGTTGTAAAGGTGTTTCACGCCGCCCGGCAGGATCTTGAGATCTTTTGCGTCGACGGAAACGTCATCCCCACACCGCTTTTTGACACGCAGGTCGCAGCGATGGTCTGCGGTTTTGGCGAACAGGCGGGCTATGAGACGCTGGTGCGCAAGATCGCCAAGGCCGAGGTCGACAAATCCTCGCGCTTTACCGACTGGTCGCGCCGGCCCTTGTCGGATGCCCAGATGCGCTATGCCCTTGCCGATGTGACGCATTTGCGGGTGGTTTACGAATACCTGTCCGGGCGGCTCGAAAAATCGGGCCGGGCCCGCTGGGTTGCCGAGGAAATGGCCGTGCTGAACGATCCGGCCACCTACCGTGTGGACCCGGCCGAGGCGTGGCAGCGGATCAAGACGCGGACAACCTCGCCCAAGTTTCTGGCCATCGTGCAGGAACTGGCCCGCTTTCGCGAAGCCTATGCCCAGGACAAGGACGTGCCGCGGAGCCGGGTGTTCAAGGACGACGCATTGATCGAACTGGCCTCGACCAAGCCTGCGGATGAGGCAGATCTTGGCCGGTCGCGGCTTTTGCTGCGCGAGGCCCGCAAGGGCGACATTGCGCAAGGCATATTGCAGGCGATTGCCCGGGCGCAGGCCTTGCCCGCCGACAAGATGCCCCGCCCGGACCGGTCGCGGGAACAGTTGCAGGTTAATCCGGCACTCGCCGACCTGTTGCGCGTCCTGCTCAAGGCCAAGGCTGAAGAATCAGGTGTGGCCCAAAAGCTGATCGCAACCTCGGCGGAACTTGATTCGATTGCCGCCGGACAGCGCGATGTCCCCTCGCTCAAAGGCTGGCGAGGAGAGGTGTTCGGTGAGGATGCATTGTTGCTGTGCAGCGGCAAGGTGGCCCTTGCGGCCCGTGGGCAGGATGTGGTGACCGTCCGGCTTTAGCGGGTGGCGCTGAGGGCGTTCGACGCAGAGCGGACTTCGATTCGGCGGACACCGGCAAGATCGGCGGTGTCAATCTGGGCTGCCGCGCTGATCGCAGGCGTTCCGCCAGGGGCAGGGGAAACCGGCGCTTCGGCCCGCATTTCAAGGCTCAAAACGCCATTTTCAGCCCCAACCGGCACTAACGCTGCGTTGAAATAGCCGGTTCCCGCCGCGACCCCTCTGGCCGTTACGATGATCCCCGCAGGGAAACTGTCGACCCGCACGGAGGTGATCTGGGTCACAGGCGCGCGCAAGTCGACCCGCGAGATCTGGCGATCGGCCGGGACGAGCTGCTGGGTCGCGCTTCCCGGTTCGATGATTCGCGCAGGACGTTCTATCCAGTTCAACGGATTGAACCGTGACTGGCTGAGCGTAGCGCAGCCGCTGAGCATGAAAGTCAGGCAGAGCAGAAGAGGAACAGGACGGAGCATTGCGAACGGTGCCTAGTTTATCGTTGATCTTGGGTATCGGAATCCGGAGCCGGTGAAAAGCACTCCTTGTGAACGCGTAACCGGGCAGGGGGTGGACCTTTGCCCCCCGGCGACCTAAGTCGCCAGACGACCCGAGAGAATTCCGGGACAGGAGAGACCGCAATGGCCAGTGCCGCTTTTGAAGAGATTGCCGAGACCTTTGACTTTCTCGACGATTGGGAAGACCGCTATCGGCACCTCATAGATATGGGCCGGGCGATGCCGCCCCTGGACGATGCTTTCAAGGTGCCGGCCACAAAGGTCGACGGCTGCGCAAGCCAGGTGTGGCTGGTCCCGCATGTTGAGGCAGGTCAGTTCCGCTTTGAGGGCGACAGCGACGCGATGATCGTGCGTGGTCTGATCGCGGTCCTGGCGGCCTTGTACAACGGGCTGAGCCTGGGTGAGGTGGGCCAGGTGGATGCGCGCGCCGAATTGGGCCGACTGGGCCTGAACGACCATCTGTCCGCCCAGCGGTCGAACGGGGTGCGGGCCATGGTCGAGCGGATCCGCACCGTCGCGGCGGCGGGCCCCGCGATCTAGCGGAGCGCCTGCGGCGCAAGCTTTTTTGTCAGTGCCTCCGGCGGGGATATTTTTAGCGAGATGAGAATCAGAGTGCGGCGAGGGCCGTAGTCAGGTCGCCGTAGCCTGTGAAACGGCGCTCAAAGGCGAGGCCGAGCCTTTGGGCGTGCCCTTCGGCCTTGGCCGTCAAGGCGGGATCGTCGGTCTGGGCCTGGTAGACCAGCTTGGTGTAATTGCCGAAATACATGTCACGCAGTTGCGGATGCCGGTCGAGGCCGAGTGGTTTCCATACGAAGGCGTCGAATTGCCGGACGAGGAAGTCGGTCAGGTAAAAAGCGCTGATTTCGTCGCGTGCGGCGAACGTGTCGTTGCCTTCGAAAAAGCTGTAGCAATGCGGGCCTGCCACCATGCCCACCCCCAGCCTGTCGCAGGCCGCTTGAAGCTGCCCGCCGGTGCCGCAATCGGCATAGACGACGAAGATTGTCTGATAGGTCTCCCGGTGCCGCGCGACCGTGGCTTCGATCAGGGGCGTGATCCGCTCGGGGTGGTTGTGCAGGATCGCCGGCAGGCATTGCAGGTCGAGGTGGTCCCAGCCATTGGCGGCTTTGAGGGCCAGTATCTCATGTGCCAGCGCCCCGCAGGCCAGAAGCAGCACCTGTCCCTGGCCGGTCGCGGCCAGTCCCTGTTCGGTCAGGGTTGCATCGTTTGGGCTGGTGGCGTCCGGGGTCATCGCAGGCGGACGGCGGTGCCATAGGCCACGATTTCGGAGGCTCCGCTCATGATCGAAGAGGTTTCCATCCGAAAGCCGACGATGGCGTCGGCACCCAGGCGCCGCGCCTCATCCGCCATCCGGTCGAGGGCCTGTTCCCGCGCGCCGGCGAGCATGGAGGAATAGCCCTTCATCTCGCCGCCAACCACGTTTCGCAGGCCCGCCATGATGTCGGTCCCGATATGCTTGGACCGCACCGTCGCGCCGCGCACCAGCCCAAGCGTCTCAACGACCTCGCGGCCAACGATGGTCTCTGTCGTGGCGATCATCATTTGTCGATCCCGTCATAGTGTTTGTCTTCGCGATCCGTCACGCGTTCGGCAATGACTCGCCACGCAATATAGGCGAAGAGCGCTGTCGGCACCCCGAGCGCGAGCCCGGCCATGGGCGAGAACCCCGCCCCGATCATCACTACATAGGCAATCCAAATCGTCGCCCCGGCAGCTGCCAGGACAATCACAAGTATCAGCATCAGTCGTTCAAGTGGCATCGTCGTCTCCTTGGCTTATCAAGATAGGGAGGCGTCGGCGCGGTTTACAGGGGGGCTATGATGCCGCCCGAGGGGAGGGGGCGCTAGTGCGCCGCCGCCCCCTGGTTGTGCTTGCGTGCCACGAAGGTCTTGGCCGTCTCAACCGCCACGGCCGCGTCGCGGCAATAGGCGTCGGCGCCGATGGCCTTGCCGAATTCGTCGTTCAAGGGGGCGCCACCGACCAGAACGATGTAGTCGTCGCGGATGCCCTTTTCCTTGAGCGTGTCGATCACGACCTTCATGTAAGGCATCGTCGTGGTCAGGAGGGCCGACATGCCAAGGATATCGGGCCCTTCCGTTTCCAGCGCCTCAAGGTATTTCTCGACCGAGTTGTTGATCCCGAGGTCGACGACCTCGAACCCGGCCCCTTCCATCATCATCCCGACGAGGTTCTTGCCGATGTCGTGGATGTCGCCCTTGACGGTGCCGATGACCATCTTGCCGACGCGCGGTGCGCCGGTTTCGACCAGAAGCGGCTTGAGGATGAACATCCCGCCCTTCATGGCGTTGGCGGCCAAAAGCACTTCTGGCACGAACAGGATTCCGTCGCGGAAATCGTTGCCCACGATGGTCATGCCGCCGACCAGCGCCTTGGTCAGGATGTCGTAGGGCGTCCAGCAACGCTCGAGCAGGATGTTGACCCCGTCCTCGATCTCTTCTTTCAGACCGTCGTAGAGGTCGTCGAACATTTGCGCGACGAGATCCTCGTCATCGAGGTCTGCGAGGATGATGTCTTCGTCTTCGGCCATTGGACTGCCTCTCTTGGGCGGCGATTTGCGATGATGCGATTAGCACGACAAACCCTGCTTTGGTCTGGATGGTTTGCGACACTGACTGACGCGCAACCGACGCGAAGACAATTGAATAATGCGGGGGAAGATCATGAAGGGGCTTCACGTGTTCATGCTTTGTTCTATAATCGACCCATGCCGGAGCAGATCATACCCATTCCGCAGGCCCAAAGACGGGGTCGTGCAGCGCAAACGAACGCCACCAACCGCTTTGAACGGCTGGTCACGCAGGCGATCGACGACGGCTGGGCGCGGGACGAGGATCTTCCGCCTTTGCGCACGCAGGTTTCGGACGAACGTCCGCGCCGGGTCATCAGTCGCAACACCTCGCCCGATTTGTCATTCGACCGGTCGATCAATCCCTACCGGGGGTGTGAGCATGGCTGTATCTATTGCTATGCCCGCCCCAGCCATGCCTACCTTGGGTTGTCGCCCGGTCTGGACTTTGAGACCCGGTTGATCGCTCGGCCCGAGGCACCGCGGGTCCTGGCTCGGGAATTGGCGGCGCGGCGCTATGTCCCCGACGTCATCGCCATCGGGACCAATACCGATCCCTACCAGCCGATCGAAAGGGATCGTGGCATCATGCGTGCGATCCTTCAGGTTCTGGCCGATCACAATCACCCTGTTGCCATCGTGACCAAGGGCACCCTGATTGAGCGGGATGTCGATATCCTAGCCCCGATGGCCGAAAAGGGGCTGGTGCGGGTCGGGATGTCGATCACCTCGCTGGACCCAAAGGTCGCCCGGGCGATGGAACCCCGCGTGCCGGGGCCGGCCCGCAAGCTGCGCACGATCCGGGTGCTGTCAGAGGCGGGGATTCCCGTGCGGCTGATGGTGTCGCCCGTGGTGCCCGCCCTAACCGATCATGAGTTGGAGCGAATCTTAGAAGCGGGTGCTGCCGCCGGGGCCATCGCGGCCTCGTCCATCGTGTTGAGGTTGCCGCGTGAAGTGTCTGATCTGTTTCAGGAATGGCTGTGGGAGGCATTTCCGGACCGGGCTGCCCGGGTGATGGGGCGGGTGCGCGAGTTGCACGGTGGGCAGGACTACGATCCGGCCTTTGGTCAACGCATGACGGGGCAGGGTGAATGGACCAAGGTCATCAAGCAACGCTTTGATCTGGCGTGCAAAAGGCTTGGCCTTGATCAGCGCCCTCCAGCCTTGCGGAAGGACCTGTTCAAGGTGCCGCCCAAGGTGGGTGACCAGATGGACTTGTTTGGCTAGGCCGCAGCCTTAGGTCGGGGCGCGGCGGCGTCCGCGACGGGGGGCGGCGACAGGACCGGCGCCATCGGTGCCATCGGAGGCAGAGGAGAAGCCGCCAAGTGCCTCGGCAATCGCGTCAAGTGTTGGACGTTCGCCCCTTGGGCGGGTCTCAAGCGCTTCGCGCATCTTGGCGAGGTGATCGGGCATTGTGCCGCAGCAGCCGCCGATGATCGTGGCCCCGGCGTCGCGGGCAAGAACGGCGTATTCTGCCATCAACTCTGGGGTGCCGTCATAGTGGATGTGGCCGTCGTGATACTTGGGGATGCCGGCATTGCCCTTGGCGATAATCGGCTGTTCGGGACCGGCGGCGGCAAAGCCCAGAATGGTGCGCAGAAGGTCAGAGGCCCCAACGCCACAATTCGCCCCGAAACCAATGGGTTGGTTGGGGATCTTGCCAACCATCTTGGCCATTTCGGCCGATGTCAGACCCATCATCGTCCGGCCGGCTGTGTCAAAGCTCATGGTGCCGCACCAGGGCATATCGGCCAGGGCAAAGGCCTCGGCGGCGGCGCGAAACTCTTCGGCTGCCGAGATCGTCTCAACCCAGAGGACATCGGCGCCGCCGGCCTTGAGACCCTCGGCCTGTTCGTGGAACATTTCGACCGCGCGCTCGTGGGTCAGGGTGCCCATTGGGGACATGATCTCACCGGTCGGGCCGACAGAACCTGCTACGACCACGGTGCGGCCGGACTTGTCAGCCACTTCACGGCCGATTTCGGCAGCGATCCGGTTGAGGTCGTGGACCCGCTTGTCCGCGTCATGCAGCTTTAGCCGCGAGGCATTGCCTCCGAAGCTGTTGGTGAGAAAGATGTCACTGCCCGCACCAACGGCACCCTGATACAGGGCGGTGATTTTTTCGGGGTGCTGTTCGTTCCAGATCTCGGGGGCATCCCCCGACATCAGCCCCATGTTGAACAGATTGGTGCCGGTCGCTCCGTCTGCCATCAGCCAGTCGCGGGTTTCGAGGAGGCGGGAGAGGGCGTTGGCCATAACAAAAGGCTCCATATAGCTGAATAGCTGTGCCACGAGCCGGGGCCCGCGAGGGAGATAGACGGCCGCCGGAAGGCGGCCGTGCTTGCGCCTGTCTCAGTGCTCGGAGAGCAACTGGGCCTTGGCCTCGATCATCAAGGCCGCCATCTGGGTGCGGATCGTCTGTTCGTCGGCCTTGTCATCAAGATCGCCGGACACCTTCCGGAACACGTCCTCGTCCCCGGCTTCTTCGAAATCGGAGCGGATGACTTCAGTGGCGTAGGCGGCGGCTTCGTCGCCGGTTTTGCCCATGAGTTCGGCGGCCCAGAGGCCCAAAAGCTTGTTCCGGCGGGCTTCTGCCTTGAACTGCATCTCGGCATCATGGGCGAATTTGGATTCAAAGGCGTTTTCGCGTTCGTCGAAAGTGGACATGGCGGGTCCTCGGCTGTTGCTGCGTTTACACCAAGGATATGCCTGCGCGATGGCTTGCCCGCAAGGGGGGGTTGGCGTATGACCCATTTCTATCGCGCAGCCGGACCCAGGTATGGGCCGATGTCGGGCGCAGAGTGGAGAGACGATGGCACGTCGCAAGAAGGTCTACGAAGGCAAGGCCAAGATCCTGTACGAAGGCCCCGAACCGGGAACGTTCGTGCAATACTTCAAGGATGACGCCACCGCCGGAAACGGCGAAAAGAAGGACGTGATCGAGGGCAAGGGTGTTCTGAACAACCGCCTGTCCGAGTTCTTCATGGTCGGTTTGCAGACCATCGGCGTGCCCACCCACTTTATCAAGCGCCTGAACATGCGCGAACAGCTGATCCGCCAGGTCGAGATCATCCCGCTGGAAGTGATCGTGCGCAACTTTGCGGCTGGCTCCATGGCCAAGCGCATGGGGATCGAGGAGGGCACCGTGCTGCCGCGCCCGATCGTCGAGTTCAGCTACAAGGACGACAAGCTGGGCGACCCGCTGGTGCCCGAAGAGTATATTGTTGCCTTTGGCTGGGCCTCGCAGCAGGATCTGGATGACATTGTGGCCATGGCGCTGCGGGTCAACGATTTCATGTCCGGGGTCATGCACGGCGTCGGTATCAAGCTGGTGGATTTCAAGATCGAGATCGGCCGGGTCTGGGAAGGCGATTTTCCGCGGCTTGTGGTGGCGGATGAGATCAGCCCCGACAGCTGCCGCCTGTGGGACATCGAGACGGGACAAAAGCTCGACAAGGACGTGTTCCGCCGTGATCTTGGCTCATTGACGGATGCCTATACGGAGGTGGCCCGGCGGCTGGGCGTTCTGCCCTCGAACGTTACCCACCGTCCCAAGCCGACCCTCATCAACTGAGCCGTCGATTTTTGAGTATTTGGAACGAAGCGAAGCAGGGGATCGTCACGTGAAAGCCATTGTTCATGTCATGTTGAAACAGGGTGTCCTTGATCCCCAGGGCGAAGCGGTGCGTCACGCCCTTGGCACCCTTGGTTTTGAGGGGGTCGAGGCGGTCCGTCAGGGCAAGGTGATCGAGCTGGACCTGGCCGGGTCCGATCGCGCCGCCGCCGAGGCCAAGGTGGCCGAGATGTGCGAGAAGCTCTTGGCCAACACCGTAATCGAGAGCTACCGGGTGGAGATCGCCTGAACGATGCGCGCGGCGGTCTTGCGAGAATACAACGCCGACCTCTCCATCGAGGAGGTGCCGGACCCGGTCTGTCCCGAGGATGGCGTGGTGTTGAAGGTTCTTGCCTGTGGCGTCTGCCGCTCTGACTGGCATGGCTGGACGGGGGAGCATCCCCGGGTCAAGCCCGGCCAGATCGGTGGCCATGAGTATTGCGGTGAGGTTGTTGAGGCCGGCCCCCGCGCGCGGCACCGTGTGGGTGACCGCTTGGTCGCCCCGTTTATCCTGGCCTGTGGCGCCTGTCCGACCTGCCAGTCGGGGCAGGGCCATACCTGCCCAAACCAGCGCCTTCCGGGGTTCATCGAACCTGGCGCCTTTGCCGAATATGTGGCTGTGCCCTTTGATCACAATCTGGCCGTCCTGCCGGCGTCTCTGAGCCCGACGGTGGCTGCCGGGCTTGGATGTCGCGTCACGACGGCCTGGCATGCCCTGACGGGCCGCGCCTCGGTCCAGGCGGGCGAATGGCTGGCGGTGCATGGCACGGGTGGCATTGGCCTGGCGGCTGTTATTCTTGGCCGGGCCCTGGGGGCCCGCGTCATAGCGGTTGATATCGTGCCCAAGAAGCTCGCGCTTGCGCTGAGCCTTGGGGCCGAAGCGGCGGTGGATGCAAGGGAGGGCACCACCGCCGCGACTATTCGTGACCTGACCGGCGGTGGGGCCCATGTCAGTGTCGAGGCGCTTGGGATCGCGGCCACCACCAATGCCTCGATCGAATGTCTGCGCCCCTTGGGTCGCCATGTGCAGGTGGGCATGCCGGTCGGTCATACCGCCCGGATGGAGATCAACATGAATGCCGTCTATATGGGTAACCTGGCTGTCTATGGGACCCGCGGCATGCCAAGCTGGCGCTACCCGAGCCTGCTGAGCCTGATCGAGGCCGGCCGCATCGACATGTCCCCGATGATCGCCCGCGAGATCGCCCTGTCCCAGACGGGCGGCGAGCTTGCCGCCTTTAACGGGCCGACCCCGCCCGGCGTCGCCGTCATCACCGATTTTCTGAACTGAGGAGCGCCTGCCCATGAAAGCCGCTGTCATCGTCTTTCCCGGATCGAACTGCGATCGCGACATGGCCGTGGCCCTGCGCCAGGCCGGGGCGGATGTCACAATGGTCTGGCACAAGGATGCCAGCCTGCCTGCCGGGCTTGACGTTGTGGCCGTTCCGGGCGGTTTTTCCTTTGGCGATTATCTGCGCTGTGGTGCGATTGCTGCCCAGTCGCCGGTTTGCCAGGCGGTGGTCACCCATGCCGGGCGGGGCGGCTATGTCCTGGGGGTGTGCAACGGCTTTCAGGTATTGACCGAGACCGGCCTTCTGCCCGGCGCCCTCATGCGCAACGCCGGGCTGCGGTTCGTTTGTCGGACCGAAGGTCTGCGGGTATCTACCACAGCTTCGGCCTTTACTGCCGCCTATGCAGCGGGTGCGGCCATCAACCTGCCCATCGCCCATCATGACGGCAATTACTTTGCCGATGCCGACACCCTTGGCCGCCTGACGGGCGAGGATCGGGTGGCGTTTCGCTATATCACCAACCCCAACGGGTCGGTTGACGATATCGCTGGGGTTCTGTCCGAAAACCGCCGTGTTCTTGGCATGATGCCGCATCCGGAGCGGGCGGTGGACCCCGCCCATGGTGGCACCGACGGGGCGGCCCTGTTTACTGGGCTGATTTCCGCCATGGTCGAGGCCTAAGCCGGGCGGAACGACGCCTAGGGGCGTGGCGCCCGAACGACGGCATATTGCCGCGACGGGGCGCTACCCCTAATCTTGGCTCATGAGCACAGAGCTGACTGCTAGCAAGACAGGAACCCCATCGGCGCGTCGGCGCTGGGTGCCCCGCATTGCCGTAACAGTGTTCTGTCTTGTCGCGCTGGCGGTGGTCTACTGGACCAACCTTCTGCTGACCGAACGATTTACCGAGTCGACCCGCAACCGGGCCGAGGTCCGCCTGACGCTTTACGCCGGCAACCTGATCAGCGAATTGCAACGAAATTCAATCGTGCCTCAGCTTCTGGCCCGCGACCCGGAATTGATCGGGGCGCTGAACTCGGTCGACTATTCACGCTCGACCCTGCGCCTGTTGTCGTTTGTGGACGAGATCGGGGCAGCGTCGATCATGCTGTATGACCGGGACGGCCGGATCGTGGCGGCAACGGACCGCAACCGGCTGGGTGAGATGCACGACCAGGCTGCCTATTTCAGCGATGCCCTTGCCGCGAACGCAACCATATTCACAACGATCCGCCGCGAAAGCGGCGGCTATGCCTATGTCTATTCCCGCCGCATCGATGCCAGTGGCACCACGGTTGGCGTGATTTCGGTCGAGGTGGACCTGGCCAAGCTGGAACGCAGCTGGGCCGGGACCACCGATGCTGTTCTCGTCACCAATGCCGAGGGCGAGATCATTCTGGCGACAGAGCCGCGCTGGCGGGGGCAAGATGAGGCGACTGCCCTTGCCGTGCAGTCTGCCCCATCGGCGATCGAACGGGCGATCCGGGCCACGCAGGATTGGTCTGCCTTGCCGGTTGATGCCTATGTGCGCGGCGAGGCGGTGTTGCGCCGCGAACTTCGGGTGCCGTTCCAGGGTTGGACCATCGTCAGTTTCACCGCCTATTCCAGCGTGCGCGAGAGGGTGAACGGTGTTCTGGCGCTTGAAATCATGGGATTCGCCATTCTACTGACGTTTGGTGTCTGGCTTAGTTCCCGCCGCACGGCGTCGCGGTTGGTGTTCTTTCAGCGCGAGTCGGCGGAGCTGCGCGCATTGAACCTGCGCCTGCAGCGGGAAATTGCCGAACGCGAAAAGGTGGAAAAGACCCTTCAGGTGGCCGAGCAGACCTTGGCGCAGTCGTCCAAACTTGCCGCTTTGGGCGAGATGTCTGCCGCGGTCAGCCATGAGTTGAACCAGCCGCTGGCCGCCATGAAGACCTACCTCGCCGGGGCCCGTTTGCTCTTGACGCGCAAGCGTCCTGACGAGGCCCTGTCCTCGTTCCAGCGGATCGACGACCTGATCGACCGGATGGGGGCGATCACCCGCCAGCTGAAATCCTATGCCCGCAAGGGGGCAGACGCATTTGAGCCATTGGATACAAAGGCTTGTGTCTCATCCGCCCTGGCCATGATGGAACCGCAACTCAAAAGCCGGACGGTCAACATCACCCGGACTCTGCCATCTAAACCGGCCATGATCCTTGGCGACCGTTTGCGGCTTGAACAGGTGATCATCAATCTGTTGCGCAATGCCCTGGATGCGACGAAGGGCGTTCGCGATCCCAAGATTGATATCATCCTCGCAGTAGGAGAGACCGTCAAGTTGGCGGTCCGGGACAATGGGCCGGGGATCGAAGACCTCGATGCCCTGTTCGAGCCGTTTTACACGACCAAACAACCTGGTGATGGGGTCGGCCTTGGGCTTGCCATTTCCTCGGGGATCGTAAACGACCTTGGGGGGCGGCTAACCGCACGCAACGTTCCGACCGGGGGCGCCGTGTTTGAGGTGCAATTGCCGGTTCTCCAAGAAAAAGTAGAAGCCGCGGAATGAAAGGCCTCAGATGAGCAAATCCATGAAGGTGGCGATTGTCGACGACGAAAAGGACATGCGCCAGTCCATCAGCCAATGGCTGGCCCTGTCGGGCTTTGACACAGAGACTTTCGCAAGCGCCGAAGACGCCTTGCGCGGCCTTAGCCCGGATTATCCCGGCATCGTGGTCAGCGACATCAAGATGCCCGGCATGGATGGCATGCAACTTCTCAAGCGGCTCAAAAGCGTGGATTCGACCCTGCCGGTCATCATGATCACCGGCCACGGCGACGTACCCATGGCGGTCGAGGCGATGCGGGTCGGGGCCTTTGACTTTCTGGAAAAGCCGTTCAACCCGGACCGCATGACCGAACTGGCCAAGAAGGCCACCCAGGCCCGCCGCCTGACGCTGGACAACCGTGCGTTGCGCCGCGAGCTTTCGGACGGCTCGGCCCTGATGAAAAAGCTGATCGGGGCCAGCCAGCTGATGGAACAGCTCAAAGAGGACATCCTCGACCTTGGGCAGGCTGATGGCCATGTGCTGATCGAGGGCGAAACAGGCACCGGCAAGACCCTGGTCGCCCACGCTCTGCATGCGGTCGGCGGTCGGGCGTCCAAGAAGTTCGTCCTTATCAGCTGTTCGGCCTATGACGAGGAAACCCTGGGGCGCAAGTTGTTCGGCCCGATGGACGATGATGGCGACCTGCCGGCCTATGAAGAAGCCCGTGGCGGTACGCTGGTCCTTGAGGATATCGAGGCGCTGGGGCAGGGGATGCAGGCCCGTCTGCTGACTGCCATCAACGATCAGGGCACTCCGGCCGAAACCCGGATCGTTGCGATCTGCAATCTTCAGGACGAAGGCAAGACCTGCGAAAGCGTGCTGCGCCCCGATCTGTTTTACCGGTTGGCCGCTCTGCGGATAATCGTTCCGCCACTGCGTCAGAGGGGCGAGGATATCCTGAGCCTTTTTGCCCGCCTGTCCGAGCAGTTTGCCGACGAATACGGATGCGATGCCCCCGAGGTCAGTGCCCAGGAGGCGGCCCAGCTATTGCAGGCGCCCTGGCCGGGCAACGTCCGCCAGCTTATCAACGTGGCGGAACGTGCCGTGCTCCAGAACCGCAGGGGATCGGGGACCATTGCATCCCTCCTGATGGCCGATAGCGACGAAACCCGCCCGACCATGACCACCGAGGGCAAACCCCTCAAAGAGTTTGTTGAGGCGTTTGAGCGGATGTTGATCGACAACACGATGCGACGTCACAAGGGGTCGATTGTCGGGGTGATGGACGAGCTTTGTCTGCCGCGCCGGACCTTGAACGAAAAGATGGCAAAGTACGGTTTGCAGCGGTCCGACTACATTTAGATTGCTACCTTTCGGGCCCTGTCCTAACTTTCGCCGGCGCAACCAGTGGTTGCGCCGTCTGTTTGTGCGATTTCAACATAGCCATTGTCATTTGCGGCTTGTGTCCCTTATGTAGGACGGGAGGGTAGGTGCGCCTTGTGTATGGCGACACTCCCCAGAGGTTTTCTGCCATCGGCGAGCACGGGACATTCCCCCGGACGCCAGTGGCAGACTTGAATGGTCCGCAAGGATCAAAGTCATAGCCCCGATATGCGTGCCGCCCTGCGTGGTGCGCCGGGTCTAAAATGGGCGCGGCCATCCTGGCTCGCGTTGGAGAAGAACCGCGATGCAACGCGCGAACGATACAGGCAACAGAGTAGACGCCCCGAGGGGCGCGGCCTGTCGCCACGCGCGGATCGCCTTAATCAGACATGACAGACGCACCGATGCCCCGCCAGGATCCGTCCTGGCGCTGCGGCGGGCGTCGTCGTGCGAACGGATATCATGGCCAAGAAAATGCTTATCGATGCCACCCACGCGGAAGAGACGCGCGTCGTGGTGGTTGACGGAAACAAGGTCGAGGAGTTTGACTTTGAAAGCGCAGCCCGCCGCCAACTAGCGGGCAACATCTATCTGGCAAAGATCACACGGGTCGAGCCGTCGCTTCAGGCGGCCTTCGTGGACTATGGCGGAAACCGGCACGGCTTTCTGGCGTTCTCGGAAATTCACCCCGATTACTACCAGATCCCTGTCGCTGATCGCGAAGCGTTGATCGCTGAAGAACGGGCCTACGCCGCCAGCATCTCGGACGAAAACGACGACGAGGACGACAACAGGTCCCGGTCGCGCAGCGATGATGAGGGCAAGGATGGCGGGCGCAATGGCGGCCGCAATCGCCCCACCCGCTCGCGCAGCCGCAGCAAGGCCGCGGATGCCTCGTCCGACGCTGTCGCCACCCAGGACGCATCCGGGATGGAGACCATTGACCTGTCCGAGGACGGTGAAGGTCAGGACACTCAGCTCGATGCCCCCGAAGGCTCGTCGCCCATGGAACTCGTCGGTGAAACGCCAGTCGAGACTCCGGCCGCTGACCAAGACGACGAGGCGCCTGACACCACAGAAGACGTCGTCGTGGACGAGGTCGAAAAGGACACCACGATCGAATCCGTGGCCGACGAGGACGATAGCGAGGACGTGCGACCCGCCCGCAAGCCCCGGCCACGCCGCTACAAGATCCAGGAGGTGGTCAACGTCCGCCAGATCATGCTGGTGCAGGTCGTCAAGGAAGAACGCGGCAACAAGGGCGCTGCCCTGACCACCTACCTGTCGCTGGCCGGCCGCTACTGCGTCCTGATGCCAAACACAGCCCGTGGCGGCGGCATTAGCCGCAAGATCACCAACCTTGTAGATCGTAAGAAACTCAAAGAGATCGCTAACGAGATTGATGTGCCCGATGGCGCCGGTCTGATCATCCGCACGGCAGGCAGCCAGCGGACCAAGGCCGAGATCAAGCGTGACTACGAATACCTTCAGCGGCTTTGGGAACAGATCCGCGAATTGACGCTCAAGTCGATTGTACCTGCCAAGATCTACGAAGAGGGCGACCTGATCAAACGGTCGATCCGCGATCTTTACTCCAAGGAAATCGACGAAGTGATCGTCGATGGCGTGGACGGTTACCGGACGGCCAAGGACTTCATGAAGATGATCATGCCGTCCCACGCCAAGAACGTGAAACCCTACGTCGAAGGTCTGCCGCTGTTCGCCCGTTACCAGGTCGAAGGCTATCTGGCCGCCATGTTCAACCCGACCGTGCAACTGCCGTCGGGCGGCTACATCGTGATCGGTGTGACCGAGGCGCTGGTTGCCATCGACGTGAACTCGGGCCGGGCGACCAAGGAAGGGTCGATCGAACAGACGGCCCTCAAGACCAACCTTGAAGCCTCGGACGAGGTGGCCCGCCAGCTGCGCCTGCGCGATCTGGCCGGTCTGATTGTCATCGACTACATCGACATGGACGAGCGTAAGAACAACGCTGCCGTCGAAAAGCGCCTGAAGGACAAGCTCAAGACAGACCGCGCCCGCATCCAGGTTGGCCGCATCTCGGGTTTCGGCCTGATGGAGATGAGCCGGCAGCGCCTGCGCCCCGGCATGCTTGAGGCGACGACGCAGCCCTGCGCCCATTGCCATGGCACTGGTCTCTTGCGGTCTGACGACAACGTCGCCCTTGGGATCCTGCGTCAGCTTGAGGAAGAGGGCGTTCGCGGCCGCTCCAAAGAGGTTCTGGTCAAGGTGCCGTTCGGCATCATGAACTTCCTGATGAACCATAAGCGCGAGAACGTTGCCCAGATCGAGATGCGCTACGGCATGGCGGTAAGGGTCGAGGGTGATCCCAGCCTGATCTCGCCGGACTTCCAGATCGAAAAGTTCAAGACCGCAACGCGCACCGTCCCCGAGGCGATCATGCCCGTCGTATCGGCCAACGCGCTTTTGATGGAAGACGAGGACGACGATCTGATCGTCGAGGAGACCGAGGACGAGGACGAGGTCGAGGAGGAGGCCGTGGCGGTCACCGCCGAGGTCCAGCCCAATTCAGCCGAGGCCGCGGACGCCGAGGGCCAACCGCGCAAGAAGCGTCGGCGTCGGCGGCGTCGGCGGGGCGGAAACGGCGACAATCAGTCCCGTGAAGCCGGTTCCGAGGACGACAATGATGCGGAAGGTTCGGATGCTGATGGATCAGATGGCGGTGACGCCGATGGTTCGGATGCTTCGGCAGAGACCGACGAAACGGTCGCGGCCAAACCCAAACGGACCCGCTCGCGTAGCCGTAAGCCCAAGGCTGACCCCGCTGTCGATGCGGAAGTGACCGAGGCTGCTCCAACTCAAGAGCAGGTCGCACCCGACGTTGCACCCGAGGCGGCAGCTGCCGCAGAGACGACTGTGGAAGAGGTGACTGCCGAAGAGGCACCAGCGGCCAAGCCGCGCCGCCGCAGCAGGGCCAAGCCCGCCAAGGCAGAGACCGAAGCGGCAGCCCCAGAGGCAACAGCCCCAGAGGTGGCAACGTCAGAAGCGACAGAAGCAGAGGCCGCACCCGCGCCGAAGCCCCGCCGCAGCCGCGCAAAGCCCAAACCTGCTGTCGAGGCGGAAGCCCCGCTTGCCGAAGCAGCACCTGCAGAAGTGGCTGCACCTGCCGAGCCTGAGCCCGTTGCGGCCGCTCCGGAAGAGGCCCCGTCTTCGCAAGAGGCAGCAACTCCTGTGGCAGACACCCTTGTCGCCGAAGCGCCGAAAGCCGAGGCTGAGGCCGACGAGAACAAGCCAAAACGCCGGGGCTGGTGGTCGCTAGGTCGTTGAACCTAGCCCGCTAAGGGTATGAAAAACAAAAAGGGCCGGGGCGGGGAAACCGCTCCGGCCCTTTCAACATTGAAACGACTCAGTCTCTTGGAATGTCAAAACCCGGCGCGGCAAGGGTGAAGCCGTCGAATTGGAACCCCGGCGAAACGGTGCAGCCGACCAGCGTCCAACCCGTTGTGGCCCGGGCCGCCTGCCAATGGTTTTCCGGCACGATAATCTGGGGGCTTTGTCCCGCGCCAAAGTCTGGCCCCAAAAGGTGGTCCGTCGCTGGTCCTGCGTCGGTCGGTGACAGGCTCAGCATCAGCGGCGCACCGGCGTAGAAGTGCCAGACCTCGGTCGCATCGACCCGGTGCCAATGGCTGGCCTCGCCCTCTTTCAGCAGAAAGTAGATGCAGGTGCCACAGGGCCGCCCCGGACCGTCGGCGACCCATGTCTGACGGTACCAGCCCCCCTCGGGATGGGGGGCCAGCTTAAGCTTGGTGATCAACTCATCGGCGGTCATGTGGCTACGCTCCCGTAGGGCGTTCAATGACACCCGGATGGATGGTCAAGGCGGGCGGCGTCAATCAGCGCAGGATGCTGCGCCCAGCGTATTGGGCGGTGGCGCCCAGCATTTCCTCGATCCGGATCAACTGGTTATACTTGGCCAACCGGTCCGAACGGGCCAGCGACCCGGTCTTGATCTGACCGCAGTTGGTGGCAACGGCAAGGTCTGCGATGGTGGCATCCTCCGTCTCGCCCGACCGGTGCGACATCACACAGGTGTAGCGGGCGCGGTGGGCCATTTCGACGGCCTGAAGCGTCTCGGTCAGGGTGCCGATCTGGTTGACCTTGACCAAAAGCGAATTGGCGGTGCCAGTCGAAATGCCTTCGGCGAGGCGGGCAGGGTTGGTCACGAAAAGGTCGTCACCGACGAGTTGCACCTTCTTGCCAAGCACTTCGGTGAGGGACCGCCAGCCGTCCCAGTCGTCCTCGGACATGCCATCCTCGATCGAGATGATCGGATAGTCGGCCACGAGGCCCGCGAGGTAGGACACATTCTCGTCCGAGGTAAGCGAGGCACCTTCGCCCTTCATCTCGTACTTGCCGTCCTTGTAGTATTCGGTCGCAGCACAATCCATCGCCAGATAGATGTCCTCGCCCGGGGTATAGCCTGCGGTCTCAATCGCCTTGAGGATGAAATCGAGGGCGGCGCGGGTCGACTGCAACTCGGGGGCAAAGCCGCCTTCATCGCCCAAGCCCGTGGACATGCCAGCCGCCGACAGTTGCTTTTTCAGGGTGTGGAACACCTCTGACCCCATGCGGACCGCTTCGCGGATGTTCTCTGCCGCGACGGGCATGATCATGAATTCCTGAATGTCGATGGGGTTGTCGGCATGCTCGCCCCCGTTGATGATGTTCATCATCGGGACAGGCAGCATCCGGGCCGAGGTGCCGCCGATATAGCGGTAGAGCGGCTGGCCGGTGAAATCGGCAGCGGCCTTGGCGACGGCCATCGACACGCCAAGGATGGCGTTGGCGCCCAGACGGGCCTTGTTGTCGGTTCCATCAAGCTCGATCATCATCATGTCGATATCGACCTGCTCGGTCGCGTCCATGCCCAGGACGGCTTCGGCAATCTCGCCGTTTACCGAAGCCACGGCCTCAAGCACGCCTTTGCCCATGTAGCGGGCCTTGTCGCCGTCGCGCTTTTCCACCGCCTCGTAGGCACCTGTCGATGCGCCCGAGGGGACCGCGGCGCGGCCCATGGTGCCGTCTTCAAGGATCACGTCAACCTCAACGGTGGGGTTGCCCCGGCTGTCGAGGATTTCGCGGGCGTGGATATCGATAATGGTGCTCATGACAGTTGTCCTTGGCTGGAGACTGAGTTGCCCGCTCTATAGCTTGGCGGGTCGTTGGAGGGAAGCTTGGCGGGCATCTTCGCGACGGGCGTTTTGTTTCAACCGGGCCTCGCGGATCAGGGCATAGGAGCCCGAGGCGACGATGATCCCGGCCCCGATAAGGGTGGCAAGATCGGGCCGTTCGCCGAACACAAGGGTTCCGATGATCAGGGCAAAGGCGATGCGGCTGTAGCGGAACGGTGCGATCACCGCCACGTCGCCCAGCCGGGTGGCCGCCACGATGGCCGCATAGGACAGGACGCCAATGACAATTGCGGCGAACGTCAGGGCCCAGGTGTCCTGTGTCAGGGCCACCGGCGATTGCCCCATGACCACCATCAAAACAAGCCCCGTGGGTACCAGACCGATGAAGGCGGCAAGCGAAAGCTGGGGGGAGGTGACCTCTTTGGGTGTTATCCGGGTCAGCATATCCCGCGCGCTGAGCCCGATGACCGCCTGCACCGCGAAAAGGGAGGCCGGTTCAAAACTGTCGAGGCCGGGCCGGATGACCAGCAGGACCCCGCAGAACCCGACCCCCACGGCAGACCAGCGCCGCCAGCCCACGGTTTCACCGAGGAACAGGGCGGCCCCGAGTGTGACCGCCAACGGCAGCGCCTGCAGGATCGCGGAGGCCGAGGTGATGGGGGTCAGGGCGAGGGCGGTGATAAAGCCGATGGTGCCAAAAACCTCTGCCAGAGTGCGCCCGATGACGGCCGGGTGCAAAAGCGCCCGCGTCCAGATCCGCTGTCCCGTAAAAAGGGCAACAAGGCCGACCAGCACCGCGCCACCGCCGCCAAGGATCGCAATGATCTGTCCGGTGGACATATCGGCGGACAGCAGCTTGATGCACATGTCCTCGATCGCGAAAAGCGCCATGGCGAGGATCATGAGAAGCGCGCCGCGCAGGTTCTGCGTCATGTGGTCATTTCCGCGGCTCTGGCTGGGACAGGCGGCCCGGCGGGGCCGTCAGGGGTGGGATGACTGGGCGATACAGGCTTGCGGCCCCAAGGGAAAGGGCGATTGCACCTGCATCGGAAGGGGCAAGGTGCCTAGCGCCGCCGAACCGGGACGCCATAAAGCTCGAGCCGGTGGCCCTTGAGTTCATAGCCCAGCCGGGCGGCGATGCGTTCCTGAAGTTCTTCGATCTCGGGGTCGACAAACTCGATGACTTCGCCTGAATGCATGTCGATCAGGTGATCGTGGTGATCCCGGTCGGCGGTTTCGTAGCGGGCGCGGCCGTCGCCAAATTCGTGCTTTTCCAGGATTCCCGATTCTTCGAACAGCTTGACCGTGCGGTAGACCGTCGCGATGGAAATCCGCGGGTCCTCGGCCGAGGATCGGGCGTAAAGCTCTTCCACATCGGGGTGATCTTCTGCCGCCTCCAGCACGCGGGCGATCGTGCGCCGCTGGTCTGTCATCCGCAGACCGTGGGATTCGCACCGTTCGAGGATCGTCTTTGTCATGGCCTGCCCGGAGTTCGCTAGGATGTCCCAAAGGCTTTAACGGCTTGGCCCCGGGTTTTCCACCCTGCCGTTCAGAGGGGGATTGCGCAAAACGGTAGCCGCAGCCAACTGCCTCCCAAGGGCCGCACCTTTGCCCCGCATCCGATCTTGAAGCGGGCAAGCCCCGGTGCGGCCTCGGTGTCCACTGTGCCAAGGTCAAGGCTGGCGTGGCCTTGGCTGGCCAGCCAGGACGCCGCGTCCATGAGCATCAGGTGGTGGGCACAGGCCTCGCGCCCCGCGGCGCCGGTCCAGCCGGTCAGGTAGGTGGCCATGCTCGCGTGCCGTGCAAACAACATCGCCGCAATCGTCACCCCGGCCTTGCGGGCTGTGAACAGGGTCAGGGACTGCCGATTGGCCTCGGCCATCGCGAGGGGAAGGGACAGGGGCCAGCCACGATACCGCTTTCTGAGCTGCATCCCGCGCTCCTCTTCCAACAGCCAGAGGTCGTGGACTGGATGGAACGGTGCACCGGTGATTTCCAACCCTGCACGCCGGGCCTTCATTAGACTACCGCGCCACGCAGGGTGCAGGCCCACCTCCAGCCCCGTCGGGCAGGTCAGGTCCAACGTGGCGACATGGGCCGTGGTCATCACCTGCCGGTAGCCTGCCAACCGCAGCGAAGGGCAGGGCTGTTCCGCCTCGATCATCCGAAGGCCCATCGGGGGGAGAGCCCGCAGCGCACGGGCCCGCGCCCGCGGATCTTCGATAAGCCAGTGCGGTCCCCGCGAGATCAGCCCCAAACGCCCCAAAGGGCCAAGGTTGCGGACCATGACAAGGGCCTGGCCGACCACATTTCCCCGATCTTCAAGAGCCACGATCTGGCCAGACAGCCCGAGCCGTGTCAGTGCCGCTCCAAAGACCGGGCTTTGCTGAAGCGCCAGCATGGGTTGGGCCAGGACCCGCTGGGCGCGGCCAGCTTCGACATATTTGGTTTCCGAAAAGGCGGTTTCGGCCATGCCCGTCTCACCCAGCCCCATTTCACCAAGGCCGACTTGATCAATGCCGATTCGATCAAGGCCAACCTCGGTCAGGACGCGCATGGTTGGATCGCGTGAGGGGAACCGCTCTTGAATTGTCATGCGGGCATTAAGCCAGATGAAACCTAAGCCAGACTTAATAGCCGCATGACAAAGCGTCCCAAACACGGCCCCATCAGCGGCATCACCGCCCCCGGTCCCCGCATGACACCCCTTGGGGCGGCAATCACCGCCCTCTTGCTCGCCATCCCCGCCGGGGTGGTCGTTACCGTGCTCGCGGCCCTTCTGTCCTAGCCGTCAAGCTGCACCAGGGCATGGCGCTTCTTGCCGGCACTCAGCTTTATCGGGCTGGCGAGGGCTGCGGCGTCGATCATCAGGCCCGCATCACCAAGAGGGGCATCGTCAATACGGGCGCCATTGTCCGAGATCAGGCGCTTGGCCTCTTTGCCACTGGCGGCAAGGCCGGTCCGGACGATCAGTTGCACGATCGAGATGCCGTCGCCCAGTTCCGCCCGACTCAGGGTCAGGGTCGGCAGGTCGTCGCCCACACCGCCCTTCTCAAACACCTCGCGGGCGGTCGCCTCGGCTGCCGCCGCTGCGGCGGGTCCGTGCAAAAGGCCGGTCACCTCGTTGGCCAGCACGATCTTGGCCTCGTTGATCTCGGCCCCGCCCAACGCGCCCAGACGGTCGCAGTCCTCAACCGGCAGTTCGGTGTAGAGTTTAAGGAACCGGCCGACATCGGCGTCGGTCGTATTGCGCCAGAACTGCCAGAATTCGTAGGGCGACAGCATGTCGGCATCCAGCCAGACCGCGCCAGACTGGGATTTGCCCATCTTCTTGCCGTCCGATGTGGTCAGCAGGGGCGAGGTGAGGCCGTAAATCTCATGGTCCAGCACCCGCCGGGTCAGGTCGATCCCGTTGACGATATTGCCCCACTGGTCCGATCCGCCCATCTGCAGCAGGCAGCCATAGCGGCGGTTCAGCTCAAGAAAGTCATAGGCCTGCAGGATCATATAGTTGAACTCAAGAAACGACAGCGACTGTTCCCGGTCGAGCCGGGATTTCACGCTCTCAAAGCTCAGCATCCGGTTGATCGAAAAGTGCCGGCCAATATCGCGCAGGAAATCAAGGTAGTTCAGTTCGTCCAGCCATTCGGCGTTGTTCAGCATCAGAGCGCCAGTTGGGGCTTCGGCATAATCGATGTAGGCCGAGAACACCCGGCGGATGCCGGCGATATTGGCGTCGATCTGTTCGGGGCTCAGCAAGGGGCGCTCATCGGCGCGGAACGACGGGTCGCCGACCTTGGTGGTCCCGCCGCCCATCAGGGTGATCGGCTTGTGGCCGGTCTTTTGCAACCAGCGCAGCATCATGATCTGGATCAGACTGCCCACATGAAGGGACTTGGCCGTGGCGTCAAAGCCGATATAGGCAGGCACCACCCCCTTGCTCAGTGCCTCGTCAAGGCCTTGATAATCGGTGCAGTCCGCTAGGAAGCCACGCTGCATCATCACAGCCATGAAATCGGACTTGGGGTGGTAGGTCATCGTATTGTCCTCAACGCTCGGTCGGGGCACTCTATAGAAGCCGTTTGGCGCAAGGGGAAGAAGATGTTGAAGGCTGGGGGCGCAGGACAGGTCCTGCGGGTGCTGGGGGCGATGTCGGGGACCTCCCTCGACGGGGTCGATGCGGCGGTGATCGAAACCGATGGGGTGACGATGATGGGCTTTGGCCCGACCGGCTATCGGCCCTATACGGCAGACGAACAGTCCGTGCTTCGGGCGGCGCTCGGCAAGTGGGAGGGGGCAGAGGTCGCCGCCGCCGCCGAAGTCGTCGAGACCGTGCATGCAGAGCTTCTTTCTACCTTCGATCCCGTCGATCTGGTAGGCTTTCACGGCCAGACGGTGGCGCATGATCCGCAAGGGCGGGGGACGCTGCAAATCGGCGATGGCGCGCTTTTGGCCGAGGTTCTGGGCTGGCCGGTGGTCTGGGACTTCCGCACGGCCGATGTCCGGCTAGGCGGCGAGGGGGCACCACTGGCCCCATTCTACCACTTCGCCCTGGCGCAGCATCTCAAACTGTCTGCACCGATGGCCTTCCTCAACCTCGGTGGCGTCGGCAACCTGACCTGGATCGACCCCACCAAGGCCCGGCCCGAGGATGAGGGGGCGATCCTGGCCTTCGACACCGGCCCCGCCAATGCGCCGCTCAACGATCTGATGATGCTGCGGCGCGGACTCAGCAGGGATGAGGACGGCGCACTCGCCGCCCAAGGCGAGGTGTCCGAAGCGGTGGTGACCGACTTCCTCGACCATCCCTACTTCTGGCGGATCCCGCCCAAGTCGCTGGACCGCGATGCCTGGTCGGGATTGTTGCCCAGCGTCGCGGGGCTGCCAGACACGGATGCCGCCGCCACGCTCACGGCCTGTGCGGCCAGCGCGGTGATGCAGGCGATGACCCATTGCCCCGCGCCGCCCTCGCAGGTGCTCGTGGGCGGCGGCGGGCGGCACAACCCGACCCTTATGGCGATGATCGGGGCCGCACTCGACTGCCCGGTTCTGCCGGTCGAAGAGGTGGGCCTCGACGGCGACATGCTCGAGGCGCAGGCCTTTGCTTATCTCGCCGCGCGGGTCGCCCGGGGCCTGCCCACGTCATGCCCGGCAACAACAGGCGTCCGGGCCGCCGTCGGCGGCGGCACCCTCAGCCGACCGCAATCAGACTGAGCAGGCCATAGCCCAAGCCTCACATGAAAACCCAACCCCGGTCCTCATCTCGCCAAAAATATCCCGGGGGGAGGCCGCAGGCCGGGGGGCAGAGCCCCCCCTAAACGCCCCCCCAAATAACGCCCCATCCCCCTCAAGCGGGCAGATGGATCCGGAACCGGGCGCGGATCGCGGCATCGATGTCGGGGGCAAATCGGGCGGCAGCGCGATTGGCCAAAATTGCCTCCTTGCGCCGGGTCGCCTGAGTGATCAGGTCGGGGCGGTTCTTTTCTTCCCACTCCTTGGGGGACATTCGGTTGGCGATGGCGGGGTAGACGTAATCGGTCTCCATCAGCGACAGGGTCTGGTCCGATCCCAGGTAGTGACCCGGCCCGCCGATGCAGGTGGCGCGCATGGTTTCCAGCGCCATGGTGTCGTCGGTCACCTCAATGCCCCGCACGCAACGCATCGCCTGCCCGATAAGGTCGTCACCGAGGATCAGGCTTTCCAAACAAAAGCCCAGCAGGGAGGCGTGCATGCCCGCCGCCTCATAGACCATGTTCAGGCCCGACAGCCCCGCCATCACGTTCGAGCACATCTGCTCCCACCCGGCTTGCATATCGGGTAGCTTGGCGTCGGCGATCCCGGCAGCGGCGCCGCCGGGCAGGCCGTAAAAGCGGTGCATCTGGGCGCAGCCCGCGGTCAGCAGGGCCTGCTCGCCCGACCCGCCGGACATCGCGCCGGTGCGCAGGTCCGACACGAAGGGCCAGGTGCCGAAGATGGCCGGATAGCCCGGCGACATGGCGTTGACATAGACCACGCCCGCCATGCATTCGGCGACCGCCTGCACGATGGCACCCGCAATGGGGGCAGGGGCGGTGGCGCCCGCCTGACCGGCCGACAGCAACAGGACCGGCATGCCGCCTTCGATACAGGCCTCCATCACCTTGCAGGCATCGGTGGCGAACTTCATCGGAGGCACGACAAAGCAGTTGGAGTTGCTGACAAAGGGCCGGGCCCGCCAGGCTTCCTCGCCCCCTGCAATCATGTGCAACATCTCAAGCGCTTCGGGCACATAGGCGGGTTCGGTGAAGGAGGTTCCGACGTGCTTGGTCGTGCCCGCACAGCAGGCATAGACGGTGTTCAGGTCCATCTCGAGGTTGTCGGCGATGTCGCGGGCGACCATGGGCCGTTGCAGGAAGTGGATATTGTCGAGCTGGTCCACGATGCGGGCGGCGTCATGGATGTCCTGCACGGTTGAATCGCGGTACTTGCGTCCTTCGACATCGACCACGTTCACCGCCGCACCGGCGGTGCCGTAATGGACGCGGGTGCCAGACAGGAACAGGTCGTTGGAGGCGTCGCGCCCGAATAGGGTCATGTCGCGGCAGGCCTTGGCCATCATGTCCTCGACGAGGGCGGGGGGGAAACGGATGCGTCCGTCACTGCCCTGAATGGCGCCTGCCTTGGTCAGGATCTCGACCCCTGACGGGGGGGCATCGGCCAGCCCGATTTCCTCCAACGCCCGCAGGGCGGTGCGGTGGATGCGCAGGACTTCGGCCTCGGTCAGCGGGTTGTAGGTGCCGCCGGACATGCCGGGGCGGATCGGACGCATGGCGTCCGACAGTTTTGCCGAACGGGCGGCATGGCGCGCGGCGCGGCCGCCGCTGCGGGCCCGGGCGGTTTTAGTGATCTCGATTGCACCGGGCTGTGGCTGATCGGTTTCGGGGGACGGAAGGGTGATATCTGACATCGGGGCGGCCCTTGTTGCAGGCGATACGGAGGGAAAAGACATTCGCGGCGCCCAAAGGGCGCGTTCAGATGTCTGACATCGGCCCGCCCCGGGCCGCGCGTCCCCGCCGTGCCCCGATGGTGCGTAGCGTCAGTGTGATCCGCCAATAAAAAGTGGGCATCGGGTGAGGTCCATCGAAGATTTCCCGATGATCACCCGATGAAGCCGACCCTCGTCGCGCTCAATTGCGACAAAGGGTCGTTTTCGGCACTTTGTCGGTCTTTCTGCTTGCCCGTCGCCCTACCACGATCCGGACTTGCCGCCACTCTTAGGGGCGTCGTCGTCGGGTGGGGTTTCCTTGGCTGGCTTGGCGGAAATGGTGAAGGGGGTTGCTTGCACATGGCCGCAGGACGGGCAGGTCAGCCGCGTCTCGCCCGACCCTTCCGTGGTCTCGGTCGCCTCGACCAGCGTCACGCGGGACCGGGTCATCCCGGTCTTGCCGCACGAGGGGCAGGGGGTTGCGGCCAGCTTGGCCGCCGACCGCCGGTTCAGGCCGACAATCGCTGCAATGATGGCCGCCACGATGCCGCCGATCCAGATCAGGGCATTGCCGCCGCCCTCGCTGTCCTCGGAGGCAGCGGTTTCCGTTTCTGCCGCGGCATCAGTGGCAGCAGGGGCCTCCGGAGCGATTGCCGCAGGGGCCGGGGCGAACAGAAGGCCGGCCGCAATCGCCTCGACCCCGGCGGCGATGCCGCCCGGATAGTCGTCTTGACGAAACGTCGGAAGGAAGGTGTCATCAACCGTGGCGATGCCCGCCGCGATGGCCGCTTCGGAAAAATCACCGTTGATCTCTACATGCATTTCCCGGTCGTCCTTGAACACCAGAACCAGCACACGGCGCCCGTTTGTCGCCGCCCCCATGTCCCAGTTGGCCATCAGGTTGCGGGCATAAACGTCGAGATCGTCGCCGCCGGTATACAGCGCCATGGACAGAAGGGTCACGACCGCAAGGTCCGTGTTGCTTTGTTGTTCCAGTGCGACGAGGCGGCTGGCAAGCTCTGCCTCTGCCACGGCGGGCAGAAGGTCTGCGTCGTCGGTGACGGGGGTTTCGGATTGCGATGGGTAGGTCTGGGCAAAGCCTAGCGATGCGGTCAGTCCAAAGGCAAGCAGGGCAACGACGAAGAGGCGAAAACGGGTCATGGGACCATCCCTTTGGAAAAGACTGCTATCAGTCTATCCCAAGCCCGCCTTTTGCCAACCCCTTTGGCTATGGCCACAGTGGGTGGGCAAATTGCCGTCGCGTGTCTCGATGAGCCTTAGGCGGCCAACTTGCCGGCAAATGCCAGCACCTGTGCCAGTGCCTCGGCAAAGGTTGCGTCCTCAACCGTCATGGCGACCCGGATGTGACCGGCCGCGGCGGTGCCAAAGCTTTCGCCGGGCATGACGGCAATCTGGGTAGCGTCCAACAATGCCTCTGCAAAGGCGTCGCCGGACAGGCCGGTCGCCCGGATGTCGAGCATGACGTACATTGCCCCTTGCATCGGCACCGCCTTGACCACGTTCTGACGGGCCAGCAGGTCGATCACGATATCCCGGCGACGGCGGAAGGGGGCGGCAATCTCGGCCTCGAAGTCAGGGCCTTGGGCCAGGGCAAAGACGGCGGCGGCCTGGATGTATTCGGGCAGGCCATAGGTGGTATTGGTGGCCAGGTCGGTCATTGCCGCGATCACCTCGGCCGGGCCGCAGACCCAGCCAACCCGGCTACCGGTCATGGCGTGGCTTTTGGACAGTGATCCGACGACAAGCGTCCGCTCGGCCATGCCGGGCAGGGCGCGGGGCGACAGGTGGGCGCCGTCCCAGACCTGGGTGTCGTAGACCTCGTCCGAGATCAGCCAAATGTCATTTTCGGAGCAGACCCGGGCGATCCCTTCGAAGGTTTCGCGCGAATAGACCACCCCTGTTGGGTTATTGGGACTGTTGATCAGCAGCGACCGGGGCGGCGGCCCGGCCTTGACCACAGCCTCGATATCTGCGGCAGACGGTTGGAAATTGTTTTGCGCGCTGGCCATGACCGGCGCGGGGAGCGCCCCGACTGAACGGATCGTTCCGGGATAGGTCGCGTAGTAAGGGTCGATATAAAGCGCCCGGTCGCCCGGGTCACAGGCCGCGGCATGGGCGCTGAACAGGGCAAACTGGCCGCCCGGGGTAATCAGAATGTTGTCGGGGGTCGTGGGCACTCCGGTGGCGCGGGCGATCCGGTCGGCCACGCTCTGACGCAGGGGCTGGATACCCTGAATGGCAGAATATCCGGTCCGCCCGGACAGGGCGACCTCATGCATCGACCGAAGGATGGGGGCGGCGGTGCGGATGTCATGCTCACCGATGGTCAGCTCGACAATGGGGGCACCAGCCTCCTTCAGGGCGCGGGCACGGCGATAAAGATCCCAACCGTCGGAACCGCCGGCGTTGATCGAGGAGATGCGTGTGGAAATGTTCATGGGGCGCACCGAACATAGGGGGCAGGGCAGAGTCAATCTGTGCTCGCTCTATCCCCCATGAGATACCGAGGCCCGGCACCATATTGCGCCGCAGCGTCGCCGGGATTGTAAAGGGCACAGTGATCCAGTGACAGACAGCCACAGCCGATGCAGCCGTCCAGCCTGTCACGCAGATCTTCAAGCTCTGCGATTCGGGCGTCGATCTGGCTGCGAAAGCCGGTGGCGATGGTGGTCCAGTCCTGCCGGGACGGCGCTTCATGGGCGGGCAGGTCCGCCATGTGACGCCCGATCTCGGCCAACGGAAAGCCAAGCTGCTGGGCGATCATGGCAAAGGACAAGCGGCGCAGGTCGGACCGCGCATAGCGTCGGTGGCCGCCCGCATTGCGCAGGGGCCGGACGATGCCGTGGGTCTCGTAAAACCGGATGGCGGACACAGCCAGCCCGGTGCGATCGGCCAGATCCCCAATGCTGAGCCCTTGGGAGGGTGTTTTGGCAGCCATAACGATTGTTCTTGATCTAAAGTGAACTTGAGAAATTATACATGAGTCGCACCAGGGCCAAAGCGCATTATGTCTGGCCCAAAGACAGGAGAGTGAAGATGGCGCGACTGGAACATGTAAACGTCACCGTGGCCGACCCCGATGCCACCGCCGCGATGTTGGTAAAGCTGTTCGACTGGCACGTCCGCTGGCGCGGGAGCGCGATCCACGGCGGCCTGACGGTCCATGTGGGGAGCGATACCGACTATGTGGCTGTCTATACCGGGCCGGGCAACACGGAGCAGACCCCTGCGCAGAACAGCTACACCCAGCGGGCAGGCCTGAACCACCTGGGCATCGTGGTTGATGACCTGGATGCGACCGAGGCGCGGGTGAAGGCCATGGGGTACGAGCCGCATTCCCATGCCGATTACGAGCCCGGCAGACGGTTTTATTTTCACGAAGAGAACGGGGTCGAGATCGAGGTGATCAGCTACGCGTAACCTCAATGGGGCGGTGGGTCGAGACCCACCTTACGCCTCTGCAAGCCCTGCCTGGACCTTCTTGGGAAGGCTCGCCCGGATGATCCGGTAGGAGGTGAGCAGCCGGTGCCGGACCTCTTCGATATCGGTTTCCTCCGGCAGGTAGATCCACGACCGGTGGAAATAGGCAGCCTTCTGGCCGACCCCCGCATCAATGAGCATCTGGGCTGTGTCTATGCTGTCGGTCTTGACCGATACGCCCGTCCATTTGGAGCCGAAGCAGGCGAACATCTTGCCCCCGACCTTCCAGGAATCCAGATCCCCTGCGCCTGGGTCCGAGGCGGTGGCCCCGGGCAGGGCGGCACAGATTGCGTTGACCTCATCTCGGTTCATGGGATCATGATGCCAAGGCTGGACCAGAGGAGGCAAGGCCGTTGTCGCAATGGGTCGCCCTTTTGCGGGGCATAAATGTCGGTGGTGCCAACAAGGTGCCCATGACCGACCTGCGTCGTCTGGCCGAGGGGCTGGGCTGGACCGGGGTCCGCAGTTATATCGCCAGTGGCAATCTGATCTTCGAGGCCGGAGCCGAGGTGATGCCCGACAGGCTCGCCGCCCTGTTGCGGGCCGAAATGGTGAGGGAAATGGGGGTCGATGTCCCGATCCTTGTCCTGACGGCTGACCGGTTGCGCGCCGCCCTTGCGGACTGTCCGTTCAAGCCGGAGGAGGGCCGGCATGTCCATGCGATGTTCCTGTGGTCCGAACCGGTCCTGCGACAGGACCGGCTGGAAGACCTGCGAAGCCCGACCGAGGCGCTTGTCATCCGCAATGGCATTGCATGGCTGCATACGCCGGACGGGTTTGGCACCTCCAAACTGGCGGAACGCTTTGGATCGGTGGTGAGCGGAACCGAGATGACGGGTCGTAACCTCAATACCCTGCGCAAACTGGCTGAAATGCTGGGCTGACAATGTCTGGACGGGGCCAGTTTTGCCTGCTATGCGGAAGTCATGAAGAGCAACCGCACCCTCATTTGCTGCATTATTCCCTGCTGACATCCGTCGCGGGCCGCTCTTTCACACCTTTCCATCTGACGTGAAATAAGCCAAGCCCGCGGGCGAAACCCGCTTGCCGAGGCCCCAAGACACCATGACACCGATCCGCCTGCACAACACCAAGACCCGCCGCAAGGAGGACTTTGTCCCCCTCGATCCTGCCAACGTGCGGATGTATGTCTGCGGACCTACGGTCTATGACCGGGCGCATCTGGGCAATGCCCGGTCGGCGGTGGTCTTTGACACCCTGTTCCGCCTGCTGCGCGAGGTTTACGGTCCCGATCATGTGACCTTTGTGCGCAACGTCACCGACGTGGATGACAAGATCAACGCCCGCGCCGCCGCGACGGGCCGCGCAATCCGCGACATCACCGACGAGACCCTTGGCTGGTACCACGAGGATATGGAGGCCCTTGGCACCCTGCGCCCGACGCAGGAGCCGCGGGCGACCGAATGGATCGGCGAGATGAAAGAGATGATCGCCGATCTGATCGCCAAGGATCACGCCTATGAGGCCGAGGGCCATGTCCTTTTTGCCGTCGACAGCTATGCCGCCTATGGCGCCCTGTCGGGCCGGTCGATCGACGACATGGTGGCGGGGGCCCGGGTCGAGGTGGCGCCCTACAAGCGCAATCCGATGGACTTTGTGCTGTGGAAGCCGTCTGACGCGGACCAACCCGGCTGGGACAGCCCCTGGGGACGGGGGCGGCCCGGCTGGCATATCGAATGCTCGGCCATGAGCCATGCCCTTTTGGGTCAGAGCTTTGACATTCATGGCGGCGGCAACGACCTGATGTTCCCCCATCATGAGAACGAGATCGCCCAGAGCGCCTGTGCCCACCCCGAGGGCGGCTTTGCCTCCTATTGGATGCACAACGAGATGCTGCAGGTGGACGGCAAGAAGATGTCCAAGTCGCTGGGCAACTTCTTCACCGTTCGCGAACTATTGGAGCAGGGCATTCCGGGCGAGGTGATCCGCATGGTCATCCTTGGCACCCACTATGGCAAGCCGATGGACTGGACCGACAAGAAGCGTGGTGATGCGGCGGCTACCCTGCGGGGCTGGTTCGCCGCTCTGCATGCACACGGCTTTGGCCCGTCGATGGTGGCCCTGCTGAAAGAGAGCGGCGACTGGCAGCAGGATCCAGAGTTCCTTGGGGTGCTGGCCAATGACCTCAACACCCCCGGCGCGATCGCACGCCTGCATGTGCTGGCCAAGGGGCATACCGCCCCGGCGCTGGCCCCGCTGGCGGCGGGTCTTGAGCTGCTGGGCCTTGTCCAGGATTGGGCCGATCTGCCCCGGCTGGCCGGGGTGGGCGCGGGCCCTGCGGTAGCCAAGGCGGTTCGTGACGCCGTTGACGCCTTGCTGGTCGCCCGCGCCGCAGCCCGTGCCGAACGCAACTGGGCCGAGGCTGACCGTATCCGCGATGTGCTGACCCTTGCCGGTGTGCAGGTGACGGACGTGGGGGGGCAGGCGCAATGGCAGCCGGGACCGGAGTTCGACCCTTCCAAGCTGGAGGGCGCGATATGAGGGCCCTGGGCGCGATGCAAACCGTCGAGGGGGGCTGTCTGCCCCCCGCCTTCGGCGCCCCCCGAGGATATTTGCAATCCGAAGACGCAGGAGGGTGGCTGTGATAGAGCGCCTTTATCTTTTTGACACCACCCTTCGCGATGGTCAGCAGACCCAAGGTGTGCAGTTTTCCACGGCCGAGAAGCAGCGCGTGGCAACCGCGCTTGATGGTCTGGGCGTCGATTATGTTGAGGGTGGCTGGCCGGGGGCCAACCCGACGGACAGCGAGTTTTTTGACGCGCCGCCGCGCATAAGCGCGGTCCTGACAGCCTTTGGCATGACCAAGCGGTCGGGCCGGTCGGCGGAGAATGACGACGTGCTGGCGGCGGTGATGAATGCCGGAACGCCCGCTGTCTGTCTTGTCGGCAAGTCGCATGAGTTTCATGTGACCACCGCCCTTGGCATTCCGCTGGAGGAGAATATCGAGAATATCCGCGCCTCTTTCGCCCATCTGGTGGCGCATGGTCGTGAGACCCTGTTTGATGCCGAGCATTTCTTTGACGGCTACAAGGCAAATCCTGCCTATGCCTTGCAGGCCCTGATGGCGGCCTATCAGGCCGGTGCCCGCTGGATCGTCCTGTGCGATACCAACGGCGGCACCCTGCCGGCGGAAGTGTCCCGCATCGTGACAGAGGTGATTGCGGCCGGCATTCCCGGCGATCACCTTGGCATCCATACCCATGACGACACTGGAAACGCCGTGGCCAATACGCTGGCCGCCGTCGATGCCGGGGTTCGTCAGATCCAGGGCACCCTGAACGGGCTGGGCGAGCGTTGTGGCAATGCCAACCTGACCACCCTGATCCCGACCCTCTTGCTGAAAGAACCCTATGCCAGCCGCTACCAGACCGGCGTCACCCCCGAGGCGCTGGCCGGTCTGCGCAAGGTCAGCCGCATGCTGGACGATATCCTGAACCGGGTCCCGTCGAAACAGGCGCCCTATGTCGGTGCCTCGGCCTTTGCCCATAAGGCGGGCCTGCACGCCAGTGCCATTGCCAAGGACCCGACGACCTACGAGCATATCGAGCCGTCTCTGGTAGGCAATGCCCGCATCGTGCCGATGTCGAACCAGGCGGGTCAGTCGAACCTGCGGGCCCGCCTGGCGGACGCGGGCCTCGATGTGGCGCGCGATGACCCGGCCCTCTCCCGCATTCTTGACCGGATCAAGGAGCAGGAGGCGCGGGGCTATTCCTATGATACAGCGCAGGCCAGCTTTGAGCTTCTGGCCCGCGAAGAGTTGGGTCTGTTGCCGCATTTCTTTGATGTGGAGCGCTACCGCGTCATCTCGGAGCGTCGTCGCAACGCCAAGGGCGAACTGGTGGTGGAATCAGAAGCCGTTGTCACCGTGGCCCTCGCCGATGGCACCAAGACCACCAGCTATTACAAGAACGAAGGCGAGACAGAGCGTCAGGACGCGGGCCCGGTCAATGCCCTCAATCAAGCGCTGTCGAAGGACCTTGGCCCGTATCAGAGCCTGATCGACGACATGCGCCTTGTCGACTTCAAGGTCCGCATTACCAATGGCGGGACCGAGGCTGTCACCCGCGTCATCATCGACAGCGAAGATGGCCAGGGCCGCCGTTGGGCAACGGTCGGCGTGTCGGCCAATATCGTCGACGCCTCGTTCGAGGCGCTGGTTGAGTCCGTCGTCTGGAAGCTGTTGCGCGACGGGGCCTCTGTCGCCTCATGACGGTGGCCGCCTGCGCAGCCTTGGTGGAACGGGCAGACCCGGACCGTTTTCTGGCCGCGATGGCCGCGCCGGTGCCGCTGCGCCTGCACCTGTTTCCCCTCTTTGCCCTGAACGTCGAGGTCGCCCGCGCCCCTTGGGTGACGGACGAGCCGCCGATTGCCGAGATGCGCCTGCAATGGTGGCGCGACGCGGTGGCCGAGATCGCGGCAGGCAAACCGCCCCGCGCCCATGAGGTGGCCGCCCCCCTTGCCGAGGTGATCCGTGATCATGACCTGCCGCTGGCCGTTCTGGACCGGATGATTGCTGCCCGCCGCTGGGACATCTACCGCGATCCGTTCGAGGATCAGGGACACTTTGACGAACATATCGACAAGACAGCGGGCGATCTGATGTGGCTTGGCTGCCTTGTGGCGGGTGCCGCACCTGCGCTGGAACCTGCGGCCCGCGCCGTGGCCCGCGCCCATGGTATCGCCAATTGGCTTGTCGCTGTGCCAGAGCTTGAGGCGAAGGGCAGGCTGCCCCTCGTCGATGGACGGGCCGAGGGGGTTCTGGCGCTGGCTCGTGCGGGCCTTGATGCATTGGCCAAGGCAAAGGGGGCGCGGTTCGGGTCGGCCGTGCCGGTGATCCGCACCGCCTGGCGGGCCGGGCCGATCCTGCGGCAGGCCTTGACCGAGCCGGGTCGGGTGGCCTCAGGCTCCCTCGGGACGTCGGAGTTTCAGCGCAGGGCGAGCCTGATGGCGCGGGCGGCGGCGGGGAGCTGGTAGGCGGAGCCTTTGGGCCGCCGCGCTAGACTTCGGCTGTCTGGGGCTTGAACGACAGCCAGATCAGGGCGCCGCCGGCCAGTACGATAAAGGGCACCATGGCCAGGTTGACCATGCTCCACCCTTCGACCGGGCTGCCGCCCGAACAGTTCATCAAACCGCCCGAGGCAAGGCTTGCCAGGGTAACGCAGCCAAAGACGATCATGTCGTTCATGCCTTGAACCACCCCCCGCTCATGCGGAGCGTGCGACCCTGCCAGCAGGGTGGTGGCCCCGATGAAGCCAAAGTTCCAGCCGACACCCAACAGGATCAGCGCCAAGAAGAAGTTGGTCAGCGTCACCCCGGACAGGGCGACAACACCGGCGAGGCCGAGGATGGCAAGGCCGGTTGCGATGATCTTGGTGGTGCCGAAGCGGGCGATCAGGTGGCCGGTAAAGAACGACGGCACGAACATCGCAAGGACATGGGCCGAGACGATGTCATTGGCGTTGTCATTGGTAAAGCCACAGCCCACCACCGCCAACGGTGTCGATGTCATCACAAGGTTCATCAAGGCGTAGCTGACCATGGCGCAGATCACGGCGACGACGATCTTGGGGTCTGCCAAGAGCTCTCGCCGGGTGCGGGAGGTTGGGGCGTTGAGGTCGGGGGTGGCGCCCCGGGTGCCCTTGGGCAGGTCGAGGGCAAGGAACAGGAACACCCCGACGAGGTTGAGCATGACAATGGCCAGATAGGTGCCCAAGAAAGGCACCACAAAGGCGTCCAGCACCAGCTTGTTGAGCTGTGGCCCAATGATGGCCGAGATCAGGCCGCCTGCCATGACATAGGAAATCGCCTTGGGCCGGTAATCATCAGACGCTGTGTCGGTGGCGGCAAAGCGGTAAAAGCCCTGGGCGGACATGTAGATGCCCGCAAGGTAGGACCCAAGCAGCAGGATCAGGAACGACCCGGTGTAAAGGCCATAGGCCGACACCGCCGCGCCCAAGCCGCCAGCTGCGGTACCGAGCACAAAGCCGAACCGCCGTCCGCGCCGCTGCATCAAGGGGGACAGCCAGGGGGCCGTGGTCATGGAGCCGAAGACGATCATCGAGATGGGCAGGGTCGCCAGGCACGGCGTCCAGGCGATCATGCCGCCGGCCAGCCCCCCGACCACGAATTGCATGGGCAATTGCGACCCAAGGATCGCCTGGGCGGCCACAAGCACGGCGACGTTGCGCTTGGCGCGGCGATCATCTGCAAAGTCGTGAATGTCTGTCATTTGCCTGAGCTACTCCTTTGCGCGGAGGGCTGCAATCCTGGAAAAACACCCGTGGCCAAGGTCATTCGTCGCTGGGCGCGCGGTCGATCAAATGGGCGAATGAGCCTGCGACCCGGCCTTGGCGCAGACCCATCGGGGGCAGGGCGGCGCCTTCGGCATCCTGCGCTTCGAACAGGGGGGGACCTTCGGCGCGCAGGGTGGTGGCGTAGTGGAATTCGTGGCCCGTCCAGCGGCCTGTCCATTGACCGGCGAAGGGTGCGCTGCCGGTCGTCAAAGTGCGGTAGCCAAGGTGCAGCCTGCGCTGTGCAAAGGACGTCTCAAGCGGGAGCAATCCGGCCATCGGATGGGTGACGCCGTCGGCGTCCATGATGCTTTGCCCCAGAACCATATAGCCCCCGCATTCGCCATATATATCGGATATTTGTGATGCTTTTTTCAGGCTCTGGATGAATCGGTCAGCAGTCGCGATCCGACCGGCGTGAAGCTCTGGGTAGCCGCCGGGAAGGAACACGACATCCGCCCGTGGGACGGGGTTATTGGCGAGGGGGGAGAACTCTGTCACCGAGGCCCCCGCTGCCTGCCAGTCGGCGAGCATATGGGGGTAGGTGAAGGAAAAGGCGGCGTCGCGGGCCACGGCGATGGTCTGGCCTGGCGGGGGTATTCTTGTCATTTGGTTGGAGGCTGTCCGGGGCCGGGAGGAGGCAATCCGGCGCAGGGCGGCAAGGTCGAGGTGTTGGGTGATCAGGGCGGCGGCCCGGTCAAGAAAAGCCTCCAGATCCGCCTGCTCTTGCGCCTGAACAAGGCCCAGATGACGGGAGGGAATCGTCAGATCGCCGCTGCGGGGAATCACCCCGAGAACAGGCAGACCAAGGGGGGCGAGGGCCCGTTCGAGCATCCCGGCATGCCGGGGGCTGCCGACCCGGTTGAGAATAACGCCGGCAATTCGCACCTCGGGATCGAACCGGGTAAAGCCTGCCACCAGTGGGGCCACGGACCCTGCCATGCGGCCTGCATCGACGATCAGCACGACGGGGAAGCCAAGCTGACGGGCGAGATCAGCGGTCGCCCCTCGGCTGTCCGGTGGTGCGCCGTCGAAAAGGCCCATTGCGCCTTCGACGATCAGGAGGTCATCGGGACCAGTTGCCGCGAGGCCCGCGATGCGGTCCGGTGTCATCGCCCAGGCATCAAGGTTGGGGCAGGGCGCGCCGGTGGCGGCGGCGTGAAAGCGGGGGTCGATGTAGTCCGGCCCCGACTTGGCCGAGCGGACGGGCACGCCAAGGCGGCGCAAGGCCCGCAGGATGCCAAGGGTGACAACCGTCTTGCCCGAACCCGAGGCGGGGGCGGAGAGGATCAGCCCCGGCATGACGATCGCCTGCTTGCTGAGGGGGCAGGAGCCTCCGGCGGGAATATTTTTTGCAAGAAAAAGCGGGGGGCGCGCATCGGATCAGGCGCTGTCTGCGGCGTCCCGGTGCCGGTTGAGCGGATCGAGGTTGCGCGGGGCTGCGCCTGCGGCCTGGCCTTGCCAGTCCAGCACCTGCCGCATCAGGACCGCCTGCCCGACGCAGATGATCGCGGGCGGGGCAAGCCCCGAGGTTGCGATGTCGTCCACGATCGTGCCAAGCGTCGTCTCGAGCACTTGTTGATCTTGGGTCGTGGCGGTGGTGACCACGGCCACAGGCTCGGACAGGGGGCGACCGGCTGCGATCAGGGCGGCGCTGATCTGGGCCACATGTTTCATCCCCATGTAGATCACGATGACCTGGCTGCCTTTTGCGATGGCGGCCCAGTCCAGCGAGGAGGGGGTTTGTCCAGACTGGTCGTGCCCGGTGACGAAGGTGACCGACTGGTTCACGTCCCTATGGGTGACCGGGATGCCGGCATAGGCCAGGCCGCCGATGCCCGCTGAAATGCCGGGGATGATCCGGATCGGGATGCCGTTTTGCACGAGCGTCTGCGCCTCTTCCCCGCCGCGCCCGAAGACGAAGGGATCGCCGCCCTTGAGCCGCAGGACCCGCTTGCCCTCACGTGCCAGCGCCACCAGCCGAAGCGAGATGTCGCGTTGCAGGGGCGAGGGTTTCCCGCCCCGTTTGCCGGCATAGATATGCTCGGCCTGCGGGGCCCATTCGAGAATCGCCTCTTGCACCAGCGCGTCGTAGACCACGACATCGGCCTGCCGCAGCGCGTTGAGCGCGTGCAGCGTCAAAAGTCCCGGATCGCCGGGCCCTGCGCCGCAGAGCCAGACCCATCCGGGGGCAAGCCCGGGCCAGTCATGGGAAGGGAGGGTCATGGTCATGCCTCTTTATGCCGCCACTGTCGGTCAGGCGAAAGAGGACAAACGACGCAGAAATGCGCATTGGCGGCATCCTTGCCCACACCTATAGTCCCACCAATGACAGATCCGAACCCAGAGCCAGTTAGAGCGCCGGATATTGAGCCGCCGAAGCGAGAGCTGCGTCGTGGCTGGACCACGGGCGCCTGCGCGACCGCGGCCGTGAAGGCGGCGTTGATCCGGTTGTGGGGTGGGGCGTTTCCAGAGGATGTGGGCATCCAATTGCCCAAAGGCGAGACGCCGGTCTTTGCCCTGGCCCATTCCGACGCCGGGCCGGGATGGGCCGAGGCGGGCATCGTGAAGGATGCGGGCGACGATCCTGATGTCACCCATGGCGCGTTGATCGTGGCCCGCGTCGCGCCATCCGCCGGTGGCTTGGTGTTTCGGGCCGGGCCGGGGGTGGGCACGGTCACCAAGCCCGGCCTGCCCATCGCGGTGGGCGAGCCGGCCATCAACCCCGTGCCCCGCGCCATGATGGACGAGGTGGTGGCCGAGATGGCGGTCCGTTACGAAAAGGCCCCCAATGTCGAGATCACGATTTCCGTGCCGGGCGGCGCTGAGATTGCAGAGCGCACCTGGAACCCGCGCCTTGGCATCGTCGGCGGTCTGTCGATCCTGGGGACGACCGGCGTTGTCCGGCCGTTTTCCTGCGCCGCCTGGATCGCCTCGATCCATCGCGGCATCGATGTGGCCCGGGCGGGCGGCCTGACCCATGTGGCCGGATGTACCGGGGCCACCAGCGAGGCGACGGTGCAGGCCCTTTACGGGCTGCCCGATCACGCCATGCTGGACATGGGCGACTTTTACGGCGGGCTGGTCAAATACCTGCGCCGTCATCCTGTCCCCCGCCTGACCATCGGGGGGGGCATTGGCAAACTGGCCAAGTTGGCGCAGGGGGCGGTCGATCTGCATTCGGGGCGGAGCCAGGTTGACTTTGCCGCCCTTGCCGCCATTGCCGGTATTCCTGCTGTGGCGCAGGCCAATACAGTGCTTGAGGCCTATTCCATGGCGGGTCCCCCGTTGGCCCAAGCGGTGGCCGAAGGGGCCTTGGACCAGGCCCGGACCCTGATTGGGGTGGCCCCGGTTGCGGTCGATGTGATCGTGATCGACCGGGCTGGCGCGATCATTGCCCGGGCCGGTTCATGACGGTTCTGGTTCTGGCGGGCACCTCGGAGGCAAGACGGCTTACCGCAGCGCTGGCCGAGCGGGGGATCGCTGCCATCGCCTCGCTCGCCGGGGCGGTGCGCCAGCCGGGGCCGCTTGTGGTTCCGACGCGGGTGGGTGGATTTGGCGGGGCCGGGCCCTTTGCCGCCTACCTGAAAGAGGCGGGGATACGCGCCGTTGTTGATGCAACCCATCCTTTTGCCGCTGCGATCACCCCGCGCACGGTGGCGGTTTGCCGTGACCTTGCCATTCCCTGCTTGCGGCTTGAGCGGCCTCCTTGGATGCCCGGTCCGGGCGACCACTGGACCGAGATCGGGGAAGAGGCGGAGGCCTTGCGCCATATCCGACCGGGCCAGACCGTGTTTCTGGCGACGGGACGGCAGACCCTTGACCGGTTCGCGGGGCTGGCAGACATGCAGGTTTATTGCCGCCAGATCGATCCGCCGGATACCCCGTTTCCCTTTGACCGGGGCAGTTTCGTCATTGGGCGTCCGCCGTTTCCGGTGGCCGAGGAGGAGGCGTTGTTCCGCCGCCTTGGCGTTGATTGGCTGGTGGTCAAGAACGCGGGCGGGGCGGAAAGCCGGACCAAGCTGGACGCCGCGCGCGCGCTTGGGCTGCCTGTGCTGATGCTGCGCCGTCCCGAGCCGCCGGCCTGCGACAGGGTCGAAACGGTTGAGGCGGCACTGGATTGGGTCGTGTCACAAGGTGTCTCTGCATGACGGGCCGCATCATCGTCGGTGACGCCTGCGTGGCCGAGGGTGCAGCCTGGCTGGCAGAGCGAGAGCCGCGCTTTGCCATGGCTCTGACCGAGACCGGCCCCTTGCCCCTGCGCCGCAAGCCTGACGGGTTTGCAGAGCTTGTGTCCGCCATCGTCAGCCAACAGGTCAGCGTCGCCTCGGCCAATGCCATCTATGCCCGGGTGGTCGAGGCGGGCCTGACCCGGCCCGAGGCCGTGCGGGCCGCGACCGAGGATGCGTTGCGTGCCTGCGGCCTGTCCCGCCCCAAGATGCGCTATCTGCGGGCGCTGGCCGAGGCGGACATTGACTATGCCGCGTTGCGCGTGGCCCCGACGGATCAGGTTATTGCGACCCTGACGGGGGTGACCGGCATCGGGGTCTGGACGGCCGAGATCTATGCCATGTTCAGTCTGGGCCGGGCCGACGTCTTTGCCCCCGGCGATCTGGCCTTGCAGGAGGCGGCCCGCGTGTTGTTCGACCTTCCCGACCGGCCCAAGCCTGCCGCCTTCCGCGCTATGGCCGAGGAGTGGGCGCCGTGGCGGTCTGTTGCGGCCCGGATCCTGTGGTCCTACTACCATGTGGTCAAGGTGCGGGAGGGGGTCAGGTGACGGGGATGGATCACAGGAGCTTTCTGGCCGCGGTTCCGCGTGCCGACAGGGCGCTTTTGACCCGGCGGTCGGATCGGGCGGGCCTTTGGCACCTTGCCGGGCATCTGGGCCTTATCGTCCTTGTCGGGGCGATGATCGCGGGGCAGGTGCCCTTCTGGCCGCTTTTGCTGCCGGTGCAGGGGGTTTTGATCGTGTTCCTGTTCACGTTGCAGCATGAGTGCACCCACCAAACGCCCTTTGCCAATACCCGCCTGAATGATGCTGTGGGGCATCTTTGCGGGGTGTTGATCCTGTTGCCCTTTGTCTGGTTTCGCTACTTTCACCTTGCCCATCACCGTTGGACCAATCTGCCTGGACAGGACCCGGAACTGGAGGGCGGTGCCATCACGACGCGGTCGGAATGGCTGTGGAAGGTGTCGGGCCTGCCTTATTGGTGGGCCATGGCCCGGACCACCCTGCGGCTGGTATGGAACCGCGAGGATCCGACGTGGTTGCCCGATCAGGCAAGGCCCCGTGCGGTGCGGGAGGCGCGGGTGCTGGTGTCCCTATACGCCCTTGTGCTGATTTCTTTGCCATTTGCCCCGGTCCTTTTGTGGGTCTGGCTGGTGCCGGTCGTATTGGGGCAACCGGCCTTGCGGTTGTATCTTTTGGCCGAACATGGGGATTGCCCGACCGTGGCCAATATGCTGGCCAATACCCGCACCACCTATACCACGGCGATTGTCCGGTTTTTGGCGTGGAACATGCCCTATCACACCGAACACCACGTCTGGCCCGCCGTGCCGTTTCATCAGCTTCCGGCCCTGCATGACCGGATGCAGGCGCATCTTCAGGTGACTGCCGATGGCTATGCTGCCTTTACACGCGGCTATCTTGCCCGCAGGGCGCCGTTGCGGGCGCAAGGAGGCTCGGGTAAAGCCCAAGACAGACCGCACCACGGAGACAGCCCATGACCCGCGCCCTGCAAGCCCAACGCAAAGAGCCGCTTAGCGGTGAGACCCGGTCCGCCGTGATCTTTCTCCATGGCTACGGGGCCAATGGCGCTGATCTGATGGGCCTTGCCGATCCGCTCGCCGAACATATGCCCGACACTCTCTTCCTGGCCCCCGATGCGCCGGAGGACTGTGCCGGGGCGCCGATGGGGTTCCAGTGGTTTCCTATTCCCTGGATCGACGAATCCTCGGAAGAAGAGGCCTCGCAGGGATTGGCACTTGCAGCTGCGGATCTGGACGCGTTCCTTGATGGTGTGATGGTGGACGAGGATCTGCTGCCCGAGCAGGTGATGCTCTTGGGCTTTTCCCAAGGCACCATGATGGCGTTGCATGTGGCCCCGCGCCGCGAAGACCCGGTCGCCGGGGTTGTCGCCTTTTCCGGTCGGTTGCTGGAACCGGAACTTCTCGAGGATGAGGTGGTGAGCAAGCCGCCCGTGCTTTTGATCCACGGGGATGCGGATGAGGTTGTGCCGATCGACAGCCTGCCCAAGGCCGCACAAGCCCTCCAGGACGCCGGTTGGACCGAGGTTTATGCCCACGTCATGAAAGGCACCGGGCATGGGATAGCGCCTGATGGCTTGTCCGTGGCCCTTGCGTTCATGCAGGACCGTCTAGGCCTTAGCTAAGGGATCTGGCGTCAATCCGTCCAGAACGAGGGCACATTCCGTCACATCACGGTGATGTTTTCAGCTTAGATCAAATCCCGTCGCATACGAGATGATGTGGGTCTTGCCAGTCTGAAAACGCCAGATATAGTCCACATAGACTTGGGACGCTCGCGACCCGTCCCGGATGGCAAACAACCCGCAAGGGGACTTTGATTATGGACGGTGAATTCAGAACAGCCTTTGTACGAGACCCAGCTGGTCTCAGGCAAAACCCTGCGCTCGTTCTGAACGCTGACTATCGGCCTTTGTCCTATTACCCCCTGTCCCTCTGGCCCTGGCAAGAGGCGGTCAAGGCGGTCTGGCTCGACCGGGTCGACATCGTGGCCGAGTATGACGAGGTGGTCAGAAGTCCGACCACTGTCATCAGGATCCCCTCTGTTGTGGTCCTCAAGGATTTCGTGAAACCTCAAAAGCGCGTGGCCTTCACGCGCTTTAATCTTTTTCTGAGGGACGAGTTTTGCTGTCAGTACTGCGGGGCCAAGGGCGATCTGACCTTTGACCATGTGGTGCCGCGTGCGCGGGGCGGTGTGACAAGCTGGGAAAATGTCGTTGCGGCCTGTTCATCGTGCAACCTTCGCAAGGGCTCGCGCAGTTTGCGCCAGTCGGGCATGACCCTGCGTAAACCCACCCGCCAGCCCAGTGCGGAAGAGCTGCGGAACATGGGCCGCAAGTTCCGGCCGGGCCATCTGCATGACAGCTGGATGGACTACCTTTATTGGGATGCAGAGCTGGAAGCCTAAGGGTGTTCGCAGCAAACCTTGCCTTCGACAGGTTCGATTGACCAAATTTAGGGCACTTTGCGCTGAACAAGCGTCTGTTGTTGTGCCAGACTGGACAGCGCCAACAGCCCGGTTTATGAGCGACGCAGATCGCCGATAGCGCTAACACCCCTGGAGCAGCCATGGTATCCCGCGTCATACCCGTCGACACTTTCGACCTCGTCATCTTTGGCGGCACGGGCGACCTTGCCCGCCGCAAGATCCTGCCGGGCCTTTTCCGCCGCTTTCTCTCTGGGCAGATGACGGCCGAGTCGCGCATCATAGGTGCAGCCCGTTCCGACATGGACGATGGTGGCTACCGCCAGATGATCCGCGAGGCGATTGCCGAGTTTGGCGGGGCCGAGAAAACTGACACCACGGGCCTCGATGCGTTTATCGAGCGGCTGCATTACGTACCCATCGACGCGACGGGTGATGGCGGCTGGAAGGCACTTTCAGACCTGATGAGGGCGGACGTTGTCCGGGCGTTCTACTTTTCTGTTGCCCCGTCCTTGTTCGGCGCGCTTGCGGAACGGCTGCACCTGCACGGCATCGCCGATGCGCACAGCCGGATCGTGGTGGAAAAGCCCTTTGGCCGCGATCTTGCCTCGGCGCGCGCGCTGAACGAAACGCTGGCCGCCTATTTCAAGGAAGGTCAGATTTACCGGATCGACCACTACCTTGGCAAAGAAACGGTGCAAAACCTGATGGCCGTCCGTTTCGGCAACGTCCTGTTCGAGCCGCTTTGGAACAACCATTACGTCGATCACATCCAGATCACCGTGGCTGAAACCGTCGGTGTTGGGGGCAGGGGCAGCTACTACGACAAATCGGGCGCCATGCGCGATATGGTGCAGAACCACCTGATGCAGTTGTTGTGCCTGATCGCCATGGAACCGCCCAGCCGGTTCGAGGCTGACGCGGTGCGCGATGAAAAGCTTAAAGTCATCCGGGCCCTACAGCCAATTGCCGCCCATCACATCGTGCGCGGTCAATATGACGCCGAAGGCGACGACCCCAGCTACCGGGCGGACGCAGAAAACCCGCGTTCGTTCACCGAAAGCTTTATCGCCATGAAGTGCGAGATTGCCAATTGGCGGTGGGCCGGCGTGCCGTTCTATCTGCGTACCGGCAAGAAGATGAAGGCCCGGTCCAGCGAGATTGCCGTAGTGTTTCAGGACCTTGGCCATACGATCTTTGAAGGGGACGTGGCCCGGCATCGAAATATCCTGTCGATCCGGCTTCAGCCCAATGAGGGGATCGACCTGCAGGTAACGATCAAGGAACCGGGGCCGGGGGGGATGCGCCTTGTCGATGTGCCGCTGGATCTGACCTTTGCGGATGCTTTGGGCGAGGACGGCGAGGATGTGCCGGACGCCTATGAGCGTCTGATCATGGATGTGATCCGGGGCAACCAGACCCTGTTCATGCGCGGCGATGAGGTTGAGGCGGCCTGGTCCTGGACCGATCCCCTGATCGAAGGCTGGGAGGCCCGCAGCGACGTGCCCAAGCTTTATGAGCCGGGATCGTCCGGCCCCGAGGATGCGCTGATGCTGATGCATCGTGACGGACGCCGCTGGCGCGAGATCAAGGGTTAATTCGGGTTAATCCGGGTCCAACCTGCAGTAAGGTGGGTCCGGACCCACCCCGCCCAAAGGAGAAGCCAGCGATGGACCTCATTGAGTACGCCGATTCCGAGATGATGATGATCGATCTGGCCAATGTCCTGGCCGGAGAGCTGCGCAGCTGCCTGTCCCGGCACGATCACGCGAGCTTTGCTGTCCCCGGCGGCACGACACCGGGCCCGATCTTTGACAACCTGTGTGCTGCAGATCTGGACTGGCACCGGGTTCATGTCCTTCTGACGGATGAACGCTGGGTGCCCGAATCGTCCGAACGCTCGAACACCCGCCTGTTGCGCCAGCGCTTGCTGACCGACCGGGCGGCGACGGCGGTATATGTGCCCCTATACGCCGATACGCCCACTCCCGAAGAAGGCTTGGCAGAGGTTGAGGCTGCTCTGGCCCCGGCTTTGCCCTTGTCGGTTCTGCTGCTGGGTATGGGGGCGGACATGCACACGGCCTCGATTTTTCCGGGTGCCGACCGGCTTCACGACGCGCTTCATGGCAAGGCCAGCCTCGTTCCGATGCGCGCCCCCGGTGCGCCAGAGCCGCGGATTACCCTGTCGGCCCGGGTGCTTCAGGACGCGATGAGCACCCATGTCGTCATCACCGGCCCCGAAAAGCGCGCCGCACTTGAACGGGCCCGTCATTTGTCGCCAGAGGAGGCGCCGATTTCGGTCGTCCTTCGTCAGGCTGTTGTTCATTGGGCGGAGAGCTGAGCCATGTTTGAGACCCTAAAGGCCCATCAGGTCAAAGTTGCGGATCGCCGGTTCGAAGAGATGTGCGATGCCGCCCGTGCGGCTGCCTTTACCGCCCAGACGGGCGACCTGATCCTCGACTACGCCAAGACCAACATCGACGCGACGGCCCTTGGGCTGTTGATCGACCTGCTCGACCAGACCGGCGTCGCCGCCAAGCGTGACGCCATGTTCAAAGGCCAGCCGATCAACGAGACCGAAGGCCGGGCCGTGCTTCATACCGCCCTGCGTAATCTTGATGGCGATCCCGTCATCGTGGACGGCAAAGATGTTATTCCGGCGGTGCGGGCCACCCTTGACCGGATGGCGGGCTTTGCCGAACAGGTCCGGTCAGGCGCCTTCAAGGGGCAGGGCGGGTCGATCACGGATGTCATCAACATCGGCATTGGCGGCTCCGACCTCGGCCCCGCAATGGCCGTCCGGGCCCTGTCGCCCTATCACGACGGGCCGCGCTGCCATTTTGTTTCGAACGTCGATCCGGCCGATATTGCAGAGGTTCTGCGCCGCTGCGATCCGGCGACCACGCTTGTCATCGTCGCCTCCAAAACCTTTACCACGATCGAGACGATGACCAACGCCCGCACCGCCAAAGCCTGGATGGGTGAGGCGGTCAGCGATCCCGCGGCCCAGTTCGCCGCCTTGTCGACCGCTGCGGACAAGACGGGGGCCTTTGGCATCCCGTCGGATCGTGTGTTCGGGTTCGAGGATTGGGTTGGCGGACGCTATTCCATGTGGGGGCCCATCGGTCTCAGCCTGATGATCGCCATCGGCCCTGACGCCTTTCGCGCCTTCTTGCGCGGGGGGCAGGCGATGGACACCCATTTCCGCGCGGCAGAGTGGCACGAGAACCTTCCGGCCCTGCTGGCCCTTGTCGGCATCTGGCACAATCAGGTCTGCGGCTATGCCACCCGCGCCGTGCTGCCCTATGACAACCGACTGGGCCGCTTGCCCGCCTATCTGCAACAGCTTGAGATGGAATCGAACGGCAAGCGGGTCAGCATGGACGGTGTCGATCTGCCCGTCGACAGCGGCCCCGTTGTCTGGGGAGAGCCGGGGACCAACGGCCAGCACGCCTTTTACCAGCTGATCCATCAGGGCACCCGGATCGTGCCGTGCGAATTCCTGATTGCGGCACGAGGCCACGAGCCTGAGTTGCACCATCAGCACCAGTTGCTGATCGCCAATTGCCTCGCCCAGTCCGAAGCCTTGATGCGCGGCCGCAGCCTTGAGGAAGCGACCGCCATCATGGCCTCCAAGGGGCTGACAGGGCCAGAGCTAGACCGGCAGGCGCGTCACCGCGTCTTTCCGGGCAACCGCCCGTCGGTGACCATCGCCTATCCGACGCTTGATCCTTTTACCCTTGGCCAGATCATAGCCCTTTATGAACACCGGGTTTTTGTGGAGGGGGCGGTTCTTGGCATCAACTCTTACGACCAATGGGGGGTAGAGCTTGGCAAGGAACTTGCCACGGCCCTGCAACCGGTGATCGAGGGCAAGGCCGATGCCACGGGCAAGGACGGATCAACCGCCGCACTGGTGGGGTATCTGCGCAAGAACGGCGCCTAGCCCTCGCCGCGGCTAGGCCTTCACCGCCGAAGACTTGGGGGTCTTGGGAAAAGGCACCAGCCGGCCCTGATCCTCGTCCCACAGCTTGAGCGTAAAGCTGCGTAGCGCCTCGGGCCAATGGATCACCGGCAGGTCAAACACCTCGCGGGCATCGCGGTGGCACTGGCGCAGCCGGTAGGACGGGATGCGCGGGTTGTCGTGGTGCAGGTCGTGATAGGCGATATTGGCCGTCGCCAGATCGAACCACCATCCCAGATCAAGGGCGGATGATCCCTTGATCACGGCCTTCTTCAACCGATGCTCGGGCTTGCGGTCCCAATAGGTGTCTTCAAAATTGTGCTGCAGGTAGACCATGAATACCCCCAGCAGGGCGGCCCATAGGACGGTCCCGGCATAGATCCAAAGGCCCGTTGTCCCGGCAAACCACCAAATCACGTAGATCCAAAGGGCCAGAAGCGCGTTTTGCACCATTACCCCAAGAATGCCGACCTTGAGCGTGTTCTTGGGCCAGCGATAGCGCAGGACATAGGTGTAGATGCCCCCCAGCGGGATCATGATGAACGGATTGCGGTAAAGTCGATACTTCAACCGGGTTTGCCAGTCGGCGGCATTCCATTCGCGCAGGGTCATGGTGTGGATCTCACCCGACCGGCGGGCATCAAGATCGCCGACATGGGCGTGGTGGTCGTTATGGTTGTACTGCATGGCCCGAAACGGGGTGAGGGTGAAGGTGGACAGGCCATAGCCGGCCCAGACGTTCCACTCCCTCCGGCTCCAAAGTGACAGGTGGCCGCAATCGTGCTGCAGCACATACAGGCGCACGCCGGCAGTTCCGTTCAGAATGATCAGGGGGATGACCAGCCAAGGCACATCGGCGGCGAGGATAGCGAGGGGCAGAGTCCCGAAGTAGACCACAAACGTCCCAAAGTAGCTAAGTGCCGCGATCCGGTCGTCGCGCTTGCAATAGGCGGAAGTGAACTCTCTGGTATCCATCGGAAGCCTACCTGTCTGCCCTCTAGGCACGATCTAAGAACCAATGATGACAGATCAATAGCAGATAAGGTCCGGACTGGTGAACACCCCCGAATTACCTGCGACACCTTGCGCCAATCGCCGCCAAGCCAATGGGCGGCGGTCGATCATCATCTGTCATTTGGAAGTTTGGAGCGGGTAACGGGAATCGAACCCGTAACTGAAGCTTGGGAAGCTTTCGTGATACCTTTTCACCATACCCGCGCCGTCAGGCCGAGGTAATGAGGCCGGGGCGCTCCGTCAAGCGCCTTTCGTGTTCGGTCGTACCATGATGGGGCAGGGCCGGATCGGCCCGTGCCATCAAGTGACACATTAACGATCCGACCCAAGCCTTGGATTACTTGGCCTAACGCGCTGCCCGCCGCCGTCTGCGGCCGTCTTCGCCGCCGCCCGATTGGGTGTTGAAGCTGACGTCGGGCAGGTCGACCACGGCGAGCAGATTCGGGAAGGGATCTGTGGCATGGGGCACCGCATTGGCGTTCACGAAATGCTCCTGAAACTTGGGCTCGATCGCGGTTTCGACCTTGGTAATTTCGCGGACGGTCTTTTCGATCTGCGCCCGCGCGGCAACGGAACACAGTGCGATCCGTGCGCCGGTGCCAGCGGCGTTCCCTGCCGAGGTGACCTTTTCCAAAGGCGCGTCCGGGATCATCCCCAGCACCATCGCGTGCTTGGTCGAGATATGGGCCCCGAACGCCCCGGCCAGAACCACCCGGTCCACCGTTTCGACCCCCATTTCGTCCATCAAGAGCCGCGCCCCGGCATAGAGCGCCGATTTGGCCAGCTGGATCGCCCGGATGTCGCCCTGGGTCACGGTAATCCTTGGGCCGCCGTCAGCGGTGCCGTCAAACAGCAGGTAGGAATGGGTGCGCCCTTCGGGGATCATCCGTTCGGTCCCGGTCTGGGCGGCAGAGCCCATCAGCCCCTTGGGGTCCATCAGCCCGGCCATCCGCAGTTCTGCGACAGCCTCGATGATGCCGGACCCGCAGATGCCGGTAACGCCGGTGACGGCGATGGCCTCGGCAAAGCCGGGGTCGTCAGACCAAAGCTCGGACCCGATAACGGAAAAGCGGGGTTCTTTGGTGACAGGGTCGATCCGCACCCGTTCGATGGCCCCGGGGGCGGCCCGCTGGCCCGAGCTGATCTGCGCCCCTTCAAAGGCAGGACCGGTGGGCGACGAACAGGCAAGGACGCGGCTGCGGTTGCCCAGCAAAAGCTCGGCATTGGTGCCCACGTCCACGATCAAGACCAGATCGTCAGAGGTGTTGGGGGACTCCGCCAATGCAACGGCAGCGGCATCGGCCCCCACATGGCCGGCGATACATGGCAGGATGAAAACCCGTGCGGCGGCGTTCATCCCCTTGAGCGACAGTTCCGTCGCATCCAGCGAGATCGAGTTTGAGGTCGCCAGGGCAAAGGGGGCCTGCCCAAGCTCAACAGGGTCGATCCCCAACAGAAGGTGGTGCATCACCGGGTTGCAGACAAAGACCGCCTCGACGATCTGGTCAGGCTCGATCCCGCCTTCCTGAGCAAGCTCAAGCGTGAGCTTGTCGATGGCCTCGCGCACGGCAGTGGTCATTTCGACATCGCCGCCGGGGTTCATCATGGCATAGGACACCCGGCTCATCAGGTCTTCGCCAAAGCGGATCTGTGGGTTCATGATACCGGCGCTTGCGGTGACGGTGCCATTGCGAAGGTCGGTCAGGTGGGCCGCCACGGTGGTCGAGCCAAGGTCGATGGCCAGCCCGTAGATGCGCCCTTCGTGAAAGCCGGGCCAGATGTCGAGGACGCGGTACCTGTCGTCCCGGTGCCCTTTGTGAAGGGCAACCGTGACGCTCCATTGCCCCTTGCGCAGGGCGGGTTGCAGGCGGCGCAGGATTGACAGTGGGGCGGTGATCTTCTCGATCTCCCACTGTGCCTTGAGGGCTTCTGCAAGGCGTTCGAAGTCGCCCGTCGGCTCGTGCATGTCCGGTTCGGCCACGACGACATAGTAGAGCTTGGTCGCGGGGTCCATGGTGATGGGCTGGTCGCTGGCGGCCTTGCGCACCACCTGGCGATGGACCTGGCTTTCGGCCGGAACGTCGATGACGATATCGCTCTGGACCGTGGCCTGACAGCCCAACCTGCGCCCCTTGGCCAGACCGCGCACCCTATCGTACCGCTCCTCAACGCTGTTCCATTCGGACAGGGCGGTGTCCTGTACCGTTACCCCATGTTTTGAGAACTCCCCGTAGGAGGGGCTGACCTGGCATTTGGAGCAGATCCCACGACCGCCACACACGCTGTCCAGATCAACGCCAAGCTGCCGGGCGGCGGTAAGAACCGGGGTGCCAACGGGAAAATGGCCGCGCTTGCCCGAAGGGGTAAAGATGACGAGTGGATCGGTCATGGGAACGCCTTGTCTGAATGTTGTGGCGGAGATTACTCGAACCGGGGCTGGGCGAAAGGGCGTTCGCGGCATAAGTGGGCAGAGCAGCGTCATGTCGCACCCTCGTGACCGGAGATTACAGGGTCTTGCGTCGCGCCAGAGGCCTTTCCGCCATCCCTTGCGTCATTCGCCCTTTCCCCTCGGGCCAGTCCATGCAATAGGGACGTGCCAAACGCCGCCACAGCAGGGAGAATGCCCGTGGAGATTCGTGAGGCCCTGACATTTGACGATGTGCTGCTTGTTCCGGCTGCATCCTCTGTCCTTCCGTCCACCGCAGATACGCGCACCAAGGTCACCCGGGCAATCGGGATGAACATCCCGCTTTTGTCCTCGGCCATGGATACGGTCACCGAAGGCCGCATGGCGATCGCCATGGCGCAGGCTGGTGGCATCGGTGTGGTGCACCGCAACCTCGGGATCGAAGAACAGGCGCGGGAAATCCGCCGGGTAAAGCGTTTTGTGTCCGGCATCGTCTATGCCCCGATCACCCTGACGCCGGACCAGACCCTGGCCGACGCCAAGGAGTTGATGGACCGCTATCGCGTCACCGGTTTCCCCGTCGTGGGTGAGGGTGGTCGTGTTTTGGGCATCGTGACGAACCGCGACATGCGCTTTGCCGAGGATGACAAGACGCCGGTCCGGGTCATGATGACCTCGGACAACCTTGCCATTCTGCAAGAGCCTGCCGATCTGGAAGAGGCGCGCAGCCTGATGAAAGCGCGGCGTATCGAAAAGCTGCTCGTGACCGACAACAAGGGCAAGCTGACGGGCCTACTGACCCTCAAGGACAGCGAACAGGCCGTTCTGAACCCTGCCGCCTGCAAGGACGATCTGGGGCGGCTGCGGGTCGCTGCGGCGTCATCCGTTGGTGATGCAGGCTTTGAACGGTCCGAGGCCCTCGTGGCAGCGGGTGTCGACATCGTCGTCATCGACACGGCGCATGGCCATTCCGAAGGTGTGGCCAAGGCGGTCAGCCGCCTCAAGGCGCTGTCCAATTCGGTGCAGGTGATCGCGGGTAACGTTGCCACCGGCGAGGCGACACGGGCCCTGATCGATGCGGGCGCCGACGGGGTCAAGGTCGGGATCGGGCCGGGGTCGATCTGCACCACCCGTATGGTTGCCGGTGTAGGCGTGCCTCAGATGACCGCGATCATCGATTCCGCCGCCGCTGCGGGCGATACCCCGGTTATTGCCGATGGCGGGATCAAATTCTCGGGCGACTTTGCCAAGGCGATTGCCGCCGGTGCCTCCTGCGCGATGGTCGGCAGCATGATCGCCGGTACTGACGAAAGTCCCGGCGAAGTCATTTTGTATCAAGGCCGTAGCTTCAAGAGTTACCGTGGAATGGGAAGCCTGGGGGCGATGGCCCGAGGCTCTGCCGATCGGTATTTCCAAAAGGACGCGGCCAGTGACAAGCTGGTGCCCGAAGGGATCGAAGGCCAGGTGCCCTACAAGGGGTCGGCCAGTGCTGTCATCCACCAACTGGTCGGCGGCCTTCGCGCAGCGATGGGCTATACCGGCAACGCCACTGTCGATGAGATGCGCCGCAATTGCCAGTTCGTAAAGATCACCGGGGCGGGCCTCAAGGAAAGCCATGTTCACGATGTTCAGATCACCCGCGAGAGCCCGAATTACCGCGTTGGGTGAATAGGTTGGCCGATAAACCTCATCTTGGGGCAGGTGGGCTTTGACCCCGGGCGCGCGCATCGCCGCCGCCATTGAGGTGCTGGACGCCATGCTGGCAGGCCTACCGCCGGAAAAGGCGCTGACCAACTGGGGTCGGGCCAGCCGGTTTGCCGGGTCCAAAGACAGGCTGGCCGTGCGCGACCACGTCTACGATGCGTGGCGCTGCCAGCGGTCCTACGCCGCCCTTGGCGGATCTCACACCGGACGCGGGATGATGATCGGTGCCCTGCGCCATGCGGGCGTTGATCCCGCGGCGCTGATGACCGGGGATGGTTACGCCCCCCAGCCTCCCGGACCGCTCGATCAGGGGATCCCGCTTGAGGAACTGCCCGATCCGGTCCGCTATGACATGCCCGACTGGCTGGCTGACCGCCTGCTGACCGATTTGGGACACAGCGCGACCGAGGCGATGACCGCGCTGCAAAGCCGCGCTCCGGTGTTCTTGCGGGTGAACGCGTACAAGTCCGATCCCGCAGGTGCGATCGCTGCTTTGGCGCGCGATGGAATAGAAGCGGTAGCTGTTCCGGGTGTTCCGAGCGCCCTCGAGATCGTCGTAAATGCAAGGAAAATCAATGCCTCGGCGCCCTATCTTGAAGGGCTGGTCGAGCTTCAGGACGCAAGTTCTCAGGCGGCTGTGCTGGCCCTGCCTTTGCATTCAGGTGACCGCGTTCTTGACTATTGCGCTGGGGGCGGTGGCAAATCTTTGGCCATGGCGGCGCAGGCCGACCTGGTCGTGACCGCACATGATGCAGAACCGCGCCGAATGGCGGACCTTTCCGCCCGGGCCCTGCGCGGCGGCCATCGGATCGCGCAGGCCCGAACCGAGGAGCTGGAGAGGCTCCCCTCCTTTGACCTTGTTCTGGTGGATGCGCCCTGTTCTGGCAGCGGGACATGGCGGCGCGATCCGGCAGGCAAGTGGGCGCTGTCCCAAGGGCGGTTGTCGGATCTGACCGCGCTGCAGGCGGAAATTCTGCGGCAGGCCGCCGGATTTGTCCGACCCGGCGGGGTCCTGGGCTATATGACCTGTTCAATCCTTGCGGCTGAGAATGATCAGCAGATTGCGGCGTTTCTTAGCGCCCATCATGCGTGGCGCGAAGACAGCCAGAAGGCATGGTTACCGGGACCAAAAGGCGATGGCTTTTTCGTCGCGACCCTGCGGGCGCCGGACTAGGCCAGTCCCGATACGGGCGTTGAGCTTTTTTCGTTCGCTGTTCACAATTCCTTAAGTATATCCTGGCTTAGTGACCGGGTGTGTTTTCGAAGGTATCAGGGTTTGTACGACAGTGCGCAGGAACCGGTTGTGGGCTTGCCTCCCAGAACGGGGTGGGGACCGACCAATCGGGGTGACCGTCATGTCCTGTCGGCGGCGGCCCTTTTGGCCTTTTGCGGTGCGGCGCTCCTAAGCGGGTTCTGGAGCATTGGGCCCGCGATGGGGACGTCTGTCCCGATTGTCGCAATGATCATGGTCGTCGTCGCGGCCGGGATCACCGTCTCCCGCACGATCGGCCTGCGGCAGCGAGGCAAACTGATCGAAGGTGCCTCCGCCTTTGTTGCAGCCAGCCCGGACCCTTGCTTTGTCACCGATCAAGGTGGCGTCATCGCATGTCGAAACAACGCCGCATTGGTGCGGTTTCCAGACAGGGCCAATCTGGAGCTGGCTGATTATTTTACAGACTGCATGGCCGATCCCGCGGCGACCCTTGGCCGCATGATGGCAGAACTGGGCGTCAGGGCGCATGTGTCCGAGGATGTCGTGATGCCCCTCGGTCGTTTCCGGCTGACAGCTAGCCGGGTCGGTCAGGGCGTTTACATTTGGCGGCTGGAAGATGGATCGGGCCGGGACGGGGCTGTACTTGGGACCTTCCTTGGGGCCAATGCCCTTGGTCTGCCCATGATGATCATCGATGCTGCTGGAGAAATCCTTTTTGGCAACGAGGCTTTCCGCCGCTTGACAGGAGGGCAGGCCCACCGCGAGGCGGAGATTTTTCTGACCCCGCCGACCGAGAACGGGCAGGTTCATTCGATTGCTTCGCATGGCGGGACCATCGACTGTGTCGTAGCCCGCGCGCCAGGCCTTTGGGGCCGGCAAGAGGTCTATTTTATCCCGGTGCCGGCGAGGGGCAGCCAATGGGCCGATCCCCTTGGCTGGGACGCGGTCGAGGACCTTCCGGTGGCCCTCTTGAAGGTAGGTGCAGATGGGGAGATCCGTGCCTCTAACAGAGAGGCCTGGGCGCTCTTGCCAATAGCGCGTGGCCAGACCAAGCGGCTGTCCGACCTGATCGAGGGGCTGGGGCGACCTATTAACGACTGGCTCGCCGAAACGATCCGGTCGGGCCGTCCTTCGGGGACAGAGTTCTTGCGCGGCAGGGCCTTGGGGCAGGACAGGTTTGTGCAGGTTGCACTCAATCCGTGCGGCGCGGCGGAAGAGGCCGAGCTTATCGCTGTGTTGACCGACGCGACCGAACTGAAATCCCTCGAGGCGCAGTTTGTGCAAAGCCAGAAGATGCAGGCCATCGGCCAACTTGCCGGTGGTGTTGCCCATGATTTCAACAACCTTTTGACCGCTATTTCAGGGCATTGCGATCTGTTGTTGCTGCGTCATGACCAAAGCGATCAGGACTATGCCGACCTGATCCAGATCCATCAGAATGCCAACCGGGCCGCGGGCCTTGTCGGGCAGCTTTTGGCGTTCTCGCGCAAACAGAACCTGATGCCAGCCGTTATCGATCTGCGCGATACCCTGTCCGACCTGACCCATCTGCTGAACCGGCTGGTGGGTGAACGGGTGGCCCTGACACTGTCCCACGATCCTGCCCTACGCCATATCCGGGCGGACAAGCGACAGCTTGAACAGGTGATGATGAACCTTGTCGTCAACGCCCGGGACGCAATGCCCCAGGGGGGAGAGATCACCATCGAAACGGGAAACCTGTCCCTTGCCGTCCCGATCGAAAGGGACCGCGCCCGGGTTCCGCCGGGGGACTATGTCGTGGTTCGGGTTCATGACAACGGGTCCGGCATTCAGCCAGAAAGATTGCCCAAGATATTTGAGCCGTTTTTTACCACCAAGCGACCGGGGGAAGGGACGGGTCTTGGCCTGTCCACCGTCTATGGGATCATCAAACAAACCGGGGGCTTTATCTTTGTCGACAGTGAGTTGGGGAAAGGGACGACCTTCACCCTTTATCTGCCCGGCACCGATCAGCCTCTGGCCACGGCTCTGGAAAACCCCCGCCCGGTCGAGCCGGACCCGGACCGTGTCTTTGAGGGCATCGTGTTGCTGGTCGAAGATGAGGCGCCCGTCCGGGCCTTTGCCAGTCTGGCCCTGCGGTTGCACGGCTTTTCGGTGCTCGAGGCTGACAGTGCAGAAACCGCGCTTGGCATGCTGAGTGATCCCGGCATTGTGGTCGATATCATCGTGACCGACGTCATCATGCCGGGCAAGGATGGCCCGACCTGGGTGCGCGAGGCTCTGCAAACCCGCCCCGACACAAAGGTTGTTTTTGTATCCGGTTATGCAGAAGAAGCGTTCTCGGATGACAAGGCGATGATCCCGAACTCGGTCTTTCTGCCCAAGCCCTTTTCGCTCAAACAATTGACGGGCACGGTGTCGCGGCAACTGCAATCAGCCACCGACGTTGGAAAAAGGGCCGACGGCCCCCAAGCCGCGCCCTTGCCGTGTCCGGACGGCGCCCCTAGCCCAGAACCTGGCTGACTTCGCGCAGGATCTTGTAGCGAATCGCGCGGGGGTAGTCCCGGTGGCCGCGCGCCGTTACGACGAACCCGTTCCGGGTGATCAGAACCCTTTGATAAAATCCGGTGATCGCGACCCCCAGGGATTCTATCGCGATCCCATTGATGATGACGCCGGCCCGTTCAGCTGCATTGCGCGCCGCATGGGTGTCCGATCCGGCGTTTGGGGTTCCATCGCCCGAGATGTCGATGATCTTGCGGGCGCAATCCGGCACCGCACTGAACTGTGCCAGTGCAAAGGCGATCGCCTCGGCGTGGGCGGTGTCCGATAGGATGAAGGCGCGGGGCGTCGCCCTTGCCGCGGTGGCAAAACGCGCGACGTCGAGCGCGCTTCGCATCCTGTACCAGTCCAGCGACAGTTCCTGTCGATCTACTCCAGACCATTGCATGAGGCTTAGTGCCACCTCGCCCTTGATCAGGGCTTCGATGATCTCGGGGTCGGCAAGGGCATCGGCAAGCCCGTCGACCTGCAACCGATACTCTGCCTCATCCACCGAATTGGACACATCAATGGCCAGCAAAAGGGCCGTTTGACAGGCGGCCAGCGGCCCGGCGCAGAGGGCGGCAAATATAAACGTCAGGGGGGCGATCACCTGGCGCAAAGATCGGTCAAGGGCAACGAACATAATACCAGTCTGGACGAACCCGACGCCACTGATCAAGCCATTCCTGTCCAGGCCGGTTGATTTGCAATTAAAGCAAGGGGGGGTAGGTGCAGGTTTCTGTTGCCAGGTACCTGCGAACCCCGCCTCACGCTGCTAGGCGAGAGGACTTAGTTTCGGCGACTCGAACTGCTTACGCAGCCAGAGCCATTGCCGGAGCACGGTTGTTATTGGCAACTGTACAAATCGGACCGATAACGGTGGTACCTCACCGAGACAAAGCAATTCCCCTTTACACGTTCGTCGATCCTGTTTCGGCCCCATCTGCCCCCAATAGGGTTGTTGGTGGAGCCGCCGGGTACCGCCCCCGGGTCCGATCCGCTTATTACGAGCGCGTTTATGTCCATAGTCCCGAAGGACAGTTTTTATATAGGCCCGGGATCCCTTCAGCGCAAGGACTGGGACGCCCTTTGCCGACTTGTCCGATCAGTGGTCCTGCGCCTATCCTGCGGCCAAAGTGCGGCGGCCTGGCCCGGACCCAGTCGGTCCTGCAGGCCCGCCGACGCCACCACCTGTGACCGGGGCCTGATCTGGCCAAAGCTTTGTCACAGTCGCCAATTGAGGGCCGCCCGATGCTGATCACCCCGGACTACTGCCGCACCATGGCCCGCTACAACGCCTGGCAAAACACCGGTTTGCGCGAGATGGTCGAAGTCATGTCACCCGAGGACCTTGATCGAGACCGGGGGGCGTTCTTTGGGTCGATCCGGGGCACGCTGAACCACCTGCTCTGGGGCGACCAGCTTTGGATGCACCGCTTTGCCGGGCACGACAGTCCGGCGGGTGGCATCCAGCAAAGCGTGACCCTGACCCCGACCATTGCCGTCTGGGGGGCTGAGCGGTTTCGGACCGATGGCCGGATCACCCTTTGGGCGGAAAAGTTGCGGGCGGTCGACCTTATTGGCGATCTGTCCTGGTATTCGGGTGCCCTGGGGCGTGATGTCACCAAGCCCTTGCAAGTGTTGATCATGCATTTCTTCAACCACCAGACCCACCACAGGGGCCAGGTCCATGCCATGCTGACCGCGGCCGGCCTGCGTCCTGGCGATACCGATCTTGCCTTCATGCCAGACGTGGAGTGAACCCGACCACCCGATGATTGCACGCCCGGCCTGCCTCAGGCACAAAGGCGCGACGTCGGCGTGCCCGTCGGCCTGGTTAAATGGAGAGAGAACATGTTCAAGGCATTGGTGGTCGAAAAGGCCGAGGATGGATCAACGCAGGCCGCGGTGACCGAGCTGTCGCTGGACCGTCTGCCCGAGGCCGAAGTGACGGTCGCGGTGGAGTATTCGACCGTCAATTACAAGGACGGCCTGTGCATTGGCCCGGGCGGCGGCCTTGTGCGGAACTATCCCCATATCCCCGGTATCGATTTCGCGGGCACCGTGGTCAATTCGAGCGATGAGCGTTATGAGCCCGGTGACAAGGTTGTCCTGACCGGCTGGCGCGTGGGCGAGGCGCATTGGGGTGGGTACTCTCAGCGGGCCCGGATCAAGGCTGACTGGCTTGTTCCATTGCCCGAAGGTCTTAACACCCGGCAGGCGATGGCCGTGGGCACAGCGGGCTTTACCGCAATGCTGGCCGTAATGGCGCTTGAGGATCATGGGCTAACCCCGGAGAAGGGCGAGGTTCTTGTCACCGGTGCGGCAGGCGGCGTTGGGTCGGTGGCCACGGCCATACTGGCCAACCTTGGATATCAGGTCGCCGCTGTGACCGGCCGGCCCGAGGCCGCTGATTACCTGATGTCGCTGGGTGCGTCCCGGATTGTGGCGCGCGATGAGATCAACGAAACCGTCAAGCGTCCGCTTGAGGCGGAAACATGGGCGGGCTGTGTGGATGCCGTGGGCGGTCCGATGCTGGCCCGCGTGTTGGGCCAGATGAAATACGGCGGGTCTGTCGCGGCGGTCGGACTGGCGGGCGGGGCAGGGCTGCCTGCATCCGTGGTGCCCTTCCTTCTGCGCGGCGTGAACCTTCTGGGCATCGATTCGGTCATGCAGCCCTATGCCAACCGGGTTCGTGCCTGGGAGCGGGTCGCCCGCGACCTGCCGATGGACAAGCTGGAGGCGATGGTCCAGCCCGCTACCCTGTCAGATCTGCCGCAGTTGGGGGCCGATATCCTCAAGGGCCAGGTCAAGGGCCGGGTCGTGGTCGACGTGAACAGCTAGAATGGTCAGCGCGGTGTCTCGGGGGCTTGCACCCCGGGGCAATCTGCCCTCCTGATGCGGACATGACACTCGATATTGCATGGGTCCGGGCCCAGTTTCCCGCCTTCTCCACCCAGTCTCTTGCAGGACAGGGGTTTTTTGAAAACGCAGGTGGGTCTTACACCTGTCGGCAGGTCATCGACCGGCTGACCCGCTTTTACACCGAGCGGAAGGTGCAGCCCTATGCGCCCTACGCCGCGTCCGAACTGGGCGGGGCGGAAATGGACGAGGCGCGCCTGCGCCTTGCGGCCATGCTGGGCGTCGAGACCCACGAGCTGAGCTTTGGCCCCTCGACCACCCAGAACACCTATGTTTTGGCCAATGCGGTCAGACAATGGTTGCCCAAAGGGGCCACCATCGTGGTGACCAATCAGGACCACGAGGCCAACTCTGGCCCCTGGAGGAGGCTGGCGGACGAGGGGATCGAGGTGCGCGAATGGAAGCTGGCCCCCGAGACCGGCAGCTTGCGGCATGAAGACCTGGCAGCCTTGCTGGATGACAAGGTCCGGTTGGTCTGTTTTCCCCATTGTTCCAACGTGGTGGCCGAAATCAACGATGTGGCCGCGATCACCGCGATGGCCCATGATGCTGGCGCGCGGGTCTGTGTCGATGGGGTCAGCTATGCCCCTCATGGCCTGCCGGATGTCGGTGCGCTGGGTCCCGACGTCTACCTGTTTTCCGCCTACAAGACCTATGGGCCGCATCAGGGGATCATGGTGATCCGCGAGGACTTTGGCTTTGAGCTTCCTAATCAGGGCCACTATTTCAACGGTGACAGTCTGTACAAGCGGTTCACACCCGCCGGCCCCGATCATGCGCAGGTGGCGGCGAGTGCGGGGATGGCGGATTATTTCGATGCCCTGTCCGTCTATCATGGTGGTCCTGTTGGCGCAGAGGCGGCGCGGTTTTCTCATGACCTGATGCGGGCACAGGAAGTGGCGCTGATGGAGCCTTTGCTGGAGTATCTTGGCTCGAAGAACTCGGTCCGGTTGTTGGGTCCGAGGGAGGCGTCGCGCCGCGCCCCGACGGTGGCTGTCGAACTGGCGGGATCCGGCGAAGAGGCGGCCCGCCGTCTGGCCCCCTTTGGCATCAACGCGGGGGGGGGCGATTTTTATGCGGTTCGTCCGCTGACCGCCCTTGGTGTTGATCCGGAGAAGGGCGTGCTGCGCCTGTCGTTCGTGCATTACACCGAAGCGGCCGAGGTTGATCGGCTGATTGACGCGCTAGATCAGGTACTCTGACGCCGGTCTTTTGGGGATCGGTGCGGATTTGAGTATTTGAAACAAAGCGAAGGGGGAGGGGTTTGGTCCTGTCCCTGAAAGGCCTCTGCGATGACTGACCGATCCCCGATCCTGTTCTGGTTCCGCCGGGACCTGCGCCTGTCTGACCATCCGGGCTTGAGTGCTGCGGTGGCGGCGGGCCGTCCGATGATCCCGGTCTTTGTGCATGACGAGGTGGTTGAACGGCTGGGGGCGGCGCCGAAGTATCGGTTGGGTCTGTCTGTGGCGGCGCTGGCCCGTGATCTGGAGCGCATCGGGAGCCGCCTGATTTGCCGCCGGGGTCCGGCGCTGGAGGTTTTGCAGGCGCTGGTGGCCGAGACCGGGGCAGGGGCGGTCTGGTGGTCGCGCATTTATGACCCCGATGCGCGCGGCCGGGATGAGCCGGTCAAGGCGGCGTTGAAGGCGGCCGGGATCGATGCCCGTAGTTTTGCCGGTCATCTGTTGTTCGAGCCATGGACGGTCGAGACGAAGACCGGTGGGTTTTATCGTGTCTATACGCCGATGTGGCGGGCGGTCCGCGATCGCGTGGTGCCGGAGCCTTTGGCCCCGCCCGGTCGGCTGCCTGCGCCCGAAGTCTGGCCAGCCAGCGAGGCGGTTGGGGACTGGTCCATGGGCGCCGCGATGCGCCGGGGTGAGGCGGTTCTGGCGGGCCATGTCCGCGTTGGCGCTGAGGCCGCGGCGGATCGTCTGGCGGCGTTCATGGAGGAGGGCGTGGCCGCCTATGATCAGGGCCGGGACCGCCCGGCGATCAAAGGCACCTCTGGCCTGTCGGAGAACCTGACCTACGGCGAGATTTCCACCGCCACCTGCTGGCACGCGGCCATGCAAGCCCGCGCTGAGGGCAAGGCGGGGGCTGAGACCTTTCTCAAAGAGCTCGTCTGGCGCGAGTTTGCCTACCACCTTGTTCATCACAGCCCGCATATCGTGCGCTCTAACTGGAAACCCGAGTGGGACGCCTTTCCCTGGTCAACCGATGTCGAGAGTGCGGAGGTCCGGGCCTGGAAGCAGGGCCGCACCGGCATCCCCTTTGTCGATGCTGCCATGCGCGAGATGTATGTCACTGGCACCATGCACAATCGCGGCCGGATGATCGTGGCCAGCTACCTGACCAAGCATCTGATGACCCATTGGAAGATCGGTCTGGACTGGTTTGCCGATTGCTTGACCGACTGGGATCCGGCCTCGAACGCGATGGGCTGGCAGTGGTCGGCAGGCTCTGGCCCGGATGCGACCCCGTATTTCCGGGTGTTCAACCCGATCAGCCAGCTGGACAAGTTCGATCCTCGTCATGCCTATGCCCGCGCCTGGATCGCCGAAGGCCAGCGCACTCCGCCGGTCACTGCGCTGTCCTATTTTGAGGCTGTGCCAAAGGCTTGGAACTTGTCGCCCGCTGACCCCTATCCCGAACCGATCGTGAGCCCCGAGGCGGGCCGCGCCCGGGCCCTTGCGGCCTATCAGTCGCGGGGTTTCTAGGACGATGCGGAAAATTGCGATAGCCCGCCGTGACTTCGTATCTGCTGCGGGCTATCTTGCGAAGCTGGCTCAGGTTGTCGCAGACTAGGCCTTGGGGAAAAACCCGCCGAAGTGCCGGGAAAGAATGGAAACTGGAATGATCCTGACATCGACGAAAGGGCAGACAAATCTGCCCCGCTACTTCTCAGCCGTGTTTGAGAAGGTGCAAAGCATTCCACGTGGTCGCGTGGACATGGTTCTTCCCGATGGCCGTCGATTCCGCGCTGAAGGCAAGGAGCCGGGCTTTGTCGCCGAGCTGGACATCCACAATCCCGACATTTTCGCCCGCCTGATCCGCGAGGGTGACCTGGGCTTTTGCGAGGCCTATATGGACGGCTGGTGGTCTACGCCGGACCTGATGGCCTTTATGGACCTCGTCCATGACGAGGCGGACGAGATCTATGACGGCTTTCCCGGACAGGGCCTTGTCCGCGCCTATGAGCGGCTTCGCTTCTGGCTGCAGTCCAACTCCAAGCGGCAGGCCCGCAAGAACATCAGCTATCACTACGACCTGGGCAATGACTTTTATGGTCTCTGGCTGGACGAGACGATGACCTACTCCAGTGCCAAGTTCGAGACCGGACAGGAAAGCATGGAGGCCGCCCAGATCCTCAAATATGCCTCGATGGTCGATCAGATGGGCGCCCAGCCTGGTGATCACGTCCTAGAGATCGGCTGTGGCTGGGGAGGATTTGCCGAATATGCCGCCAAGGAGCGCGGCCTCAAGGTGACCGGCCTGACCATCAGCCAGGAACAATACAACTATGCCGTGGCGCGCATCGCAAAGGCAGGCCTGTCGGACCAGGTGACCTTCAAGCTGCAGGATTACCGGGACGAGACCGGCGTCTATGACGGCATCGCCAGCATCGAGATGTTCGAGGCGGTGGGCGAAAAATACTGGCCGGTCTATTTCCAGACCCTGCGCGACCGTCTGCGCCCAGGCAAGAACGCCACCCTTCAGATCATCACTGTTCAGGATCGTCGGTGGGAGACCTACCGCAGGGGTGTCGACTTTATCCAGAAGTACATCTTTCCGGGTGGCATGCTGCCTAGCCCCACTGTTCTGCGCCGCGAGGTCGAGAAGGCCGGGTTGAGCGTTGCCCGCTCTATCGAGTTTGGCGAAAGCTACAGCCAGACCCTGCGCCGCTGGCACGAGACCTTCAACGATCGCTGGGATCAGGTGGCCGAGCTTGGTTTTGATGACCGGTTCCGCCGGATGTGGAACTTCTACCTGACCTCTTGTGCTGCGACATTCCTTAGCCGAAACTGCGACGTGACACAGATCACGGTGACGCGCAGCAGCTAGCCCTGCCTTGGCGTCCCGCAACGCCGGGGCAACCGGACCGAGCAGGAGAAGACCATGATAGGGATGCTGACTGCGGGCAAGCTGGTGGCCGCGATCCTTTTTGCCGGACTGGCCTGGTGGACGTCGCAGGTGATCATTCCGCTGTTTCCCGAGGGCTCGGACCCGGGGCTGTTTGAATGGGTCAATACGGCAGTCGGGTTTGCGGTGGGCTGGGTCATCGCGGGCAGTCGCGCCGGAACCGGTTGGGCGGCCGCGGTCAGCTATGGTCTGACAACGGTTGCGGGTCTCGTGTTTTGGGCGCTTTTCCTGAATTGCGCCGCAGAAATGATCCGCCTGTCCCTGCGTCGGGCCTATGACGGTCCGGTCGAGGCAGTGATCGGGATCTTTGATCTTATGGTCGAGAACGGGCAGATCATGATCGACCCGACGGTGATCGGCACATTGGTGATTGGTGGGGTCGTGGCGGCCTTGGTGGTGGAACTGGCCGGGCGGAATTTCCGTTAGGCCCAATCGAGGGCGACCGTCCGTGGCACTTTTCCTGTATGGCACTTTGCGGCATAGGCCGTTGTTCGACCGCGTGGCCGGTCCTGGGACCGACGCCCGCTGTCTGCCCGCAACTCTACCCGATCATGCGGTCGACCGGGTTCAGGACGGCACATTGCCGATGCTTGTGTCCCGTCCGGGATCGGTCGCGATGGGCGAAGTCTGGTTCGACCTGACCGAACGCCAGCGGGCCCGGCTGGACCTTTACGAGGTCGCGTTCGGGTATACGGTGATCGAGGTCGCGCTTAGGCTTGGGGATGGTCGCGACGTTGTGGCGCATGCCTATGCTCCACCGCCCTGGCATGTTCCGTCGGGCGCGCCGTGGTCCTTGCCAGAGTGGGAGCCGATCGGGGCTGAGGCTGCCTGCTTTGCCGCGGATGAAATCGACACACATGATCCGCCTCTTTCTGGGGACCAGCTGTTTGCCCAGTGGCGGATGATGGAACACCGCGCGCAGGCCAGCGTTCGGGCCAGCCGGTCGGATGTTCCGGCAACCCGTCGCCGGTCGGGTGGCCCTGCGGACTATGTTGTCCGCCCTGCGGCCCCTTTGGCGGGGGCCTTTTTCAAATTCGCGGCTCTGTCCATCGATCACCGCCGTTTTGACGGCGCATGGGCGACCAGTTTGAAGCGCGAAGTGTTGGTCGGGGCCGATGCCGCCCTGGTGCTACCCTATGATCCGGTTCGGGACCGGGTCCTGTTGATCGAGCAGTTTCGCAACGGTCCGGCCCGCCGGTCTGACCCAAACCCCTGGTGCCTGGAGCCTGTGGCGGGCATCGTGGATGCTGGCGAATCCCCCGAGGACGCCGCCCACCGCGAGGCGGCAGAAGAGGCGGGGGTGACGTTTTCGCGCCTGGACAAGATGTTCTCGGTCTATGCCTCGCCGGGATCGAGCACGGATTACTTTCATTGCTACCTTGGCCTGACCGATCTTCCCCCGGAGGCGGATTTCCACGGCGGGCTTCCCGAAGAGGGAGAAGATCTGCGCAGCCATGTTATGTCCCTCGATGCGGCCCTTGACCTTATCGACACGGGCGAGGTCAACGTTGGGCCGCTGGTGGCTATGTTGCTGTGGTTGGCTCGGCATCGGGGCCGCCCTTCGCCGGGCTGACCTGCACCCTGGCTCCACCTCTTGAGTTCAGGCCTTTGGCCCCCTACACAAAGGGGGCACGCGGTGCTGGCGCTGATCCGCCGGCTGCAATGAAAGGCCCGTCCATGTCCATCAAGACCGATCTCGCTGCCACTGTTGGCAACACGCCCCTGATAAGGCTTCGCGCCGCGTCCGAGGCGACGGGCTGCGAGATTCTGGGCAAGGCGGAATTCATGAACCCCGGCCAGTCGGTCAAGGACCGGGCGGCCCTGTTCATCATCCGCGACGCAATTGCCAAGGGCCAGCTTCGCCCCGGCGGCACCATTGTCGAAGGCACGGCAGGCAATACCGGTATCGGCCTTGCCCTTGTCGGCGCCTCCATGGGCTTTAAGACCGTCATCGTCATCCCCGAGACGCAAAGCCAGGAAAAGAAGGATATGCTTCGCCTGGCCGGGGCCGAGTTGGTCCAGGTTCCCGCCGCCCCCTATCGCAACCCCAACAACTATGTCCGCTATTCGGGTCGTCTGGCCGAGCAGTTGGCCCGGACCACCAACGAAGGGGTCATCTGGGCGAACCAGTTTGATAACGTGGCCAACCGTCAGGCTCATATCGAAACCACCGGCCCCGAGATTTGGGAACAGACGGGCGGCAAGGTGGACGGGTTCATCTGTGCTGTCGGGTCCGGTGGCACTATGGCCGGAGTGGGCATGGCCCTGCAGCCCAAGGGCGTCAAGATCGGCCTGGCTGACCCTGATGGCGCAGCGCTGCATAGCTATTATACCACCGGCACGCTGCAAAGCGCGGGCGACAGCATCACCGAAGGCATCGGTCAGGGCCGGATCACCGCCAACCTTGAAGGGTTTACCCCCGACTTCAGCTATAACATCCCCGATACCGAAGCCCTGCCCATTGTCTTTGACCTGCTGCAACATGAGGGTCTTTGCCTTGGCGGATCGTCGGGCATCAACGTCGCCGGAGCCATGCGTATGGCCCGCGAAATGGGACCCGGCCATACCATCGTGACGATTCTGTGCGACTACGGAACCCGGTATCAGTCCAAGTTGTTTAACCCTGCTTTCCTGCGCGACAAGGGCCTGCCCGTGCCGGGCTGGCTTGATCAGGGGCCATCCTCCATTCCGGGGGTATTCGAGGATATATGAAACCTGCGCTTTCCGGCTGGTGCATCGCGATCCTGCTGCTTCTGGCAGGGCCCATGCTGGCGCAGACGACATCGCCTGACGTAACAGAGCGGGGGCTGACCGAGACCGTACCCTCTGATGCTGCCCCCCCTGACAGTCTTCCTCCCGATACAGGTCAGTCTGAAACCCCTATAGTCGAAACGGCGCAGGGGGAGGTTGGCGCCGTCGACGAGAACGTGGCGGAACTTGGCACCGGACCCGACTACGCCGCCTGGGAAAGGACAGCGAGCCGGAGCGAAGCGATTTCCGAGCTTGGCCGCGGCAGTTCCTTTGCCCTTGAACGGTTGCGGGCGGATCTCGTCGCCTGGCGTGATCAGTTCCAGGCCGAACAATCGGTCAACGCCGCCCGGTTCAGGACCGTCGAAAGCCAGATTACCGCCCTTGGTCCAGTCCCCGACGACCCGCAGGACGAGGCACCCGAGGTCACCGAGCGTCGTGTCCAACTGCACGAGCAGTTGACCCGTCTCAAGGCACCGGGCCTGCTAGCCCTTGAAGCCCATGCGAGGGCCGAGGGTTTGATCACGGAAATCGATGCACTGATCCGACAAAGCCGGGAATCGACACTGCTGGAGCGGGGTGCCTCGCCGTTGGATCCGCGCGTTTGGGGAGATGCGGCCGAGGCCTATATGACCCGGCTGGATGAATTCAAGAACGAAGCCGTCGCGATCCTGAGCAGCGGGACCCGCTGGCAGGATTTTTTGACCAACATCGCGGAGTCCATCGGACTGTTGGTGGTCGCACTTGCCCTTTTGTTGCGGGGACGCACGGTGGTTCTGGCGGCACAGGCACGTGTCGATGCTGCCCAGGCTGCGACTGATGGCCAACTTCAGATTGGTCAGGGGGCCTGGCGGTTCCTGATCTCGCTGGGTCAGATCGCGCTGCCGTTGATCGGTATCTATGCCCTTCAAGAGGGGCTAGAGGCAACCACCCTCATTGGATTGCGCGGCCAGATCTTTGTCGATGCCTTGTTGATGGCCGGGGTCTATGTGGTCATCGGGCGCTGGCTGGGCGGGCAGTTTGAGACTTCGTCGATCCTGGGCCATTCGCGTCCCGACATCCAATTGCGCTACCGAGCCCGCGGGCGTCGATACGTTAGTCAGATCGGCTGGATCATGGGGGTAGGGGTGCTGGCAACCTCCTTTCTGTCGACCGGCGAGGCAAGCGAGGCTGGCTGGGCTGTCCTTTTCTTTCCGATCCAATTGGCCTTGGGCTATTCGCTGTTTCGGATGGGCCAGGTGCTGATGCGTGCGATTCCGGGCGGGGCGCGGTCGAACCAGAAGGAGGCCACCGGATCGGAGCACAGCAATGTTTTCTGGCTGGTTGGGCGGGGGGCCATCCTTGTGGCCTTTGCCGGCCCCATTCTTGCAGCACTGGGCTATGGAGCGGCGGCCAATGCGATTGTGCTGCCCACGGTGATGACCCTTGCGCTTCTGAGCGTGGTTGTCCTTTTGCAGTCCTTCGTTTTCGACCTTTACTCCCTTCTGACCCGGTCTGACGGCAGCGGGCAAGATGCGCTTGCCCCGGTTCTGATCGGCTTTGCCCTGTCGCTCGTCGCCTTGCCCTTTGTCGCGCTGATCTGGGGCGCACGGGTTGAGGACCTCATGGAGGTTTGGGCCCGCTTCCGGGAAGGTTACAGTCTGGGCGAGACGAGGGTGTCCCCGACCGACATTCTCACCCTGCTGCTTGTGTTTGGGCTTGGCTACATGCTGACCCGCCTTCTGCAAGGGGCGCTGCGCAATTCGATCCTGCCGCGCACGCGGCTGGATCTTGGTGGGCGCAATGCCATCGTTGCGGGCGTTGGTTACATGGGGATCGTGCTGGCCGCCCTTGTCGCCGTGCGCAGCACCGGGCTTGACCTGTCGTCGCTGGCAATTGTCGCCGGTGCCCTGTCGGTGGGCATCGGTTTTGGCCTGCAGACCATCGTGTCCAACTTTGTGTCGGGCATCATCCTGCTGATCGAACGCCCGGTGAGCGAGGGCGACTGGATCGAGGTGAATGGCCAGATGGGCTATGTTCGCGCCATTTCCGTCCGCTCGACCCGGATCGAGACCTTTGACAGGACCGATGTCATCATTCCCAACGCGGATCTGGTCACCGGTCAGGTCACCAACTGGACCCGGGGCAATCTTGTCGGCCGGGTGATCATCCCGGTGGGTGTCGCCTATGGGACGGACACCAAGCGGGTCGAGGCAATCCTGAACGAGATTGCGCAGGATCACCCGATGGTCATCCTGACCCCGCCACCTTCAGTTCTGTTCATGGGCTTTGGCGCGGATTCCCTTGATTTTGAGATCCGGGCCATCCTGCGGGACATCAACTTCATGCTGGTCGTGAAATCCGACATGAATCACGCCATCAACACCCGTTTTGCCGCCGAAGGGATCGAGATTCCCTTTGCCCAACGCGACATCTGGCTGCGCAACCCCGAGGCATTGCGCCCACCTGCCGACCCGAAACAAGACCCTAAGGAAGATCCTGCATGACAACGCCTCTGTTTCTGACTGATCCCATGTCGCGCATCGCGCAGGGCACGGTGTTGGGGCATACAGCCGATGGGGGCCTGATCCTTGACGCCAGCATCTTTTACCCAACCGGGGGCGGCCAGCCGGGGGATACCGGCGTCCTGAGCTTTGACGGGCAAGACATCGCCATCGCGGCGACTTTTAAGGGTGAGGCCGGGCAAATCGTCCTCGTCCCGGCTTCCCCGGACGTGCTGCCGCCTGTCGGGGCAAAGGTGACCCAAACCCTCAACTGGGACCGCCGTCATCGCCACATGCGCATGCATACGGCGCTCCATCTTTTGACTGTGGTCATTCCCCTGCCGGTGACGGGCGGGGCCATCGGGGCGGACAAGAGCCGTCTGGACTTCGTCATGCCAGAGCCGCCGAGCGATGTGCCGGCCCTGAACGCCGCCCTGAACGACCTGATCGCACAAGACCTGCCTGTATCCGAAGAATGGATCACCGAAGCCGAGCTTGATGCCAATCCCGCCCTGGTCAAGACCCTGTCCGTCCAGCCCCCGCGCGGGGCGGGGCGGATCAGGCTGGTGCGGATCGGGCAGGGCGACTCTACGGTCGATTTGCAACCCTGCGGCGGAACCCATGTGGCCCGCACCGGCGAGATCGGCCCCGTGCAGATCGGCAAGATCGAGAACAAGGGCAAACAGAACCGCCGCGTTTCGCTGTTGTTGAGTTGAGGGGTGAGTGTTGTTAGCGTTTTCCAAGGTCAGTCAGGACGAGGCGGAACGATGCGGCAGTTAAGGACATTGGCGTTGATCGCGGCAACGGTTGCCGGACCGGCCACCGCCCAGACCTACAACCAGTGCGAAAAGTCCGAGATTGCAGCCATCGCTGCTGCCGTCGAAGGGGCGCATGACCTTGCCCTGCAGGCTTCGGTATTGGTGGGAGACACGCCAGAATACCGCCGCTGGTTCGGCGACTACTCGCGGCGCAATGGTGACTTTTTGCGGCGCAACCTCAAGTCGGTCTACAAGTCGATCGTCGAGCAAGAGATCCACAGCAATTGCCGCAATAGCATCGAGGAGGCCTGCAAAGGCGGGACCTATGCCTTCGTCGATCTTGACAGGCCCTGGGTGGTCAACTTCTGCCCGCCCTTCTTTGGGTTGCCGACGATGACGGGGGTGTTTCCCGGCGCCCGCGCGCTTGAGGATGGAACACAAGAGGGCACAATCATCCACGAGATGAGCCACTTTGAGGAAACCGCCAATACTGACGATCTGTGCTATTCACGCGGAGACTGCGAGGCGATGGCCAGAACCGACCCGAACGGCGCCCTGCGCAATGCTGACTCCTATCAGTATTTCGCCGAAGACGTGATCTTCTTTCCGCCGACCCAATAGGGTCTATTCAGCAGCCGAGGCAATGGACGGCCGGTTCTGTGCCTGCGTCTCAGGCTCTGGCAGCCCTTCACGGGACAGCAGGATGGCAATGGGTCGCAGGGCAGGGATCTCGGAACAGACGATCATCAGGGCGACCATGATCGGCACCGACAGGAACATGCCCGGAATACCCCAGACAGCGCCCCAGAAGGCCAGGCTGATGATGATCCCAAAGGACGACAGGCGCAGGGCCCGGCCCATCAACATGGGGTCGATGATGCTGCCGTTGATGAACTGGATGGCCCCAACGATCACAAAGATCGCCAAGGTCGGGGTAGCATCGGCCAGCTGCACATAGGTGACAAGGGCGACAAGCCCGGTTGCCACGATGGACCCGATGTTGGGGATGTAATTCAGGATAAAGGTCAGAATGCCGAGTGAGACGGCTAGGTCGAGGCCGAACAAATGCGCAATGGCCCAGACCATCAGGCCAGTGACAAGGCTGACCAGCGTCTTGACCAAAAGGTAGCGGTTCACCCGGCGGATAATCGACGCCACAATCCGGCCAACGCGGTCCGCCTGCGCTTCGTCCCCGACGAAGTTCACCAGCTTGGTCGAGAACCAGACACGCTCGGCAAAGAGAAAGCCGACGAACAGGATGATCAGGACCGTGGCCTGCATCATGCCGCTTGCCTGTCCGGCAAGGGTCCGCAAGTAGCCCGACACGTCCACTGTCGCCAGCGATGACAGGACCGCCTGTTGCGCATCCTCCCCCAGCCATTTGAACAGGTCCGCCACCGCCGAGGGCGCGCGTTCGGTATAGCTGAGCGTTGTGGTCAGAACGGTGTTGATTTGCGCCAGGATGATCGAGGTCAGGATCAGCAACGTGGTCGAGATCAGGACCACCCCCACGATGCTGGCCAGCCAGTTTGGAATATGGATCGGACCCACCCGCTGGCGGGCGATAAAGCTGATCGCATCGCTGGTCAGGCTGAACAGAACGATGGCAGTCGCCAGCGAAATCAGCATGAACCGCGCCTGCACCAAGAGGAATAGGACGACGGCAAACGCGATGATGACGAGGGCAGCAGACTGAACCCGAGTCGGGTCTGGCCTTGGCCAGTCCCGGTTTGGTGGAACGGGGCTGAACGGATTGTTTGCCATTTGCTCTGTTCGGGTCCTGTCTCGTGCCGATCAACCGGTCGAGTATGCGTCAGCCGCACAGAAGTGACAATGACCAAGGAAATGATGACTCTGGAGTGTTTCAGGCTATTGCAATTGCCCAAGCCTCAGGGATAGACACCCCCTCACGGAGCGGTGGCCGAGTGGTCGAAGGCGCACGCCTGGAAAGTGTGTAGGCGGGAGACCGTCTCCAGGGTTCGAATCCCTGTCGCTCCGCCACTTACACTTGCCGAAACCGACAGTGGGCCCTCATGGGGGCCTTTTTT
>ERZ887942.63-NODE-63-length-81400-cov-50.896355_pt1 | contig 81400 bp, 71 predicted proteins | sample MGYA00521099_ERZ887942 | MGnify/ENA primary metagenome ERZ887942 (study PRJEB32303, sample SAMEA104408605) | aquatic metagenome | biome: Brackish water; feature: Pelagic; material: water | place: Baltic Sea | collected 2014-06-07T06:48:00 | depth 16,251 m ... | reverse complement strand
GTGCCTGAACTCTTGATAGCCCCCTCAGATTTGGCGCGTTTAAAGTCCTCAAATTGCTCTGCGATTTCTGCGATGCGCTCATCAAAAATAGCATAGGCTACACCCTGTGCTTGCGATAGCACTGCCCGTGCCGCTTCGGAGTAGCCTTGGGCTTCATTCCAAAACCGCTCGCCCGCAGCGTTTACTTGCACACCGCCCTCTGTGATGGTTGCCCATGTGATGAGAATACCATGCGGATGGGCGACATTTCCGTGCCCCTGAAACGCCCCGAGGTGTTCCGTTGCCGCGCCGATCTGACTGGCCCAAAGCACAGCTTCGCCTCGGTTGCCGTCGTGGCCGAACCAAAGCCCATTTTCAATGTCAGGCATATGCTCCGACACCAGCGCGCGATTGCCGCCAAAGCCGTTGCAGGCAAGGATCAGCCGGTCGCAGCCAATCGTCTCAATGCCGCCATCAGGGCGCAGGGCAGCGACGCCATGAACCAAGCCATCCGCGAAATAAAGCGTTTCTGCACGACGCCCACAAATAATGTCGATACCCGCCCGTTCGGCTGCGCTTCGCAGAGCATCAATCAACTCACTGCCCGCTCGGGTCGGCAAGCCATGCATTCGGCGGCTTGAATGGCCAGGGTAATCAAAATCGTCGACCAGCGAAAACGCAAGACCATGCGTTTGTGTCAACCAGTCGATCACCTCAGCTGCATTTTGCGCCAAAAGATCGACCAGCGCTTGGTTGTTTTCTTGATGGGCCTTCGCTTGAATATCGGCTGCAAATAGGGCGGTGCTATCCTTTATTCCCGCGGCCTGTTGAATTTTTGTCCCCGCGGCAGGGATCAATCCAGCAGAGAGCGCCGTCGATCCAGACGGAACCGCATCCGCTTCTATCACCAAAACCTCTTGTCCCGCCTCCATTGCTGACAGGGCGGCGATCAGGCCGCAGGCACCAGCTCCGACGATCAGAGTTTCGACCGTAAAGTCGAATTTCTGGGGGGGCTCCTTAACCGTTGGAGCCATAATAACGCGCACCTTTTTTGAGCATATCAGCCGTACCAATCACAGCGTTGAGGCCATCGAAATCAAACATCCGCTCTCCAAATGGCTTGTTGGAGCCATGTTTGGCGAGGCTTTGGTAATAGTCTTGCGCCGTGCGTGCGATTGCGCGCACGATGCCACCAGGGAAAATTACAATTGAGAAACCAAGATCTTCCAGATCATCGGCGCTCGTGATGGGGGTTGCCCCCCCTTCAACCATATTCGCCAAAAGTGGGATGCGCTTAGAGAAGCGCGCTGCAATTTGTTCCAATTGGGCTCGGTCCTGTGGTGCTTCAATGAACAACACATCCGCGCCGGCTTCAAGATAGGCCTCAGCACGATCTTCGGCAGCGCCGAAGCCCTCCACGGCAATGGCGTCAGTGCGCGCGATGATCAGTGTTTCGTCAGAGCTTCGGGCGTCGGCCATGGCCGCAATTTTCCCAACCATTTCCCCGGTGGAGATCAGCGACTTTTCGGACAGGTGACCACAGCGTTTTGGGAAGGTTTGGTCTTCGATTTGCAGAGCAGATGCGCCTGCGCGCTCATAAAGCCGCATTGTGCGTTGTGCATTGAGCGCATTTCCAAAACCTGTATCGGCATCAATGATCACAGGTAGAGATGTGCGATCGGCAATCAGCGTCATTGTATCCGCCATTTCAGAGGCAGTTGTCAGCCCAATATCAGGTCGCCCCAGGCGCGTATAGGCGACAGCAGCCCCGCTTAGGTAAAGCGCCTCAAAGCCGGCCGCCTCTGCAAGCGAGGCTGTAAGCCCGTCGTAAACGCCTGGCATAACGACGATTTTTTTATTCTGAAAACGAGTTTTAAGGCTCATGATCTTCCCTCGATCAGAGCTAAGGCTTCGGCGCAGCTCATTTGTTTGGTGACAGTATCAAGCGACAGGAGTGTTGCGTCATGCACCTCGGTTTTGAAGGCGGCGCAGCCGTCTGTCAGCATGAGTGTTTCAATGTTGCGTAGGTGCGCGTCGCGTAGTGTTGAGGCCACGCCCCCATTGGTGACGATCCCGCCCACAATCAGATGATCAATGCCTGTGGCCCGCATCAAATACTCGAGACGCGTTTGGAAAAAAGCTGAATAAGCCACTTTTTCAATAACGAAATCCGCAGGGTGGAGCACGTCGACAAGACTGTGCCCGAAACTGCCTGGCGCAAAATCTCCTTTGTCAAGGAAGGGGCGAAGCTCCTTGAGGTGCGGGGCGATCAGCGGCTCTCCGTCTTTGTCAGGGACAAGCGTGAACTGCGCCGAAAAATAGCGCCCCCCTTTAGATCGCAAGGCGCGCGCCAAGGGAGCAATGCGACCTGGTAGGGCTGCGATCTTCGCCGAACTCTGGCCGGCGCGCCCGTAGGCTCCTTCGGGGTGGAGGAAGTCATTTTGTAAGTCGATGGTCAGCAAGGCTGTGCGCGACAGGTTCCAGGTACTCAGATCACTCATTTCATTCCTCCTGAGGTTCAATGATGGTGTTGCCAAACCGATCTACGCGGCCTTGCAGGTGGGGCTCGATCAAGACAGTTGTGTCAGGTTGGGTCAAAATGGCGGGGCCAACTATTTTGGTTCCTGAGGGCAAGGCAAGGCGATCATATATGGCCGTGTCATACCATTTGTCGCCAAAGTGCACCCGGCGCACCCCAACTTTTTCCGCCCGTCCGCCTTCGGGCGGTGCAAGGGTGCTCAGGTCAAACTTGGGACGTTTGCCTGTCACCGCGCTGCGCAGGTTCAAAATGCGCCGCACGCCGTTTTGCAATAATCTGCCATAGGTTGCTTTATATGTGGCATCAAAGGCAGTCTCGATTTCGGCACGCGTGACGGCTGCCACAGTGCTTCCGTCTGTTTTGACAGTGAGCGGAACCGAAACAGTATGAGTTTGTCCGACATAGGCCATATCAAGCTCAAAGCTTAGCTCGCGGGCTTCGAAATTTGTTCTTGCGGCATCAAGCAACGCCAGGCCTTGATCTACATGTGCGTGCATGAAGGCCGCCAATGCCGCCTCATCCAGCATATCAACGCGCGAATTTATGGTCTGCACAAAATCTTGCCTCATATCGGCAATAACGCAGCCCATAGCGGAGGTCACGCCCGGGTAGCGTGGGACAATCGCCCGCGCGATACCAACTTCCGCCAGCATCGCGCCAGCGTGCAATGCACCGCCGCCACCAAATGGCATAAAGGCAAAATTTTTCGGGTCAAATCCTCGTTCGATGCTCACGAGCCGAATAGCGCCAGCCATACGGCTGTTTGCAACTTTCAAGATGGCTTCGGCGGCCTCCACTGTTGTGAGACCCAATGGCTTGCCAACATGCTCGTCAATTGCGCGGCCCGCGGCGTCTATATCCAGGCGCTCAAGTTCCCCACCAATTGGGTTTTCAGGGTCAATCCGTCCCAAGAAGACATTGGCGTCTGTCACCGTCGGTCTTGTATTGCCGAGGCCATAGGCCACTGGTCCCGGGTTGCTCCCTGCGCTTTGTGGGCCGATATTGAGCAGGCCGCCCTTGTCCACCCAAGCGATAGATCCGCCGCCCGCGCCGATTGTGGTTATCTCGATCATCGGGTTGCGCACGACCATTCCAAAATCAATGGAGGTCTGAGGCGAAAGCATCGAGCGCCCGGCTGAAATCAACGACACATCAAAACTTGTGCCCCCCATATCGCCGGTGATGACATTTTCAAAGCCTGCCGATTGGGCAATATAGGCCGCGGCTATGACCCCCGCAGCCGGTCCCGACAGGGCAGTGCGTACGGGCAGGCGGCAGGCCGTATCAACCGCCATCACGCCGCCATTGGATTGAACGATCATGAACTCGCCCTCAAAGCCGTCGGCCTTAAGCGCGTTTTCCAAACGGGCAAAGTAACCTGAAACCTCTGGCTGTAGATAGGCATTCAGCGCCGTCGTTGAAAAGCGTTCAAATTCTCGTATTTCAGGTAGAATTTCGCAGGACGCGGAGACATGCTGATTGTGCCAAATATTACGGAGCAACGCGACTGCGGCCTCTTCATTTGCCGTATTGGCATAGGAGTTGGCAAATAGGATTGCCACGCTTTCACAGCCATTGGCTTGCAAGGCCTGCGCGGCGCTGCGTACCGCGTCAAGATCAACCCGGGTGCGCACAGTGCCATCTGCCAGCGTGCGCTCAGGCACTTCAAGGCGGTTTCTGCGGTCAACCACAGGCTCGAAATTCCCGCGAAGGCCCCAGGTGCGCGGGCGATCTCGCCGGCGCATTTCGAGCACATCGCGCAGTCCTTGCGTGCAGATGACGCCGGTCTTGGCGCCCTTGCGCTCCAAGAGCGCATTGGTGCCTGCGGTTGTTCCATGAACAACAACAGAAATTTTCGAAAAATCGCTGACCTCTTGTTTAATCCCATCTAGGAAGCCCGCCGATTGGTCAGGGCGCGTGGTGGGTACTTTTGCAACCCGGGCTGTGCCGGCTGTTTCGTTGAGAACAAAAATATCCGTGAATGTGCCGCCAACATCGACACCGATCATGAGGCTGCTCATAGGGTGCCCTCCCGCCACTTTGTTCCGTAGACGGCGTCAGCCTCGACGTCGCTCATTAATCCGCGCGCCACATCGCGGGCGATGGCCTCATGGCTGCGGTCATCAGCCCTGCCGTAGCCTCCACCTCCCGGTGTTTGTAGGCGTACAGCTTGCCCAGCTTTTAGAGTAATTCCACGCATCTTTGAGGTCAGCGGGGGGCTGTGCCATCCGTCATCTTGTTCGTATTGAAAAACATTGAGCGCAGCATCGCCACCACCTGCGATTCCCTTGGGTGCGAAGCAACCACGCTCTCCAAAGAGAAAGGCTTCTGCGCCGTTTTCTTCAAGAACTTCAATTTCATAGATCGCGCCTAAGCCGCCGCGATGCGCCCCAGCTCCTGCGCTATCGGGGCGCAGAGCCCATGTTCGAAACATCACAGGATAGGCCGCTTCTAAAATTTCCATTGGCGGAATTGTGGCGGTTGAGATTGGCGCGTTGCCATGGTTTAGACCGTCTGTCTCGATAGAGCCGCCGTGACCGCCTCCGTAGAAGGAAAACATGACCCATGGCTGGCCGTTTTTGCGCTTGCCTGCAATGGAAAGCGCATTGATTGTTCCGTATGCATTTGCAACCACCCGCTCCGGGGCAGCCTGCGCAAAGGCAGAAAATACAACGTCAATCATACGCAGGATGGTTTCCGTATATCCGCCCGTTGGCGCGGGGAACTTCGCGGCCAGAAGGCTGTCTTCGGGCACGACGACCTCAATAGGGCGCATGACCCCAGCATTCGCAGGTAGCGCAGGAAAGATATGTTTGATTGCGACGTACGCTGTTGCCACGGCTGTCGGCAGGGCAATGTTTACAGGACCGGCGCATTGAGGAGCCGAGCCTGTGAAATCAAGAAGCATGGTGTCATCCTTGATTTCAAGAGCGATTCTGATCTTAAGCGGCGCATCATTGATCCCGTCGTTATCCAGGTAATCTTCCGCTTCCCAGCGCCCATCTGGCAGCTCCGTCAACTCTGAGCGCATGAGCGCCTCAGCGCGGTGGCCCAAGGCTTCAAGTGCGGCTGTGATCGTCACGCCACCATATTCATCTAGCAGCTCATCCATCCGCTTCACACCCAGATCGAGCGCGCCCAACTGACCGTTGAGATCGCCCATGGCGGATTGTGGCAGGCGGGTGTTGCGCATCAGAATGTCGATGATGTCTTGGTTCACCTTGCCGGCACGCGCAAGTTTCACGGGTGGCAAGTTAAAGGCTTCTTGGAAAACATCAGTGGCGGCCGGGTTGTAATTTCCGGGAACAGCGCCGCCGACATCGTGCCAATGGCCGACCGAGGCGAGATAGCAAAACAGCTTACCCGCGTGATAATATGGACGCACCAAACGCATATCTGACAGATGTGTGCCGCCAATATGGGCATCATTGAAGATGTAAATGTCGCCATCTTGCAAATCGCCGTCTTTGGCAGCTTTCTCGATCACGGCCTTGACCGCAAAAGACATCACACCAACGAATATTGGCAATCCCGATTTGCCTTGCACCAAAGTGTCGCCCGAGACCGCATGATAAAGCCCATGGCTGGCATCATGCGCCTCGGCGATGATGGGATTAAAGGCCGCACGAAAGAGGGTTGCGTCCATTTCATCTGCAATTTGTTCCATCCTGCCCGCAAGCACCGATAGGGTTATTGGATCAATTTCACTCATGTATTTGCCCTCACTTCGGCCATATCGTTCCAAACATCCTGCTTGGTAATCTTTCCATCAACGACTTCGAAGCGATCAATAAAACGGATGCTTTCAAAGCAGCTGCCATCGTGGTATTCGCCTTGCAACGTGCCGCGGCAATAGACGATGGAGGCCTCGTCTGGGCTCTGAAGCGCATCAAAACCTTCATATGTTTTTGTGACAAATTTGTAGCGTGGCTTCGACCATTGTATCAGCGCGTCAAGCGTCGTCATTGGCCCGGTGCCGGGGAAAGACATTGTAAAGCCCTGAGCCAACAATGCGCCTGCCTTTGTCAGATCACGCGCTTCCATGGCTGAGAGATAATCTTTTACGATGAGCTCTGGGTCCGGCCTTGCCGCTGCCGGTCTGCGCTGGATACGACCGCGATAGTAATTTTCGGTTGGCATGTCATGAATCATGATCGTGACAAGCTCTGGGGTAGCTGGGACCACGAATCGCACAGCATCTGTCAAAGCCTGACCAAGGCGTTGTTTTTCTGATGAATCATAGCCTTCTAATACGTGCAGTTCGACCACAGGCATCGCCGTCTCCCTCGCTTAACCTGTACTATCTGTAATACATATATTGTATCTTTCCAGATTTTTTTTTTGGATATTCTGAATACTAATACTTGCTTTTGTAGGGAACATATTTACGCTCAACTGGGTACGGTTGAGGAATCATGAATGCGGGCTGAGTCTGTTCAGATATTGCCAAAGGGGACCAAGGCGCTCCGTGTTTACCTTTCAGTGCGCGATCAGATTACGGTCGGTGATCTGCGAGATGGTGAAACCCTACCCAGCGAGCAGAAACTCGCCGAGGCTTTTGGTGTCAGTCGAGTCACTGTCCGTCGTGGGCTGGACGCACTGGCGCAGGGAGGCTTTATAGAGCGCCGGGCTGGAAGCGGAACGAAGGTTCGCGCGCGCCCAGCAGTGGCCCAGCGCGCTGCCATGAATTTCAACACACTCATGCCGCAACTGGTCGAGATGGGCCAAAAGACGACCGCGCGGCTGTTATCATTCACCTACGGTGGCGCGCCCGATTTCGTGTCCCACGCGATGGGGTTTAAGCGAGATATCGAAGTTCAGATTGCGACGCGGGTTCGGCTTGCGGGCAATGTTCCATTTTCTCATTTGACAACTTATGTGCCGGCTCAGATTGCGCAAAACTATTCCGAGAATGATCTGGCCACAACGCCGCTCTTTCAGCTTTTGGAGCGAAGTGGCGTGCAGATAAAGGAGGCGCATCAATCCGTAAGCGCCACCTTGGCCGGTCCTGAAGTCGCTAAGGCTCTTGATGTTGAAGTTGGCTCGGCATTGCTCTCATTGCGGCGGGTTGTGCGGGATGTGCATGGAGACGGTGTCGAGTACCTCGCAGGGCTCTACAGACCGGATATGTTCCGGCTCGAAATGCCGCTCATGCGTGTTGGGCAGGGCTCCGCGCGCCATTGGGAACCTGCCATTGGCAAGGATGAGGGCGGCATATGAAGCCGACCTCTCAAACCATGTTGGACAAGCTTTGGGCTGCGCATGAAGTGTTGCGGCGCAACGACGGTGTTTCGCTGCTTTGGATTGACCGCCATCTCGTTCATGAGGGGTCGCATCATGCTTTTGCCAAACTCAAAGAGCGGGGACTATCTGTTTGCGAGCCTGATCTGACGTTTGCTTTCGTTGACCATTATGCGCCGACGCGACGCAGTTCGCAGACCTGTGACCCGCAGATATTGGGCATGATCCAGACACTGCGCCAGAACGCTCATGACCATGGGGTCCGCCTCTATGATCTGGATGACCCAAGACAGGGCATCGCCCATGTGGTGGGCCCCGAAGAGGGCTTGACGCTGCCCGGTTTGCTCATCAATTGCGGTGATAGCCATACGTCAACCCACGGTGCCTTTGGTGCGCTGGCCTTTGGTATTGGCGCGACAGAAGTGGCCCATGTGCTGGCCACGCAAACCATATGGCAGCGCAAACCAAAATCCATGCGCATCCGTGTCGAAGGCGCCTTGGGTTTCGGCGTCGCGGCTAAGGATATAGCGCTTGGCTGGATTGGCAAGCTGGGAACCGATGGGGCGCAAGGCCATGCCGTGGAATACGCAGGCGCCGTCATCAGAGGGCTGTCCATGGAAGGCCGGATGACGCTGTGCAACATGTCGATTGAGGGCGGCGCACGATTTGGGATCATAGCGCCAGACGAGACAACCTTCGCTTATATCAAAGACCGTCCCTTTGCGCCGAAAGCCGCGGCATGGGAACAAGTCTGTGCGGAGTGGCGCGCGCTTTGCAGTGATAAAGATGCTCAGTTTGACCGTGAGGTGGTGTTGGATGCCTCTGAGATCGCACCGACCGTGACTTGGGGCACCAGTCCAGAGCAAGCGCTGCCGATAACGGCCGCAGTGCCGGCGGCGGATGATGTGACGCCCGCCAAACGTGAGGCTGTCCGTGATGCGCTCGAGTATATGGGGCTCAAGGCTGGTGATAAGCTTGAGGGTACGGCAGTGGATCAAGTCTTTATCGGCTCGTGCACCAATGGGCGAATAGAGGATTTGCGCGAAGCGGCGCATGTGCTCAAGGGCCGTAAGGCAAAGATACCTGGTCAGGTCTCTCCCGGTTCTGCCAAGGTCAAAGCTCAGGCTGAAGCGGAGGGGCTTGACCAGATATTCAGGTCAGCTGGCCTGGATTGGGTCGCCTCTGGTTGCTCAATGTGTGTTGGGATGAATGGTGATCTTGTTGAGAAAGGCCAGCGCTGCGCATCCTCAACCAATCGCAATTTCAAGGGGCGCCAAGGGCGCGGTGCGCGCACACATCTCATGAGCCCGGCGATGGTTGCTGCGGCTTCAGTCACGGGCATGCTCACAGATGTGCGCCGGCTTCTTGAGGGGCGCCAGTGATGGCTGGCTGGAGCACACATATAGGCATGGCCGTGTGTCTGCCACAGGCGAATATCGATACCGACCAACTGATCCCTGCGCGCTTTATGTCCGTGCCACGGGCGCAGGGTTACGGGCGCTTTCTTTTGCATGACATGCGCCGCGAGGAGGCGGGGGATTTGAAGGCTGATTTCCCGCTCAATGCCCAGGACGGCATGAGCGTGTTGATCGCGGGCCGCAATTTTGGCAGCGGATCCTCGCGGGAGGCGGCGGTCTATGCGTTGGTTGATTCAGGCATCCGTGCCGTGTTTGCGCCAAGTTTTGGGGATATTTTTGCGTCAAATGCCGTGAACAATGGGCTGTTACCGGCTCAGATTGACGAAGCGACTTACGAGACACTTTCGCAGACCTTAGAGCGCAGGCCTCAAACCATCACGATAGATCTTGGCGCCCGCAGTCTTCAGCTTGGGTCTGTTGGGGCGCGTTTCTCAATCGATGACAGTTGGGCGCTGAAATTGATCAATGGCTGGGACGACATTGATCTTACGCGCCATCACAGAGCGGCCATCGCTGCGTTCAAAAATACTCGATATCAAACCACCGCTTGGGCCTGGCCCAACGGCGCGGATTGAAAAAGCCGCCATCTGCGCGGGCAATGGGGGTGCAAGCCTCAAAACAGGGAGAAAGAAACGATGAAGATGAAACTACTGGGGAGCCTCCTAGCCGGGGCCACACTCGTTGCGGGCACGCTTAAAGCTGAAGAGACAATATCGGCCGTGCACGCATTTCCTGAAACTTTAATTTACACAAAAAGCTTTTTGAGCTTTGTCGATAAGGTCAATGCAAAAGGCGCGGGCGTCATCCAGATTGACGTGCGCGGTGGGCCTGAAGCGATTGGCATGTTCCAACAGCCTGACGCCGTGCGCGATGGTATCGTTGATATGGTCTATACGCCTGGCTCGTTTTACGGAGGAGCTCTTCCAGAGAAAGACGCTATGGTGTCGTCAAATCTGACAGCGGTTGAAACGCGTAAAAATGGTGGCACTGCGCTGATCGACCAGATTCATCAAGAAAAAATGGGCCTTAAGTACCTCGGTTGGTTCGACAGTGGTGTTTGCTACAATCTGTGGACGCGTGAGCAACCCACCTTTGATGCGGCGGGCAACCTCGAAGTCAATGGTTTGAAGCTACGTGGGAACAACGTTTATAATGCATTCTTCACGAATTATCTTGGCGCGCAGGTCATTGATTTGCCAACAGGTGAAGTCTACTCTGCGCTTCAGCGCGGCGTTGTCGATGCGACAGGTTGGACTCAGATTGGCCTGATTGATCTGAAGTGGAACGAGTTTTTGAACTACCGCATCGAACCTTGCTTCTTTTCGACAGATCTCGGTGTGATTGTGAACAACGAAAAGTGGAACTCGCTTTCTGATGAGGCCAAAAAAATCCTTCAAGATGTGGCAATTCAGCACGAGCAAGACAGTGTTAAAGCCTTGCGCGCCAAACGGGATGACGACTTTGCCGCGCTTGATGCTGCGGGCATGAAAGTCGTGTCGCTAGAAGGCACAGCCAAAGCCAATTACCTTGCCGCGGCACGGGAGAAAACATTGGAGCGTATGAAGGAAGTTATGTCCGGACAGCCCGGCGGCACAGGCAATTATGATCGCTTGGTTGAGCTGTTTTACGATCTCGATGCAGCAAAATAAGCCCTTTCGCAGGTCCACCCTTCGGGCGGGCCTGCGTTGTCCATGAAAGACGATTTATGATCAATACCACATATAAAACACTGCTATACGTGATGGCCGGGATTTCGGGTCTCACATTGGTCTGGATCATGGTCTCTGTGATCGCTTCGGTGTTGATGCGCAATTTTGGGCTTCAGCCTTTTGCTTGGCTTTTTACTTCGGCAGAATATGGTCTTCTCTACATGACGATGTTGGGTGCACCCTGGCTGGTCCGTGAGAAAGGGCATGTTCATATCGAATTGCTGACATCCGCCTTGTCGGAGGGGCCGCGCCAATTGCTGAGCCGCGCTGTTGCGCTCGCCTGTGTTGTGGTCTGTGCAATTCTCGCATGGAAAGGAATAGAGCTGGTGTTGACCAATCTGGAGCGCGGCGACTTTGATACCCGCGCCTATTACTATCCGCGCTGGCTGCTCAGCATTACTTTTCCACTCTCATTTGGCCTTATGGCCGTTGAATTTTCCCGTTTCGTCTTTGGCTCTGAGCTGATGCACAGCGGTGAAGCTGGGATACATGAATAATGGAATGGTTTGAGGCGCTCGCCCTGCTGCTCGGCACAATTATGCTTCTCATGGCTGTTGGCATGCCCATAGCGCTGGCCTTTTTGGCAGCCAATATCATCGGTGCATGGGTGTTCATGGGCGGAGAGCGTGGCATCACCCAACTTTTAAACAACGGGCTTGGCTCGCTCACAAAATACGCGCTGATGCCGATCCCATTGTTTTTACTTATGGGGGAAATATTCTTCCATACAGGACTTGGCGGCCGAATGTTCACCGCAATTGACAAATTGCTGGGTCGTCTTCCGGGGCGCTTAAGTTATGTAACAGTTTTGGGCGGCACTGCTTTTTCAACCCTGTCAGGTTCGTCCATGGGGTCAACCGCGCTTTTGGGCTCGCTCATGGTTCCAGAGATGAGCCGTCGTGGCTATAAATCCCACATGAGTATTGGCCCGATCCTGGGAACCGGAGGTCTGGCGATTATTATTCCGCCATCGGCTTTGGCTGTCCTTCTTGCAACGCTGGCGCAGATTGATGTGGCGGCTTTGCTGCTTGCCGGTGTGATACCGGGTCTCGTTCTTGCTGGTTTTTATATCGCCACCATTTGGATTCAGACTCAAATCGACCCAACGGCCGCGCCAGCCTATGAGGTTGAGCGGCTGTCTTTTGCCAAAAAGATTGGCCTGCTCCTGCGGGAGGTCGTCCCAATGGTGAGTGTGATGATCATTATCATTGTGCTGATGATCCAGGGGTTTGTGACCCCTTCGGAAGCCGCTGCCTTTGGCGCTTTGGGTGTACTTGTTCTTGCAGCAGTGTTTCGCTGCCTCACTTGGGAGGCTATGAAAAAGTCTGTCATCGGGGCTTTGAGGGTAACACTCATGGCTTATTTGATTGTCTTCGGATCGGCAACATTCAGTCAGCTGCTCGCTTTCTCGGGTGCGTCGCGTGGGCTGGTCAGCTGGGCGACCAGTTTTGATTTGACGCCCCTGGCCATGCTGATGGTGATGTTTGCTGTGCTCTTGCTGCTGGGCATGTTCATGGAGCAGATCTCAATCATGCTGCTGACTGTGCCGATCTTTTTCCCTCTGGCCCAAACACTCGGTTTTGATCCGATTTGGTTTGCGTTGATCATGCTGCTCTCCTTGGAGATTAGCTTTACAACCCCACCATTCGGGCTTTTATTGTTCGTGATGAAGGGGGTATCTCCGCCAGAAACGACGATGCGAGAGATATACACCTCAGCTTTCCCCTACATCTTTTGCTCGCTATTCTTGGTGATATTGCTGATTGTCTTTCCTCAAATAGCACTGTGGTTGCCGGCATTGTGAATGGGCAGCAATGCTGAAAGCACACCATTGCAGGGGCGGCTGAAACGCGGCTGAAACGGCACCGTTTTTTGAGTTAAGCTATTGATTATTTATGATTTTTGATCACTATAGCCAAAGTCTATTTTGAGGTTTATGTTTTTGTTCGCATTGGTCGAAAATGCCGAGAGCTTCAGTTTCTCGGCCGCAAAAATTTTACCGTTTGATAAAAAAATAATCTGTGCAATAGTGATTCTGTAATTTGATCGACGGAGGATCTATGACCAATCCTATGACGCCAGGCATTGCAGCGGATCGCCTAAGCAACGAAGCGCTTGCACAAAACTTTGCAGACCTACATGTGCCACTCGAACCGCATGAAGTGCGGGTTGCGGCTGATCGCTGTTACTTTTGCTATGATGCACCCTGTGTGACCGCCTGCCCGACGGATATCGATATTCCGCTATTCATCCGCCAAATTAGTACGGATAGGTCAGAGGCTGCGGCCAAAACGATTCTTGATATGAATATTTTGGGCGGAATGTGTGCCCGTGTTTGCCCAACGGAAGTGCTTTGCGAACAAGCCTGCGTGCGTGAAGTTTCAGAGGGCAAGCCTGTTGAAATTGGCCGCCTTCAACGCCACGCCACTGATCGTTTGATGGCAAAAAATATTCATCCCTTTGAGCGTGCAGCCGCCACTGGCAAGAAGGTTGCCGTGGTTGGGGCGGGTCCTGCGGGGCTATCCTGCGCCCACCGATTGGCATTAAAGGGGATCGACGTGACGATCTATGATGCCCGTTCTAAAGCAGGCGGCCTGAATGAATACGGGATCGCCGCCTATAAATCCACAAATGACTTTGCCGCAAAGGAAGTGGCGTGGTTGTTGTCTATCGGTGGTATCACGATTGAAAACAACAAAACGCTGGGCGTGGACATGACGCTGGACGGCCTTAGCTCTGATTTCGATGCGGTTTTTCTGAGTGTTGGTTTGGGCGGCGTTAACGCCCTGAGCATGTCGAGTGAAGATGATACATGTATGTCAGACGCAGTTGGGTTCATTGAAACATTGAGACAAGCGACTGACCTGGCCAGCATACCCATTGGGCGCAACGTGGTTGTTATCGGTGGCGGCATGACAGCGGTTGATGCAGCTGTGCAGTCGAAATTGCTTGGTGCAGAGCAGGTCACTATTGCCTACCGACGGGGCCGCGAAGCCATGAGTGCGAGCCGCTATGAACAAGACCTCGCAGCGTCCCATGGCGTGAAGCTTTTGTTCAACGTCCAACCGGTAACACTGGAGACTTTGGAACCAAGCGCGGCGCTTGTCCTGGAATATACGGCGACAAAAGACGGTCGATTGACAGGTACAGGCGAGACCATGCGGATCTCTGCGGATCAAGTATTTTCTGCCATCGGTCAAACACTTGCCACCGATGGTGGACTGGCACTTGATGGGCGCAAGATTTCTGTGACAGGTGCAGGTCGCACGAGCCGTGATCGGGTTTGGGCAGGTGGCGATTGCGCCTCCGGTGGTGATGATCTGACTGTAACTGCGGTCGCTGAAGGGCGCGATGCCGCAATGGATATTTATGCAACCTTAATGGGAGGGGCAAACTAATGGCTGATCTAACGACAGATTTCTTGGGTATCAAAAGCCCAAATCCATTCTGGCTCGCTTCTGCGCCGCCAACTGATAAAGAATATAATGTGCGCCGCGCATTTGAGGCCGGTTGGGGGGGCGTTGTTTGGAAAACCTTAGGGGCTGAAGGTCCACCAGTGGTCAATGTGAATGGCCCACGCTACGGCGTCATCCACGGCCCAGATCGCCGCGTTCTTGGGCTGAACAATATTGAGTTAATCACCGACCGACCACTCGATGTGAACCTAGAAGAAATCACCCGTGTTAAGAAAGATTACCCAAACCACGCTGTGATCGTGTCCATCATGGTGCCTTGTGAAGAACAGGCATGGAAAGATATTCTACCAAAGGTCGAAGCGACAGGTGCGGATGGGATCGAGCTCAACTTCGGTTGCCCACACGGAATGTCCGAAAGGGGTATGGGCGCGGCTGTTGGACAGGTTCCTGAGTATATTGAAATGGTCACAGGCTGGTGTAAAAAATACTATTCCAAACCAGTGATCGTCAAGCTGACGCCGAATATCACAGATGTGCGTTTGCCGGCCGCGGCAGCGAAACGGGGTGGCGCGGACGCTGTGTCATTGATCAATACAATAAATTCTATCGTCTCAGTGGATCTCGATAGCATGAGCCCAGAACCATCCATAAATGGCAAGGGTACGCATGGGGGCTATTGTGGTCCTGCGGTTAAGCCGATTGCAATGTCCATGGTGTCTGAAATTGCGCGCGCGCCCGCAACCGCTGGATTTCCCATCTCCGGTATTGGTGGGGTCACAACATGGCGGGATGCGGCTGAATACATCGCGCTCGGCTGCGGCAACGTCCAGGTTTGCACCGCGGCGATGACTTATGGTTTCAAGGTTGTGCAAGAAATGATCACGGGTCTGTCTCAGTGGATGGATGAAAAAGGGCACAAAAGCATCCAAGACTTTATGGGCGCTGCGATCCCCAACACGACCGATTGGCAATATCTTGATCTTAATTATGTCGCCAAAGCAGTGATTAACCAAGATGACTGCATCAGCTGTGGACGTTGCTTTGCCGCATGCGAAGATACATCGCATCAAGCTATTGTAATGTCTGAAGATCGTAAGTTCTCCGTGCTTGATGCGGAATGTGTGGCATGTAACCTTTGTGTCGAAGTCTGCCCCGTTGAAAATTGCATAACCATGGTGCAGCAGCCTGCCGGCACTGTTGATCCGCGCACAGGTCAAACCATTTCGGATGGATACGCCAATTGGACAACACACCCGAATAATCCCGATTCTGTCGCGGCTGAATAAAGGATGATCAAATCGGCGTGTGGGGAAAACCCACGCGCCGTATTAAACAGTCAACATGCGTCGTAGCATATCTTCTAAATATTGCTCGGCATCCTCAAAATGATCTCGTTCTCCCAAGATCGCCTTCACTTGAACATCAAAGTCAGCATAATGTTGCGTCATGGCCCAGATCGAAAAGATGAGATGATAAGGATCCATAGCACGAATCAATCCCGCGTCTGCCCAGTGGTTAATTAACAGCGCTAAGTTCTCGACAACCTCACGCAGTTCACCGGTCAAAACGGATTTAATTCGCGGGGCGCCTTGGATGATTTCAGTGGCGTAAAGGCGACTTTCACGGGGGTAGAGCCGGCTCATTTTCAGTTTGTGTTTGGCGTATTTCAGTATTTCTTCAACAGGGTCACCGGCGGGGTCAATATCGCGAACAGGCTGCAACCAATCGGTCAATAACTGGGCCAATAGTGCCTCGTAAATAGCCTCTTTGGATGCGAAGTAATACAGGATGTTGGGTTTTGACAGACCAGACTCCGCTGCGATCTGATCTAATGTCGCGCCGCGAAACCCAAATTGGGCAAAGACCTTTAGCCCAGCGGCTTTGATTGCTGAGTGGTTTTTTTTCTGGATACGGGTCTCTGTCTTTTTCATACGGGTCTATCACATGGAACAGTTGAGGGAGTAAATGACTAATTCGAAGGCAGTTCGGCAATGGATTGGCAAATTATAAAAGCAATTCCTTGACACATGTCTGGCCTCTGCTAGCGTTAGTTTGACCAGTTGGTCAAATTATTAATTGAGCAACCGTAATAATTCGAAAGTGAAGGACCGTCTCATGGCTGCTATTGGCGAAAATCTGAAGATTAACAGCGAACGTCTTTGGGACAGTCTGATGGAGATGGCCAAGATTGGGCCGGGTGTGGCAGGCGGCAATAACCGACAAACTCTGACAGATGAAGACAGCGAAGGCCGTCAATTGTTTCTCGATTGGTGCAAGGCTGCTGGCTGCACGATGGGCCTTGATCAAATGGGCAATATGTTTGCGCGTCGCGAGGGAACAGACCCTGAGGCCCTGCCAGTTTATGTGGGGTCGCATTTAGATACCCAACCCACTGGTGGGAAATATGATGGGGTGCTTGGGGTTCTCGGTGGCCTCGAAATTTTGCGCACCATGAATGATCTGGATATCAAAACCAAACACCCAATTGTTGTGGTTAATTGGACGAATGAGGAGGGAACACGCTTTGCGCCGGCGATGTTGTCCTCAGGTGTATTTGCTGGTGTTCACACCCAAGATTGGGCCTATGATCGTGTGGATGCTGAGGGCAAAGCCTTTGGGGATGAATTGCAGCGCATTGGCTGGCGGGGTGATGAAGACGTGCGCGCGCGCAAAATGCACGCCTTCTTTGAGCTGCACATCGAACAAGGTCCGATCCTAGAGGCAGAAAATAAGCAAATTGGGATTGTGACACATGGGCAGGGTCTGTCCTGGACCCAAGTGACGATTACAGGCAAAGATGCCCATACAGGATCAACTCCGATGCCCATGCGCAAAAACGCAGGGCTCGCCATGGCACGGGTTTTGGATAGAGTTGAGGCAATTGCGCTGTCTTACGCACCTCATGCGGTCGGGGCGGCGGGTCATATCGATGTTTACCCCAATTCACGCAACGTGATCCCTGGCAAAGTCGTGTTTACGATTGATTTTCGCTCTCCCGATTTGACTGTCATCACTGACATGGAGGCGCGTTTGCGGACAGAAGCCCAGGCCATCTGTGAAGCGATGGGAATGGACATTGAGTTTGAAAAGGTCGGTGGGTTTGATCCTGTCGCCTTTGACGCAACATGTGTTCAGGCCGTGCGCCGCGCGGCAGAGCGTTTGGGATATAGCCATATGGATCTCATTTCAGGCGCGGGTCATGACGCCTGTTGGATCAATAAGGTTGCGCCCACGGCAATGATCATGTGCCCTTGTGTCGACGGTCTGAGCCATAACGAGGCCGAGGACATCAGCCAGGAATGGGCAGCTGCGGGCGCAGATGTTTTGTTGCATGCCGTTTTGGAGACGGCCGTAATTACACCATAAGCCGCGGCGCAGATACCAATAGACAGGGAGATTATTATGAGCACAGTCATCAAGAACGGCACAGTCGTCACGCATGATTTGACATATGAAGCAGATGTTTTGATTGAAGATGGTAAGATCATCGAGATTGGAAGAAACCTATCTGGCACGGATGAATTGGATGCAACAGGCTGCTACGTGATGCCGGGTGGCATTGACCCCCATACCCATCTTGAGATGCCATTCATGGGCACATATTCTTCGGATGATTTCGAAAGCGGCACTCGCGCGGCATTGGCTGGTGGCACTACGATGGTTGTCGATTTCGCACTGCCGAGCCCAGGGCAAGGACTGCATGATGCGCTGAAAATGTGGGACAATAAATCCACCCGCGCCAACTGCGATTATTCCTTCCACATGGCGGTGACCTGGTGGGGCGAACAGGTGTTTGACGAGATGGAGAGCGTGATCAAAGACCGGGGCATTAATACGTTCAAGCATTTCTTGGCCTATAAAGGCGCCTTGATGGTTAATGACGACGAGCTGTTCGCAAGCTTCAATCGCCTTTCCGAATTGGGAGGCATCGCGATGGTTCACGCCGAAAACGGTGATGTCGTTGCTGAACTCTCCGCCAAATTACTGGCTGAGGGCAATACGGGACCAGAAGCGCATGCCTATTCCAGGCCGCCGCAAGTTGAGGGCGAAGCCACCAATCGCGCAATTATGATCGCCGATATGGCAGGGGTGCCGCTCTATGTTGTTCATACCTCTTGCGAAGAGTCCCACGAGGCAATTCGCCGGGCACGTCAACAGGGCAAACGGGTTTGGGGCGAGCCATTGATCCAGCACCTAACACTGGACGAAAGCGAATACTTCAACAAGGACTGGGACCACGCCGCGCGTCGCGTTATGTCTCCACCCTTTCGCAACAAACATCACCAAGATAGCCTTTGGGCTGGCCTTCAGTCCGGCTCCCTGAGCGTTGTGGCCACCGATCACTGCGCATTTTCAACAGAACAAAAACGGTTCGGCCTGGGGGACTTCACTAAGATCCCTAATGGCACAGGTGGTCTGGAAGATCGCATGCCGATGCTATGGACCTATGGCGTTGCGACCGGTCGCCTAACGCCGAATGAATTCGTGGCTGTCACATCAACCAATATCGCCAAGATCCTGAATTGTTATCCGCGCAAGGGGGCAATCCTTGTCGGTGCGGATGCGGATATTGTTGTCTGGGACCCGAAGAAAGAAAAGACGATCGCAGCAGGTACGCAGCAGTCGGCCATTGATTACAATGTATTCGAGGGTAAAAAGGTCAAAGGCCTGCCGCGCTTTACCTTAACACGTGGGCATGTTGCGGCCTATGATGGTGAGATGCGCACCCAGGAAGGGCATGGCAATTTCGTAAAACGCGCCGGCAATACCGCAACGAACAAAGCTCTATCATCATGGAAAGCTCTTACGTCACCGCGCCCTATTGAGCGTTCAGGAATTCCCGCCAGTGGAGTCTGAGGCCGTGATTACAATTTCGTTGACCCATTTTCAGGATGCAATATGACGCAAGAGCCAACCATCGATGCCAAAGGGCTTCATCTGACTTTTGAGACCAATGATGGTCCTGTCCACGCGCTTCAGGACGTGAACCTTGAGATCAATAAGGGCGATTTTGTGAGCTTTATCGGTCCGTCTGGCTGCGGTAAAACCACGTTCTTACGCTGTATTGCAGGGCTTGAAACACCCACTTCAGGTCATATTTCGGTCAATGGCCTGACGCCGGATGAGGCACGTCGCGCGCGCGCTTACGGCTATGTATTTCAGGCGGCGGGGCTTTATCCGTGGCGTACAATTGGCGGCAACATCCGCCTACCCCTTGAGATTATGGGCTTTTCCAAATTTGAAATGTCACAGCGGGTCGAACGGGTCTTGGAATTGGTCGACTTGACCGGATTTGATAAAAAATTTCCCTGGCAATTGTCTGGGGGAATGCAGCAGCGGGCCAGTATTGCGCGCGCGCTTGCCTTTGACGCTGATATCTTGCTGATGGATGAACCCTTTGGTGCGCTTGATGAAATTGTGCGTGATCACTTAAATGAACAGTTGTTGCAGCTTTGGGCCCGCACGGAAAAGACGATCGGGTTTGTGACACATTCGATCCCTGAGGCGGTTTACCTATCGACTAAGATCGTTGTGATGAGCCCACGACCAGGCCGCATCACGGACGTTATTGACAGCAGTTTGCCAAAGGAGCGACCGCTCGACATTCGCGATAGTCCTGAATTCATCTCTATTGCTCAACGCGTGCGTGATGGGCTGCGGGCAGGGCACGCCCATGTGTAAGTCAATCACCAAGAAAGGGCGGATCGTGTGAAGTCAATTCTACCTGTTCTTACCATTATTGCAGCTGTGCTATTCATCTGGACCTTGGCGGTTGTTCCGATGAATATGCATCTGACGGCTGATCAAGCACAACGCAGTGGCGCGATTGTGACGCCCGACACTCCGGTTGCGCGCAAGGAGACAAATGGTATTGTCCTTGCGCTCAAAAACCCACATTTGATCGCGCTGACCTACGTTGGGAAACGCCCAAATTTGCCGTCTCCCCATCAAGTTGGGCTGGAAATGTTTGACACAATTTTTGGGAAAAAGATCACCTCAAAACGCAGCCTTGTTTACCATGGTTGGATCACACTGGCGCCAACTTTGCTGGGATTCGCGATTGGCACCTTGCTCGGTGTGCTGCTCGCGGTTGGTATCGTTTTTAGCCGTGTGATGGACAAATCGGTCATGCCATGGGCCATCGTCAGTCAAACCATTCCGATCCTTGCTCTGGCTCCTATGATCATTGTTGTCCTCGGAGCCGCCGGCATTCACGGTGTCTTACCTAAGTCTGTTATTGCCGCTTATCTGTCTTTCTTTCCTGTGGTGGTAGGCATGGTCAAAGGGCTGCGCAGTCCGGACCATATGCAGCTGGATCTGCTACGGACCTATAGCACCAACAATGTTCAAAGCTTTTGGAAGCTGCGCTTGCCCTCCTCGACGCCCTATTTGTTTGCCTCATTGAAAATTGGCATCTCAGCATCCTTGATTGGCACAATCGTTGCCGAATTGCCCACTGGTGCAAAGGCAGGGTTTGGGGCACGCATGTTGGTTGGTGATCAATATGGTCAACCAATCCTGTCATGGGCGGCTCTTTTTGCGGCGGCTCTGACGGCTGCGGCCTTGGTTGGGATCATTTCATTGGTTGAACGCGGTGCGCTTCGTAAAATGGGGATGAAACCGGCATGATGTATGTAATCGCGGGATTTGCTATCTGGGGTCTGGGGTGGTTGCTGAATTTATATTTGGCAAACAGTAAGTGGTCGGACTATCGCGCGATGAATATTGCAGTTCCGCTCATCTTTGGGTTGACCGTTTTGCTTGTGTGGGAGTGCTTTGTCATAGGCTTTGACGTGAACCCTGTGTTTTTGCCGCGTCCCTCTGACATCGTCTTGCGTATGGCGATTGAAATGCCACGGCTGTGGGCAGACTTCGTTCAAACCATCGTTAAAGGGGCGTTGACGGGATACATTCTCGGTGGCTTGGCAGCCTTTGCCATCGCAGTCCTTGCGGATCGCTCCGAGTTTTTAACAAGCGGTGTGCTGCCTGTTGGAAGCTTTATGGCCGCTTTGCCCATCGTTGGGATAGCCCCGATTTTCGTTAAATGGTTCGGAAGTGATTGGGAATCTAAGGCGGCCGTGGTGGCTGTTATGGTGTTCTTTCCCATCCTGGTTAATGTCGTCGCCGGGATGCGCGACACCACATCGATGCAGCGTGACCTCATGCGCACCTATGGGGCTGGCTATTGGCCAACCTTGCTCAAACTGCGCCTTCCAGCGGCGATGCCATTTATCTTCAATGGCTTAAAGGTCGCCACAACATTGTCTCTGATCGGTGCGATCGTTGCTGAGTTCTTTGGTTCCCCAACCGTCGGAATGGGATTTCGTATTTCCACCAGCTTTGGCCAACTCGCCCTTGATATGGTTTGGGCTGAGATCGTCATCGCCGCAATCGCGGGGACCGCATTTTACGGTATTGTGACATTAATCGAAAAGGGCGTTACTTTTTGGCACCCATCACAACGCTGACAGTCCAATGAAGATTGCAGCAAAACCACAGACTAGGAGGTCTAAACGATGAAAAAGATGATTATTGCCGCCGCTATCGCAGCGGGGCTGGGGGGCACGTCTGCCATTGCAGACGGTCACGCGAACTCCGTTTCATTGCAATTGCAGTGGGTGACGCAAGCACAATTTGCAGGCTACTATGTGGCCTTGGATAAAGGGTTTTATGAGGCCGAAGGTCTGGATGTGACGATATTGGCCGGTGGCCCGGATATTGCCCCACCCCAGGTTCTCGCAGGTGGCGGCGCGGATGCGATGCTGAACTGGATGCCTTCCGCCTTGTCGGCACGTGAAAAAGGTCTGCCGGTTGTGAACATTGCGCAGCCATTCAAGAGATCTGGCTTGATGTTAACATGTTGGAAAGACACCGGTATCACCAAGGTGGAAGACTTCCGTGGCAAGACCATTGGTGTTTGGTTCTTTGGCAACGAATATCCGTTCCTAAGCTGGATGAGCCAAGTGGGCATTCCAACCGAGGGCGGTGCTGATGGTGTCACTGTTCTGAAGCAAGGCTTTAATGTTGATCCACTTTTGAACCGTGAAGCAGACTGCATCTCAACCATGACGTATAATGAATACGGCCAGGTGATTGATGCCGGGGTCAATCCAGATGAGTTGGTGACGTTCCAATACGAAGAACAAGGTGTGGCCACGCTTGAGGACGGTATCTACGTTCTTGAAGAGAACCTAAATGATCCGGTGTTCGTAGACAAAATGGTGCGCTTCGTGCGCGCGTCTATGGAGGGTTGGAAATATGCCGAAGCCAATGCAGAAGAAGCTGCTGGAATTATTCTTGATAACGACGACACAGGCGCACAGAATGAAGCCGCTCAAATTCGGATGATGGGCGAAATTGCCAAACTCACAGCCGGTTCCAACGGTGCGTTGGATGTGGCTGATTTTGATCGTACGGTTGCGACTTTGTTGTCAGGTGGATCTGATCCGGTTATTTCTGCCGTTCCAGAAGGTGCGTGGACGCATAAAATTACGGACCTTGCGTTGAAGTAGTCACACCGATCATAGTGAAAATTTGAAACGCCCTGCACAGTGTAGGGCGTTTTTTTGTAATTTGTGCGAAATTTGAAGAAATATAAGCGTCGCGGACGGTTGGACTCTTTGCTCTGGCTGAGCCGTTCTGGCCAAAATCAACCACGCAGAAATACTTGAGAAATTCGATGAGACACAGGCAAATTATGTGTGGGCAAGCCTAGTAATTTAGGTTCGAGATTTCAGGGATGTGCATAAGAGGATGACAACCGAAATGATTGACAAGGCAATGCCGCCGCTGATCCAAATCGGCGGATTCTCGTGGTCCAAGAGCCTCTCCCAAACCAGCACCCAAATGGGGGTCAAATAGGTGTAGGCCATGACATTCGTTGCCGGCAGATGCATCGACGCGAATTGTAGGCAGAGGAAGGAGAGCGATGTGGCAAATACCGCAAGATAGATAATTGTGCCCCAGATCAAGAGCGGTAATCCGGTCCAATTCGTTTGCAAAATTTCTGGGGCACCGTAAATGCTCAGTATGATTGTGCCGCTTGTGAGCATTCCAAAGGTGACCATGATGGCGTTTTCGCCTCGGTTCAATTGGCGAAAAAGGATTGGTAAAAACGCATGGGCGATGCATCCAAGAAAATAAATCAGTTCTCCTGTGCCAACCTTAAATTGTGCTATGGCAAGAATATCCGCTCGGAAAATAACCCACACAGATCCAATGGTTCCAATAAGAATTGCCACCAGGCCATGCAGTCTTATTTTTTGCTTTAAAATAATAAACCCGAGTAAGCTGGACATCGCCGGCATCAGCGTAAACACAGCTGCAGTAGAAATCGGCGTCGCGCTCTTTAGGCCTTCGAACATCAAGGTAAAATATATGCCAAATGTACCGCCAAGAATGAAATAACGCCAAGAGGCTTGCATTGCCCGTTGAGTAATTGCTCCGGTAAAAAATGCAATCAGCCCCATAATGCAGGCAGCCAACCCAAAACGCACTGCCGTTAACGCAACGGGAGAAATATCATTTGCGATCATCGACCCAAATGAAAAGGATCCTCCAATGAGCATGGAAAAACCAAGCATCGCGGCATGACTTTGAAACATTCTATTCACAGACAGTTTTAGCCTTTGGGTTGTTATTGGTGGCCATCATCCGATCACCGGTTGTGAGAACATTATCTTTCCTGAGGGCTTCAAATAGACGGGCAGAGTGTTTGATATCGTTGAATAGCCTTCTAAACGCGCCATTTTGGCTTTTCGATTGGATGGTTTCCACTGCGAGCCGTTCTTGATACTGCTGAGCCGCCCCAGTTGAGTGGTCTAATTTGAATGTTAGTGCATGATTGGCCTTTGGTCCATCGGTGTCGTGGCTTCTGGCGCGGGTGGGCGATAGCCATACCGACCGTATTGATGGGTCAACTCGATCATGTCTGCGACCAAGCGTTTTTCATCGGCACGGTCTTGGGGTAATCGCCGTTTCTTGCAGATTGTGTTTGTAGGCCAAATTTCCTCAATCTAGTTTATAATATGAAGCGGTATGGTGCTCCGCCCCTTCATTCTCTCTGGTGCGCAACTGGCGCAACACGTGTACGCGAAACCGCGCCGATGCGCTTGCAGAGCGGCGAAAATAACAGGGCGGTTAGATTTAAACCATGACCGAAGTCTAATGCCTATGCGAATGAGGCTGACAGGCGCGACAACGAGTAGGGTTAGAGATCTCTACGTCTTGTTTCTTTCTTCGCGCCAAAGAATTGTTAACCCTGAAAGAATAATTAATATTACACCGGGGAATAACTTATCTAAGGGAAGTTCGTCAAAAACTATCCAACCTAAACCAAATGCTGTTAAAATTCCGAAGTAGCTAAATGGGGCTAAAACGGAGGCTGGAGCCTGTCGAAATGCATACATTAGAAAAACGACTCCAAAGCCTCCACACAGAGACATGCTAAGTATGAGAAGTGCATCACTCATGGATTGGATCGGGCTGAAATCAGTGGTTCCAGTCGCCAAAAGGATCGCTCCAAGCGCAGCAGCTATGGAGGAATACAAATAAATTATTGCACTTGAAATAGAAACATCGAAACTTCGAAGTGTCACCATAGAAGCGGCATAGCAAAAGGCTGCACCGATGGGTAAAGCTGCTGTCCAGGTAAACATGTTAGAGCCTGGCTGCATGATCCAAACTGCGCCGCCAAATCCTATAATGACAGCGCTCCAGCGCCACGCGCCCACCTTTTCTCCGTAAAAAATGACTGCAATTAAAACTATAAAAATTGCATTGGTTTGGCCCAAGGCCGACACTGTTGCCAACTCTAGGTCCGCTAAAGCGGTGTAAAATAGAAGTTGAGCTAAAGCGACCAAGAGACCGCGGCCAAAAGCCAATTTCCATTTTTTTATTTTATAGTCTTTGATGTCAAAACTAAGTTCACGCGTATACATGAGCAATAAAATTGATGGCAGGACACCCAAAACATTCCGATAAACTGACAGCTCTTGAGGCGAATAACTTGCTGATAAAATTCGGACGTGGACGCTCATGAGATCAAAGCAAAGATAAGCGAGCAAGCAAACAAGAATTGCGCGAATATTGGTCGTCATTAAACCTCAAAACTTAAGGCAAATACGCCTTATCGATGGACAGTCTGCCCCTAATTGCTCGGAGTCAAGTTTCATAAATGAATTACGATGGGCGAAAATGCCACCGCCAAATTATACGAGGGTGAAGCGGGCATGGCTGCGGGCCTGTGAGCTATGCGTCAGGGCCTGCATAAAGCGCCCAGCGGCCTCTGATATGTTCTATTGATCTGCCTTATGGTATGGCCTCGGTGTCAATGGCGTTTGTGGGGTCGGATATGGACAATAAGATTCTTGATGCAATTCTAGGTGCAATACCACAACCTATCATTGCGATTGATGCGAGCGAACGCATTCTTGCTGTGAATAGTGCCGCGGTTTCCTTGGTTGGTCATACAGCCATGCAACACAGTTACGTGACCATCTTACGTCAGCCCGCGTTGTTGGAAACGATAGAGGCGACATTAAAAGATGATGTGCCGCGCACCACGAAGTATCTCAGCACAGACGGTGCACAGGACACAACTTACAAAGTCACCTGCCGAGCGGCCCCCGGCGTTGGTAACTGCGGTACAAAGGCAATAATATTGTTCTTTGAAGATATCAGCCAAATGGAAGAGGTCGGGCAGATGCGTCGTGACTTCGTGACCAATGTAAGTCACGAATTGCGCACGCCTCTCACCGCACTGATCGGATTTATTGAAACCTTGCGCGGGCCGGCGCGGGATGATGCAAAAGCCGCCGCGCGGTTTTTGAACATTATGCAAGATGAGGCGGAGCGCATGAATCGTTTGGTGGGCGATTTGATGTCACTTAACAGAGTAGAAGGAAATGAACGCGTGCGGCCCACGCAGCGCGTTGTGTTAAATGACATTATCCAATCGACATGCCACAGCCTGCAGCCCTTGGCTCTTCAGGCTGGGGTGAAATTTGAGTTTGAGAGCCCAGAGCTTCCCGTCGAAATATACGGCGATTCCGATCAGCTGACGCAAGTTTTTACCAATATCATCGGAAACGCTCTTAAATATGGCGCGTCTGGCGGGCGCATTACCCTGCGCATGACGACTGTCGCGCGGGAAGCGGCTTTGCGCGCCCCTGGCGTCAGACTCCAAGTCATTGATTATGGCGCGGGCATTGATCCTGTCCATCTGCCGCGCCTGACCGAAAGGTTCTACCGCGTTGATGGGCACCGCAGCCGTGAACTCGGTGGCACAGGTCTTGGTCTTGCGATCGTCAAACATATCATCAATCGCCACCGTGGGAAATTGAACATAGAAAGCGCTTTGGGGGAAGGCACCACGGTCACTGTGATGCTGCCGACCGAGCCGCTATCGTGAATTTCGAAGAAAATAAAATGTCATGAAAACGTAATATCCCTGTCACAAAACTGTTACGTCCAGCCGTTACAAAGGTCCGGAGAATCCCATGGGGGATTGCTTGCAAATGGACAAAACAGGAGACATCCATGTCTTTACTTAAACTTGCAACTTCCGCGCTGGCTCTTTCGGGGCTTTGCGTAACAACCGCTGCCGCGCGTGATCAAGTGCAGATCGCCGGATCGTCAACCGTTCTGCCATATGCGTCGATCGTTGCTGAGGCTTTTGGCGAAAACTTTGACTTTCCAACACCCGTTGTTGAGTCCGGTGGCTCTAGCTCGGGTCTGAAGCGCTTTTGCGAAGGCGTTGGTGAAAACACAATCGACGTGGCAAATGCGTCACGCGCAATTCGCGAAAAAGAAATCAAAGCCTGCGCCGAAGCTGGGGTCACTGACATCATCGAAGTGCGCATCGGGTATGACGGTATTGTCTTTGCCAGCCAGATTGACGGACCAGCTTACACTGCTTTCCAACCGGCTGATATTTTCAATGCACTTGGCGCCAAGGTTCTTGTAGGCGGTGCGATTGTCGAAAATCCGCATCAACAGTGGGCTGACTTCAATGGTCAACTTCCAGCGGCTGATATCATGGCCTTTATTCCCGGCACAAAGCACGGAACACGCGAAGTTTTTGAGGACAAAGTGTTGCTCAAGGGTTGCGAGGTTACCGGTGCTATGGAAGCCATGATGGCCTCTGGTATGTCTGAAGATGATGCCGAAGATGCGTGCCTCGATGTGCGTCAAGATGGCCGTTCTGTTGATATCGATGGCGATTATACCGAAACTCTCGCTCGCATTGATGCCAACCCCAACGGCATCGGCATCTTTGGCTTGGCCTTTTATGAAAACAATCAAGACAAGCTGAAAGTGGCGACAATGGGCGGCGTTGCGCCGTCGACTGAAACGATTTCGACGGGCCAATATCCTGTGTCTCGTCCGTTGTTCTTTTATGTGAAGAAAGCCCACATTGGTGTGATCCCAGGTCTGAAAGAATATGCCTCATTCTTCATCGCCGATGAGATTGCTGGACCAGACGGCCCGCTATCTGCCTATGGTTTGGTTGCAGATCCCGATCTGGCGACAACCCAGGCGGCCGTATCTAATGAGACAGCCATGGGCAGCAATTAAGAGCTGCTGTAAAACAATAGTGAGGGTGGCGGCTTCCGCCATCCTTAAAAAACGCTTACCCCCTTTGCTGGGGGCGCATTTGACGGTAGGAAGAACAAAATGGATGGAGGCGGTATGCCGATACTCTGGGTTGTCGCAGTGATTTTTGTTGTTTCCGTTGTTGGGTTCATCGCTGGGCGCGCACGTGCTTTGCAATCGGCCGGTGGCGATGCGCGCCGGCTTCATTCCTTGCCGATATATTACGGGTCGAACGTTGCTTTATGGGCCGTCGTGCCCGCGGCTGCGACCCTCATCGTCTGGCTTATTGTGCAGCCATTGTTCGTGAATTCCCGCGTGGCGGAAACCTTGCCTGGTAGCTTGCTCGATGAAGGCAGCTCAATTGGCCTGATCATGAGCGATGTGCGCCGCGTGGCAGAGGGGCTTGATGTGGCTGTGGCCCAAGGCGCTTTGAGCCGCGATGAGGCTGCGTCAATCGGATCCTCATCGGTCAATATTCGCGAATTTTTAGGATCCATAGGCGTGGCTCTTGGCTCAGATGTCAGCCCTGAAGTGGTGGCCGCGGCGCAGCTTTACCGCGGGTTCAATGCAACCGGGTCTGCGCTTATGTCCTTGATTTTGCTTGCAATTTCTGCCGGAGGGGCTGCCTATGCCTATAGGCGGTCAAACGCGGATTTCCGCGCGCGCAATGTGGTTGAGCGTGGGGTTTTGGGGCTACTCATCGGGGCAGCCTCAATTGCTATTTTGACGACCATCGGCATCCTATTCGCGCTGCTGTTTAACACCATCGAGTTTTTCAAACTCTATCCTGCTACCGAATTCTTCTTTGGAACCAATTGGGCGCCCAGTTTTTCCGGTCGGGGCGGGCTGTCTGATCTTGGTGTTTTGCCTCTGTTGTGGGGCACTTTTTATATTTCTTTCATTGCGATGTTGGTCGCGGTTCCTATTGGGCTGTTTTCAGCAATTTACCTCTCTGAATATGCAAGCCCTCGGGTGCGCAGTGTCGCCAAGCCTTTGATTGAAATTCTAGCCGGGATTCCGACGATTGTTTACGGGCTATTTGCGCTTTTGACCGTTGGGCCTTTGCTGGTGAGCCTTTTTGGCAAAGATACTTTGAACTGGATGCAGGGGGGCACTGCGGTCATGACCGCGGGTTTGGTGATGGGCATCATGCTTATCCCATTCGTGTCATCGCTTTCCGATGACATTATCAATGCCGTACCGCAGGCCTTGCGCGATGGATCTTATGGCTTGGGTGCAACCCAGTCTGAAACCATACGTCTGGTTATCTTGCCAGCGGCCCTGCCGGGCATCGTTGGCGCGATCCTCTTGGCGGCGTCGCGGGCCATTGGGGAAACGATGATTGTCGTGCTGGGGGCCGGTGCGGCGGCGCGCCTGTCGATGAACCCTTTTGACGCGATGACAACAATCACGGCCAAAATCGTAAGCCAATTGACCGGAGATGCCGATTTCTCATCTCCGGAGGCTTTGGTTGCCTTCGCACTTGGCATGACCCTCTTCGTACTGACCTTGGGGCTTAATGTTTTTGCCCTCTTCATCGTACGCAAATACCGGGAGCAGTATGACTAATGGCCATTAAGAACCAGACTTCTCGCGGCGTGTCACATACGTCACTGCTCTCAATAAGGGATGGGCATACCCAAAAACGCAACTCAGCCGAAAAGCGGTTCCGCATTTATGGGATGGTCGCCCTCTCCATCGGCGTGTTGTTTCTTATATTCTTATTTGCCTCGATCCTACGCTCAGGTTTGCCGGCCTTCACCCAGACCGTAATGAATGTTGAATTTGTTGTGTCTCAAGAAGAGTTTGACAAAGCCGAAAGCAAAATGCTGAAAACCAAGGCCTATCAAGACATATTCGTTGCGGCATTGAGCGCGGAGCTTGCAAGAAGGAACTTGGATGTGGCCTTCGATAATAAAGCGATTGAACGCATTGTGGGCAAGCCGGGCGGCACAATTCGAAGTTATTTTACCGAAGATCCAAGCCGGGTCGGACAGCCTGCGACTTTCGAGCTTGCGGCCTCCAGCCGGGTGGATGGCTATTTTAACGGCCGCGTCACCCGTGAGACTTTGGTTGACAGCCGCTTTTTGAAGGCAACGGATCTGGATCTGGTCGATGCTTTACAGGCCGGCGGCATAATTCGTCAGGCATTCAATTGGAATTTTATCACCGGCACGGATTCCGGCGTGGATAACCCTGGAGGCGCCGGACTTGGGGCTTCCGTTATTGGATCGTTCTTCATGATGTTGGTGGTGCTGTTTTTGTCACTCCCGATTGGGGTTGCCGCTTCGATTTACCTTGAAGAATTTGCCCCGCGAAATCGTTGGACGGATTTTATTGAGGTGAATATCTCCAACCTCGCCGCGGTGCCGTCCATCGTGTTTGGTATTCTTGGCCTCGCCGTTTTCATACAATTTGCGGGGTTGCCACAATCTGCCCCGCTTGTCGGTGGCCTTGTTTTGACCTTGATGACATTGCCGACGATCATCATCTCAACCCGCGCATCGCTTGCGGCTGTTCCACCCTCTATCCGCGATGCCGCCCTTGGTGTGGGTGCATCCAAGATGCAGTCAGTGTTCCACCACGTCCTGCCGCTGGCGATGCCCGGTATTTTGACAGGCACGATTATTGGCCTGGCCCAGGCCCTTGGCGAAACGGCGCCTTTGCTCTTGATCGGGATGGTCGGTTTTGTTGCGCGCGAGTATCCCGAGGGGTTTCTGTCAGGCTTTACGGACGCCAACTCGGCAATGCCGGCGCAAATTTATACCTGGGCCAGTCGCGCTGATCCCGGATTTTATGAAAAAGCATGGGGCGGCATTATCATTTTGCTGCTATTCCTCATTACGATGAATGCTATCGCAATCATCTTAAGACGTCGCTTCGAACGGCGTTGGTAAGGACATGTCAAAAATGCTCGATGTAACAACTGTGGAGAGAGATGTGGCAGTAAACAATGTCAAAATTTCAGCAAAGGACGTACAGGTCTTTTATGGAGATAATCACGCCATTAAAGATGTCACTGTCGAAATCGAAGACAAGACTGTAACTGCGTTTATTGGCCCATCTGGATGCGGGAAATCGACATTTTTGCGGTGTATCAATCGTATGAACGATACGATTGAAGTGTGCCGTGTCCTGGGTGATATTCGGATTGACGGTGAAAATATTTACGATCCAAAGATTGATCCGGTCCAGCTGCGCGCCAAGGTTGGAATGGTCTTTCAAAAGCCAAATCCCTTTCCAAAATCGATCTATGACAATGTCGCATATGGGCCGAGAATACATGGCCTGGCCCGGAACAAGGCGGAATTGGACGAGATCGTCGAGCGTTCGCTGCGCAGTGGCGCGATTTGGGATGAGGTGAAAGATCGGTTGCAGGCGCCGGGGACAGGGCTGTCTGGTGGGCAACAGCAGCGGCTATGTATTGCACGCGCCATCGCGACGGAACCCAAGGTTCTGCTGATGGATGAGCCTTGCTCCGCTCTTGATCCCATTGCGACCGCGCAAGTTGAAGAACTTATTGATGAGCTGCGCAAAAGTTATTCGGTGGTGATTGTGACCCATTCGATGCAGCAAGCCGCACGTGTGAGCCAAAAGACGGCTTTCTTCCATCTCGGCAGCCTTGTTGAGTTTGGTGAGACCTCCAAAATTTTCACCAACCCAATCGATCCGCGCACTGAAAGCTATATTACTGGCCGTATCGGCTGAGGAGTTCAAAATGACCGATCAACACATTGCATCCGCTTTTGACAGAGATCTTGAGAAAATTCAGGCTCAAATTATGAAAATGGGCGGCCTGGTCGAAAACGCCATACTTGAGGCCGCGGTCAGCTTAGAAGAAAGAGACGAGGAGCGTGCCGAACAAGTGCGCCGCAATGACAAAGCCATCGATGCTCTTGAGGAGAGTATCAACGAGGAAGCTGCGCGCGTAATCGCTTTGCGTGCACCTGCCGCGATTGATCTCCGGGTCGTGCTTTCAGTGATGAAAGTAAGCGGCAACTTGGAGCGTATTGGTGATTATGCAAAAAATCTTGCCAAACGGACGCGCATCCTGGCGCATATGGAGCCTATGAACGGCAGTGCCAGCTCGCTCCGCCGTATGGCCAAGGAGGTTGAGCGTATGCTTAATGATGCGCTTGATGCCTATGTCTCACGCGACGCGGAATTGGCACAGAACGTGATTGACCGAGACATCGTGGTCGACCAAATGTACAACGCTCTGTTTCGAGAGTTTTTAACATTCATGATGGAAAACCCAAGCAACATCACGTCCTGCATGCACCTGCATTTCATTGCTAAAAATATTGAGCGTATGGGAGATCACGTGACGGCCATCGCGGAGCAAGTTGTTTACCTGGTTACCGGAGCGATGCCGGACGAGGAGCGTGAAAAAGCCAACACCACTGTGTAGTCGATCCAGGGGGGGACCGAGAAAATGTTCAAAGAGCAGCCCCGCGTTCTTGTTGTAGAGGATGAGCCAGCTCAACTCGAGGTTTTGGCATATAATCTGGAATCCGAAGGGTTTTTGGTGAGCCGGGCGCGCGATGGAGAAGAGGCCATTCTTGTCATTGGTGAGGATGTGCCAGATGTCATCGTGATGGATTGGATGATGCCACATCTGTCTGGAATCGAAGTCTGTCGGCGCCTCAAAAGCAATCCGGAAACCCGCTCGATCCCGGTCATCATACTTTCGGCGCGATCAGAAGATGTGGATAAAGTGCGTGGGCTGGAAATTGGCGCAGATGACTATGTTGTGAAACCCTATTCGGTGGTTGAGTTAATGGCGCGGGTGAGAACTCAGCTGCGCCGTTCGCGCCCCTCCTCTTTGGGGGAAAAAATTGAATTTGAGGATTTGATTTTAAATTTGGAAACTTACAAAGTTACCCGTGGTGAAATTGATTTGAAGCTTGGGCCCACGGAATTTCAGCTATTGAAAACATTTATGGAAAAACCGGGACGTGTCTGGAGCCGCGAAGAGCTTCTGGATCGGATTTGGGGGCGAGATTTATATGTTGAGACCCGCACGGTTGATGTTCACATAGGCCGCCTTCGGAAGGCTCTGTCGAGACATGGCGGAACGGATACGATTAGGACCGTACGGGGTGTTGGTTATTCGCTCGGATAGAGGGAAATGGCACTGTCAGACAGAACGACTTCAACCAGGACCGCCATCTTTATTCACGCCTCAATTTTTAGCTCAACCAGCAATCCGATGCGAATTTTCAGCACGTTGACAGCACCCACTCATGCAAATTATCAACGCATGATTGGCTTTAACGAACGTCGAAAGCAGAGCAAGCATGCTAACAAATCTTGATCTCACGGAACTTACTGAATTTCGCCGTGAACTTCATCGCCATCCCGAATTGTCTGGGGAAGAGGTGGAGACAGCCAGTAAGATCACCGCTGCGCTGAGATCGATGTTACCAACTCGCATTTTGACTGGATTAGGTGGTCATGGTGTCGCTGCGGTTTTTGACAGCGGAAAAGCTGGACCGACAGTGCTTTTCCGTGCTGAGCTTGACGCGCTGCCAATTGAGGAACGCAATAATATTGCCTGGTCGTCGCAAACACCTGGGAAAAGCCATGTTTGCGGTCATGATGGCCATATGACAATGTTGCTTGGATTGGGGCGCATGATGTCTCGTCAACCCGTTGCACAAGGGCGTGTCATTCTCATGTTCCAGCCCGCAGAAGAGGACGGCAGCGGTGCAAAAGCTGTGGTCGCCGATCCAGCGTATCAAGAAATCCAAGCTGATTGGGCATTCGCCATTCATATCGAACCTGGACGACCGTTTGGGTACGTCTCCACCTGCGAGGGGCTCATTAACTGCGCCTCTTTAGGACTTAAGATTAGGCTTGCGGGCAAAACTGCCCATGCAGCCGACCCTGAAGATGGCGTTTCTCCAGCGCAGGCAATAGCCAAGCTGATCCCGTCCCTTGATGCACTTGGTCAAGGAGGACCACTTGACGATGATTTCCGACTGGTGACGATTACCCATGTAAAAATTGGCGAACCATCATTTGGCGTGGCGCCCGGTGAGGGCGAGGTTTTCGCCACGTTGCGGACAACTCGTGACGAAGGTATGGAAAGTCTTGAGACCAAGGCACGCAAACAGGCTATCACGCTTGCGGAAGAATTTGGGCTTAGCGTGGATTTTGAGGTGTGCGATAATTTTGCAGCCTCAATCAATGATCCAGATGCCTATGCGGTGGCAACAATGGCCATGAAAGCAATCGGCATTGCCTACGGCGATGCAGGTGTTCCCATGCGCGCCTCAGAAGACTTTGGCGTGTTTGGGTGGGACGCTAAGGCTGCCATGCTATGCCTAGGGCCTGGCGAAGATTATGCAGCGCTGCACAATCCGGACTATGATTTTCCCGATGATTTGATCCCTATCGGCTGCGCGATCTTTGAGCGTATAGCTCGCGAATTATTGGGCACCGCTTCGGATGGCACTGTCAGACAAAACGAGCTTGAGCCGTTCAGGGCGGTTTCGTAGCCTCGCCGTATGACAAAACGCTCTCCAGTCAGCTACTTTAAAACGCGCCCAGAGATCTGGACTTGTGCCGCTCTAAGTGCGCGTTCAAGCTGAACAGCACTGCTGCTCTCACCGCGTGGCGTCAATTATTAAGCGCATCGATCAAGGCTGCACCGGCAACCGGCACCATATGCCAACTTTTTAGAGTGCTTGTTTAATAGAATTCCCCGCTTAAAATTTAATCAAAAAACCAAAAAATAGATAAAATCCATGGGCACCTGATCCGATCCTTGTTCGCCAAAAGAATCCCAGTCACGCTAAAAAAAATCGAAGCGTGCTGAGGACTGAACGATAAAACATCTTTCCCTAGACAGAGAAGGCATCTTTCAGCGCGCGCGCGGGACACTCAACATAAGCGCGGTGTTTGCTGATGGAGATCAGTCGCGCTTGAAAGATCTGCGCCAACAAGGGTCCTATCGTGCCATCTTTCCGCGCCCGGCAAAGGACGAGATCGAAGCCGTAATAATTAACACGGCAGGTGGCATCACAGGCGGTGATAAATTCTCAACTGAAGTCACTGCCAACAGTCACGCTAAGATCAGCGTTACTACTCAAGCGGCTGAACGCATTTACCGCGCTTCAAATGCAATAGCCGGATCGATGCAAACGCGGCTCAAAGTGAAGTCGAACGCGCAACTTTATTGGCTGCCTCAAGAAACGATCCTGTTTGAAGGCTCCCGCTTATGCCGGCGCTTAGAAGTTGAAGTCGCAAGGGATGCAAAGTTCCTCATGGTCGAGCCACTCGTCTTCGGTAGAGAGGCCTCTGGAGAAATCCTCCAACAGTGCTCCCTGGACGACAGAGTTTGCATTACCACTGAAGGAACACCAATTTATGTTGATCGCGTCAAACTGGACGGTGACATCGCATGTATCCTGAAGCGGCCTGCAGTCGCAGCTGGAGCACGTGCCATGGCCAGTATTGTTCTTGTCGATCAAATGGCCAAAGCGATGATTGATGGCGTACGCGCCCTGCTTCCTTCCTCTGGTGGGGCAAGTCTTTTGGCAGACAACATCCTCGTTATTCGATTGCTTTGCTCTGACAGCTTCGCGCTGCGCACTGCCTTGCTCCCGATCCTGACCCATCTAACCCACAACGCAGTTCCCAAAAACTGGAGGCTATGAACGATGCATTTGACCCCGCGTGAAAAAGATAAACTGCTGGTTGCAATGGCCGCCGAAGTAGCCCGTAAGCGGCTCGCCCGTGGTGTGAAGCTAAATTATCCAGAGGCGATTGCATTGATTGCTGACGCTGTTGTTGAGGGTGCGCGTGACGGGCGCTCTGTCGCAGACATGATGGAGAGCGGTGCCCATGTGATCACCCGTGATCAATGCATGGAGGGCATCCCAGAGATGATCCACGATGTTCAGGTAGAGGCCACTTTTCCTGATGGGACCAAATTGGTCACCGTTCACAACCCCATTAGATAGGAGAGTGCTATGATCCCCGGAGAAATTTTTCCAGCCGATGGCGAGCTCATCCTAAATGCAGACCGTGAGGCGATCACCTTGATAGTGGCCAACACTGGCGACCGCCCAGTGCAGGTTGGCAGTCACTACCATTTTGCTGAGAGCAACGCCGCGCTGGATTTTGATCGCCTAGCCGCCTTTGGCCGTCGCCTGGATATCGCACCCGGCACCGCAGTCCGGTTTGAACCGGGTCAACGGCGCGAGGTCCATTTGATCGAGATATCAGGCGCGCGGCGTGTCTTTGGGTTCAACAGTCAAGTTATGGGAGATTTATAATGGCCACATCGATTAATCGCGCCGATTACGCTGCCATGTTTGGGCCAACTGTGGGTGACAAAATACGCCTTGCTGACACGGATCTTATTATTGAGGTCGAACGCGATCTGACCGCAGAACGCACCAATGGCCGCAATGGCATGACCTATGGCGAGGAGGTAAAATTCGGCGGTGGTAAAGTCATTCGTGATGGCATGGGCCAATCCCAAGTCACCCGTGCTGCAGGCGCTGTGGATACTGTTATGACCAACGCTTTGATCATTGATCACAGCGGCATCTACAAAGCGGATGTGGGTTTGCGCGATGGTCGCATTCATAAGATCGGCAAGGCCGGCAACCCAGACACGCAACCGGGTGTAGATATCATCATAGGCCCGGGAACCGAAGTCATTGCTTGTGAGGGGCGCCTCCTGACAGCAGGCGGTTTTGACAGCCACATACACTTTATCTGCCCGCAACAGATCGAGGATGCCTTGCATTCTGGTATGACCACAATGCTCGGCGGGGGCACTGGCCCAGCACATGGTACTTTGGCCACGACTTGTACGCCGGGACCATGGCACATTGGGCGCATGTTGCAGGCTGCAGATGCTTTTTCCATGAACCTCGCTTTTGCAGGCAAAGGCAACGCCAGCCAACCGGACGCATTGGTCGAGATGGTAAGAGGTGGTGCGTGCGCGCTAAAGTTGCATGAAGATTGGGGCACGACTCCTGCTGCGATTGATTGCTGCCTTTCTGTGGCTGATGACATGGATGTGCAGGTTATGATCCATACTGACACACTCAATGAATCTGGCTTTGTTGAAACCACGGTAGCAGCATTGAAAGGGCGCACAATTCACGCTTTTCATACCGAAGGTGCAGGCGGCGGGCATGCTCCGGACATCATCAAAATCTGTGGTGAAGAGCATGTTCTGCCGTCCTCCACCAACCCAACGCGGCCCTATACTGTGAACACATTAGAAGAGCATTTGGACATGCTGATGGTCTGCCACCACCTCGACAAATCCATCCCAGAGGATGTTGCGTTTGCAGAAAGTCGCATCCGCCGCGAAACCATTGCGGCAGAAGATATTCTGCATGACATGGGTGCCTTTTCGATCATAGCCTCTGACAGTCAGGCGATGGGCCGTGTGGGTGAGGTGTTGATCCGCACATGGCAAACCGCTGACAAAATGAAAAAACAGCGCGGCCGGCTGTCTGAAGAAACAGGCGACAATGATAATTTCCGTGTGCGCCGCTATATTGCAAAGTACACGATCAACCCTGCGATTGCTCATGGGATTAGTCGCGAAATTGGCAGCATCACTGAGGGTAAACGTGCCGATCTGGTGCTATGGGCCCCTGCGTTTTTTGGCGTAAAACCTGAGATGGTTCTAATGGCAGGTACAATCGTTTGTGCGCAGATGGGCGACCCAAACGCCTCAATCCCGACCCCGCAGCCAGTCTATTCACGCCCCATGTTTGGGGCCTATGGAAAGTCGGTCGAGCATTCAGCCGTCTGTTTTGTTTCCGCCGCTGCCCAAGCGGATGGGATTGGTGACAAATTGGGTCTGTCAAAGCAAACCGTTGCTGTGGAAAACACCCGCAAAATTGGCAAATCCCATCTGATACACAACACCGCCACGCCACATATGGAGGTCAATCCAGAAACCTACGAGGTGCGCGCCGATGGTGAACTTCTAACCTGTGAACCCGCTACAAAACTTCCGATGGCCCAAAGGTATTTTTTATTTTGATGACGGATTATATTTCTCAAACAATCTTAAAAATGGGCGCTTGGTCTAATGCTTCCGACAGGTGTTTTCTCCGGTATGAGGACAGATTTTTGCGCCGCAAGGTTCTAAAAACTGTCAAAGGCGCGAGTCTTTTGGTGGATCTTGCTCATACTACATCTTTGGACAATGGCGACGCGTTCGCATTGGCCGACGGTCAGGCCATTGAAGTCGTCGCTGCGCCCGAGCCATTGCTGGAAATCACCGGTGATCTGGTTCAACTCGCATGGCATATCGGCAATCGCCATACCCCTTGCCAGATTGAGAGAGATCGCCTTTTGATCCAAAACGACGCCGTCATAGGCCATATGCTTGAGCATCTGGGTGCAACAGTGACGCAGATTGAAGCCCCCTTCACGCCGGAGGGTGGTGCCTATGGCCACGGGCGCACCCATGCGCATGAACATGGTGCCACTGCGCATGACCATGACCACTGACATATTAACCCTATCACAGCTTTTGTCGCCCAGCTTCCCTGTTGGTGCTTTCGCCTACTCACATGGGCTGGAGACGGCTATAAGCGAGGGGCAGATTGTGTCCGCACCTTCACTGCAGTCATGGCTGACGGACTTGTTAGAACATGGTGGCGCGCAGTCGGATGCTCTAATGTTGAATGCAGCCTTTGGTTCGGCTGAAGACGCAGTTCAGAACATAGACACCCATGCACGCGCATTTGCCGCATCCGCAGAACGCTTGCGGGAAACAGATCTGCAAGGCGCGGCCTTTTGTGAAACCGTTCAGACGGTGTGGGGCATAGAACTTGGACGGCTTTGCTATCCAGTGGCTGTTGGCCGCGTGGCTGCAATACTTGCGCTTGAGTCTGAACTTACAACTGCAATGTATCTACAATCTTTCATCGCAAACTTAACAGCCGCTGCAATGCGGTTGGTCCCTTTAGGCCAAGTCGATGGGCAGAAAACACAACTCGCTTTGCAGCAGCACTGCACTGAAATTGCCAAACAGCTGCAGGGCGCAACATTAGACGATCTTCATAACAGTGCATGGATGTCAGATATCACATCTATGCGTCACGAAACTCAATATTCACGCGTCTTTCGCACATAAGGAGACAGCCCATGGCGTCGAAAAACGGCCCTCTGCGCATTGGCATTGGTGGCCCTGTTGGAGCAGGAAAAACAACTTTGACAGCTGCACTGGCAAAAATCCTTCATCCTCAGACATCCATCGCTGTAATCACGAACGACATCTACACCCAAGAGGACGCCGAAGCTTTGATGCGGATGCAAATTCTGCCTCAAGATCGCGTGATCGGTGTGGAAACAGGGGGCTGTCCACATACGGCTATTCGCGAGGATGCCTCGATCAATTTGGCAGCTATTGCTGAAATACGCGAGCGTCACCCCGATGTTGAGATCGTTCTAATCGAGAGTGGCGGGGACAACCTGTCTGCCACTTTCAGCCCTGAATTGGCAGATGTTACAGTTTATGTGATTGATGTTGCGGCAGGTGAAGAGATACCACGCAAGGGGGGACCTGCAATCACCAAGTCAGATGTATTGGTCATCAACAAAACAGATCTTGCGCCCCACGTTGGGGCCTCGCTTGAAGTGATGGAACGCGATGCAATACGGATGCGTGGGGATAAGCCCTTTTGTTTCACGAGCCTGCGCAATGGAGTTGGTGCAGATAAAGTGATCAGCCTTTTGGCGGCTATTGGTGGGTTTGAAGACCCTAACTGGGACGGTCAGATCAAACTCGGTTGAAGCGGGCAGGCGAGTTTATCGGACGCGTGAATGAGACAACACTTCCCATTCCGCTATTTTGAAATGACAACATGTTGTCCCTTCAAATATTTCAAGACTTCACCTAAAAATCATCCCAATGGCAGTGATCTATCACATGCGCTATCCATTGAGGTTTCGTCCGGTGGAAGACATCTTGCATGAACGTGGCATCGACATCTTTCACGAAACAGTTCGGTGTCTTGATGGCCATTTATGGTCCTCCATTTCCGAACAGCGGTGGACCACTTCAAAGGGGGAGGCTCAGTTCAAGAGGCGATAAACAATGCTGTCCATAGAGCAAAATGTGAATGTCTCGACATTAGGTTCAACATTATCGAGGGTCATATCTTGGAGGTTACGATAGAAAATACCGGTGGCCAAACTCTGGATATGTCCAAGATTGAAAAAACTCCCGGCTTCGGGCTTAAAAACATGAAAAGGCGTATTCTTGACAGTAATGGCGAGTTTTCAATCGTCAGCATCGATGGTGGCGCGCGGTTACGGTTCACCTGTCCTCTATCACCTGTGCAAGCATAACAGATTACGACCCAGAGCTCTTCCTTGCCTACGTTGGCGCTATCGCTTCGGCATGGTGACCGCTCGCAAGACCTGCGCAACAGTCAGAGTTGGAATTGGCGATCATGTGGTCCCAAAATCCGCTATCTTCGAGACCCTTCACAACGGGCCGATCTGAAAAGCGAGGCCGTGGGGCAGGGTGTCAGTGAGGAATACCGCTTAAGGGTGTGGCCCTTTGCAGGCTCATTTGCCCTTGATAGACACAGCATCAGCTTTGATCATATCCGCTGCTTTTTCTGCGATCATAATGGTTGGTGCATTCGTATTTCCGGAGATTAACTCTGGCATGATGGAGGCATCAACCACGCGTAAATTATGAATGCCATACACGCGAAGTCTACTGTCGACCACGTCGCCCGCATCCGGGCTTGGCCCCATGCGGCAGGTTGATACGGGATGATAGAGCGTGACGCCCGTTGCGAGCGCATAGCTCAGCAGATCCGCATCGCTCAATCTATCAATCCCTGGGGCAATCTCACGATCAACCCACTGTGACATTATTGGGGTTGCCATGAGATCGCGCGCAATTTTCATACCGGCGATATGCACGGATTGATCTCTTTGATCCTCTAAGTAATTCGGGACGATAAGCGGCGCGTCTGACGGGTTTGGCGATTGAATATGCACATGACCGCGACTGAAGGGGCGCAATTGGCAAGGTCCAATCGTCAGGCCTGGAAAGCGGTCAAACACCCGTTCCGCTGGATTTTCAAAACTTGCATTTGCGATATGATACTGAATATCTGGCCGTGGTTGTGAGGGATCCGATTTCACAAATCCCGCCAGCATTCCCGCCGGGAGCGACAGCGTGCCTCTGCGGGTCAAGCCAAACCGCAAGATTTCACCCAAAAGGCGCAGCCCCCTAGAATTTTTGTTGATAGAAAGATCCGCAGATAGCTGCCACGACAGGCGGGAAATATAATGGTCGGACAGATGCTCTCCTACGCCGCTGAGCGGATGAGTGACAGCGAGGCCGTGTTTTTGCAAAATTTTTGGATCGCCAATGCCGGACAATTCGAGCAGCTGCGGGGATTGTATGGCACCGGCGGATAGAATGACCTCGCGGGTTGCCTGCAAGTTCTGCCTCCGCCCGCTGCGAAAGACATGCACGCCGCGCGCCGTTTTGTTGTGGTCAATATCGAGGCCAATGACCTGACATTTGGTCAGAACCGTCAGATTGGAACGGCGCCGAACCGGTGCGAGATAGGCCTTTTTTGCGGAAAATCGTAACCCGTGGCTTTGCGTCAATTGGTAGTAGCCAAACCCTTCTTGCGTCTGGCCATTATAGTCGGCGTTTATCGGAAATTGCAAAGACTGGGCCGACTCCATAAGCCGGTCCAATATGGGATATGTCGAGCGAATAGCGTTGACTTTTAAAGGCCCATCAGCGCCGCGAAATTGCATGTCTTTTGGCTCCTGCAAAGATGCAATTTGGCAATTTTCGGATTTCTTGAAGTAAGGCAAAACGTCCAAATAGGACCAGCCAGCGTTGCCCCGCGCCGCCCAAGCGTCATAATCTTCCGCTTGACCGCGCACATAGAGCATCGCGTTGATAGCAGAAGACCCGCCCAGAACTTTGCCCCGCGGCATCGCAATTTTTCGATCCGCCGTGCGTGCATCTGGCGCAGTGTCGAACATCCAATTCACCTTTGGATCGACCATGGTTTTGATATAGCCGGCGGGTATATGGATCAGCGGATTCCAATCCTCGCCCCCAGCTTCAACCAATGTGACATGCACATTGGGGTTTTCGCTCAAACGGTTGGCCAAGACGCAGCCAGCCGATCCCCCGCCAACAATGATGTAGTCTGTTTGCACGTCATATTCCAAATCTGTCGATCGCTACCGAATTAAAGACACAGTCCAGTTTAAACCCATTGGATACAAATAGGCGATACATAAATAATAAGGTTATAAGGTTGAAAAGCGCGCCCGCTTCGCCAGTGATTTAGCCCTTAGAGCTGAGATTTATTTTACCAGTTAGCTATTTCTATTCTATCAAAAAAAGGCAGGAGCGCTTAAGCTGGTTCCAACTTTCATGGACGGGACAAAAATGGCGCAAAAATCCACGATCTATAAAGCCGAACTCTCCGTTTCTGATATGGATCGCCATTACTACGAAACCCACAAGCTTACGGTGGCGAAGCATCCTTCCGAAACCTATGAGCGTATGATGCTGCGCTTGCTTGCCTTTGCATTGCACGCAAGCGAACGTCTGGAGTTTTCCAAAGGCATTTCCACCGATGACGAACCGGACCTTTGGGAAAAAAGCTTGAATGGTGAGACAGATCTATGGATTGCGCTCGGGTTGCCCAGCGAGAAACTTCTTCGGCAATCCTGTGGCAAAGCTAAGACCGTCATCATCTATTCTTACGGTGGAAAATCTGCCGAAGTGTGGTGGGATAAAGTTCAAAACGGCACCACAAGATTCAAAAACCTAAGTGTCATGAATATGTCAGAAACCAATTGTGCCCAATTGGGGGATCTGGCCAGCCGTTCCATGCAGTTGCAAGTGAATATTCAAGACGGGGATGTCATGGTAAGTGTGGGGGACACTATGCTCTATGTCACACCGAGTAGGTGGAAATAGCGTTTTTAATTTGAGATCTAGCTTCTCTGGTCCCCAATATCTTGCAGCGCGCGTATTGTTCTGTCCAATGGTCGGCTATTTCGGAGGAGGCGTTTTCTCAAAGCTTGGCAGACCCTTTGGGATCTGATGAAAGGGCTGCTTGTCTACACAATAAATTGCGGATTGCGGCTGAAACCATGAGTGATCATCTAACGTACCAATTTTTAAAACCAACATGCCGGGTCGAGGCGGGCTTTTGACGCAGATGTGAGTTCCGCAATTGCCGCAAAAATATCGAACACGGGGCTCGTTTAAATCGCTTCTTGCGAAGGTTTTGAGTTCACCGCTTATGACCATAAACGTGTTTTCGGAAATCACAATTGAGGCATTGGGTTCACCGCCTGAAAGATAACGGCATTCCCTACAATGACATAAAATTTGCGCATGTATTGGCTCCTTAAACTCAAACTCAATATCTCCGCAATAACATCTGCCCCTATGTTTCATCTCTACCGCCTTTACCCGTTTTGGTGCTGTAACTCTTGCACCATCTCATAAAATACCCAAGAAAAATCTGGTTCCTGATGATAAGGTTTGCAGATAACCTCAAACCAGACCTAATATTGTATGACGCAATTGGGGTTGGATCGAGATTGTACCCGTACGCTCTATTGAACCGTCTAGGATCGTATACTGCGCTGTATCGACGCCAATAGTCATGGGGAGGTGATTGGCGGGGGTTTTCTTCTCTTGCCTGAGAGGGCATTGCCCGCAATCGCTGCAAGCAAAACCATTCCGCCGATTAGCGTGTTCAGACTTGCGGTTTCGCCGAGAAATAACCAAACCCAAATTGGACCCAATAGGACTTCGGCGAGCGACAATAAGGCAAGTTCTGCGGCGGGCAGGCTGCGAGAGCCTAACGTATATAGGATGAGACCGGCCCCAACTTGAAACACCCCCATTCCCATTGATATCACGCCATCGTTCGGGCTCAAAATGAGTGGGAGCTGAAGGCTGAGGCAGATGACAAGGGTAATAATGATTGCAAAGAGGCCTGACAGAAACACTGCGGGCAGCATTTCGCCCGTTCGACCCCAGCGCAATGCGACTGTGAAAATAGCGAAGCCAAAGGCCGATCCGAGCGCCGCTAAACTGCCTTTAATCGCAACGCTGCCGGACTTGTCTGCAACCATGACTGCGATTCCGGCAATAGCAATGACAATCGCAATCCAGGTTGCAAGGCGTACGCGTTCGCGCAGAACAACCCATCCCAGCACGGCCGCCATAAACGGGGCTGTTGCAAATAAAAGCATGGCATTTGCGACCGAAGTATTTTGGATGGAGTAAATACCGCCAGAATACGCTGCGACCAGTGAAAGTCCGGCTATGATGACCGGATAGCCAATGCGTCGAATTTGAGCAAAAGGGCTTTCGCCTGAGCGAATTTTAATAAGCACGTAAAGAAACAGCGACATGCTTACCGACCGATAAAGTAAGATCTGCCAAACAAAGGCATCTTCGATCATGCGAATTCCGAGCCCGACTGTCGACCATAGAATTCCCGCTGCGAAAACGAAAAATACGCCATATTTGTGAGCATCTGCACGAACCGGAGTGGAGGATAGGATTGTCATTTTAGGGCCGATCAAAAAATGGTATTTCAACCTAGGTTAGCTTTTTAATCACAGTCTTGGCCCGTCAAATGCGACACTGCAAGAGATATAGTGAAGGGCTGGGTTGAAGCGGGCTTGTTTAAGATTGCCAATGACCTCGCTTGAACTTTTGAGCACATACGGGGACGGCTGCACAAGGGCATGGTGGTGACTTGGTCGCCCCCCCCATAGGGGTAAATTTTTTATAATGGGGCTGTACATTTTTAGGAAAATCCGAAAAAAAGGCCTATCGTTTTGATAGATTGATAAATAAGCGCCGATATTGGGGCAGATAATATTACCCGTGATGCAGATTTTGGCGTGCGGTCCTAGGAGTTTTGATTGAGAATTGCCGTTGCTGGGCTTGGCTATGTTGGATTAACCAACGCCGTTCTGCTTGCCCAAAATAATCCAGTTATTGCCTTGGATATTGATGCTGCTCGGGTGGAATTGGTCAATGCGCGCCAATCCCCAATTGCCGATCCAGAGCTAGAAGAATTCTTGAGAAATCGCGCGTTGGACCTTAGCGCCACGGTGGATGCGCAGCGTGCCTATAGTCAGGCAGATTATGTCATCGTGGCCACGCCCACCAATTATGATCCGCTCACACATTTCTTTGACACCTCCTCTGTGGAAGCGGTGATTGAGCAAGTGAGCGCGATCAACCCGTCTGCGGTGATCGTAATCAAATCAACCATTCCTGTGGGGTTTGTGGAGCAAGCGCGGGCAAGGTTTGCCTCTAATAACATAATTTTTTCGCCGGAATTTTTGCGCGAAGGCCGGGCTCTTTTTGACAATTTGCACCCCTCGCGGATCATTGTCGGTGAGAGGTCTGAGCGGGCCAAGGTATTTGCCAATTTACTCTTGGAGGGCGCGCAAACGCGCGAGGTGCCTTTGCTCTTCACGGATGCGCAGGAGGCGGAAGCGATCAAACTCTTTGCCAATAGCTATTTGGCCATGCGGGTTGGTTCTTTTAATGAGCTGGACAGCTATGCCATGGCGCGCGATCTGCAGACACGCCAGATCATTGACGGCGTCTGCCTCGATCCGCGCATTGGGAGCCATTATAACAACCCGTCTTTTGGCTATGGCGGGTATTGCTTGCCGAAGGATAGCAAGCAATTGTTCGCCAATTTTGCCCAGGTCCCGCAAAATCTCATTCAAGCGATTGTGGATGCGAATGACACTCGGAAGACGTTCCTGGCCGAGAAGATTTTGGAGCGCGCGCCCAAAACAGTTGGGGTGTTTCGTTTGGTGATGAAGACAGGCTCTGACAATTACCGCGAGTCGGCGATCCAAGGGATTATGGATCGGTTAAAGGCGCGGAATGTTGAGGTGATCATCTACGAGCCAACACTTTCAGTTGGGCGGTTTGACGGCGCGCGCGTGGAGCCTGACTTGGTGGCCTTTAAGGCGCAATCAGACGTCATATTGGCAAATAGAGCCGATGCCGCCCTGGCCGATGTTGAGGATAAACTGTTCACCCGCGATGTGTACGGCATTGATTGATTGGTCTTTGGATCAATTGCTGAACAACAGCCGTATTGAGGCGGTGGGTGTCTCAACCGATGATGAAGAGATTTATGCCCACACCCGCGCCAAAAACACGGTTGATATCGGCCTGCGCCCCGCAGAGCTTTGCACTGATACGGCGGCAAAATGGCCAGTTTGGCAACATTCACGGGCCGCTGTTGAAGAAAAATTGGTCAAGTTTCGGTCTTTGTTGACCTTGATGGCACCGCGCCGCAAGTCCGGAAAAATCCAGTTTCTCACAGAGACCCGCTGCAATGGCTTCACGGGTTGGACACTCGATGGTGCTGTCATTGGGGCCGATGATAACAGGCTTTTTTAGGCAGATCCCCCACATCACGCGCAAGCTCATAGGTATTTTCTGCAAGATTACGTCACGCGCTTTAAGGTCTGATCCGTTCGAGCAGCTGGCCTGTCAAATCGTCCAGCTTGGCCTGGCAATCCGTTTGTAAGCGTTCAAATCCTTCAAGTCCCCGCGCTGCGGGCACCTGCAGCGCCGCATAGAGATCTTCGGGTCGCAGGGTAAGGGTGGCCGCTTGCGCTGCGTTGAGGGCGGCATAATCGGCCGCAAAATTGGCCACCCGTGGGCCGTGCATTACGGCACAGCCCAATTGCAGAGCCTCCCAAGGGTTATGCCCTTCCACTGCGCAAAAACTGCCCCCGATCAGCGCGTGATCGCTACAGGCATACCAAAGCCCCATTTCAGAAAACGTATCGGCGAGATAGACTTGCGTCTGAGTATCTGGCGCTTCGCCCTGGCTGCGTTGCGCATGACGCAGGCCCGAAAGTTTGGCCAAAATTTCCTTGCGGCGGTCTGGAAACCGGGGGGCAAGGATGAGCAAATGCGATCCGCCTTGCTCTACAACCTGCCTTTGCACCTGCAGGGCGATATCTTCGTCTGCCGCATGGCAAGACGCGGCAAGCCAAATCGGGCGCTCACCGATTTGCTCCAAAAATGCCTGTTTTGCGGCGGATGTATAGGCCAGCGGTGGGCAATGGGGCTTAAGGGAGCCGCCAATTTGAATGTCCTGCCTTTGCGATAGTTCGGCCACGGCAGCGGCGCTTTGGGCCTCTTGAGCGGAGATCAGATCAAATTTCTGATAAAGGGCACGAAACAAGATCCGGGCCATGCGTTTGCGCCGAAAAGAGCTGGGCGCCATGCGCAGGTTGATCAGCGCTTGTGGGATGCGCCGGCGGGCGGTCTCTACCACCAGACCAGGCCAAATGTCCTGTTCTGACCACAACGCCAGATCTGGCCGCCAATGATCTAGAAATCGACGATTGTAGAGTGGCGTGTCCAGGGGCAGAAATTGGTGCAGGGTTCGAGGCGGAAGATTTTTCTCAAAAGTTTCCGCTGAGGCCAAAGTTGATGAGGTCACCAAGAAATGCAGCTCTGGCCGGGCTGCGTGAAGCGCCGCGATCAGGCCGCGCAGGGCCATGACCTCGCCCAGCCCCACAGCGTTGATCCAGACCAACTGCCCTTGGGGCCGCGGCTGGCAAGCATGGCCAAGTTTTTCGCGCCAACGCTTAGGGTGTTCTTTGGCGTTGTTTTTCCGGCGCTTAAGATGCCAAGGCAAAATAGGGGTGATGAGGGCCGTGGCCCCTTGGTACATCGCTAAGCTGATGCGGCCGAAGAGATTAGGACGCAATGTCATGGAATTGTTTTTGCATGGATCTTTGCCAAAACGCCTCGGAATTCAGCAGGGTGATGAAATGCTCGGTTGCATTGCCATCGCCAAATTCAGCGCCGCGGGCAAAGCGTTTGTGCCAATTGGTTTCAATAAATTGCAAAATTCCCTGCATGTCTGAGGCGGGGAGCTTGGAGATGGATGGACCGAAGGCCCGATCCGTTTGCCGCGTGCCCACGTCAAGAGAGGCAACCCCCAAAAATGGCGCCTCGCGCACCCCCGCAGAAGAGTTGCCAACCAGACAGCCGGCGTTGCGCAAAAGCTCTGAAAACCTGCCAAAGCGCATGGATGGGATAATTTGAAACTGCGATCTTGGCAGGGTTTCCAGGACTTTGAGGATGCCTTCTGAACCGGGATCATTATTGGGCTTTATCACGACGAAATATTTGCCGCTGGCTTGTAAGGCTGCACATAAGTCCTGGGCCTGCTGGCCCATGGTGGCAGCTTCGGATGTGACGGGGTGCAAAATGCAAATGCCATAATCCGCTGTGCGGATCTCGTAATGGCTCAAGACATCTTGCAAGGTAAAGCCAGAGGGCTGGCCGTGAATGTCCAGTTCAGGCGAGCCGATCACATGAATAGAGCTGTCATCCTCCCCCAAAGCCTGCACGCGGCGGGCTGCGGTTTGGGAGCTGACAAAGTGGCAATAGGCCAGTTTGGAATTGCAGTGACGCAGAATTTCATCAATGGTTCCAGAAACTTCGCCACCTTCGATATGGGCGCATTTCACATAGTTTGTCGCGCATACGAGAGCGCAGGCGAGGGCCTCCACCCGATCGCCATGCACCAGCACGAGATCCGGCTTATCTTCCATAATAAAGTCAGAAAATCCGAGCATGGTCTTGGCTAGGATCACGTCTTGCGGATCACCGGGCCTTTGGTTGACAAATTCATGGACGGAAGCCCCCGCAAGGCGGTTTACTTCGATTTTGGTGAGACCATAGCTTTCCAGCATATGCATGCCGGTGACGAAAAAAGAGACTGAAAACCCATCCGCAATCGCGGCTTTGGCCAGCGGTTCGATTTTTCCGAAATCGGCCCGTGTTCCGGTGACAAAGAGAAGGCGCTGTTTTTGGATCATAAGGCTCAATACTCTAAATCGCGCGACCATAAAAGGCGTGCGGTAGGGGCGCGGGGCTAATCTGTCAAATCGCTCCAGGTCAGTTGGTCGTTTCGGTTGACCGGCCGGGTGAGGCATTTGCCCAAAACCTTGTCAAATTCAAAGCCAGGGATTTCGCCATTGCCGGGACGACGGGCCCAGATATCTTGCTCCGTGATGCGGTGGCCCTTGGGCAAATCTTTGTCGGCAACAATGCTGGCCCGGGCGAAGCGATAGACATCTTCCTCCGGTCCGGTGCGTTGTTTGGGATTGTGCAGCGCGGTGTGGATTTCCTGCGACCGATCGATCAGGTGGCGCAACTCGGAAGGGTCCATCGAACAGGCGATATCGGGCCCTTTCCGGTAGCGGCTGTCCGTGTAATGGCGTTCCAAAATTGAGGCGCCCAAAGCCACTGAGGCCAAAGCCATTTCTGGGCCAATGGAGTGATCGGAAAAGCCAATAATGGCATTGGGGAAAGCCGCTTTAAGATCGCTCACGCCCCGCAGAGAGACAATTTCCGGTGGCGAGGGGTAGAGATTGGTGCACTCCAACAGCGCATAATCGACGCCGGAGTCTTCAAGAATTTGAACGCTTTGGCGAATCGTCTCAATCGTCTGCATGCCCGTGGACAGGATCACCGGCTTACCTTTTTTGGCAATGTGTCGGATCAGTGGCAGATTATCTGCCTCGCCCGAGCCAATTTTGAATCCAGGCACGCCAATTTCTTCGAGAAAGTCCGAGGCCGCGCGTGAGAAAGGGGTGGATAGGTAGATCAAACCGAGATCTTCCGTATAGGCCTTGAGGGCAATTTCATCGTCTTTGGACAGGCCGCAGCTGGCCATCACATCCCAAATCGACATATCTGCATTGGGAGGGAAAATCTGCTTGGCGGCCTCTGTCATCTCATCTTCGACAAAATGCGTCTGATGTTTGATGCACTCGCAGCCCGAGCGCGCGGCCAGCTCCACCATATGTTTGGCCACCGCAAGATCACCTCCATGGTTGATACCAATTTCTGCAATCACCAATGGCTTTTCATTGGGTCCTATTTTTCGATGTCCGATTTGCATGTGCCGCTCCGGTGAAACTTGCCGCAACTTAGACCGAAGCTCGGGTAAGGTGAAGTCAAAACCACTCTTGAGCGGGTTGCTAGCCGGCATCTGCCTCTGTTTTGTCAGAATAATAAGCAATGAGTTTTTGACGCATGCTGCCGAGGACGAAGTCTGTCCAGACCAGGACCCGACCTTTGGGGTCAGAGATATGCGCGCCGAGCTCAAGTTTCATCAAGTTCTCTGGCTTGTTCCCAACGTCACACAGGGTGACCACCGTCAGCTTGTCCCGCCGTTTGCGCACCCAAGGCAGGCAGGATTTTGCATAGGTAAGCAGCCAATGATGCAGCATAAATTCCGTGGGAAATTTTACTGCAAAATGTTTGGGCAGTGCAATCATATGCTCCTGTGCGACCCAGCTGATGAAGCGCTCATCGGCAATGGTTGGGCGGAATTTTAAAAACTTGCCCGCGTCGTAAATTTTGAGAAATTCGTCAGAAATCCTGCTGCAATGCTTGGGGTGAAAGACGATAAAAGACGAATTGCCCCGCGCATAGCGTTTGCCCTTGGTCAGGCGATAGATCATCCGCGCCAAGCCTGAAAAGGGCAGGACCGCACTTTGAAACATCACAATGGACCTGTCGTCTTTACGAAACTGAAAGGCCTGTTCAATCGGCCCCAAGATCACTGTGTCCAAATCAATATAAATGGCCGGCATGTCAGGGTTTAAAACGCCCGATTTGAACATGCCCAATTTCGCCTGGCATCCGCCGGTCATGAATTCAGGTTTGAGATAGACTTCTGGCAAGGCGGCATGTTCGACCCTTGGGTCAAGCCCCTCATGCGGGCGATCCGAAACCAGCACGAAGCGCGCGACAGAGCTGTTTTGATCCGCCACCCGTTTGACCAATCTATTGACATCAGCCGCGCCATATTTTGTCCCCCAACAGATCAAAACGCATTGCCAGGCTTTGGGTGGAGAGGGGCGCATGTCTTCATCCATAATGTTGTCCACGCAGAGCTGGCGTCGCCGGAAGATCTTGCGAGGTTCTGTCAGAGTTTCCGGTTCAATGAATACTGCGGTTTACCGGCGCGGGGCAAGGGTGCGGTGTGAGAATTTTTACCCGTTGCGGCAGATTGGCCGCTGGTCTTCGGCACAGGCATCTGCCAGACTGAACCGGATCTATAGGAGTTTAGAGAATGCGCGCAATCCTTTTGGCCCTTGCCTTTGCAGGCTTTGCACAGAGTGCCCCCGCCCAAAGCATGACGGAGGATCAGGTCAAACAGCTGGCGCTTGAGGCGATTTTGGAAAATCCAGAAATCATCATGCAGGCGGTCGCTATTTTGCAACAGCGCGAGAAGGAACGGGCGGCCTCTGGAGCCAATACCGTGCGTTTGGAACTCGAATCCGACCCCAACGCCCCCAATCTTGGCAACCCCGAGGGGGATGTCACCGTAGTGGAGTTTTTCGACTATAATTGCCCCTATTGCCGAAGCGCGGGTCAGACGGTGCAGGCGCTTCTTGCGGCCGATAAAAATATACGGGTCATCTATCGCGAATGGCCAATTTTGGGCGATGACAGCGTGATTGCGGCCCGCGCTGCTTTGGCCGCACGCGAGCAGGGCAAATATGAAGCCTTCCATTGGGCTTTGATGAATGGGGAAGGGCGTGTCACGGAGGCTCTAATTTTCAAAGTGGCGCGAGATCTGGGCATGGATGTGGCCCAACTTGAAGCGGATATGGTGAGCCCGGCTGTGGAGGCGCATATCGCCTTGAGCAATGCTTTGGCGCAACAATTGGGCTTTACCGGAACGCCGGCCTTTATTGTCGGCGATAAAACTGCGCCAGGCATGTTGAGTCTGGACGAGATCACCACGCTCGTGGCGGAGGCACGCGCCGATCCGTAAACTTGGCAGCGCAGCAGTGTCGTTTTTGGGATGGCTTACAATTTGAAACTGCGCCACATCAAACCAAATTGGTTTGATGGAGCAACGCAATGACACCCCCGAATATTCTAGTGATCATGGCCGATCAACTGGCGCCACATTTCACCGGTGCCTATGGTCATGAGGTGGTGAAAACCCCGCATTTGGATGCTTTGGCCGAACGCGGGATGCGATTTGATGCGGCCTATTGCAATAGCCCGCTTTGCGCCCCATCGCGCTTTTCTATGATGGCGGGGCAATTGATTAGCAAGATTGGCGCCTACGATAATGCGTCTGAATTTGCCGCCTCTATCCCAACCTTTGCCCATTATCTCAAATCTCTAGGCTACAGCACATGCCTGTCTGGAAAAATGCATTTTGTGGGCCCAGATCAAATGCATGGCTTTGAAAGCCGGGTGACCACAGACATCTACCCCTCTGATTTTGCCTGGACCCCAAATTGGCAGCAGGCCGATGAGCGGATCGATAAATGGTACCACAACATGCAGACCGTGAAAGAAAGCGGGCAAACCATGGCCAGCTTTCAAATTGACTATGATGACGAGGTGGAATTTTCAGCCAAGCGCAAGCTGTTTGATTATGCCCGCGATGGGGCCCAACCTTGGTGCATGGTGGCCTCTTTCATTCATCCTCATGACCCTTATGTTGCGCGGCCCGAGTGGTGGGGTCTTTATAGTGATGAAGAAATTGATATGCCGCGCCATCCCGATTATGCAACCGATGCCTTTGGTCAGCGGGTATTGGAGGGGATTGAGGCCTATTCTAAGCCTCTGACCGAGGAGGAGGTCCGGCGCGCGCGCCGAGCCTATTACGCAAATGTCAGCTATTTTGACAGTAAGATCGGAGCGTTGGTTCAAACGGTTGAAGAGATGGGCCAGCTGGACAATACCATCATCATCGTCACCGCAGATCACGGCGATATGCTGGGCGAAAAAGGCCTATGGTATAAGATGAATTTCTTTGAGCACTCCGCGCGCGTACCCCTAATTATGGCGGGCCCAGGCGTGGCCCGGGGGCAGACTGCAAATGCCTGTTCGCTGGTGGATTTATTGCCGACGATGGTCGAGATCGGCGGTGGAACAGCGGATATGTTTGGCATGCCTGTGGACGGGCGCTCGTTGATGGCTTTGGCGCGGGGAGAGGATGATGGGGTCTCAGAGGCGATTGGTGAATATTGTGCGGAGATGACAGGGCACCCGGTATTTATGATCCGACGGGGCGATATGAAATATATCCATTGCGACAGTGATCCGGCACAGCTGTATGATCTGGCGAATGATCCTTGGGAGCTTGAAAATCTGGCTGACCATCCGGCCTATCGGGTGATTGCCGAGGGATTTGCACAGGAGGTGGTGCAGCGTTGGGACAGTGCGGCCTTGCGCGATAAGGTCATGGCGACCCAGAAAAATCGATTTGCATTGAATGCTGCGATGCAGGCCGGGGCATCGGAACATTGGGATTACAACCCGCCGTCTGACGCCTCACAGCAATATGTGCGCAATCATATGGATTGGACCGTGGTGGCCGAACGCTTCCGCTTTCCGCCCGTCGGGTGACACTGGCCAATCATCCATAAAAAACCCCCGCGTCTTTCGATGCGGGGGCAATGTTGGCGTGTTTCACGCGGACAATCAGTCGTCCTGTGGCAGCATCAAGTTAAGCACCACGGCCAATAATGCTGTTGGCGCGACGGCAGAGGTTGCCAAAGTTTTCCAGATACCAGGCAGATATTGTACAGCGCTTGGCACCAGGTTGAGGCCCAGACCGACCGCAAGTGACACAGAAATAATGATCATGTTGCGACGGGACATCTTCACTTCAGTCAACATATTCATACCGGCCGCAGCCACCATTCCGAACATCACGATCACGCCGCCGCCAAGAACAGGCAAAGGCATGGAGGAAATGACGGCCCCGATTTTTGGGATCAATCCGCAGACGATCAAGAAAATCCCTGCGATGGTCACCACATGACGCGACATAATGCCGGTCATGCCCACAATCCCGACGTTTTGGCTGAAGGATGTATTTGGCAGGCCGCCAAAGACGGCTGCGACAGCTGTGCCCAGACCGTCTGCATAGGTCGCGCCGGCGATTTCATCATCGGTTGCATCGCGACCCGCGCCGGCTTTGGTTGTTGCTGAAGCATCACCCACAGTTTCGATGGCTGAGACGACAGATACCAATGTGACACCGATCACAGCGCCGAGGCTGAATTCGAATCCATAGGGCATAACGGTCGGCACTTGGAACCAAGCGGCTTTGGTGACGCCGCCGAAGCTAACCATTCCAGCGAGAATGGCGACAACGTAGCCGGCAATCAGACCGATCAAAACCGCTGCATTGGAAATCAGGCCTTTGGTCAGGAACTTACAAGCCAAGGAGACGACGACGACGGTCAAGGCCACAGTCCAATGCTTTAATGACCCAAAGCTTTCAGCAGCCATTTGAAAATCTGCCGCGCCACCTGCTGCGTATTTAATCGCAACGGGGATGAGGTAGAGGCCAATCGCCAAGATCACCAGACCGGTGACGAGAGGTGGGAACATAAAGCGCAGCTTCTGGATCACACTACCCAAAGCGAAGTGTATGATGCCGGCAATTAAACAGGCGGTGAGGGCGACGCTCAAGCCTTGTGTTGCGGCCACACCGGCCAAAACACCGACAAAAGCAAAGCTTGTGCCCTGCATGATGGGCAAACGCGCGCCAATCGGGCCCATGCCAACCGTTTGAAACAAAGTTGCCACGCCGGCGAAGAGCATGGCCATTTGGATGAGGTAGACCTGCTCTGCACCGCCAAAGGCCAGACCGGCGGCCCCGGCGACGATGATAGATGGGGTCACGTTTGAGGCGAACATCGCCAGCACGTGTTGCAATCCCAATGGGATAGCCTGCCCCATTGGGGGCGTGGCGTTTGGATCGCCATAGTTGATATCAGACATTTCTTTTCCCTTCGTTGTGAGTATTGGCACCTGCCAATTATCGATCCTTATTTTTAATTTTCCGTGTCATTCAATGAACCACCGGCCACGCCCCTGGACCTTTGGGCCGCGATGATTGCAGCTTATCCATGTTTTTTACCCTAGGTCAAAAGAACTTTGGCACAATTGCTGTATTCCTTGGATGCGTGGGGCGCGTTTTTGGGGCGGGCAATTTAATGCTTAAATCCACCGGCCCACCGACAGTCTTTAATCAATTGTTAGGACTTTTCGGGTCATAGAGGTTTTATTAACTTTGGGGCGATATCATGAGCAGCTTACAACAGAATGCCTCCTTTTTGACATTTTCGGGCGAATTGACCTCATCTGGTGCGGTGCGATTGCTTTCCGTGTTGTTACAAGCGCCGGGGCATCGCTTGACGCTGGAAGCCAATGGCGGTGGAGATTGGCTGCGCGAAGACCTTGCTGAATTGGGCGAGGAGCTGTTGCGCGCCGCGCAGCGCCGGCCGGTCCGGCGCGATTGGTTCCTCTATGACCTGCCAGGTTTGCGACTGGAAGATTTTCAACCAGATGTCGATTCCAAGACCCATCCGCAGGTCACCCTGCGCCTCACGCGCGGCGGCGTTCAGCAGTTGGTGGCCAAACCGAGCGCGGAGGGCGCAGTGCCAGCTTTGGAAGATGTTGTTTTGCCATTGCGCAACCTTTCGGCCTATCTCCATGCGATGGGAGATCGGGCAGTGCCTCAGCTTGGTGCACAGGCTTCCAAAATGACAGCGCGCCGAATTGATGAATTTTTATTGGCCTTCGGGGGGCGCATTTTAGAAGTTGAACAGGAAGAAGTGCTGCCATTGCACCGATATTGGCGACATGGCTAGACGCGAAATGTGACCCATTCAGGGGCGATGGCGCAATTGCAAAGGTTGATGTCGCACAAGCTCTTGCCAATTTGCCGTGATAAATTACTGTCATGGCATGTTTATAGATGCCCTCCAATATATTGCCCCCAGCCGCGCTGTTTTTGAGCAAATGCGCGCTGGGCGCCTGTCGGCCGTTCATGTGACGGTTGGATACCACGAAGATTTTCTTGGGGTGGTGCAAAACCTGCAGGTTTGGAATCGGTGGTTCGAGGAGTGCGGCGATGTGATTGCCCGGGCTGTGACCTGCGATGAGATCCGGGCGGCCAATGCTGCGGGCAAAACCGCTATTTTATTTGGCCTGCAAAATCCTTTGGCGATTGGGGCGGATATCGGCCGGGTTGAAATCCTAGCGCAATTGGGCATTCGCTTTTGCCAGATCACTTATAATCAGCAATCCCTTCTTGGCGCTGGCTGTTTTGAACCCCATGACAGCGGTCTCACCTCTTTTGGCCGTGAAGTGGTCAACGAAATGAACCGCGTCGGTATGGTCATTGATCTGTCCCATGCGGGCCATCAAACGGCGATGGATGTGGTGGCCTATTCTTCGCGTCCCGTCACCGTGACCCATGCCAACCCAGATGCTTGGCATCCCGCGCCGCGCAACCTGCATCATGATTTGCTGCAAGCCTTGGCTGAGCGCGGTGGCATGGTGGGCTTTTCACTTTATCCGCATCATCTGCGCGGCGGCAGCGATTGCAGCCTGGCTGACTTCGCGGAAATGGCGCTGGAGATGATGCAAAGCTATGGGGCCGGGATGTTTGGAATTGGCTCGGATCTGTGCCAAGATCAACCCGACAGCGTGGTGAATTGGATGCGTAATGGCCATTGGCGTAAACATCCCGCACCGCCTGTCGCCTTTCCGGACTGCCCAAGTTGGTTTGGCGACAATCGGGATTTTCCTGGTCTGGCGCCGGGGCTAGAGGCGGCGGGCATGACCGGGGCGGAAGTCGCGGGCCTCTTGGGGGGTAATTGGATGAGGTTTTGGCAAGAGGCATTTGTAAAGCCATGAAAGATTCTGTGATCGAGCAGCCCGATTTGCGCCCGGCCGATGAGGTGATGCGCTTGCGGCGTATGGGGTCTATGTTTCCCTCGCGCCTGTCGTTTCTGCGCACATTAACCCGCCGTCTGATCGCGGATGGCAGCCGGGTGAGCCGGCCGCATTGGCAGATAGATGGGGACGGGTTTGGCACCGCGGTTTATACGGTGACCTTGGGCGGGCATAGCTATTCGCTCTTTGCCATCACCCAGCCGCTTGACCCAGAAATGCGTACCGACCGGGTGATTGCTGAGGCTTGGGATGCGGCCTTTGTCTTGTATGATGGGGTGCCGGATGCCGCCGAGATTGCGCGTCTGTCAAGCCAGGCCCCCTTGCAAGAGGCGGGCCGGTTCACACAAAAAGATCTCTGCCTGTCGCGGGCCAATAAATCCGTCCGCTTGTTTGAGCAGATTGTCGGTGCCCTGCGCGCGGGCAGCGCCTTGCCGATGGGGATGATCCATCAGATCGGCTATTTGATGCGCACCACGGCGGTTTACGGCAACGGCAAGTTTGGCATTGCTGATCGGCGTGTCGTGGCGCAACGACCGGGGCTTGAAGGGCCCTTCATGGCCGAAATGCTCACCGTTTGGCTGATCCGCGCCTTCACCCATGATTTGATTGAGCATATGGGGGGGGCGCCTCTTCCGGCGCGGGTGAAACGGCAATTGGGCATTGGCAATTCAACCGGCTTGGGCATGGCACCGTTTTTGGTGTCGCATCCCTTCTTGCTGCACTCCTGGATGATTTGCCGTGAGACCGCTTTGGCGCGGGTGCGCGCGGCGCAGATTGACGGAGGCGTGGCACAGAGGCTAATCGCCCTGGCGCGCCGGGCCGCGCAACACTTGCTTGAGTGGAATATCCCTGACCCGATGCATCAAGCGCGGATTGTCACACTGCGGCAAGAATGGGCGCGGCTCACGCAGGGGCTGACCGAGGCTGGGCTGTGCCAGGAGGGTGCTGTTGACGCGCTTTTGGAGCGTAGCCGTGCAGGCAGCTTTGATTTGCAAGAACTGGCTGTCAGCTGGCTGATCGAGCCTTTTGGCGATGTGGTGGATGGGTTGACAGAGTGTATGGCCAACCCGTTTGACCCTGTTTTGCAGCCGCAGATGAGCTGTGATGAGCTGCGCGGGCTTTTGCAGGAGCATTGCGCATTTGCCACCGAGATTGATTTCACAGATCCGCAAGCCAGCGCGCAATTTTGGTATGTCTCTGAAGCCAAGTTGGAGCCACGCATCGGGCAGCGCCAATCGGAGCCGGGTGCAGATCGGGAAAGCCCGCTTGATATCGCGCGCCGCATTCAGGAGCTTGCCAAGGATTTAACCGGTCACAGCGGGCCTATTTGGCAGTTTTTGGCACAATTGCCTGAGCATCGCTATGCCGTGCAGCGGGTGCAGGCTTTGGCCCAAAATCCATATGCGGAGATTCGCGACAATCTGGTGGATGCGGATATGGCGCCAATTGATATGCTGCGCTGCAAATTGTCCTTCTTTGGGGCCAGTAAATTTGATCCAAAGTCGCAGCTTTGGACCCGGATTACCCTGGCGCAGGGGGCACCTCTGGCGCAAGATTTGGCCGATGGCACTGCGCGCGATGATTGGTGGCTTCCGGTGTCTGCGCCATGATCGTCTCGTCCAATGAGCTGCAAATGCTGGTGCTCAAAGCCTGCCGGGGCGTGGGGGTTCCAATGGGGCAGGCCCAAGAGGTGGCCGTGGCTTTGGCGGAAAGCCCGCAAGCCTTGGGCGCCTTGCTGCCGCATTTAGCCCTGCCTATGAAGTCTGCGAAGTTTGATTTTTCCGACGGGCTGACGGTGCAGGGTGCCGCTTTGCTGCGCGATTTTTCGGCCTGTGCGGATGCGGCCGCGCTGGGGGTGAAGCCGGTGCGTCTTTGCGGCTTGGCGGCCTGTGATCTGGCCCATGCACTCGCGCGCTCCCGCGGCCTGTCGATTGCAGCGGAGGGGGCGGATGTGGTTTTCACCGAACAAGAGGCGGTGCGTCCGCAGGTATCACGCGGCGCAGTGGTGCCCGAAATTTGGCAGCAAGTCGCCAGCTTCGCCGCATTGACCTATGTGCCAGAGACCGACGCCTCCCGTCTTGCGGGGGCGGGGGCTGGTTTGAGTGATAATGACTAGGTGATACTGACTAAGGCTAGTTGAACACGTCCTGTTCATAGCGCACATGTTCAAGATAGAGCCCATCGGGTGGGCAAACCGGCCCGCAGGCGGCGCGGTCGCAGGCCGCCAATGCCTCCGCCACCCGCTCGGGCGGCCAAGCCCCGGCGCCGACCCGTTCAAGCGTGCCAACCAGGCTGCGCACTTGATTGTGCAGAAAGCTGCGAGCTTTGACGTGAAAGCGAATCTCTTGGCCCTCGTGGTAGTCATGGGTGGTGATATCCAAGACATCCAAGGTTTTGATCGGGCTTTTCGCTTGGCACATGGTTGAGCGGAAAGTCGTGAAGTCATGGTTGCCCACAAGAAAGGCGGCGCCAGCGCGCATGGCGTCTGCATCCAGCGGGTGCCTGGATTGCCAGACCAAACCGGCATCATGGGTCACCGGGGCCGCGCGGCAGACAAGTCGAAACAGGTAGTCGCGGCCAATCGCGGAAAAGCGCGCATGCCAATCTGGATCCACTTGCCGGCAATCGAGCACGGCTATGCGATTGGGTTTCAGGTGATAATTCAGCGCGCCTTTGAGTTTTATTGGATCCCAAGCTTTGCGCATGTCGCAATGGGCGACCTGTCCCAGCCCATGCACGCCCGTATCGGTGCGCCCGGCGGCCGCGATGCTGGGCAGATCAGGCTCAAGCTGTGCCAAAGCCTGCTCCAGTGCACTTTGCACGGTGGGCAGATCATTTTGCCGCTGCCAGCCATAGAAACCTTGGCCATGGTATTCAATTTTGAGAGCATATCGAGGCATGGATCTGCCATTACCCCGTACATGCGAATTTGGCAATTGCCGCAAAGCCTGACTGGAATTGCTTCGAAAGACCTCTGCATACCCCAACCGCCACGCCAAAACACTTTGCCCGGTGGCAACACCGGGCTGCGCCTGCCTGCCCCCCCGGCAGGCGCTGCGCTCATGTCGTGTTGAGATGGCGTTATGCGGAGGTCTTTTAGATGCGCGCATGGGACAGTTTAAGCCTAGGCAAAGCGGATACAGGTTCCTATCTATGAGACAAAGACAAAGGGACCCTATGGTTTTAACTTCAGTGACAGATCGCCTGGGCAATGCTGCAGGCAGCGCAGTTGGTGCGGTCTCCGGGCGTTTCACTGATCGGGTTATCCGGCTTGGGGTGACCGGGCTCAGCCGTGCGGGAAAAACTGTGTTCATCACCTCTTTGGTGGCCAATCTGCTCAACCGAGGGCGGATGCCGCAGCTCTTGGCCGCCAGTGAGGGGCGCATTCAGGCCAGTTTTTTGCAGCCTCAGCCCGATGATACGCTGGCGCGCTTTGACTATGAGGCCAATCTCGATTCTTTACTGCGCCCCGCGCCGCAATGGCCACCAGGCACCCAAACCATCAGCCAGTTGCGCCTGTCGTTCAAACTCGCGCCGCAGGGGATGTTCGCGGCCATGGCGCCGTCAAAAACGGTGCATCTGGACATTGTGGATTATCCCGGCGAATGGCTGCTTGATTTGGGGTTATTGGATTTGACCTATGATCAGTGGTCAGAGCAAGCGTTGCAATCGGCTGAAGGACGCGCGCAGGCCAGTGAATATTGCGCCAAACTGAACACGGTTGACGGCGCAAAACCCTTTGATGATGTCAGTGCCTCCCAATTGGCCAAAGCCTATGCGGCCTATCTCACAGCGGCGCGGCAAGCAGGGTTTTCAAATTTAACCCCGGGGCGCATGCTTTTGCCCGGTGATTTGGCCGGGTCCCCCGTGTTGACCTTTGCGCCTTTGCCCAAGGGCGCGGGCGATAAGCGGTCTTTGCGTGCGGAAATGCAGCGGCGATTTGAGGCCTATCAGGAGAAGATCGTGAAGCCGTTCTTTCGCGATCATTTTGCAAAATTGGATCGGCAAATTGTTTTGGTGGATCTGCTGAAGAGCTTGTCGGACGGCCCGGCCGCCGTCGCGGATCTTGAGCAGGCGATGACAGGCATTTTGAGGGCGTTTCGTCCAGGAAAGCGGGGATTTTTGCGCGAATTGCTGCGCGGGCGGCGCATCGACCGGATTTTATTTGCCGCCTCAAAGGCCGATCACTTGCATCACCTACAGCATGGCGCATTGCAAGATTTGGTGGCCGCGCTCACGCAATCGGCGCGGGACACGGCGCGGTTCAAGGGAGCCTTGACCAGCTCAATCGCGATGGCGGCCCTGCGCAATACGGTTGAGATTGATTTGGATAGGCACGGGCAAAGCTTGCCTGCCGTAAAGGGCTTGGCGCTGGGGTCTGGTAAGACCGTGGGATTTTATCCCGGGGAGTTTCCAGCCTCGCCCGCGCGGGTTATGGCGCAAGCCCGGGCCGGCGTTTCGCAGTGGGAGGAGGGTGCGTTTCACGATCAAGCCTTTGCTCCGGCGCCATTGTCTTTGCCGCCGGGCTACGGACCGCCCCATATCCGCCTGGATCGAGCTCTGCAATTTTTGATTGGAGATGTCTTGTGAGCCTGCATTTCACTCGGGCTGACCTGTCTGATGCCACAGAGATCAGCGCAATTTTGGAGGAATGGTATCTGGCGAACAGCTGGATTCCTCCGGTGCATGATCCGGTGGAGCGGGCCGATTATGGCCGTGTCTTGCTGGATCACTCTGAGGTGACGATGTTGCACTGGCGGGGGCAGTGCGTTGGATTTTTGGCTCTGGAAAGGGATATCGTGCAATCGCTTTATATTCGCTCGCAGTTTCAAAGGCGCGGGTTTGGGCGCGCGGCCATGAGCTATGCGCAATCCCAATGTGACCAGCTTCGGCTTTGGGTGTTTCAAAGTGACCGGAGGGCGCAGGGGTTTTATCGCAGCTTGGGCTTTCAGGTGGTGGAGACCAGTGATGGGCAGGATAATGATTACAACCTGCCTGATATGATGCTGTGTTGGAGGCAGACCCATGGATGAGAAACGCAATGCGCCTTTGGTTGTAGAGCTGCCGGCATCAGATCAAGATGTGACGCCGGAAACCGCCCCTCCCATCCCTGAGGCGGGGCTGGATGCGGGGCAGCGCTCGACCAGTTTTCAGGCGACAACGCTGCTGCTCGGTCGCCGTCCTGGCCGGGCGCTGCGCTGGGCTTTTGGGTTTTTCAGCGCCTTTGTGGTGATGAGTATGTGCCTGGCCATCTGGGAATTTCTGACCGGGCTGATCGTGCGCTTTCCCGCCCTGGGGTGGTTGGCCGTTGCCTTATTGGTGGGTGCCAGCGTTGCGACCTTGGTCTTGGTCGGCAAGGAAATCTCGGCCCTGCGCCGTTTGACGCGGATTGATCAAATTCAGCAAAGGGCCAGCGCTGCGCGCGGGTCTGGGGTGCTGGCCGAGGCGCAGTTTGTCTGTGCCGAGCTTGAGGCACTCTACCGTGGCCGGGAGGAGCTGCGTTGGCAGATGGCCCGTTTTTCGGAGCAAAAACCAGACATATTTGATGCCGATGGGATGATGGAGGCGGCAGAACGCGCGCTGCTATCGCCTTTGGACCGTTTGGCCGAGCAAACGATCGAGGCCGCGGCCCGGCAGGTCACGACCCTCACCGCTTTGATGCCGCTCGCCTTGGTGGATGTGGTCGCAACTCTGGTCACCAATCTGCGCATGATCCGCAAGATTGCTGAGATATATGGCGGCCGTTCAGGATTTTTTGGCAGTTGGCGTTTGACGCGTCTGGTCTTGGCCCATGTGATTGCAACGGGGGCTGTGGCCATTGGTGATGATCTCATTGGGTCGGTTGCGGGAGGGTCTGTTTTGGCCAAGTTTTCCAGAAAATTCGGCGAAGGTGTCATCAATGGGGCTTTGACCGCGCGGGTGGGGGTTGCAGCCATGCAGCTGTGCCGCCCCCTTGCCTTTCAGCCGGGGGCATCCCCCAGTGTGACGGGCCTCATGAAGCGGGCACTCTTGGGCGTTTTCCTGTCGGATCGGACGCGCTGAAGGGAATTTTCTGCCCTGCGGCAAACTCTCTGCGTCAAGCCAGTTGTGCAGCGGCACAGAGGGGCCTATAACCGGCGCGAGATGGAACGGATATTGATCATTCTACGAATTATATCCCCGGCACTGTGACAATGCAGCTGCCGGGCCAAAGGCGTTGGAGCCCACCGCGCCGCCTTTCCCCAGTTTATTAAAGATGAGACGAGATATGTCCGAGCAAACACCTGACTACAAAGACACCCTCAATCTGCCTAAGACAGATTTCCCCATGCGTGCCGGCCTGCCAAAACGCGAACCTGAATGGCTGGCCCGTTGGGAAGAGATCGGCATCTATGACCGATTGCGCGAGAAAACAGGGCGTGAGAGCTTTACCCTGCATGACGGGCCGCCCTATGCCAATGGCAACCTGCACATTGGTCATGCGCTCAATAAGATCCTCAAAGATATGGTGGTGCGCTCGCAGCAAATGATGGGCAGAGATGCGCGCTATATCCCAGGTTGGGATTGTCACGGGCTGCCGATTGAGTGGAAAATAGAAGAGAAATACCGCAAAAAAGGCCGCGATAAAGACGCGGTTCCTGTGGTCGAATTTCGTCAGGAATGCCGCGAATTTGCCGCCGGTTGGGTCGATATCCAGCGCGATGAATTCAAGCGACTGGGCATCACCGGCAAATGGGAAAATCCGTATTTGACGATGGATTTTCATGCGGAACGGGTGATCGCGGCGGAATTTCAGAAATTCTTGATGAATGGCACCCTGTATCAAGGGTCAAAACCTGTGATGTGGTCGCCTGTGGAGAAAACGGCCCTGGCGGAAGCTGAGGTGGAATATCACGACAAGGAAAGCTTCACCGTTTGGGTGAAATTTCAAGTGGTTGGCACGGGTGATGCGACATTAGACAGTGCGAAAGTTGTGATATGGACCACCACGCCCTGGACCATGCCGTCGAATAAGGCGGTGGTCTATGGCGCGGGAATTTCCTACGGGCTGTATGAGGTGATCGGCCGGCCTGAGGAATGCTGGGCCCGGATCGGCGAGCGGTTTATTTTGTCAGATGCACTGGCCGAAGATGTCTTGGGCCGTGCGCGTCTTGATCCGTCGATGTATCGCCGCCTTTGTGATATCACCTCCGAGGATTTGGCGAAGATTCAGCTGCTTCACCCGTTGCACGGTGTTGAAGGCGGCGCGGGCGAATGGGATGATATTCGCGACTTCCGCGCGGCTGATTTTGTCACCGACAGTGAAGGCACGGGATTTGTGCATTGTGCACCCTCGCACGGCATGGAAGAGTTTGAGCTCTACCGCGACTTGGGCATGTTGGAGCAGGTGATCACCTATAACGTGATGGAAGATGGGCGTTTTCGCGCGGATCTTCCATTCTTTGGCGGCAAGGCGATCCTCAAGCCCAATGGCAAAGAGGGCAACGCCAATGGCGCGATTATTGAGAAACTGGCCGAAGTGGGTGGTTTGTTGGCGCGTGGCAAAATCAAGCACAGCTACCCGCACAGCTGGCGCTCTAAGGCGCCTGTGATCTATCGCAATACGCCGCAATGGTTTGCTGCCGTCGACAAGCCGGTCAACGATGGGCAAGACACCTATGGCAAGACCATCCGCGAGCGGGCGCTGACCTCCATTGATGAGCTTGTCACTTGGACTCCGCCGACCGGGCGCAATCGGTTGTATTCCATGATCGAAGCCCGGCCCGATTGGGTGTTGTCGCGCCAGCGCGCCTGGGGCGTGCCATTAACCTGTTTTACCAAAAACGGCAGCCTGCCCACGGATGACGATTATCTGCTGCGCAATGAAGAGGTTAATGCCCGCGTGTTAGAGGCTTTTGAGGCCGAAGGAGCCGATGCTTGGTATAAAGAGGGCGCGAAAGAGCGCTTCTTGAGCGGGATTGTGGCACCCGAGGACTTCACGCAGGTGTTCGACATCTTGGACGTTTGGTTTGACAGCGGATCCACGCATGCTTTTGTGTTGCGCGACCGGGCAGATGGGTCTGATGATGGCTTGGCCGATCTCTATCTTGAAGGTACAGACCAACATCGAGGATGGTTTCATTCCTCAATGCTGCAATCTTGCGGCACCCAGGGCCGCGCGCCTTATCGGGGCGTGTTGACCCATGGGTTCACGCTGGATGAAAAGGGCATGAAGATGTCCAAATCCATCGGCAATACCGTTTCGCCTGAGGATGTGACCCGGCAATATGGCGCGGATATTTTGCGTCTTTGGGTGGCGCAATCCGATTATACCAGTGATCTTAGGATTGGGCCGGAGATCCTCAAAGGTGTGGCCGATAGCTATCGACGGTTGCGCAATACAATGCGGTTTATGCTGGGCTCTCTGGCGGATTTCACCCCGTCAGATCAGGTGGCGCCTGAGGCAATGCCTGAGCTGGAGCAATGGGTATTGCATCGTTTGGCGCAATTGGATGCCACCGTCCGGGAAGGCTACTCAGCCTATGACTTCCAAGGGGTTTTCCAAGCCTTGTTCCAATTTGCGACCGTGGATCTGTCATCATTCTACTTCGATATTCGCAAAGACGTGCTTTACTGCGATGGCGATACCGCAGAACGCCGGGCGGCTCGGACGGTTTTGGATATTCTCTATCACCGTTTGACGACTTGGCTGGCGCCGGTTCTGACCTTCACGATGGAAGAGGTTTGGCTGGAGCGCCACCCGGAGGAGGGCAGTTCGGTGCATTTGCAAGACATGCCGCAGACCCCATCGCGCTGGTCCAATCCGGATTTGGCTGAGAAATGGTCCAGCATCCGCAAGGTGCGCCGTGTGGTGACCGGCGCCCTGGAAGTGCAGCGGCGTGAAAAGAACATCGGCTCCAGCCTTGAGGCCGCACCCGTGGTCTATGTATCCGCAGAGGTGGCCGAGGTGTTGAAGTCTGTGAGTTTTGCCGATTTGTGTATCACATCTGGCATTGAAATTTCGACCCAAGCCGCGCCAGAGGCTGCCTTTGTCTTAGAAGACACAGATAGGGTGGCGGTGTCCTTTGCGAAAGCCAGCGGTGAAAAATGCCAGCGGTGTTGGAAAATTTTGCCCGATGTGGGTCAACACAGTCACGCCGGTGTCTGTGGGCGCTGCGATGCGGCGTTGCGCTAGGGCGAGCTGTGATTTTGCGGCGGGGCGCCCTCTGCGCCCCGCTTCCCTTTATTTTGTGAGGGCGCTGTGACTGGGCTGGTGTTCAGCTCGGTGGTGTTTGCCGCGCTGCTGCATGCCGGCTGGAATGCTTTGGTCAAAACTGGACAAAACAAGCAATCGGGCATGCTTCTTTTGACTTTGGCTCATGCCTTCTTTGGGCTTTGCATTCTCCCCTTTGTTTCGCTGCCGCAGGGCACGGCTTGGCTCTGGCTCATCGCCTCGGGCCTTATTCATATGTTTTACCAACTGTTTTTAGGCCTTGCCTACGAGCGTGGCGATTTAAGCCGGGTCTACCCCATTGCCCGGGGGGCTGCGCCGATGATCGTTCTGATCGTGAGCCTGTCATTCGGCATTGACTCGCTGCGCGGGTTGGATCTGCTGGGGATATTGGTTTTGGGACTGGGGATTGTCCTGATGGCGCATGGGGTGTTCAGCTCGGGTGAGGATCGCAGGCTCATTCCGCTGGCGCTTGGGTCTGCGGCCGCGACGGCGGGCTATTCGCTGGTGGATGGGATGGGCGCGCGGGTGATGGGGGATGCGCTGGCCTATGTCTCGTGGTTGCTGGTTCTCTCTGCGGTGTTTTACACCCCTGTAATATTGGCATTACGCGGTCGTTCGGTTCTTCCGCGCGGCGGTGGGCAGATTGCGCTTGGGCTTTTGGCCGGGTTTGCTTCTTTTATCGCTTACGCGCTTGTGGTTTGGGCGATGACGAAAGCGCCAATTGCCCTGGTCACCGCTTTGCGTGAAAGCTCCATCCTATTCGCGATGCTGTTGGGTTGGTTGTTCTTTCGCGACACAATGGGGCCGACCAAAATTTTGGCCGGTCTGGTGATCGTTGCAGGGGTAATTCTTACCCGTCTCTAAGGTTTCGCACTCATTTGCTGGGCAATGCCGGCAAAGAGAAGATAGGCCGAACAGGCCACCAAGCCCAGATTGGCCAAATAAACCTCGGTGAAATTGCCCCAAGCGGCCCAAGCGGCGAAGCCCACCCAGGCCAAAGCAATGGGCAGGGTCAGAGGGCGCCAGCGCTCCGTGCGCACGGGGTGGACAAATTTGAGTGGCAGGAACATTGAAATGGCCAGGAGCGCCACCGCCGCAAGAATGACCCAATGGTTGGGTTCGGTGGCAAAGATGACAATCACCGCCATATTCCAAGCGCCTGGAAAGCCCTGAAAGGAATTGTCTTTTGTCTTCATACGCTGATCTGCGAAATACATCGCGCTGGCGAAAGTGATGACAATGATCGCCACCCATCCCGACCACCCAGCCAGCAAGCCGCTGGCAAAGAGGGCATAGGCAGGAATGAACACATAGGTGAGGTAATCGATGATTAAATCGAGCAGCACCCCATCGAAGAGTGGGGCATTGGTTTTGACATCATAGCGACGGGCTAAGGGACCATCGATTCCATCGACGAAAAACGCCACCACAAGCCAGACAAACATCATGTCCCATTTTTCATTGACTGCTTCCAGCATTGCCAACATGGCAAAAACAGCTCCGGTTGCAGTCAGCAAGTGAACTGCCAAGGCTTTTAATCGAATATCCATGCTCCCATATAGGCGCAATTCTCAGCCGGTGGCAATCAAACTTTGGGGTGGGCGGCGTTGTAAATGTCCATCAATCGCCCGCTGTCAACCGCGGTATAGGTTTGCGTGGTCGAGAGCGAAGCATGGCCCAGCAGCTCTTGGATGGTGCGCAGGTCACCGCCGGCGCTGAGCAGATGTGTGGCAAAGGAGTGGCGCATGGCGTGGGGGGTGGCACTTGCCGGCAGACCCAATTGCATCCGAGCCATGCGCATGGATTTTTGAACCATTCCTGGCCCCAATGCCCCGCCGCGCTTTCCTCGAAAGATCGGATCCTTTGCTCTGATGTCAAAGGGGCAGAGCTCCACATACCGCGTGACAGCGGCGCGGGCCACCGGCAGGACCGGCACCAATCTTTGCTTGCCGCCTTTTCCGGTGATGCGCAGGACATCGGGCAATGGGTGATCTGCCCCGGTTAATCCGAGGGCCTCCGATATCCGCAGGCCGCAACCATAGAGCAGGGTTAATACTGCCGCATCGCGAGCGGCGATCCAATCCTCTTGGGCCTGCATCTCGACGGTCTCAATCATTTCATGAGCGGCATCTTCGGTCAAAGGACGGGGCAGTTTGCGTTCGAATTTTGGCGCGCGTGCCGATAAAACGGCGGTTGGCGCAAGCGCATGGCGCTCGGCGAGCCAACGAAAGAAGGTTTTCACCGCAGAGAGAGATCGCGCTAAACTGCGGCTGCTCACTCCGCGGCCGCGCTCATGTGCCATCCACGCGCGCATATCGCGTGTGGCGATGGCGGCCAGAGACGACAGCCCCTGCCGTCCGCCGCGATGTTGGGCCATGAAGGCGGTAAATCCAGCCACGTCGGTTGCGTAGGCGCTAAGGGTATTGTCAGCCGCAGATTTTAAAGCGCGCTCGTGAGACAGCCAATGCTCCATGGCATCGCGAATAGCCGGTGATATCAAGGTGAGGTCAGGCCTCTGTGACATCATCGCCCCCTATGTCAGCCACCGGCGCAGGGCGCGTTCAAAGATTGTTGCAAAGAATGTCAACAAATCTGTTCCCTGGGCGGGGGAAAATTGCTCGGCATCCTTGGCGCCAAGGACCAAAAGTCCGGGCAGGGTACCGGCGCCAAAATCCAGCTGCAAACAAGCCTCAGACCCCACAGGCCCAGTGGCTTCAGGGTAGACAAAAACATCCGGCTTTGTGACCGTGCGCAGGGTCACCTTGGCTTCTAAGTTTTGGGACAGGTAATGGGAAACAAAGCCGATCGGGGCCGGTTTCACAACAGGGCCAAGCGGCGCGAGGTTGGGATCGGGACTTTGAGTCTGCGTTTCCAGAATCAAACAGGCATAGTCGATCCGCAAAATATCGACCATCTCTGCGCCAATCATGGTCAAGAACCCGCCAAAATCGGTCGGCTCCATGATTTTCAGCAAGGCGCGATGGATTTGCTGCGTGCCGGCGAGGTTGTCGTAAGCGGCCGCAATAACGGAGCGGTTGGTTTCTTCCAGCCGGCCCAATTGCGCTTCAAGCCGGTGCATGGCCACGCTGCGCAAGTCCACAATATTTTGACCCAAAGTCTCATCATGGGCCGTCAGTAATGCGCGCATCACCTCCGGGGCGTCTAGAACGATCCGTGGATTCTGGGTGATGATATCGCGCAAGATTTCTTCGGCCTGCGCTGCGGTTTGCGGTGTCATGGCTGTCCCATTCACTTATGCGATGGCGGTCCCCATTGCATGGAGACAGGCTTACCATAGGTTAGAGAATTTTCTGCCCTGTTTTTGCCCAATCTGACATAAATTGCTCCAAACCCTTGTCGGTCAATGGATGATTGGCCAGGGATTTGATCACATTTGGCGGCGCTGTGATCACATCTGCCCCAATCAAGGCCGATTGCGTGACATGGTTCACTGTGCGGATAGAAGCGGCCAAAATTTGTGTATCGAAACCAAAGTTGTCATAAATTTGGCGGATATCTGCGATTAAATCCATACCGTCGATGTTCACATCATCCAGGCGGCCAATGAAGGGGCTGATGAAGGTGGCTCCAGCCTTGGCGGCCAAAAGTGCTTGGTTGGCGCTGAAGCAGAGGGTGACATTCACCATTTTGCCTTCACCCGACAAGGTCTTACAGGCTTTGAGCCCGTCCCAAGTCAGCGGCAGTTTGACGGTGATGTTCGGCGCAATTTCCGCCAGCTTACGCCCTTCGGCGATCATATCTTCCGCTTTGGTCGCAACCACTTCTGCGCTAACCGGACCGGAGACCAATTCGCAAATTTCGCGTGTAACTTCAATGATATCACGGCCAGATTTCAAGATCAAAGAGGGGTTGGTCGTCACCCCGTCGACCATGCCCAAATCGTTCAATTCGGCAATTGCGTCTATTTCAGCAGTATCAACAAAAAATTTCATGGCGTATGTCCTTGATAGGTTGGCCTTCGTTGGGGCAAGCTTTATCGGAGTTTTTAGGGTACTGAAAGCCCTGCTGTTAAGGAAATGCTGTGTCAGAGCCTCAATTCTTTCATCAAGGTGATTTGGTTGCCGTCTTAACCAGCCAACCGCTGGATCGGGTGCTGGATTATAAGGCGCCTGAAGGGGGATGCTGGCAGGGGGCCTTTGTTGAGGTGCCCTTGGGACCGCGCAAGGTCTTGGGTGTCGTCTGGCGGGCCGGCGCGGGGGATTATGACCACGCCAAGATCCGCTCGGTGATCCGCGTGCTTGATGTGGCGCCCATGCAACAGAGTATGGCAGAATTCTTGCGTCGGGTCTCGGAGTATACGCTCACACCTATGTCGAAAATGCTGCGCCTGGCCACGCGCGCGCCGGGCTTGGGAGATCCGCCCTCGATGCGGCAGGTTTACCGTTTGGGTGCACAGACCGAGGCCCGTATGACCGATGCGCGGCAAAAAGTGCTCGCGGTTTTGGAAGAATTTGCTGAGCTGAGTTTCACACTCAAGGAATTGTCCGATGCGGCAGGCGTCACCTCATCGGTGGTTAAAGGCCTGGTGAAACTGGGGGCGGTGGAGGAGCTGGCCACGCCGCAAGATATGCCCTTTGCGCATTTAAACCCAAGCTTGCCCGGCAAGAGCCTGTCAGAAGATCAGGCCGCAGCGGTTGCGCAATTGCAGGCAAATTCCGCGGGCTATCGCACGACGCTTTTGAAAGGTGTCACTGGATCGGGCAAAACGGAGGTCTATTTGGAGGCGGTGGCAAGCTGCCTCAACGAGGGGCGACAGGCCTTGGTCTTGTTGCCTGAAATCGCTTTGACAGCAGAATTTTTGACCCGGGTTGAGGCCCGCTTTGGCGCACGCCCGGCGGAATGGCATTCGGGTGTGACCATGACAGAGCGGCGCCGCACTTGGAAAATGGTGGGGCAAGGTCATGCGCAAATGGTCGTGGGGGCCCGGTCGGCTTTGTTTCTACCCTTTCAAGATTTGGGGCTGATCGTTGTCGATGAGGAACACGACAGCAGCTACAAGCAAGAGGACGGCGTGCTGTATAACGCGCGCGACATGGCCGTGCTGCGCGCGTCTTTGGTTGGCGGGCAGGTGGTGCTGGCCAGCGCCACGCCCAGTCTCGAAAGTTGGGCCAATGTCGAGACCGGAAAATATACGAAAATTGAACTGAAAAGCCGCTTTGGAGCGTCGGTTTTGCCTGAGATGATGGCGATTGATATGCGGCAAGAAACGCTGCCAGCAGATCGTTGGATATCCCCCCGCCTGCAAAAGATGGTTGAGGCACGCATTCAGGCTGGGGAGCAATCCTTGCTCTTTATCAATCGCCGCGGTTATGCGCCCATCACGCTCTGCCGGGCTTGTGGCAATCAAGTGGGTTGCGATCATTGCGATGCGCGGATGGTCGAGCATCGCTTTCTCAAGCGCCTAATGTGTCACCAATGTGGCGAAAGCAAACCGGTGCCAAAAATTTGCCCCAGTTGTGCGGCAGAAGACCGTTTGGCTGTGGTTGGGCCCGGTGTGGAGCGATTGGCCGAGGAGGCCACGGCGCTTTTCCCCGAGGCGAAAGTCGCGGTTCTCTCCTCTGATTTATTTGGCTCAGCGCGCGCATTGAAAGAGCAAATCGCCAAACTTGCCGCCGGGGAGGTGGATGTGATCATTGGCACGCAGCTGGTCGCCAAAGGGCATAACTTCCCAAAGTTAACCTTGGTTGGGGTGATTGACGCAGATTTAGGGCTTCAAGGTTCGGACCTGCGCGCCGCAGAACGAACCTTCCAGCTGATGCGTCAAGTGGCCGGTCGCGCTGGACGGTCCGACAAGCCGGGGGTGGCGGCCCTGCAAACCCATCAGCCAGAGCACCCGGTCATCCGCGCAATTCTGGATGGGGATGAAGAGGCCTTTTGGAGCGCCGAAGCGCAAGCCCGCGCACAAGCCGGCGTGCCACCCTATGGCCGCTTGGTCGGGGTTGTATTATCCTCACCCGATGCGCAGGAGGCCTTTGAGGTTGGGCAGGCCATGGCGCGCAATTGTCAGCCTTTGACACAGATCGGTGCACAGATTTTTGGACCGGCCCCAGCTCCAATTGCCCGCATCCGTGGGCGCCATAGGGTACGGCTCTTAATTAAGGCAGAAAAAAACGCCCCTATTCAAGCGGCTTTGACCGCTTGGACAGCCCTATTCAAGCTGCCAAACTCCCTCCGCTTGTCGATTGATATTGATCCGCAGAGTTTTTACTAACGCCTTGCTATTGCGCCGCAATATTGCCTGGACCGGGATCGGCAAGGGCGACGATATCGAACATGATCCGGTTGAGCTCAAAGTCCTTTGGCGTATAGATGCGCGCTATTCCCATGGCCCGCAACTTCTGTGCATCCTCATCGGGAATAATCCCGCCGACGATCACCGGAATATGGGTCAGCTCGGCCGCGCGCAGCTTGGACATCAACTCTTGCATCAGGGGCATATGTGAGCCTGAGAGAATAGACAGGCCGATCACATGCACCGCGCCATCGCGCGCGGCTGTGATGATTTCGTCCGGCGTGAGGCGGATGCCTTCATAAGAGATCTCCATCCCGCAATCCCGCGCGCGGGTGGCGATTTGTTCGGCTCCGTTGGAATGCCCATCCAGACCCGGTTTTCCCATCAAAAAAGTCAGCTTGCGTCCCAGCCGATCACTGACTGCCGCGACTTGATCGCGAATCTCATCTAAACCTTCGGTACGATTGGACGGGGTGGCGCTGACGCCTGTGGGGCCTCTATATTGACCGAAGGCTTGGCGCAGCACATCGCCCCATTCGCCCGTGGTTACCCCGGCTTTTGCGGCGGCAATAGAGGGCGGCATAATATTGCTGCCATCGAGGGCGGCGGCGCGCAGATCCCGAAGGGCCTCGTTCACCGCCTGCGCATCTCGTGCCGCGCGCCAGCGGGTGAGCCGCGCGATTTGCTCGGCTTCGTTCTTGGGGTCCACTGTCATGATCGCATCGTCGCCTGCGGTGAGCGGGCTGGCTTCGCCGCTTTGATAAGCGTTGACCCCGACCACAGTCATATCCCCGCTCTCAATCTGACCAATGCGGGCCGCATTGGACTCGACCAAACGCGACTTCATATATTCGATCGCCTCGACGGCGCCGCCCATGGAATCGATCAACGCCAGCTCGGCCCGTGCGCCCTCCTTGAGGGATGCGACTTTGCGCTCAACGGCGGGGTTTTCGTCAAACAGATCCTCATATTCCAAAAGATCGGTTTCAAAGGCCATAATTTGTTGCATCCGTAGAGACCACTGCTGATCCCAAGGGCGCGGCAGGCCCAAGGCCTCATTCCAAGCGGGCAATTGCACAGCGCGGGCGCGGGCTTTTTTTGACAGGGTGACCGCCAGCATTTCAATCAAGATGCGATAGACGTTGTTTTCGGGTTGTTGTTCGGTCAAGCCCAGAGAGTTGACCTGCACGCCATAGCGGAAACGTCGCATTTTTGGATCGCTGACCCCATAGCGGTCGCGGCAGATCTCGTCCCAAAGATCAACAAAAGCCCGCATTTTGCACATTTCAGTGACAAAACGGATGCCGGCGTTCACGAAAAAGCTGATCCGCCCAACCATTTGGCCAAAATGTTCTTCGGGTACCTTGCCTTTGAGGTCATCCAAAACCGCAGTCGCTGTGGCGAGGGCAAAGGCCAGTTCTTGCTCGGGTGTCGCGCCGGCCTCTTGCAGATGGTATGAGCAGACGTTCATCGGGTTCCATTTGGGCAGATGTGCGCGCGTGTAGGCGGCGATGTCGGTGATCATCCGCAAGGAGGGTTTGGGCGGGCAAATATAGGTGCCTCGGCTCAAATATTCCTTAATTATGTCGTTTTGCACTGTACCTTGCAGCGCGCTGATATCGGCGCCTTGCTCCTCGGCTGCGGCGATATAGAGCGCCAGCAGCCAAGGCGCTGTGGCATTGATGGTCATTGAGGTGTTCATCTGATCGAGGGGGATGTCGGCAAAGAGCGTGCGCATATCCCCCAAATGGCTGACGGGGACGCCCACTTTGCCCACTTCGCCGCGCGCCAAAATATGATCGCTGTCATAGCCCGTTTGTGTCGGCAGATCAAAGGCCACGGACAGGCCCGTTTGCCCTTTGGCGAGATTGGAGCGATAGAGCGCATTAGAAGCCTCGGCCGTAGAATGGCCTGCATATGTTCGAAACAACCAGGGACGATCTTTTTGCACTTGGGTCATAACGGGCCTCTCCTTCTTGTGTGCGAAATATAATTGCGCATTAGCACTTAATGGCGGAATAATCCCACCCTGTCAATTCGCTGCAACGCGGCAATTTTGCCATCTGGCGCATATCTGCCATTTCAGGCAGATTGGCCGGATGTTTGAGACAATTGAGCTTCCGATGTGGTTTGTAGTGATCGCGGCGATTTTCGCTGCGATTGCCGCTTTGGAGCGTGCTTTGATCCCCTCTGTGCGGTGGTTTTTCCGGCGCAGAATGGAGCGGGTGGTCAGCCAATTAAACGCGCGGCTGGACCGTCCGATTGAACCGTTCAAATTAGCCCGGCGCCATGATATGATTCAAAGATTGCTCTATCATCCTGATGTGATGCAGGCGGTCAATGATCACGCCCGCAAGGAGGGCATCCCTGAAAATGTCGCTTTTCAAGAGGCGCAGAAATACGCGCGGGAGATCGTGCCGTCCTTCAGTGCGACGGTCTATTTCACCGTCGCCAGCACCATTGCCCGCTTTCTCAGCGAGACGCTCTATAGGGTACGCATTGGCCGTTTTGAGGATGTTTTGAGCGGTTTGGATCCTAAGGCAACTGTGGTGTTTGTCATGAACCATCGCTCAAATATGGATTATGTTCTGGTGACTTATCTGGCCTCAAAACGCTCTGCATTGTCTTATGCGGTGGGCGAATGGGCACGGATCTGGCCGATTAGCCTACTCATTCGCGCGATGGGTGCGTTTTTTATTCGCCGCAAATCGCGTGGGTTGCTTTATCGGCGGGTTCTGGCCCGCTATGTCCAGATGGCGACGCAGGGCGGCGTGACACAAGCGGTGTTTCCAGAGGGTGGCCTGTCCTTGGATGGGCGTTTGGCACCGCCGCGGATGGGGTTTCTGAATTATGTCATCGCTGGGTGGGAACCAAAGGGCCGAGATGTCATATTCGTGCCAGTCTCGATCAATTACGATCGGGTCTTGGAGGATTACATTCTTCTCGCTGCTGGCAAGCGCGGAGAAAGGCGTTTTGGTGCCAATATTTCCGTCATCGCGCGTTTTTTGGCACAGCAGTTTTGGTTGTGGTTGACGGGCCGCTATCGGCGCTTTGGTTATGCGGCTGTTCATTTTGGCGCGCCGGTGAGCCTGTCGGCGTTTCACAAACAGACGGGCGGGATCTCTTCTCCTGTTCTGGCGCGCGAGATCATGGCCCAGGTGGAGGCCGGCATTCCTGTTCTGCCTGTTCCTCTAATCTCATTGATATTAATTCATAAAGCGCCACTGCGGGCGCTGGAGCTTACTGCCGCATTTGTGGAGGTCATGCAGGCAGTTGAGCCGGAGTATTTGCAAGCCACTCCAGAGGCCTGGGCCGAGGCGGCGGAAGCGGGCGTTTTAAATTTGATGCAGCGCAAGCTGATTGTGCAGGATGGGGGGCGTTATGTCATTACTGAGAAGGGCAAATCTGTGCTCCCCTATTATGCCGCCAGCCTGTCCCATATATCAGAAAAATTACGTGAGTAATTAAATTACAAATTAATACGAAAATTGGTTGCAATATTGCGTGATGGATTTTATCCATTGAAGTGCAGGTTGATTCTGCATCGCAGCAATATCGTAAGGGGCTTCTCATGCCATTGGATTCAAACTCACCCTTGACCGCCTATACCGCGGAGAAAAAAGATCTCTATGACATGGGCGAAATGCCGCCCTTGGGTCATGTTCCGAAACAAATGTATGGCTGGGCCATTCGCAAAGAGCGTCATGGCGAGCCAGATACGGCCATGTTGCAAGAGGTTTTGGACGTGCCTGAATTGGACAATTACGACGTTTTGGTCTTGGTGATGGCGGCTGGTATTAACTATAATGGAGTTTGGGCCGCTTTGGGCGTGCCAATCAGCCCCTTTGATGGCCATAAGCAACCCTATCACATCGCGGGGTCTGACGCGTCGGGCATCGTCTGGGCTGTGGGCTCAAAAGTGACCCGTTGGAAACTGGGCGATGAGGTCGTGATCCATTGCAATCAAGATGATGGGGATGACGAGGAATGCAATGGCGGTGATCCGATGTATTCGACCTCACAGCGCATTTGGGGCTATGAAACCCCCGATGGCTCGTTCAGCCAGTTCACTCGGGTTCAAAGCCAACAATTGATGCCGCGTCCGAAGCATCAAACCTGGGAAGAAAGCGCCTGCTACACGCTGACCCTAGCCACCGCCTACCGAATGCTCTTTGGTCATGCGCCGCATGAGCTGAAACCGGGGCAAAACGTATTGATCTGGGGTGCATCGGGCGGGTTGGGCTCTTATGCCGTGCAGCTGGCCAATGTGGTTGGTGCCAATGCGATTGGTGTCATCAGTGACGAAAGCAAACGTGATTTTGTCATGGGGCTCGGCGCAAAAGGCGTGATCAACCGCCGCGATTTCAATTGCTGGGGACAAATGCCCACGGTCAACACCCCTGAATACGCCACTTGGTTTAAAGAGGCTCGCAAGTTCGGCGCCGCGATTTGGGAGATCACAGGCAAGGGAAACAACCCCGACCTGGTGTTTGAGCATCCCGGCGAAAGCACCTTTCCTGTCTCAACCTTCGTGTGCAAAAAAGGCGGTATGGTGGTGATCTGTGCAGGGACGACCGGTTACAATTTGACCCTGGATGTGCGCTATATGTGGATGCATCAAAAACGCCTTCAAGGCTCTCATTTTGCCAACCTTAAGCAGGCGGCTGCGGCCAATCGCTTGATGTGTGAAGACAAGCTTAACCCTTGCTTGTCTGAAACCTTTGATTGGAACGATCTGCCGGAAGCGCATATGAAAATGCGCCGCAATGAGCATCTGCCGGGCAATATGTCTGTATTGGTGCAAGCGCCCCGCCGCGGGCTGCGCACGATTGAAGAGACCCTTGCGGTTGCACGGTAAAAGACCCGCCGGGGGCAATTAATTTGCTCCCGGCATCCGAGTGCGCGCAATAGCTCTGGCCCCATGGCAAGCCATTGGCTAAACAAAGGCATGTCACAGACGCCAATTTCCTATTCCGAAGATCAGGCCCAGGCCTATGATACCATCAGTGAGATTCTGCGCTCTGCGGGCGTGGATCTGGCCAATGGGATCGTGACCCCGCCGCGCGAGGGCAAAGACAATATCGCCGCTGTCATTGGCAAGGCTGGATCTGGCAAAACCTTGCTTTTGGCGCAGCTGTATCATGCGTTGAAAGATGCGGGGCTGAACATCGTGTCGGGAGACTATGAACCCCGCGCGCGCAAAGACCGCCGGACCTTGGCGATTCTGGCCCCCACCAACAAAGCTGCGAGCGTATTGCGCAATAGAGGTGTACCCGCGACGACCATCCACCGCATTCTCTATACGCCGATGTATGATCCCGAGTATGAAAAAATCGCAGAGTGGCTCGGTGGCAATGGCGACCGGCCAGAGGTGGAGGGGGTCAGTGACCTCGCATTGGATCGAGCCTTGAGTTTCTTCACCTCCAATGCGTCTATTCCGGGCGCTTTGGCAGCGGCGGGGCTGCGGGGGTCTGACTTTATTACCGGATGGAAGCGCCGCGAGGAGCCTTTGGACGTGGGCTTTGTCGATGAGAGCTCCATGCTCGATGCGCAGCAATTGGAAGATCTCAAAGAGATTTTCCCCACATTGATTCTGTTTGGCGACCCGGCGCAATTGGCGCCTGTGAACCAATCGGGGGCGATGGTGTTTGACGCTTTGCCTGAGGAGCGCCGCTTGGTGCTCAGCCGCGTCCATCGTCAGACGCAAGACAATCCGATCTTAGATCTGGCCCATGCTTTGGGCGATGCTTCTTTGCAGTTTTCTGATTTTGAACAGATGGTGCGGGATGCGTCGATGCGCGATGATCGGGTGGTGATCGGTCAAAGGGTTGAGTCCGACCTCATGGCGCGCTCGCCCGTTCTGGTGTGGCGCAACGTGACACGGATCAAGCTCATTCAAGCCTTCCGCGGCGCCTATCAAGCCCCGATGGAGGAGCTCTTGCCGGGCGAGCCATTGATCTGTGATGGTATTGAGCTTCCTTTGAAGCACCGCAAAAAGCGGTTGGATTTGGAGGCGCGGGGTCTGATCAAAGGGGCGCAGGTGGTCTATCTTGGGCCGGGCCGCAAACCGGGATTTTCGCGCCTGCATGTCATCGGTGCCGAGCAACCGCAGTTGAGCGCCGCCAGCATCGTCAAGATTGAAATGCCCGATGAGGAAGAACCCTTTATTCCCTTTGCCGCCCGCATGGGCGCCACCTTTTTGCATGGGGCTGCGGTGACCATTCATAAGGCCCAGGGCTCGCAGTGGGATACGGTCCAGGTGTTTGCGCCAGATATTTTTGTGGCCGCCCGCATGAACCGAACAGAGGCGGGCACGCAGCTTTGGAAACGGTTGGCCTATGTGGCGATCACCCGAGCAGAGAACCGGCTCATATGGGTTGTGCGCAACCGGCTGGCGCGTCCAAGTGGGGCTCTGGCGGTTGATGACTTGACCGAAGCGGTGCCGAGTTTTGAACTGACGATGGAGCCGATTGAGGATCAAAAAGACGGTGCATTCTGAAGCAAGACGTGGCGGGCCCACCAGAACAACCGTGTTGGTACTGAATTCCCGAGGACCTGTATGTACAGGTGGGCGCCAGGTAAAAGAACCAGGGTTCAATCAGAGCCAGCTCCCTCGGATTGCGTATGGCCACTGGAATTTGACCGCTTTCGAGAAGGGCAGAACCCGCCGCTGTTTGAGATAGGCCTTTGCACGAACTTGTGCAAGGGCTCACTCGAGAATCGGTGCCCCGCCTGCTTGGGTAAACCGGGCGATCATTGCCTCCACGCGGCCAACCCGCTCCTGAGCACCCGGCGGGGCGGTAAAGTCGTGCAAGATTGCCTGCCATTTCGCCGTGGCCCGGGCTTCGGCGGTCAATGCGCCATTCTTTTGCCAAGTGCCAAAATTTGACAGATCCGCATTAATAGGCTCCAGAAAAGCTGTGCTATAATTGTTTAATGTTTGATCTGTTTCGAAAAAATGTCCGCCGGGTGCCACTTGCTCGATGGCGTCAAGCCCGATTGCGGCTGCGTCTGCGGCCACAGGTTTGCACAGATGGGCAATGGCTTGCAGCGCTTCGATGTCCTGGATGAATTTCTCAAAACCAAAGGTCAGCCCGCCTTCAAGCCAGCCTGCCGCATGGATGACCATAGTCGCATTGGCTTGAAGACAGCCCCAGAGCGACATGACGGTTTCATGGGTGGCTTGCATATCATTGGTGTTGGCGGCCGCCCCAGCAGCTGAACGCCAAGGCAGGCCGATGTGACGGGCCAATTGTCCCGAGCCGATCGACATTTGAATATGTTCCGGCGTGCCAAAACTCGGCGCTCCCGATTTCATATCCACGTTCGAGCCAAAGCCGCCATACATCACCGGAGCGCCCGGTTTTGCGAGTTGATTGAGCGTAATGGCCGCCAAAGCCTCGGCATGTTGCAAGGTCAAAGCCCCGGCGATTGTAATCGGAGCCATAGCCCCTGCCAAACAAAACGGCGTGACAATGCACATTTGACCGGCGCGGGCGAAGTCGATCAATGCCTGCGCCATGGGCTTGTCCAACATGCGCGGCGAGTTGGTATTAATGACCGTGGAGCAATAGGGCGCATCGCTAAATTCAGCAGCGCTGAGACCCAGGGCGGTTTGGATGATCTCAAAGCACTCCTGTACCTGCTGCCGGCCCCGACCATAGACGGTCACGGCCTTATCTCCCAATCCCATTTGCGTTTGCATCATTGCGTAGTGGCGCAAATGCACTGGAATGTCTTGCGGTTCGGGCGCAGGGGTGAGCTTGTGGATGACGTCGAAGCTCTGCATTAAGCGCACGGCATCTTGATAGCTCGCCAGATCACCCGGCCTGCGGCCTCGGATGGCGTCGCTGACATTGGGGCAACCGCCGCCGGGGGTAAAGATCAACTGTCCCGGCGCGACCGGCAGATTGCGTGCAGGGTTGGGCGCGTGCAGGGTGAAGGATTGTGGCGCAGAAGCCAGGGCGGCCTCCACCATATCCGAGCCGATCCGCAGCATGTCCCCAGAGACGGCCGCGCCATGTTTGGCGAAAAGCTCAATCGCTTCGGGCAAAAGCACTTTTATTCCAAGGTTTTGCAAGACGTCCAAGGCCGCTTGATGGATGGCCTCCACGCGATCTTGAGAGAAAATACTTTGTGGCTCAAAAGGATGGCGTAGGACCGACCAACTGTGCGTCGAATCGGCCGCTTGTCTGGTTTTGCGGCGTCTCATGGCCGTCACGATAACCGCGTTTGGGCCGCGCGCAATAGGCAGCTTGCCCTTGCGCCGCTTACCCATTCGTCCATAAATGGCGCATGGATGAAAGCAATCTTTCAAATCTGATGCCGGGCCAGCTTTTGGCGCGGGGCGTTTGCCGCCATTTGCTGAGCTATGATTTTGTTTCAGTCGAAGAATTGGTCCCAACACCAGGTCGCCGCGTGGATGTAATGGCGCTGGGACCCAAGGGAGAGATATGGATTATCGAATGCAAATCTTCCCGCGCAGATTTTCAATCCGACCATAAGTGGCAAGAGTATTTACAGTGGTGTGACAGGTATTTTTGGGCGGTCGACCAAGAGTTTCCCAGTGAAATATTGCCCGGTGACACGGGGCTCATTATGGCCGATGCCTATGATGCGGCGATCCTGCGCATGGGGCCGGAACATAGGTTGGCACCCGCCCGGCGCAAAGTCATGATCCAAAAATTCGCTCGCCATGCCGCAAGACGGGCACAGGCCAGTCGCGACCCCGGCGTGGCGCGCTTTAACACTTCCTCGTGACGGATATCGCGGCTATTTTGCCACCGCTGCGGCTGCCCGGGCCGCGGCCATTATTTCTTCTGCAATATCATTGGCTTCGTCAATTTCAAAGTCCATCGGGATTTCAGCATCGCCGGCAGTGACGAAGATCCGTACCATGCCTTGATCCGTGGGGCCAATTTGCAAATTGGCTTCGATGTCTTTTTCTGTGTTGATGCCCATGGGTGTGCCTTTCGCTCTATGTCCTTGGGGTAAGGGGCTTTTGAGATATGATCAAGGGTCTTTCCGGCGGCTTTCACGCAGGTTCAAGCCTCCGCTCGGGTCCGCAGGTGCATTTTCTTGCATTTTGCTCGGCCGATGGCGTTTATTGCACACGCGAGCCCTTGCATTCACGCAGCAGCCCCGCTAAATCGCTCTGAGTGCCGCCTTAGCTCAGTTGGTTAGAGCGCCTGATTGTGGATCAGGAGGTCCCTGGTTCGAGACCAGGAGGTGGTACCA